>Ga0335072_10009261_pt1 | contig 14213 bp, 12 predicted proteins | sample Lox_Sample_21_FD_206725 | JGI IMG/M metagenome (GOLD analysis project Ga0335072, IMG submission 206725) | Soil microbial communities from Loxahatchee National Wildlife Refuge, Florida, United States - Lox_Sample_2.1 | ecosystem: Environmental > Terrestrial > Soil > Wetlands | place: USA...
CAAATAAATTGGTTGATGGGAATATGATGGCCTACGAGATGGACTTAAGCATATTTGCTGGAAAGACCCTTTTGATTACTGGGGGGACCGGCACCTTTGGAAACGCTGTCGTCGACATGGCCAGCAGGGCAGGCTTCCGTCAGATCCGAATCTTCAGCAGAGATGAAAAAAAACAAGATGACATGCGGAGCCGTCTCAAGGACTCCGCGGTGAACTTTTATCTCGGAGACGTGCGAAATTACGACAGCGTCCTCTATGCGATGCGCGGTGTGGACTTTGTTTTCCATGCGGCGGCGCTAAAGCAGGTTCCATCGTGCGAATTCTTCCCTATCGAGGCTGTGCAAACGAACACGCTCGGGGCTGAGAACGTGATGAAGGCGGCACTCACTTTTAATGTCAGCAAGGTAATCGTTTTAAGCACGGACAAAGCGGTGTATCCCGTGAATGCGATGGGGATGTCGAAAGCGCTGATGGAAAAATGTATGGTGGCCAAAGCTCGGATGTATGGCGAGAGTTCCACCATCTTCTGCGGAACGCGATACGGCAATGTGATGGCGTCTAGAGGATCGGTGATTCCATTATTTCTAAGCCAGATAATGGCTGGAGAGCCGTTGACCCTAACCGATCCAAACATGACTCGCTTTATGATGACCATCGAGGGCGCGGTAGATCTGGTGTTATACGCGTTTGCGCACGGTAAACCCGGGGACATCTTTGTCCAGAAGGCTCCATCGGCGACAATTGGGACTCTGGCAGAGGCTCTGCTGAGGCTTTTGAACGCGAGGAACGAGATTCGGATCATCGGCACAAGGCATGGCGAGAAGCTCTATGAAACGCTTCTAAACCGGGAAGAGATGGCCCAGGCCGAAGATCTTGGCGATTATTACCGGGTTGCGGCGGATGCGCGGGATTTGAACTATTCAAGCTTTTTCAGCAAAGGAAAACAGGAGGTTTCCGAGGCGCTTGACTACAATTCCCACAACACGGAGCTATTGGATGTAGAGGCAATGATTGCACTGCTGTCTCAGTTGCAGTGTGTACAAGACGCCATGAACGGGAAGACGGTGCTGGTATGACCAATAACGTTCTGATCATTGGTGCCAAAGGCTTTCTGGGGCGCAACCTGGCCGTTCAATTATTCGAACGGAAAGACTGTGAGACCACAGTTTGTGGCCGAGAAGATTCGGAAGAAGACCTCCGAAACAGCCTGTTTAAAGCTGATTTGATATTTCTTCTGGCAGGAGTCAACCGGCCGGCTGACCCCAGCGAATTTGAGAGCGGAAACGCGGGTTTTGCTGAAAAAGTGTGCCAGATAATACGAACATCTGAACGCTCCCCCAAGATCATTTTCAGCTCCTCGATTCAGGCAGAATTAAGCAATCCATACGGGGTGAGCAAGAAAAATGCAGAGAGAATTCTGCTCCAGTTTGCTGCAGACACCGGCGCTTGTGTCCGGATATATCGCCTGAAGAATCTGTTTGGAAAGTGGGGTCGCCCTAATTACAACTCGGTCACCGCAACTTTCTGCCACAACATCGCAAATGATCTGCCAATCGCCGTCTCCGATCCGGCCCGGGAGATCGACTTAACTTATGTGGACGATGTAGTGGCCGCGTTTCTTTCTGAGATTGACGATCCATGTAGCGGAGCCGAGTTGATCACTGATGTCCGAAGCTATCGCATTCGTCTCGATGATCTGGCCGGCAGAATTCAGGCATTCGACGATATGCGAGCCACGCTGGTTGCTCCTGATTTCTCGGTTTGGTTTAATCGAGCGCTTTATGCGACCTATTTGTCATATGTCCCGCCCGCCGCACTGCGACACAGCCTGGAAATTAAAGCCGATAACCGAGGCAGCTTGGCAGAATTCATCAAGGAAAAACATTTCGGACAGATCTTCGTTTCAAGAACTAGACCTGGCATAACGCGGGGTAATCATTATCACCACACGAAGGTAGAGAAATTCTTTGTCGTGGAAGGAGAGGGTTTAATCCGGATGAGGGCGGTTGAAGGCGGTCCGATTAAGGAATACCTCGTTAAAGGCAGCGAATACCTGGTTATTGACATTCCACCAGGGCTTACGCACTCTATCACAAATGTTGGATCGAATGAAATGGTAACTCTATTCTGGTCAAGCGAGCTGTTCGATCCAGATCATCCGGATACCTACTACCTTCCGGTTGACTTTGAAGAGCGGAGCGAGCCGTTGACACTGGAGAACGCATGAAGATTGCCACGATTGTTGGCACTCGACCTGAAATAATTCGTCTTTCGCGGGTAATCGCCGCACTCGACCGCTACACCGAACATGTGTTAATCCATACCGGACAAAATTATGACCACGAATTAAACCAAATCTTTTTTGAAGATCTGGAAATTCGGCGTCCAGACTACTTTCTTGATGCCGCCGGAAAAACTGCAGCTGAGACGATTGGGATGGTCATTGGAAAATCGGACGAGGTCCTTTCCGAAATCAAGCCAGAGGCGCTCCTGATTCTCGGCGATACGAACAGCACACTGGCCGCGTTGGCCGCTAAGCGGAAAAAGATTCCCGTGTTTCATATGGAGGCTGGGAATCGGTGCTTTGATGACCGGGTCCCCGAAGAGATTAACCGGAGGATTGTCGACCACATCAGCGATATCAACATGCCATACAGCGACATCTCCCGTGAGTATCTCTTGCGAGAGGGAATCGCACCTGATCGAATCATCAAGACGGGCAGTCCGATGTTTGAAGTATTGACTCATTATCGCCATAAAATCGACCGCTCAGATATTTTGACCAGGCTCGAATTGATGGGAGATAAATATTTCGTGGTGAGCGCTCATCGCGAAGAGAATATCGATTCTTCCAGACAGTTTCAGAATCTTGTGAAACTCCTAGAAACAATAGGCTCACAATATCAATTACCTGTAATTGTTTCTGTGCATCCACGAACACGGAAGCGAATAGAATCCGAGAAAGTGAGCTTCTCCGAGAATGTCCGCTTGGTAAAGGCAATGGGGCTTTCTGACTATTGCCATTTGATGATGAATGCCCGGGCGACGCTGTCGGATAGCGGCACGATAACAGAAGAATCTTCAATTCTGAATTTTAGGGCTGTAAACATCCGCGAAGCACACGAGCGCCCGGAAGGTATGGAAGAAGGCGCTGTAATGATGACCGGCCTAGATTCAAATCGCGTTTTAGATGCATTGAAGATTGTGGAGGCACAGTCCACTGGTGAACAACGGGAATTACGCATCGTGGCAGACTATAATATACCGAATGTTTCAGAGAAGGTCACGCGAATTATTTTAAGTTATACGGATTACATCCGTCGGGTAGTGTGGCGAGAGCAGATGTGCAGTTAGAGTAATCCTCATCGCGGTGACGTAAGTAACACTAACTGATGGACTGAAGATGAAAATCTTAGTAGTTAGCTGTGTATTCCCGCCGGAGCCCGTAACTTCCGCATCTACTAGTCATTCATTAGCATATGAATTGGCGAAACAAGGGAATGATGTCACCGTGATTACGAGTTATCCAAGCCGGCCTGGAGGACGACTCTTTTCAGGTTTTAGGCGACGATTTCTTGAGCGTAGTCAACCGGGAAGTAACGTTGAGATATTCCGATGTTTTTCGACGATCTCGCGTACCGCGACCCTCCCTAGCCGCTTGGCTGAAAACTTGTCGTTCGGGTTTTGTGCCGGGTTTGCCATGGTGAGTATGCCTCGTCCTGATGTGATCTATGCAAATACCTGGCCGATTTTTGCTGCAGGGATTGCGTCGTTCGTGGCAAAGATCAGACGGATCCCAATCGTAATTAGCGTTCAGGATATTTACCCGGAATCTTTGATTTCACTCAAAAAGCTAAAACCGAGTAGTCGTGCCGTGCAGATATTAAAATCCTTTGACACCGGCATAGCACGAGCCGCGTCGGCCCTTGTGGTGATATCAGAACGCGCGGAACAGATTTACTTGCGCGAAAGAGGAATCCCGCGTAAGCAAATCCATTGCATCGCGAACTGGCGGCCGAAAAGAGAATGCCCGACTGCAGAAATGGCCCGAAAGCAAAGAGACATTTGGGGTATTGAAGCTGACAAGTTTTTAATTGTATTTGCCGGCAGCGTAGTGCCTGCATGCGGTCTGGAGGTCGTAATTCATGCGGTTTCGAGACTGAAGGATGAGTCTTCGGCTCATTTCATGATTGCAGGTTCAGGGAGTGCCTTAGAGCGTTGCGAAAGTGTTGCGTTGCAACTCCATACCAAGAATGTAGAATTCAGCGGCTCCTTCCGGGAAGAACAGACCCTTGAGATTCTTGCTGCAGCTGACATTCTGATCTTGCCAACACAGGGTGACCAGTCACTCGTCAGCATGCCGTCCAAGCTGATTTCTTACATGATGTCAGGACGCCCGATTTTGGCCGTCGCCAGGCCGGAATCTGATTTGGCGAGAGTTGTGAATGCTTCCGCGTGCGGATGGATCGTCGCGCCCGGTGACGCCGATGGGTTAGAGCAAATGTTGCGAACCATCCTTCATCTTAGAAGCTCTGAATTGACACGAATAGGCTCACAGGGTCGCGAGTACGCTCTGGCTCATTTTTCTACTGAAGCGTGCTTGCCTAGGCTCGTTAGAGTCATAGAAAATGCGACAAGGACTTGAAAAGCTAAAGCCACGGGTACTACCTACCTGATGATTGATTGGGTTGCTCAGGTTCATGCGGGGCATAAGAAATGTTCGACGCGGTAAGTGTGAAAGTGAATTGTCTTCAGCATACCTGACGGTGACTGAGGAGCAGGTGAAGAAGAGAGCAAGCAGTGGATTCTACAGGCATACAGGTCGAACGTGGAGCTGGCACTGTTGTCACGATTCGCGCAGCCACCGCGGACGATATCTCAGAAACTATCGCTGTGCATAAAGCGGCATTTCCGGGATTTTTCCTAACCATGTTGGGTGATCGGTTTCTTCTCGAACTCTATCGGGGCTTTTTACAGGATTCCTCTTCGATCTGGTTGATTGCCAGCCACGACGGTCGCCTAGTCGGCTCTGTTGTAGGGACGACTGAACCGGCAGGGTTCTTCAAGCGCTTGCTGTCGTCTCGTTGGCCCGGATTTATTGTTGGCGGCGCGTCGGGTTTTTGCCGACATCCATTGCAAATCGTCAGGCGGTTTCTCGCGGCGCTGGTCTATCGAGGCGAAAAACCGCACGGAATAGACAACGCAACCTTGCTAAGCAGCATCGGAGTTTCACCTCCCTACACGGACCGTGGCGTGGGCTTGTCTTTGGTCGAAAGTTTCTGTCGAGAAGCGTTTTCACGAGGAGCGGAGCACGTGTATCTTCTTACCGATGACGCGAACAATGTTGCGGCCAACCGCTTTTACATAAAGTGCGGCTTTTCATTAGAAGGCAATTTCACTCGGGACGGCGAACGAAAAATGAATCGATATATTCGGTCCTTCTCAGAGAAAGGGCAATGAATGCCCCGAGCGCTAGCGCTTACAATTGCAGCCGCGTCTCGCTCAGCGAGCGTTGAAATCTCCCGTTGTCGAAACAGATTTAGCGTGATAAGCGAGATGAATGATCGCGCAGAACTTGGAGCTCCTGGTAGTGAAAGTGACGACAAGAATTATGCATCAAATTGCAGAGCGATAGAACGTTTTGAAACATGGTGAAGCGAAGTTTCGATATCGTCGTATCTGGGCTGGCTCTCCTGCTCCTATGGCCTCTCATATTGTTGTTGGCTTTTCTGGTGCGCCTTGATTCCGCAGGGCAATCATTCTTTCCGCAGGTTAGAGTCGGCAGATACTTTCAACCGTTTCGGCTGTGGAAGCTCCGAAGCATGGCCCACGGAATTTCAGGTGCTGAAATTACCAGCGGAGATGATGCTCGCATCACTCGGGTCGGAAGATTCCTCCGCAAATCTAAGCTTGATGAATTGCCACAGCTTTGGAACGTATTTTGCGGAGATATGAGTTTTGTCGGTCCCCGCCCCGAAGTGGCGCGCTTTGTTGAACATTTTCGAGCGGACTATGAGGAAATTCTTCGTGTGCGTCCGGGAATCACCGATCCAGCGTCGATCCGGTACAGACATGAAGCTGAGCTGCTGGGTGCAGTCTCTGATCCAATCAAGCACTATACTAATGTGATACTTCCAGACAAAATCAAGATCAGCAAAGAATATGTGCGCTCCCAGAGTTTTCGCAAGGATATTGCCCTCATTTTCCAAACAGCGGCAGTTATTTTGCATCCGAGGGGGTCCACCTCGGTTGCGTCCTCGTCATAGAGTGATTAAGAGAAACATCAGTTCGCTCGCTTTACTTTATAAATCCACGGACGCTCAATATGTCATAGTGCCGTTTCGGCTGCAGCATATATAAAGTATTCATGCCCGTCGTGTGGACGGGGCTTTGCTAGCGGCCCGTGGAGTCTTGGCTTCGATCTTATGATTCTTGTTGAGGTGTTGATATCAGAATGACAAAAGTCCAGGAACAGATCATTCCATTTCATTCCGCTGATGTAGGTGAGCCGGAGGCACAGGCGGCCGCTGCCGTGGTGCGCTCTGGCTGGCTGACCATGGGTGCGAAGACGATCGAATTTGAACAGAGGTTCGCATCATATGTTGGCGCAAAGCACGCAGTAGGCGTGAACTCCTGTACTGCCGGCCTCCACCTCGCTCTGGATGCAATTGGGTTGAAGGAGGGGGATGAGGTTTTGGTTCCTACAACGACATTCACAGCTTCTGCCGAAGTCGTTGTTTATTTTAAGGCAAAGCCAGTCTTAGTTGATGTTGACTCAGAAACTCTTTGTATTGATCCAGTAGACGCGGAACGGCGGATTACAAGCAAAACACGTGCCATCATTCCGGTGCACTATTCCGGTCAACCTTGCGATATGGATGCAATTCAAGATCTGGCGAAGCGTTACAAGCTACACGTGATCGAGGATGCGGCACATTCATTGCCTGCTTCATATCACGGGGTTCGCATAGGTTCCGTGAGTGAACTCACTGCCTTCAGCTTTTATGCCACCAAAACGTTGACCACTGGAGAAGGCGGAATGGTCACCACGGACAACGACGACCTTGCAGCCCGCATGCGAATCATGCGGCTTCACGGAATCGGTCGCGACGCGTGGAAGCGATATAGTGCCGAGGGCTCTTGGTATTACGAGGTTTTGGACAGCGGTTTCAAGTACAACCTGACCGATATTCAATCAGCAATAGGGCTCGTTCAACTGGACAGGTGCGACGAAATGCGTGCAACTCGCGAAAAAATCGCAACCCGGTATACGAAAGAATTGGCCGTGACCCAGACTCTCCAGTTTCCGACGGTTCGTAATAATTGCTCTTCGGCATGGCATCTGTATGTGTTGCGCTTGAATCTGGAACAAGTGTCCATCACCCGATCCGAGATGATCGATAAACTTCGCGAACGCGGAATTAGCTGTAGCGTCCACTTCATCCCATTGCATATGCATCCCTTCTACAAACAAACGTATGGATATCACAAAGAGGACTTTCCGGTAGCGAGTAAGGAATACATGAGATATTTCTCTCTACCGATTTTTCCGGGGATGTCCTCGTCACAAATCGACTATGTGATCGAAAATGTCATCGAAATCCTGAAATCTGCTACGCGATAAGGCAAGAATATTGATCCGCAGTTATATACTTAGACGAGAATCGTTGCTCGTGGACGATGCCTGGTGACGCTTCATGCCTTCATTTCACAGGCTGGTCTTCATCGGTCTTGTTGCTGCTGCGGCGCCATGGGCGCAGCCGCAATCCAATGTCACACTTACGCCTCTCCCTTCGGCACAGATCGCACCCTCCAATAGTGCCGTCGGATCTGATTCCGCAACGCAATCAGGACTCGCGGCGCCCAAAAAGAATACACAGAAATCCGCCAGTGTGAGCAACGTCAGAAGCACGTTGGCAACGGGATCCGTTCCAGGAGAATCACAGAGTCTCTGCTTTCAGCCAGGCGTTGGCTGGCAACGCGTTCCTCAAAATTCCGTTAATTCCACCCAGAAAACTTTACCGGTAGGAAGCAGTACGCGAACAACTGAGGTAGGTTCCTCGTCTCCAGGAATGAGTCAGGTAAGCCGGGATCAATGCGCCGGAATCATGACGAATGCGTTGGCTCCCGGCGCCGTTGAAAACATCATTGCTGGTGAACGGTCCCATGCAACCGAGTCCAATATTCGCACCACGAATGCGAACGTCGGAGTACAGAACTGGCTAAATGCCGACACACTATTAAATCCGGCAAGCAACTTAGCCGCAACACGTTTGACGATGGGATTGAGCTCAAGATTAGCTGGCAGCAAGCATTTCTCGCAGGGAACAGCGCAGAGTTCCTCCGCAAATTCGCTCCAGGAATTTGAAGGTCATGCTTATGTGAGTTCAATCAAGCTTCGCAAAATGATGCGTAGTGCCCCTGATTTGGAAACAAGATTTAAGCTTCGGCGACTTAGCGAGGATCAGAAAAGAAAAGGTGGTGTATCGACTGACAATCGATCGTCGTTCAAGAACAAGACAAGCCAGACCGTACCCAGCAATGGAGGCACTAATGCCGACTTGGGTTCACACCCCGATCAGTAACAGCCACGGCGCAGCTGCAGCATTTACTCGACGAAGCGGGATCGCAATTCGATTTTCTCCTCAGTAATTAGTATTAGCAGGTTGGCAGGCAACCAGTGTCGTTCTACCATATCGAAGCTGCAGAGAGGGCGAAGCGTGGGCCCCCAAAAGAGGCGCATTTATCTCAGAAGGCAGGCCCAGCGCGAACACACTTAAGCGGTCCTGCCAGCGGGCCGATGTTAGGTCTTTCGTGTCAAGAAAGTCTTAATCCAAGCTTCCCCTAGAAACGATAGTTTGCTCCAATAGTGAATCCATGAGGGGTCAAGCCATGCCTTGGCCAGCGAGGCCACCATTCATATTCATAGTCGCCACGCAAGTAGATATGTTGCGTTAGTTTGTAGTCCAAGCCACCGCCGGCATCATAAAAAGCAAATGTGTCGTGCGTGTAGCTGGGAAGGTGGAAGGTAAACCCTGGAAAATCTATGCTGCCTACTCCCCCCAAAAATTTGGCGTAGGGAATAAATCGCCCATAATGCCCTAGCCTAACGCGTCCACCTGCCGCAATTGTATCTTCGCGGAGATTGTAAAACTGATTCCACTGTATTGTACGTCCTTCGACTTCAATCCCAATCCAGCGGCCATAGTCCACGTCAGCGTAGGCAGCGATGCCGTACATGTGGTCAGGAGCATAATCCGTATCAAATCCCGAGAATCCGGCACCCAAGGCCACGCTTAATTTATTACCGCCACCGCTCTCAGCAGGTGCAACTTGAGCCGATGCCATCAGAGGGGTGAGCATCAATACTCCCCAAAAAAGGAGCCACTTTTTGGTCATCAATCGGTCCTCCATACGTTGAGCTAATTTGTCAGACGGAACTCCCTTGGAACCCCCCCGGGCGTGTTAGATGCCAAAAAGGCGCCTGCCGGAGCAACGATTTGGATAAATCAAATTCAATGTTAATTGGCTATTTAGTTTTCGCAGAAGAGGGGTTTTAAGCGCGAACGTAAATAAATCAGAGGTAAGTCTTTTCCAGTCAACTACATCGACCTACTGACTTCCACACGCCGTGATTTCGAAAAGTGGAATTGTCAGCCTGAACAAACAGCTGAACACATCTTTCTTCGGCGGTTTATGATGACTTTCTTATATGAATAAAATATTAAGACTCTGCGCCGAACAGAGGTCAGCCGAAATGTCAGCCTGCATGTTAAACATTTCAGGCTGAATGTTTCAAGTCAGACGCTGTTGCATATACATAAGACGTCATTGCAAGATCCCCTTTCACGTCGATAATACCGGGCACGTCTCGATGGAACATTAAGGGGATCAATCATTTATCGGCGCCGCTTCGGAAGTCCGAGCAAAACTCCACATACCCACGCAGCGAGGGAAGATATGCGGAATTAGCGATGTGAATGGATGTGATGGTTGTCGGAGGCAGAGAACAATTAAACTTGGGCGGACTGTCAGGATCAATCCGATCAGAGCTGTTTTAGAAACTTGCCTTCGTCAGGCAGGGAATAGCTGCTCCATCCTGAGCGTATCGCTGTATTTATCCTTCTTGGTGAATCCTGATTGAACAAGCGCACAGATTCCGGGCGCCGCGGCTGACACGGACGACTACGCGGCCGTTCAGGCTCGCGGGACCGCGGCCGGTAACGGTGGACGATGCACATTCCCAAGGGGCCAATCGTTCATGATCTCAAATCCTGGCCAGAATGTGACAGTTCCATCCGGGGCAACCATTGATGGCTCCGGGACGATCTACTACGCTCCCCCAGGGAACGATTACAGCCATGACCAATGACACTCTCTTCGGTGTCAATGAGATATATGGAACCAACATCTTGTATCCTTTCCGGATCGCCGCGCCGATTAGGAAAGGACAGACATATTTCAGCGCCTATAACAACGATGATATCGCCGCTTCCGGCGTCGCGGCGAACAGCTACCTCCCTTTTTGTGACCGATGGTGGCACGGGGGCCTCCCGAGAATCGACCTCGGCCATCGCCGTAAGTGGGATGGCAACCTGCTCTGGAATAGCAACGTTGACCACGACTCTCGGTGCGACCGTTAACACAACCACCTCTTTCCGCATGGACTTTCCCCTCGTCAATCCCTGGTGCTCGACCGGAGGGCCTTGGTGCTCCGGACTTGGCTGGCTGACTGTTCTAACACCCCGCTCAGGGGATTGTTATCAAAGACTTAAACATTATTATCCCACCCGTCGCTAGTGCCACGCGGGACTCAAGAGCTTTCGACATTCAAGGGCTCGCGCGGAACACTTATCGAAAACACTCATCAGCGATTGCATGACTGTGTGACTGGCACGGCGCAGGACGGCTCTATTTCTACCTTCCTTTGCCGCGCATAACGGCAACCCCTAACAACTAGAAGGGAATGTATGACGACCCAGGAGTATCTGTGTCGGCACTTCGCCCGCATGGGTGCGCGCGTTGTTGTGCGCGGAACTCGCCTAAGGCAGCGGACGAAGATCGCAATCGATGTAGGCGGGGACGTTCCGGCGAAGTGTTTGTCATTGGGTGTGAGGAAGAGGTTGCAATCGAAGTTCTCGACGTGCAGCCGCGTTCGCATCATCCGGTGCTCATGGTTCGAGACGGAAGTGAAAAGCACAAGTTCCTGCTTGGGCGCGATGAACGCTATTGGTTTGCTGCAGCTGTGCCAGGCGATGCTGTTCGCGATGTGCGGCCTGCAATTGCCAGCCTGCGTCCTACGGAGATTGGGGGGCGCGAGGCGATCCGGCAGGGCGAGTGGTTCTTTGTTCCGGAACCCGGCGTGAACGACAAGGACGCCGTGATCCTGCGAAACGAACCATTGAGTCGCGGTGGCGGCAGCAAGCCTCACGTGTGTGCGCAGATGGTGAGGAAGGGTGGCGAGACCGTGATGGTATGCAGCCGGTACCCGACGGGCATTGCTATCGGAGAGTATCAGAAGCTCGCACGCAACCCAGAAGCCCGACAGTTCGGCTGGAGCCGCATGGTGCGCGACGTAGAAGTCTATGCGCGTGGAGAGGTCCGGCACCGGGATCACAAAACGATTGATCTTTGGTGCTGGCATCGCGTGTTCATGAACCGGGAACGTCTTGCGAAGCACGCTCCGCAAATTGCGTTGCTTGATTAACCCGAATACCCCGGGTCTCGACATGCACGGGATCTGGGTACAGGAGTCAACTATGTTCGTCGGTGTCACAGATTTCACTTCGACGCAGCACGGGGACTCAGCTGAGTTCATGAGAAAGGTGCAGGCGCTCGTGGTTGGTGTTGTTGCTCTCGATTCCTCGCCGGTGTGTCTGTACGTCATTCGCATTGACAACTGGTTTGGGCCGAAATGGATGCACTTTGCCGGGAAGTTCACTGCCGGAAAAGGCTTCGCAATTGGTGTTCACAAGACGACCCTGCACGTGCCGCCGTTCGTTCCCCACCGCGCGGTTGCAGAACGATTATTCGCAGGTCCGAATTTTGACGATGCGGTTACTAGGCCACCGTTGCACATTGAGTGCACGAGCGAGTTGGCGCTCACAAGGCGAATCGCGGAAGTGGATAAGGAGGCTGCGTTTGTATGGTTTCAGCAGCGAGTCCGAGGTTCAGAAACGCGGATCAATCATGGTATATCTACCGACTGCTTCGGCACCGACGGCTAGCCGCCGAGATGGATCCCGCAGACTGGAGCGTTTTATGTGGGTCTGTCGGCTCATGAATTGGGCTGGGAGCCAGCGATGCTCCGTGGGAATTTCGCGTGGGGAAGTGGAGCACCTTGAAGAGTGCGGGAGAGCATTGATTGAAGATCCACCAGCAGAATGAGTTTCAAGCGCGGCTCTCCTTCGAGCCATGTAGGAGCCGTGGAACTGCAATGGAGGCTGCAGAGCAAAGCTTCACATTGATTCAGTTGATCAACAGCCTTGCGGCATTGCCAATCGACTTCACGTCGCACACTGATCACCTTCTTGGATCGATCTGAGTGTCCCCTGCCCCACCCTCACCCTTATTTGCCCAGCACGCGGTAGTTAACTGTAATTGATACGCCGTGCGGTTGTGTCTGTACGGAGCATACGATGTACTTTTGGGAGTCGAACCCTTTGACTGAGGCTCTTCAAAGCCACCATGATGCCGGTTTTGCCCCCGGCTGGGCTTGTGCTCACCGCAAACGAGAGTTACCAACTACTCAGATCAGTTCGGTCTTCCAGTTCAGTTCCTGGAGCCGCGTATCCAGCTCGCGATAGCTCTTTGCGAGCTGGTCCACTTCGGTCTGCAGCTTTCCGACTGAAACGGTCGCGACAAATCGCACCTCCGACTTCGAGTAGCGGTCCTGTCGAGTGCTTGCAGCCTCTGCGATTCCGGTGAGGAAATCGCGACGCTTGCCGACCAGATCACGCTCGGCAATTGCATCCGAAATGGAACGCTCGTTATCGAACGCGGTCTTCGAGTTGGTGCGGTTGATTGCGCTGACGAGTTCCAGCAGTCGCGTAAAGATGCGCTCGGTCTCCGCCAGAAGCTCCGTCGTGTCTTCGGCGGGCTGATCGCCCTCCTGCACGCGCGCGGAACGAGCCAGCCGCTTCTTCATCTCTTCGATTCTATTCTGGCAGTCGCTACGCTCTGCCAGCGCTTCTGCTAGCTTCATGATGCCCTCCTTTCCAGGCTCCTTCAATGTGATTCAACTGATATCGGCGCGCAGAGCGATCTCTGGCTCCGCGCAGCCAATTAGGTTTGTGGTTCAGTCCTTGTACGGATCGAACTCGTTCGCTCCTGCCATGGCAACTCCTACCGGAGTAAGCCTGTGCAGGATGCGCACGGTGTCGCCAACCGACTCAAGCACCTCATCGAGGCGCTTGTAGCAGTCGGGAGACTCGTCGAGGCCTGCGCCGCGCAGTTCAATACCTGCGCGATCCACCCAGACACGCATCATCTCCGGCGTGACCTTGCCGGTACGCTTGACCTCTCCGGTCTTGCGGTCGACAACGCCCGTCGCCTCACGACGACCCAGTGCGCGACCTGCGCCGTGAACGGTCGAGTAGAGCGAATAACGGGCATGCTCGTTTTCGATTCCTTCGAGAATGACCGACTGCTCACCCATCGTTCCACCGACGAATCCACGCTGGCCCGGAAAGGCCGGTGTGGCGCCCTTGCGCACGACCCACAACTGCTCGCCGTTGTGCTCTTCGCGCCAGGCGTAGTTGTGATGGTTGTGCACCTCCTCGACAATCGGCGCGCCCAGGATCTGTGCCACACGGGCGCAGACCCAGTCACGACCAGCATAGGCGTAGTCGCCGGCGAGACGCATCGCCTCGAGATAATCGGCTCCGAGATCGCTATCGGTTGAAAGAACGCAAGGCTCCACGTCCATTCCATCCGAAGCACCTGCGGCCTTCAGGAAGTGCGTCGCCGTCTTGTGACCAAGGCCACGCGAGCCGAAATGCACGCCAATCCAAACGCGATCCTCTTCGTCCGTGAACAGATCCACGTAGTGATTGCCGCTGCCCACTGTACCGAGCTGATTACGGGCCATCTCCTTGAGTGATGAGATCGCCTTCAGCTTCCATGCCACGTCATCGAACAGAGCGTGATCGACCCTTTCGTTGTTCTTGCGGCCAACGCCGAAGCTGATGATCGACCACACGTCGTCCATGATC
>Ga0335072_10009262_pt1 | contig 14212 bp, 12 predicted proteins | sample Lox_Sample_21_FD_206725 | JGI IMG/M metagenome (GOLD analysis project Ga0335072, IMG submission 206725) | Soil microbial communities from Loxahatchee National Wildlife Refuge, Florida, United States - Lox_Sample_2.1 | ecosystem: Environmental > Terrestrial > Soil > Wetlands | place: USA...
CTCTTCGATCAATGCCTTGAACTTGAACATCACCCGGGCCCGGCGCTGGGGGTTGTTCGCGGCCCAGGCGGGTTGCGCCGCCTTGGCGACCGCGACAGCCTCCGCCAGGATTGCGGTATCTCCGTGCTCCAGACGGGCCTGCACCTGCCCGGTGCTCGGATCGTAGACCGGGCTCGTGACGGCGCCACGGCGCGTGACGCTTTGGCCGTTGATGAAATGGCTGATTGCGCGCATGGGGTCTTCCTTCCTGGAGGTTGAGTCAGTATCCGAGCCCTCTACGAACCTGCGCGAACACCGGCGTCAGGAGCGCACGGCAGCTCACGGGTACCGGCTACCTCACCATCGCTGGTGTTTACAGGTCGATCACGATGTCACCTTGGGGCCGCGAGCAGCAGCTGAGCACATTGCCGTCCGACGGTGCATCGATCGGGTCGGGCTGATAGGCGACGGTGCCGGCCACAAGCCCCGTCTCACAGCTGTGGCAGACCCCGGTCCGGCATGCCCATCGCACCGGTACGTCGCACGCTTCGGCAAGCTCGAGCAGGCTCTGAAAGCCTGGTCCCCAGTGGACATCGAGGCCGCTTCGCGCGAAGGAAATCCGCGGCCCTGCGCCGGGAGGGCCGGGCGGCAGATGCGGCGGCTGGCGCGGGGATGCCGCGATGCCCGGGGTCCTGCCCGGCGCCGAGCCAAACATCTCGGTGTGAATGCGGTTGGCGGCAACGCCCCAATTCGCAAGACCGGCGGTCAGATCGCTCATGAAAGCAGCAGGTCCGCAGAGATAGAAGTCGGCATTGCGCGGCACGCCGGCCTCCTGCACCGCGCGCGCGTCCAAGCGTCCTCGAGCGTCGAAATCGAGACCCGCGCGATCGGCCGGATCGGGCGCGCTGTAGCAAATGTGGCTGTGGCCATGAGGCAGCGTCTTGAGAAGGGTACGCGCTTCATCGGCAAAAGGATGCTCCTGGCTGTTTCGGGCACCATGGAGCCACCAGACTTCCCGCGACGACTTCCCGGCCGCCAAGGCGTGGAGCATCGCCAGCACGGGGGTCGCCCCGATGCCGGCGCTCAGGAGAATGACAGGATCGTCGCCTGGCCGAAGCGTGAAACTTCCCCGCGGCGCGCTCGCATCCACGACGTCGCCGGTTTGCAGCTTGTCCTCGATGTAAGCCCCGGCCGCGCCATGGGGTTCGCGCTTGATGCTCACGCGATAACGCTCGGCACTGGGTGCGTTGGAGAACGAATAGCTGCGCATCAGCGCGGGCAGGTCCGGAGCCGGTTGGAGCCGCAGCACCATGAACTGGCCTGGCAGGGGCGTGGCCAGAGGATGCCCATCGATGGGCTCGAGCACCAGCGAGGTCACGCTGCGGCTCTCGCGCAGTTTCTGCGAGACGCGCAAGGGGCGAAATCCCGTCCACGCCGGAGGCGGGCCGGATGCCGGCGCGAGCCCTGCGTTTCCCGTTGTCGCGCAGCCTCCGCCCCGCTCCTGCTCGAGTAGCGCCTGCAAGGACGCGCGCCAACCGGCGCTCAGCGCCGGGATACGCAGGCCGCGCTCCAGCGCGTTGCGGGGGTGAGGCGACATATAGAGCAAGGCATTGATCTCGAACACGCTGATGCGCTCAGGACCTGCCGCGACCTGCACGATCTCGTCACCGGCGCCGACCTCGCCCTCCTCCAGGACCCGGAAATAGAAACCGGGCCTGCCGCGCGCGACGAGCAGGGCCGCCATCTGCGGCTCGTTCATGCGGATACCCACCCGGTAACAGGTGACGCGCGGCTGTGTCACTTCGAACAAAGCGCCGCCGACCCGGTAACGATCGCCGATGCAGACCTCTCGGTCGGAGAGGCCGTCGACGGTGAAATTCTCGCCGAACTGGCCATAGGTGAAGTCGTCGCGACGGAGCTCGCTTTCCCAGTAGCGGTAGGACTCCATCTGATAGACGAAGACGGCGCGGTGCTCGCCGCCGTGTCCGGCCAAGTCCCCTTGTCCGTCGCCGTCAATGTTGAGCCGCCGCACCATGCGCCGGCCTTGGACCGGTGTCTTCCAGACGGCCGTGTGAACCGTCTTTCCGCGCCACGTGATATCGCGTGGGAGGCCGACGTTTGCGGAAAGCAATCGCGCCATTGCCGTTTCTCCGATGCTGACGATCACCGCAGGGCACGCCCTTCGAGCCGTTCGACCAGGTCAATGTCGGAGCGCTGGAGGTCGATCAGTCATTCGGTTCGACCAAGTGCGCCCGAGATGGCCCGGGTTTGAACGAATCGCCGAAATACTGCGTCTCGCGGGCGACCTTTCCGTCGCTGAATTCCATGATACTCACGGTGTAAGATGGCACGCCGTCATAGCTGAGCACGAATTCAGTGACCCAGAGGTCGCCATCGCCGATTATCCGCTGGACGGCGAAGCGCTTCTCGCTCGGCTGCACCGTTCTGCTCTCTTGAATCTTGCGTCGGCCGCGAATACGTTCGCCCGACTGCGGATAGTGGAGCACCGCATTCTCGCTGTAGATCTCATGCTCCACCGCGAAATCATTCGCATCGGATGCCGCCCAATGGCGCTCGAGCGCAGCCCGTATTGACTGATCTTCCATTTCGATCTCCCGCGCCGCCTCTCGCTGCGGCGTCATAGCGGCCTGAGCTCGCCAAGCATGGTGGGAATGAGCTCCGGCACCGTCGGGTGGATGTGCAGTGCGCGCTGCATCACGGTGTAGGGCGTTGGCGTACATGCCGTAGGCGGTGAGAGTCACGGCTCACCGCGCGCGGCGTGGCGTGTTGGGCGCGGGGCCGGGGTTGATTTCTTCGGGACTGAGAGGTGCGATGGGTTCTGGTGTGGGAAGAGTTACGGTCTCGCCGCTCTCGTCGCCGACCCGCGGCACGCAGCCCGGTGACGGCCGCGGACCGCGAACGACGTCAACCAGATGATCCGCAAGGCTGACGAAGCGCTGGCGGAGCCAGCCACCGCTTTCCTGCGGCCTGTTGCCGCGGATTGTCACTGTCGCGGTCAGCCCCGAAACGAGCGGGACGCCGGGCGGGACATGGGTGATCCGGATGCGGACCGGCACGCGTTGTGCCAGCCGTACCCAGGTGTAGACCGGATCGACGTTGGGCAGGCCCTGAGTGCTCGGCGCGGCGTTCGAGACACTGATCCCGCGAGTCACGGTCTGGACGCGCCCCTCGATCGGATCGCGGTAGCCCATCAGCTGCGCCTCGGCGCGGTCGCCGATGCAGATATGGGCCAACTTGGTCTCCTCGAAGTAGCCGTCGATCCAGTAGCTGTCGGCATCGATCACCGAGATGTTGGTCGTGCCCACGTGGGCATAGTCGCCCACCCGCATTAGAAAGTTGGTGACAGGACCATTCACGGGACTGCGCACCTGCGTCCTGCTGAGATCGAGCCGCGCCTTGTCAATCGCTGCTCGATCCGCGGCGACGGCCGCCTCGGCCTGATGCAAACCGCTCGTCACCTGTTCATAGTTGTCCTCGGTGACCGTGCCATTTTTCGCCAGCACGCTTTTGCGGCGCTGCGTCTGACGGGCATAGTCGAGCGCGGCGAGGTCGCGCTGCTCCTGCGCCCTCGCCTGCTCGAGCGCAATGCGAAAGTCGGACGGATCGATGACGTAAAGCACGTCACCCTGATGGACGAACTGATTGTCGACGACCCGGACTTCCGTGATCTGTCCCGACACTTGGGGTGCGACGCTCGCGACCTGCACGCGGACGCTGCCGTCCCGCGTCCAGGGCGCGGTGACGTAGGCGTCCCAGATGACCAGAGCCGCGACCACGGCGAGGGCGAGGATGAGCAGGGTCGCCAGCGCCTTGAGAGATTGCCGAACGAACCCGCCCACACGACCTGGAAGCCCGGACGCCGGCTTTTTCTGCGGCGAACGGCCTTCCGGCGCAACGTCAACCTTCGCGCTCGGCACCAGGGAGGCGATGTGAGGCACGGAGCGTTCGGCCGTTTCGGGGCAAGGCTCGGCCTCGTTGACCGTCGTTCGGTCGTCTGAGGCGGAGTCCGGGGATTGCAAGGACGCCTCCTTCTAGAGCAGGACAATGAGCAGCGCGAGGATCAGGACATAGAGGCTCAGTTGCGCGAGCGGCGGATCGCTGAAGGCGCGATCGAAGGCGATGAGACGGAGGAAGGGACGCAGCACTGCGAAGATCGCGATGGCGGCACCCGCGTAAATCACGAAAGGGGCCACGAGTACCCCGCCAATCGTCAATTCGGAGAAGCTGTGCATCATGAGTTGGTCGACCGGTGTGGATCGCAGCCGAGAGAGCTGGCGTCGATCAGAAGGGCGGTCCAGATCAGATTCAGGCTGGCCGCGCGAGCTGCCGCCTGACCACCATGATCGAGCTGGGTTGCTATGCTCGCGAAATGGGCGGCGGCCCGGCGCAGGCCAAGGGGGTCACAGGCGGCCAGGGCAGAGTATCCGTCCCCAACCAGGCGCCCACCCGTGTGAGCGGCTAGTTCGGCGAGAGTTGTCTGGACCCGTCGCGCTCCGGCCGCACATCCGAAGATATCGAGAGCCTGACGGAGGTCGTCGCGGCGTTCATCGTCGGCGGCGGGTTGCAGCGCGGCCAGTTGCCCGATGCGGTCCGCGTCCCGGAACAGGGCTTCATCATCCGGGCGCCGGGACCGGCCACCGGCCAGCAGGTCGCGCATCTCCGCTCGCGCCGACGTCAGATGCCAGCGCCGTCGAAGCGCGTCGGACGTCGGGAGGATCGTCTGCAGAAGGACGAACACCAGGATGACAGCTGCGATCGCCATGAAGCTGGTGAACAGGTAGGTTTCAGGGTTATAGACCTGCGGATTCGTCGGGGAGAGAATCGTGAGGAAGTAGATGAGCACCAGGAACGCGATCGGGACCACTCTCGGGTGGGGGATCGTGAGCAGCAGGGCGGCCGCGAGGACGACCGGCGCCATGCCGATCGCAAGAAGGGGAAATGCGTCGACGCCGTCGAGGATCAGAAACTCCGTCAGGCCCGCAAGCAGCGCTGCGATCAGCACGGCGATCGCAGCATTGGCCGGGAAGGCACGCGGGTTCGGGGCGTTGGCGCTCAACGCGATGGTGAGTGCCATCAGGGCGAGACCCTCCGACGCGAACGGCCAGCCGCCGAGGGAAAACAGGATTTCGGAGATCAGGACCACTAGAAACGCGCGGAGGCCGTCTCGCGCGGCCGCCCGATGCGAGCGGTAGATGGGTGCACGAATGCGGCGTGGAGGGCGGCGGCCCGCCTGCAAGTCTTCGATACCGTCTTGCGCCCGCCGGTTCTCGATCAACAGGTCTAGGGCATGACGGGCGAAAACCGCGTCGCGCGGGTCCGCGTAACCGACGTCTGCCTGCTGCTGCAAGCGAAGCTGCAACGCACCGGTCTCGGTACCGAGCGCGTCGGCGAGGGCCTGGGCAAGCGTTCCGCGAAGCGAGGGCGACGTGCCGGCGGGGAGCAATGCCAATGCCCTCGCGGCGCTGACCTCGGCGACCAGCGCCACGGCCGCGCTGCGGGCCGCCGCGCCTCGCGCCCCTTCGCCGCTCGATTCGGCGACGAGCGCGGTGATGTCGGGATGAAGAGCGGTGATCTCGCGCAGCAGATTCGCCGACTGGATCGGATCCGCACTTTCGCCGCGGATGATCGCGAGCGCGAAGGCTCGTACCCGCCGATGGGCCGCTGCGAGCTTGCCGGACACGCCCGCACGGACGTTCGGCGCGGCGAACAGCTCGCTGGCCAGGACGATCGCGGCAATTCCGACCACGATCGCCGCGCCGCGGTTGACGCCAGCAAAGAAAATGTTCTGCGGCGAGTCGATCTGCGTCACGGCGACCTGGGCGACCGTATAGCCGGACAGGATGACGCCAAACGCCCTGTTGCCGTCCAAGAGCGCACCCGCGTAGATGCAGAGTCCGAGCCAGCCCGCGAAGCCGATCAGCAAGAGGTCGCGAGCCTGCGCGAACAATCCAGCGATCACGAACGACGCGGCAATCCCGGAAGCGGTCGCGAGGAGCCAGTAGACGGCCTTCTGGTAGGTCTGCCCCCGCGTCTGCAGGGCGAGAATGGCGACGGTAACCGCGGCGGCCGAGGGGCCCTCGAGCTGCAGCCAGAACGCCGCGTACAGACCCACGACCATGGCGACCCAGATCCGCAGCGCAAAATCCCACGCGGAGAGCGGAAACCCGGCGATGGTGACCGTGCGGCGGACGCTTTGCACGAGGGTCATGGTTACCGCCAACCGCTTTCGACGGTCTCAATGTTTTGGTCACGCTTGGCGCGGACCTTACCAAGCGCCCCCGGGTCAGAAACTTCGAGATGCGACGTCAATGAAAGGTGGACCGTGCGGCCGTCAAATTCACGGTCAGACGAAGCGCCAAGGCGATACTTAACGTCTCCCGCCCCTCCCACTTCGTCGGGCACGAAGGACCCACTCTTGAATTCATTGAAGATGGCCCGATGAGGCTTGCTCAGCACATTCAGCCGGCCACGATGGGCCATCCCGAGAATGTCCCGCACCTTGTGCTTGGCACCCTCCTTGGCAATCGTCTTGGCCAGCCCGATGTGGCCGTGCTTGGCCGTGACATAAGGCGCCTTCAGAAGCGACGCCTCCTTGGAATGCACCGAGCCCATATAGATAATGCTGTCGCCGTTGCCCTGGTTGTACCCGTGGCGCAGGACGCCCCTCGTGGTCAGAAAGCCCCCATCGAGGTGGATGGCGAGCAGCTTCTTCCAGTCGGCGAATTTGAGTTCTAGCGGCGCCACGGTCTGGATGCCGGCATTGCTCACCAGGATGTCGATGCGTCCGAAGGTCTCGGCCGCGGCAGGGATCCCCGCTTCGACGCGGCTTTCAACGCTCGCGTCCACGGCGCCGCCCAGCGCCCGCCGGTCGGCGGCACCCAGCTCAGCGGCTGTCGCTTTGGCTGCGGCCGGATCGAGATCGGCGATCACGCCCTTCGCGCCCTCGCGGACGAAAGTACGGGCGATCTCCTTGCCGCCGCCGCTCGCGGCGCCGGTGACGATCGCGATTTTGTCTTTCAGGCGCATGACGCATTCCTTCGTTCAGGCGAGATAATCGTGAATCACTTTGCCGAGGCTGAGCGTAAGGTCGGCCACTATGTGGGTCGCGGATACAACCTCGAGCACCGGCAACTCGGCGAGGGGCGCCAGCGCGTGCGAACGCAGCTCGAGCGCGCCGGGTCCGACCCAGGCGCCCTTCACCTCGACATCGGTGAGGTAGTACTCGACCAGCTCGCAAATGCGCGGGCTGCCGTCGACGTGCGGGATGATCTTGAGCAGATAATTTGGCGCCTCGAGCGAAGCACGCACCGCCGCCAAGTCGGCCGCCCGATATTTGTAACCCATGGTCCCAGTGGCAACCCGAATGCGCCCATAGTCGAGGGTGCCGACGAGAGTGTCGGTCTCGACGAGCAGCTTCGGTTTCGCGAGCTTCTTGGGAAAACCCCAGAGCTCGCGGCCGCCGGCGAGCGGACCTTCGTCGTCTAGGAACATGCAGTGCGAGTAGCCACCTTTTCTCCCGCGGAACGAGACGGGAATAACCTGGCCAGTTTCGGTGTAGTCGCCGAAGCCGGTGGAATCCGGCATGCGGATGAACTCGTATTTGACGATCGGGCTATCGACCTCGAGTGGCGCCGGCACCACCGCGCGCAGCTGCTCCGGGTCGGTGCGATAGGTGATGTTCAGAAACTCGCGATGGACGAAACGATAGGGCCCGGGCGGATAGGCTGGGCTGGTCAGCGGCATGGCGAAGGCGCGTTCGCGGATCTCGGCTTCTCTCATGGTCTCCTCCTCGTGCTGTTGGTTTGCGGTTACTCCCGTCCGTCTCCGTCAATGTCGAAGATGAACAAGCCTGTGCGGTTGCGCGGGCGCTCGAGCACTTCGGGGTGCCGGAGCGTGCGGACGGTGTCGTGGTATCCGGCCCGCCAATGCTCCTCCATGCTCTGGCGCGAGAACTCGTAATCCTTCGAATCGCCCTCGTATTTGCGCGCGCGGTGAATGAGCTGTATGAGGTTGTGGACGTTATGCGACGCTTCCCCCGTCAGTATCTGCACCTCCGGCAGGTCCTGCATCTCCTCGGGCAACTTCTCGAGGAGGCTCGCGAGCGCGCAGCGGATGATTTGGCTGCGCTTGAACCCGTCCGAATAGGCCCGCGTGCGGCTCGAATACTGGATCTCCTTCTGGCGCGTCGTGACTTCGGCCATGCTCATTGGCAGGTCGCCGTGGGCGTTCCACAGGTCGACCTGGAAGGCGAGGGTGTCTCCCTGCGGCCGATTCTGAACCACCCATTGCAAGGGCGTGTTCGATACCAATCCGCCGTCCCAAAAATGCTGGCCGTCGATCTCGATCGCGGGAAAGCCGGGTGGCAGCGCGCCGCTGGCCATGACGTGCATCGCTCGGATCATATGTGTGGTCGTATCGAAGTGGACGAAATTGCCCGTGGCGACGTTCACCGCGCCGAGGCTCAGCCGCATGGCGCCAGCATTGATGCGGTCGAAGTCGATCACGCGCTCCAACGTCGACCCGAGCTGTCGGGTATCGTAATAGCTCGTCGCCTGGACGGTGCCGGCGGGCCATAGCCAGGGGCTTGGCAGACGCGGCGCGAAGAAGCCCGCGACGCCCGAGAACGCCGCGCTGCTGGCGCTCAGCTGGTTCGCCAATTGGCGTGCCGTCGTTCCCGCGGAGTGCGCGAGCGACCCGCCGTCGAAGAAGCCTAATCCTGTCGCCGGCGGTTGGGTGATGAAACGCCAGAACGCGCGCAATTGGTCGACGCGCCGCTCCGGCGGGTTACCGGCAATGATCGCGGCGTTAATAGCCCCGATCGAAATGCCCGCCGTCCAGTCGGGATGCAGGTCGGCCTCGGCCAACGCCTCGTAGACGCCGGCCTGATAGGCACCAAGCGCACCGCCGCCCTGCAGCAACAGGATAATCAAGTCGAAGGGCGGCCGGCCCAGACGGCGCTTGTGGTTTCCGCTGCGCGAGAGTGTCGTGTCGGGTGACATCGTTGGCTTGCGTCGCTGGTTGGTCCGAGCCGACCTAAGCGTCGACGCGGCGCTTTTGAGAGGCGTGTGACTGTCTCGCGCCATCCGGCACCCCTGACTAGCGTCGCATCTGCATCATCTGGTCCATCGGGATAAAGAATGAGTTCATCGCCGTTGCCGAAGTTAGCCGGAAGGTGACCGGCGTTCCGGCCGGCATGACCAGCTCACTGACAGCGGCCGTTCACGTCCTTCTCACCCATTCGGAACGCACAACCAATCTAACCAGACAGCGATGCGGGCGGTCGATTGGACGAAGGTATTGGCCGACACCTCGTGTAATGGATTCCACGCCTTGTCCGCAGTGCTATAGACGACAACAGAGCAGGCTAACGCGCGGCAAATCGCGCAACCGTGACGCGGATTTGGCGATCGTGTTGTCGATGACCCCCTAGTTCAACCTTACGCCGCAGCTGAGACGCGGAGTTTCACCGCCATTTTTACTAAGTCGGCGAGTGAGCCCGCTTGCATTTTTCGCATCACCCGACCGCGGTGCGACTTTACTGTGATCTCACTGATGCCAAGCTCAAAGCCGACTTGTTTATTCAGCAGGCCGGAAACGACGAGCGCCATCACCTCCCGCTCGCGGCGGCTGAGGGATTTGTACAGGTCTCGCAACCCGCGTATTTCCACCTCATGATCAAGCGCAGTCCTACTACGCTCGATCGCCTGTCGGACGGAGCTCAGCAGCGCGTCGTCGCAAAATGGTTTGGCAAGGAAGTCGAAGGCTCCCGCCTTCATGGCCTGAACCGTGATCGCAACATCAGCATGATCTGCAACGAGAATGATTGGCATGTCTTTCCGATCGGCTGTGAGACGCTTTTGCAAATCGAGGCCATTGAGACCCGGAAGCGCAATGTCGAGAACGAGACAACTCGGCACAAGAAGCCGTTCACGACACAGGAGTTCCTGCGCGGACGCGAAGGTCTCTGGTTGCCACCCCGCGTTGCAGATCAGCAATGCGAGCGATTCGCGTACGGAGACGTCGTCGTCAACAACGAACACGATTGGTGTGCCTTGCGACATAGCTGATGACCTTACGCCACCATGAATCGCAACTCCGGCGTCGATCTTCGTCATGATCCGCGGCATACCACAATTGGGCACGACCGGGTGGATCGTTGGCAGTACCACGCACTGAGATTGATCAGTTACAGTTTCCCGATGCATCCATCGTATCATCGCGATCTCCCTGCAGGAAAATGTAGGGCTTCGGCGTTAGCCTCCGATCTCACCAGATGAATAGGCCCACGCGTCGCTAGCGTCGTCTCACTGGACGCCGCACGATGTCTCATTCAGCGACCTTCAGGTGCTGAAGCGGCAGACCGAGGGTCTTCCTCGACGCAGAGAGCAGCCGCCGCAGCCGGCACGCGGAAAGCCCGGCCGCTGAAGGCCGGAGGGGCTAAGGGGCGCCGGACGACTGTCCACAAAATAGGCACGGACCCCAAGTCTCGCCGCTGGCCTTACCCGTGCAGTTAGTTTTAGAATGGCTCGCTTCCGGGGCGACCGTGGGGATGGCCATGCAAGTCCGGTTTTCAACGGACGACCTGCCGCCGCGCGACCGGGTAAGGTTCTGGTGCGACTACTTCGCGAAGCAGGCCCATAGCATCACGCCGAACGAGATCCCGGACCCCGGCGCTTTTCGCGCTCAAGCGAGCGGATCGGTTGCGGGCGAATTTGCGCTGCTGGATATCAAATCGGGACTCGAGAGGGTGCAGCGCACCGCGGCCGACGTTGCCAAAGACAAGACCGAGGCGCTCTTCATCCGCCGCTTCCGCCGGCCGGCGATCTGGAAGATTGCCTCAGGCAGCATGCCCGTCGACCTCATTCACGAGCCCGGCGATTTCTGCGTGAGCTCGACCGAATGGCGATTCGACGCCGAATCGAAAGGCCCAGCTTCGTTCGACATGCTGGTCATCCCACAGGCCGTCCTCTCGCCGCTTCTAGCGGGGGGCCGATTGGCTCGCCCGTTTCGCTTGCCCGGCGCCTCGCCGCTCGGCTCGCTCCTCGGCGCAGGCATGGATGCGGCGAAGGCGCAGGTGCCGCTCCTTGCCGACGAACTCGGCGAAGCCGTGCTGCGCAACATCTGCGGCCTTGTGACGCTGGCGTGTGGCGCCTCCGACGAGGGTGCCGAGTACGGGCGGGATTCGCTGCGGTCGGCGCAGCTCGTTGCGGTCAAGCGCCATGTTGATCTGCATCTCGCTGATCCCGGTCTGACCCCTGCCAGCGTCGCCGCCGCGCTGAGCATCTCCGCGCGCCAGCTACACCGGCTGTTCGAGCCGAGCGGTAGCACTTTCGCCCGATACGTTTTGCGCCAGCGGCTGCTCCGGTGCCGCGACACGATCGCCGGGGCGACGGGAACCGGCCGGTCGGTGGTCGACATCGCTTTCGGCTGGGGCTTCAACAGTATGGCGACATTCTATCGCGCGTTCGTAAGCGAGTTCGGTAGCCCGCCCGCCGTGCTGCGGGCAGCATCGCGCAAAGACGAGTGAGCGTCCCGCGGGGCAGAGGAGCAAGCATCGTGAATGCCGCGCAGCAGGAACTTGTCCGGACGACCTTGGCCAGGTTGGCGGTGATGCCGGAGGTGGCCGGGGCGCTGTTCTATGAGCGGCTATTTGAAGTCAGCCCGAGTTTCCGGCCGCTATTCAAGAACGACATGCGCATTCAGGGCATCAAGCTGATGACCATGCTCGCTATGGTCGTATATAATTTGCCCGAGCCGGGTCGGGTTCTGCCTGCGATCCGTGATCTTCCGGTCCGTCATGTCCAGTACGGCGTCAAGCTCGCCGACTATGACGCGCTGCGGGAAGCGCTGCTCTGGACCTTCGAACAGGCGCTGGGGAAAGACTTCACGCCCACGGTCCGGGAGGCGTGGACGGTCTGCTACGACGAACTCGCCAATGAGATGAAGGCGGCGGCCGTCGTCTGACAATGATCTTCCCTTGGCGCTGAATGAGACGTCGCGTGGCGCTCAATGAGACGACCTTGCGCCCGTTTCTATCCTACTTCTGGTGTCGCCCATCGAAAATGGCGCGGCAAGGAGATAAACCGTTCCCTGTCGCTGCGACACGCCCTGCGCGCGCTCGGCAGCTGGCCCGCCTTGCTGCGGGGCCGTCGCGCAAAGACGAGTGAGCGTCCCGCGGGGCAGAGGAGAAAACATCGTGAATGCCGCGCAGCAGGAACTTGTCCGGACGACCTTCGCCAGGTTGGCGGTGATGCCGGAGGTGGCCGGGGCGCTGTTCTATGAGCGGCTATTCGCAGCCAGCCCGAGTTTCCGGCCGCTATTCAAGAACGACATGCGCGTTCAGGGCGTCAAGCTGATGACCATGCTCGCTATGGTCGTGTATAATTTGCCTGAGCCGGGTCGGGTTCTGCCTGCGATCCGTGATCTTGCCGTCCGTCATGTCGAGTACGGCGTCAAGCTCGCCGATTATGACGCGCTGCGGGAAGCGCTGCTCTGGACCTTCGAACAGGCGCTGGGGGAAGACTTCACGCCCGCGGTCCGGGAGGCGTGGACGGTCTGCTACGACGAACTCGCCGGTGAGATGAAGGAGGCGGCCGGCCTCTGAGAAGGCACGCGCCGCATGCCGGTCAGAGATCGTTTTTTGGCTGCCAGGAACCGCGCCTTGGCTGACGGTGTCGTTTGCTAGCAGAGTGTCGCAATCGTCGCGTATGTCGTCGTGGTCAAAGTCGCGGGCCTCAAGATGATGTGCGATGCAGCTTTTTATGCGGCGTATCGCGTCTAGGTCATGCTTATGAGCTGGAGCCGGTGCGTTGTTAAAGCGGACCACCACTTCAAGCGGTCCCGCAGTGCTCGGTAGGCCGGGAATAAGGATAAGGGCACGAGGTACCGGGCGGGGTTGGCCTCTGAGCAACTGAGCGAGCAGCTGTGCGGCGCGACGGCGCCAGGCGAGCGAGCGTCTCCTCGTCAGCCACGAAACCGAGCGCATGCCGCACGCCAAAGAAATGATCGACGTCTCCGTTCGGATGAAGAATTTCGTGTCGCAGTCGAGCCCGCTGAAGGCGGCGCTGCGCAACCTCGTCGTCCGGACGATACTGATGATGCCGAAACTGGAGGACTGCATTCGCAAGGTGTGCTTCAAGCCGTCACCCCCATTCCACAGCCCCGCGTGCGCAGCTTCCACGGGCGGCGGGCCCTGGTCGATGACGTGCTCGGAACGACTTCGCGCTGGTCGGCTGTGCCGCCGTTCCCCGCGCGGGGCTGGATGCCGGCAGCGTTGCCGCGCTTGCTGCTCCAGGCAGCCGGTTCATCAGCCTCTATCCGCTTGGCGGGCGACCGCAAGGCCGTGGTGTCGTGCGTTCGACCGCGGCTGGGCTCGTCGAAGTCGAGGACATGTCCGGCGAGGCCCTCGCCTGGCTGCACGCGGCCGGCGCTCGTCCCGGCCGGTCGGACTCGTCCTAGCTAGCGGTTTGGTGCGTGGCAGCGGGTCTCATCGCGCACACCCGTTTCGATGATGTCAACCAGATGCTCCACTTCCTCAAGAATCTCGTCATGTGCGGGGGCTTCCTGCAGCTGTTCGGGTTCGACCCGAGACGTTGGAGTGTCGATGCCCGGGACGCGGCACTTCGCGCCTAACCTCCGGCGATCCAAAGGCAGCTTTTGGCACGATTCCGACCTCCGGGTTTCTGATGCCTCTGGAACAAGACCGCACTGTTCTGAAAGCTGACGTCGTTTCACATTGTTGGTCAGAATCTCCGCTGAACTCGCGCAGAGCTGACAGTCGCCATCCTGCACCTCGCGAAGCGCCGGAAAGATACGACCTGGCCAGCATCGGCTCTGGGACACCAGGCGACGGGAAGCTGCATCGCCCTTGAGAACGTCCGACTCCGAAGAACCGGACATCTGGTTGGACGCAAGTTGCATCGAACTCGACGACGTTTTTTCCATCCCCGAGCCTGTCGATGTCCGAAGCACCCGCGCAGAGCGGACTAACCTCAGCGCGCTCTTTTGGGCAGCTCGGTGCCAGACCCGGACATAGCGCCTTTTTTCCGGTCCCTAGTCTTCGATCTTGATAGGAACGTATTCGCGTCGACCCGCTCGGGATCGGGGCCGCCGCGCACGCCTCGATCCATCGCGTCGATCGCCGCGATGTCTTCCACACTCAGCGCGAAATCGAAGATGTCAAAATTCTCGTTGATGTGTGCCGGCGTGAAGG
>Ga0335072_10009263_pt1 | contig 14209 bp, 11 predicted proteins | sample Lox_Sample_21_FD_206725 | JGI IMG/M metagenome (GOLD analysis project Ga0335072, IMG submission 206725) | Soil microbial communities from Loxahatchee National Wildlife Refuge, Florida, United States - Lox_Sample_2.1 | ecosystem: Environmental > Terrestrial > Soil > Wetlands | place: USA...
TTACTTTTGGTTTGTGCGATCGCTCCAGCCTGGAGTCCCAAAACGAGAAGGCAGATCAGAAAAATAAAACGGATGATCCTCATCAAAGAATCATTTCACGAGCATCTGATTCAGCCTGCGGCAAGTTAAGGAGGAATGCACCGATTTCCAACACAGGTTTCTCACCCTCCACGTCGCGTCATCCTTCCTGCCCCGGCATGCCGTGGGAGCGCAGCGTCTCATAAACCTCGAATAACGAAGGGCTTGGAGTGCGGAGTCGAAGAGCCTGTCCGGGGCAAGGCCGTGGGAAACCCATGCGATTGGCAGATGCTTTTGAGAGCTTTCTGCCCACGAACTCCAAGCGTACTTAAAGACCCCCAGCCGGGCGAAGCCCGACCTGCCGTTCTTGTCGCGGCAAGCCGTGGAGCGTGCCTTGGCAGGATCTCAAGGTTCTCTCTCGATGGCTGACAGACCGGTTTGTTAACGGCTGAATCGCAGGGACCCAGGATTTCAATCCTGGGAAATTTTCAGTCGTCCCCTTCGGGACTCAAAGGATTATGGCCTGCGAGTCCTCTTTGTGGCACTTTGGCACCGCAAACCATCCTCAAATCTCGATTTCGCCCTGTAGATAAAAGACGCAGGAACCCTCCAACTCCACCCGATCTCCTTTGAGCCGGCAGAGCACTTCCCCTCCCCGTGGGGAGCACTGGAAAGCGCGAAAGGCTGTCTTGCCCAGCCGTTGGGCCCAGAACGGAGTCAGCATGCAGTGGGCGGCGCCTGTGACCGGATCCTCGGGAATGCCCTTGGCGGGAGCGAAGTAGCGGCTCAAGAAGTCGTACTTGTCCTCTCCGGGCGAAGTCACGATCAGACCCGGGCGGTCGAGACGAACGACGGCCGCCATGTCGGGAGTCAAGTCACGCAAGGCCTTTGCCGTCTCCAGCAGAGCAAGATAGTTGAAGCTGTTCCCATAGACTTCCGCCGGCGTCACGCCCAATGCTTCCGCCAGTCCTTTTGGCGGCCCGATGCGGACGGAAGGGCGAGCCGGAAAATCCATGACGTAGCCCGCGCCGATGCGGCTCACCTTAAGCGGTCCGCTCGCGGATTGGAAGACCACCTGAGTGCGTCCGGGATCGAGCCGCTCCATGACCACCGCCGCGCTGGCGAGCGTGGCATGGCCGCACAGAGGGACCTCGGTTGCGGGGGTAAACCAGCGCAACCGATAGCCGCCGTCTTGAGGCACGAGAAACGCTGTCTCGGCAAGATTATTTTCAGCAGCGACTGCCTGCAGAACTTCATCGCCCGGGTAGACATCCAAAGGTACGACGGCAGCAGGATTTCCTGCGAACCGGCGGTTGGTGAAGGCATCGACCTGAAAAATGGGAGCGCGCATAACCAATCATCTTAGATTGGCAACCGGACAGGCCAGCCGAATTGGCACCTCGCGACAGAAACTGGCCTTGCCGCGCTAGTCGCGAAAGCGAGATGCTGTTCTTAGGGCAGATGGAAGAACGTAAACAGAATGATAGCCCGGCGCTTGAGCAGCCTTCCCCAGAGGTACAACATCCAGACGCAGTCTCTGGATCGGCTCCCGACGTAGCGGCCACCGACAAGGTGTTCAATGCCGCGCCTGAACCGGCGCCCGACGCGTTGGCCGCTGAAGCAACGTCTGCGGCCGCTCCGGCCGAAACGCCGCCTCCGCCGGTTTCGGCAACGATTCGCTTGGACAAGAAGCATCCGCTCGCGATCCGCTGGATGCACTGGGTCAATTTCCCCGTGCTGTTCACCATGATCTGGAGCGGCCTGCTCATTTATTGGAACGATTCCGACAACGCGTACCATCACCCGCACGCTGTGTACCGAGTAGGGCTGGGACCCTTTACGCTGTTCCGGTTTTTTCCGCCGTGGTTCTGGAAGGCGATGGATGCCCCGTATCACGTGACCAAAGGGCTGGGATACCACTTCTTCTTCATGTGGATCTTCGCCATCAACGGCTTTCTCTATGTTCTGTACACCGTCCTTTCCGGCGAATGGCGCTTTGTGGTGCCCGATAAAAAGAGCTTGAAGGAAGCAATCCTGGTTACGCTGAAGGACCTGCACCTGAGCAAATACCTTCCGCCGCAGACCAAGTACAACGGCGCGCAAAAAATTGCCTACACCTCTGTAATTTTGATGGGCGCCGGGAGTCTCATTACTGGCCTCTCCATCTACAAGCCGACCCAGGCGCACTGGCTGACGACGCTTCTGGGCGGATACGAGATGGCACGGTGGGAACACTTTCTGCTCACAATGGGATTCTGTGCGTTCTTTGTGATCCACGTGACCCAGGTGGTGCTGGCGGGCTGGAACAATTTCCGCAGCATGGTGAGCGGGTTGGAAGTGAAATCAGTCCAGGAACCGTCACTCGAGGCAGAAAGAAAGAGTTGGGGATGAGTGAGCTCGATGACCAACGGGCCGAGCAGAAAGCAGCGGACGAAGCAGTGCGGCGAAAAAGCCGCAAGCACACGCGCCGCAGCTTCGCCGTAGCCGCGGCAGCCGTCGCGGCCGGATGGGGAATCCACGAATGGATCGACCGTAGTCCGCGGCTCAGTATGCAACCGGAGCCGTTCCGAAAAGCCTTTCAGTTCAATGCAGGTCTGTCACGCGCGGTTTTCGACGACCGGGCGCTGGCGCCGACCTACTCGCTGAAACGAGCCGTAGACCTGCGAGTAAACGGGGTGTATGGCCTGAAGCAGGCCCTGGTTCCGGCAAGCTGGCGGCTGCAGGTCACGGGGGTGGCGAACGCGCGAGGTTATCCGCAATACACCCCGGACGTCACGGCCTGGGAATATCGATACTCGGATGAGAAGACAAAAGAAGACCAAGGTCACGATACAAAAGTGGCCCCGAGCGCCGATACGGCGGAGAAGATGGCGCCAAAATCGATGGTCGCCATCGAAAAAATCCGTCAGGAGCGGACAAGACGGATGCCTCGCGGGCTGGAAGAAGCCGGCGAGAGCCGATCGACATTGCCCATCGGGACCCCGGGTCTGCTACTCACGCTGGACGATATCGTGAAGCTTCCGAAACATGACCTGGTTACGCAATTCAAGTGTATCGAGGGCTGGAGCCAGATTGTGCACTGGACCGGCGTGCGCATGTCGGATTTCATCGCTGCTTACCCGCCACAAAAGCGGCCTGATGGCAGCTTACCGCGCTATGTGTACCTGGAGACGCCGAACGGCGACTACTATGTCGGTTACGATATGCACGTCTGCATGCACCCGCAGACACTGTTAGTAACCGAGATGAGCGGCAGCCCACTCACCCAGTATCATGGAGCGCCGCTGCGACTCCACGCACCGACCAAATACGGCTATAAGCAGATCAAGCGTATCGGCCTCATCGCGTATATGGATGAGAAGCCCGACGACTACTGGACCAAGCTGGGCTACGACTGGTACGCAGGTCTTTGAGGTGGCTACCAGACAAATAGCGCATCGCACACCTCTTTCAACGGCAAAAGGTGAGTTGCTTCTGGAGCAGGTGGCAAGAGATCTGGAACAGCAGATTGCTCTCGGGCGGTTGCTGCCCGGCGACCGCCTGCCCAGTGAACGAACACTCGCAGCCCAGCTTGGCCTGAGCCGCAATACGGTAACCGCAGCTTATCGGTTGCTGGAGAAGCGCGAAGCCATTCGCCGCGTTCCGCAACGTGGGGCCTTCGTTCGCCCAGCCGGACCGATCGAAAATCCGATTGACTGGAGCAGCAGGATATCGCGGCAGGCGCACCTGCTGGATGAGCCGGTCCTGGACATGCTGGCGCAAAGCCGGTTGACGAATCTGCGCTACCGGCTTTCGGCAGGAACTCCTGCGCTGGGATGCTTTCCCATGGGACCTTTCCGCAGGGCGCTCCACGACGTGCTCAACAAAGAGGGCGTGCAGACGCTGGCGATTGCGCCCACAGAGGGCCAGCCACGTCTGCGCCGCGCGATTGCCGCATGGGACGGGGCGGAGAGCAGCCACGTCCTGGTCGTCGCTGGAGCCCAGGAAGGCATCGACCTTCTGGCGCGATGCCTGGTGGAACCCGGGGATCGGGTGATCGTCGATCGGCCGACCTACCCAGGGGCCATCCAGGCGTTTCAAGCGGCTGGGGCACAGCTGGTGGAGTGGGACACGAAGGAGTGGTCGGCAAAAGCGCTGGAGCGGCTGTTGATTGCCAGCCGCCCCAAGCTCATCTTTACTATGCCCACCTTCCATAATCCGACCGCGCGCACCATGGAGGAAGACCAGCGCACGAAATTGCTCAACCTGGCTGCACGTTATCGCGTGCCTGTCATCGAGAATGACGTCTACTCCCGAACCCGTCTTCAAGGATCCATTCCGCCGTCTCTCTACCGGATGGACAAGCACAACATCGTGATCTATCTAAGCACGTTTTCCAAGGTGCTCGCCCCGGGTTTGCGCGTGGGTTGGATCGCGGCTCCTCCGCATATGGTTAAGCAACTTTCACTGGTCAAAATGCGGGCCAGCCTGTTTACCGAGGGCCTGCTGCAACTCACCCTGGCCACGTTGCTGGAGAACGGAATATTCGAGGAGCATTTGCCGCGATTGCAAAGGACACATGCGGCGTTACAAAAGATTGCTGTCGACGCCTTGCGGCTAAATTTCGCTGGTGACGAACTTGAATTCTCTGTTCCGCAAGGCGGGCTATATATCTGGTGCCGATGGCGGCGGCCCATCGATATGGAGGCCGTCCTGCTGGAGGCACAGCAGAAGGGAGCAAGCGTGGCTCCAGGACGGGCGTTTTTTGCCGGCGCGCCAGACGAGAACTGCTTTCGCATCTGCTTCACTGCATGCTCCGAGCGTGACCTGCCGGATGCAATTCGTTTACTGGCGGACGCGTTTCATGCCGCCGGAGATCCGTCCGATCGTTAGGTTTTGGCGAGCGCTTCCAGGACCATCGGGGCGGCTTGGGAAACGCTCCCGGCACCGAGAGTGAGGATGACGTCACCTTCGCCCGCCTGAGCTACAGTCCGGCTCACGGCCTCATCGAAGGACGAGGCATACTGAACTTCCTTGCGGCCGACGGCCCGTACCAGCGCAGGAGCGTCTATGCCCTCAATGGGCTCTTCACTAGCGGCATAGATATCGAGGACCTGGACGGTATCGGCATCATCGAATGCCGTCCCAAACTCCGCCATCAGATCGCGTGTCCGCGTATAGCGATGCGGCTGAAAGATGAGGTGTACGTGACGATAGCCCGACTCCCGGGCTGCGTTCAGAGTGGCGCGAATTTCGGTAGGATGATGGCCGTAGTCGTCTACGACGCTGACTCCGCGGACGGTCCCTTTGAGTTGAAAGCGCCTATCCACCCCACGGAAGTCGTGGAGCGCATGGACGATGTGTTCACAGGAGACGTCGAGCTGGGTACCAATGGCTATCGCGGCGGTTGCGTTGAGCACGTTGTGGCTGCCGGGCACATTCAGGGAAAAGGGCCCGAGCACCACGCCGCCGGCAACCACTTCGAAACGGGAGCGCACTTCTTCCGTTGGAGGAAGCATGCGCAGGACGTAGTCCGCTGTAGGTGAGGTGCCATAGGTAAATACCCGCCTTTGCACCCGCGGGAGTAACGCCGCCAACTGTGGATTGTCGATACACGCGGTGCAGGCGCCATAGAACGGAACCCGCTCCATGAACTCAAGAAACGCGGACTCTACGTCTTCCATGTCACGGTAGCAATCCATGTGCTCCCGGTCGAGATTGGTCACGACGGAAAGGATCGGGGAGAGTTTCAGGAACGACCGATCGCTCTCGTCGGCTTCGGCGACCAGGTATTGCGATTTTCCCAAGCGGGCATTGGAACCCATGGCATCCACGCGCCCGCCGACGACGACGGTCGGGTCAAGGCCGCCGGCGGCCAGGACAGTTGCGATCATGGAAGTTGTGGTGGTCTTGCCATGCATCCCGGCAATCGCGATTCCGTACTTCAGCCGCATGAGCTCGGCCAGCATCTCGGCCCGCTGAATGACGGGGATTTTGCGGTGCCGCGCCTCGATAACCTCGGGATTTTGTTCATTGACCGCGGAGCTGGTCACCACGACTCCAGAGCCGACCACATTGGCCGCGGCGTGCCCTTTGAAGACGGTCGCACCCATTGTCCCGAGGCGGTCCGTAATGCTCGACTGGCGCAGATCGGAGCCGGAGACGGCATAGCCGAGAGTTAGCAGAATCTCCGCGATGCCGCTCATTCCAATGCCGCCAACGCCAATGAAATGAACGCGTTGCGCTTTCGCGAACATAGCCGGGGAAGGAGCGGTGGTGAGAGTCACTTCCAGTTACTGTATCAGCCCAAGGAGATGCTTCCCCTTTTGGCAGGCCCACATCTAATATGTAGCGCAAGGATTGGGATCCGGTAAGGTATCGGATATCCAGGGAAGTTCCAGGTGATTGAAAGCAATTGCTTTGCCAGAGCCCGAAAATGAGCGCAACTTTTGTAGAAAACTGTTGTTCAATGTAATAGACGCCCGTAGATAACCAGGGTGCTGGATGTATCGCCAAAGCGGTGGTTACGCAATGCAAGATGCCTTGGCGCGGAGGTTGACGATGAAATACCTAAGATATCTTCTGCTGCTCGGCGCCTTCATGGTGCCTGCCGCTCTTATGTCCACTCCGGCGAACGCCCAGGTTGGAGTTGGGATCGGCGTCGGATACGGTGGTTATGGATACGGTGGTTACGGATATGGTGATTATGGATATGGCTATCCGGTAGCGCCTGTGTGCTCGTGGGGCTACTACCCTTACTATCCGTATGCTTGCGCCCCTTATGGCTATTATGGCCCTAGCTGGTTCGTCGGCGGCGTCTTCATCGGCGCCGGCCCGTGGTACCACGGCTATTGGGGCCGGGGCGGATACTGGGGACGGCCGGGATATTACGGCGGATATCGTGGTGGCGTAGCTTATCGTGGCGCCGGAGTTGGTTACGCCCGCGGCGCTAACACCTTCCACGGTACTACTGGCTATGCAGGCGGTACGCACGCATTCGCGGGTGGCTCGGCTGGAGGCTTCCACGGTGGCAGCGTGGGCGGCGGATTCCACGGTGGCGGTAGCTTCGGCGGCGGCGGCGGATTCCACGGCGGCGGCGGCGGTGGCTTCCATGGCGGTGGTGGCGGCGGACACCGCTAATCCATAGCTGAGACTTAGGGACGGCTGGCGATTTCGCCAGCCGTTTTCTTTGCAGTCATCTCCTCCGCTTTGCTTTATGGCTGGGAGAGTGCAGATGCCATTTCGGCAATTCTCTGTGCCGCATGTGGGTGAGCAAAGGTTCGCGCGCGAGCTGACATTGCCTGCAACTGATCGCGATTCTGCAGCAGCCCGACCAGCATCTCCAACAACTTAGCGCCGGTCATTTCGTGCTCCAACAACATCCTCGCTGCGCCGCCCTCAACCAGGACCTCGGCATTCTTCCGCTGGTGGTCGTCCGCAGCTTGGGGAAAGGGCACCAGGAGCGAGGGCTTGGCACTGGCGGCGAGTTCCGCGACGGTGCTGGCGCCGCTCCGCGCCAGGATGAGATCGGAAGCGGCGAATTGCCTGGGCATATCGTCCAGAAAGGCCTGGACCTGCCAACGATTCGGAGGCGCACCCCCCGCGGCGTAGGCAGCCTGGGTGCTCTCCGCATGGCGCGCTCCGGCCTGGTGAAGAATAGTGAGATCAGGAACGGCATCCAGAAGCGCCTTGGCGATCTCGGGCATTCTCTGATTGAGAGCACGCGCGCCCTGGCTTCCACCCATCACCAGCAAACGCGGCGCGCTATCAGCAGCTCTCGGCGGCAGGGCAAAAAAATCGGCGCGCACGGGAATGCCTGTGAGTTCCGCATTACGAAAAAAAGAGAGCGTGGGTGCGAAGTTGACCGCGGCTGCGCTGATTCGTTTCCCGATGAGCCGGTTGGCCATACCGGGGATAGCATTTGGCTCGAACGCCAGGGTGGGCACCCGGCGCAATAAGGCGGCCAACATTGCCGGCCCGGAGGCGTAGCCCCCTACACCAATCATGACCTGCGGCTGCCATCGACGCAGGAGTCCCAAACAATAAAGGATTCCGCGCGGCAGTGCGACCAGGGTCTTGACTTTAGTGGTGAGACTTACGCGATTGAGCTGGCCCACGTCGATCAGCTCGAGAGGGTAGCCAGCCTGGGGAATAAGCCGAGTTTCCATGCCCCGGGCGGTGCCGATGAAGCAGATTTCCGCTGTATACGCTGACTTGAGCGCTGCCGCAATCGCCAGCGCGGGAATAACATGGCCGCCCGTGCCGCCACCGGCAATCATGACCCGCATGCCCGTCAGTCAATCTCCCGGGTCAGGCTGAGGAGTACACCTACGCTGGCGAGCGTAATGAACAAGGAGGTTCCCCCGTAGGAGACGAAAGGCAGCGTGATGCCCTTGGTGGGAACCAGCGCGAGGACCACACTGATATTGAAGAAAGCCTGAATCAGAATCGTCGCGGTAATCCCGAAGGCCAGAAAGCGGGCAAAGACATCTTTGGAAAGACTTGCTGCGCGTAATCCTCGAATGCCCAGGGCCACGAAAAGGGCGATGATGGCCAGGGCGCCGATCAGGCCCAGCTCTTCTGCAATGTTGGCAAAGATGAAGTCCGTGTGCGGCTGCGGCAGGTAAAACAGCTTTTGTCGGCCTTCCATGAAACCCAGTCCGTGGAGACCGCCAGTACCAACAGCGATCAACGACTGAATCGTATGGAAACCCGAGCCCTGGGGATCTGCCTCGGGGTTCAGGAAGGCAAGCATGCGGGCCCTGCGCCAGGGCACGCGGAACAGAAGAATGTAGAGCACCGGCGCCGCCGCCAGCGCAGCATAGCCAAAATATTTCACTTCCGCGCCGGCCAAATAGAAGATGAGCCCGGTGACGGCCGCGCACACCAGGGCAGTACCGAGGTCGGGTTCCTTAAGTATGAGCAGGATGAAGACGAGTGGCGGAAGAGCCGCAGGCAACAGAGTGTTGCGCCAGTCTCGAATCGATTGCAGCTTGTCCTGTAGAAACCAGGCCAGAAAGAGCACCAGAACTGGCTTGGCAATTTCCGAAGGCTGGAAGGATCCGCCGCCGAAGCGAATCCATCGGTGCGTGTTGTGAGAGTCACGCAGGAGAAAAACGCCCAATAACAGCAACGTGGTCACAGCTACCGCAGGAAAGACCACGATGGGGCGATTGAATTTGCGGTAATCGATGCGCATCACCAGGATCATGGCGAGCAGACCCAGAGCCGCCCAGCCAATCTGCCGGAGCACGAAAAAGTAGGGTGAGTTGTAGCGGTCTTCGGCCATAACAGCAGACGCACTGAAGACCATCAGCAATCCGATGAACGTCAGCAGGACGGTTACGCCAAACAGCCATTTGTCCACGCCTACGCGTTTTGCCATACACCCGCCCCCTGGCGGGACAGTACCGCCTGCTTGAACACCCTTCCGCGCTGTTCGTAGTTCTCGAACTGGTCAAAGCTGGAGCAGGCCGGCGCGAGCAGTACAACATCGCCCGCAACCGCATGGTTGGAGGCCTGGTCAACCGCAGCCTCCAACGTGCCGGCTCGGATCACCTTCGTGACTCCGGTAATCTGACCTTCGATTTTCTCTGCCGCCGACCCAATCGTGTAGACGGTCTTCACGCGTTCCTTCAACAGCGAATTGAGCTGGCTGTAGTCGGAATTTTTGTCTTTGCCCCCGAGGATGAGGTGGATGTTCGCAGGGAAAGCTGCGATCGCTTTCGCGGTCGCGTCAACGTTGGTGGCCTTGGAATCGTTGTAATACACAACTCCGTGAATGGAGGCCACAAATTCGAGCCGATGCTCGACCGCATGAAAAGCTTTCACGGTTCGTTCGATGACGTCGGGGGCTATACCGGCTACGCTTGCGGCGCAGACAGCAGCCAGCACATTCTCAACGTTGTGCTCACCCTTGAGCGGAATCTCTGCTATCGGAAGTACCGGTACCGGAGTACTCTGCTCCGAAGCGCGATACATCACCGCCCCGTTGTGCACAAATGTGCCGCGGCGAACAATCTTGGTCCGGCTGAACCAGAAAACCTGTGACCGCGCCCGGCTGGCAGCCTGCTGCGTCACCGGATCGTCGCCGTTGAGGATCAGGTAATCTTCGCCGGTCTGGTTGGCGAAGATCTTCTCCTTCATGGCAACGTAGTTTTCAAACGTACCGTGACGGTCCAGATGGTCGGGAGTGATATTCAGGATGGCAGCGATATGAGGATGGAAGCTCTCGGTTGTTTCCAACTGGAAGCTTGAAACCTCGAGTACCGACCAGGTATCGGTTCCGCTCTTATCTACGACTTCGATGACCGGAAGACCGATGTTACCCGCGACGAGGGTATTTCGTCCGGAAGCGGAGAAAATCTCGCCGCACAAGGTCGTGGTCGTGGTCTTTCCGTTGGAGCCGGTAATAGCGAGCACGTCTCCTTGAAGAAACCGCGCGGCCAACTCCAGTTCACCGATGATCGGCAACCCGAGCGTTCGCACCTGAACCAATTCCGGCGTGGACAACGGTACGCCCGGCGAAACCACGATCAGATCCTGCCGGCGGAATGTGAGAAGGCCGTGCCCTCCAGCCTCCACCGAAATGCCGGCCTCCAGCAAGGATGGGACCTCTTTGCTCAGCGCCTGAGCGCTGCGCAAATCCGACACCGTGACCTGGGCGCCGCGCCGGCGAAGAAACAGTGCAGCGGCAAGACCCGATTTGCCGAGGCCAACGACCAGTACTTTTTTGCCCTTCAATTCCATCCAGCGGTTTCCAATACTCAACGCAGTTTTAGGGTAGTGAGCGCGAGGAGCGCAAATACCAGCGCGGCAATCCAAAAGCGCACAATTACCTTGGACTCTGACCAGCCCATCAGCTCGAAGTGATGATGAAGCGGCGCCATCTTGAAGATACGCTTTTTACGCAACTTGTAGCTGCCAACCTGCAGGATGACACTGATCGCTTCGAGTACAAAAATGCCCCCGATAAAAGGCAGCAACAACTCCTGTTTAATGACGACGGCGACTGTGCCGATGGCGCCTCCCAGGGCTAAAGAGCCGACATCACCCATAAAAACTTCAGCGGGGTGAGCGTTGTACCACAGGAAGCCGATACTCGCGCCGACCATCGCGCCGCAGAAGACAGTGACCTCGCTGACCATGGGCATGCGCTGAAACTCCAGGTAATCGGAGAAGACGGCATTTCCGCTGACGTAGGTCAATACAGTCAGCGCCGCGGCAGCGATGATGGTACAACCGATCGCCAAACCATCCAGGCCATCCGTAAGATTCACGGCATTGCTCGCGCCCACAATGATGATGGTGACGAAGATGATAAAAGGCAGCATCGCGAGTAGGCCCAGGTGCGGAATCGCACCCAACATATGTATGGATAGATCTGGCCGAAAACGCTTGAAGAACGGCACCATCAGATGGGTGGAGTACATGCCTTCACTGCGCATGGCGAGCAGCACCAGTGCGATGGCGACTCCGGTGAGGATCTGCAACCCCATTTTTTGTCTTGCCGTAAGGCCTAGATTGCGGCGATGGATGACCTTGATGTAGTCATCGGCGAAACCAATCGCGCCGAACGCCAAAGTGGAACACATCACCAACCAGACGAAGGGATTGCCCAGGTCGCTCCACAGCAGAGTCGGTAAAAGGATGGCGATAGTAATGAGCACCCCACCCATGGTGGGCGTGCCGGCTTTTTTCTGGTGGTCCTTGGGACCCTCCTCGCGAATGTATTGGCCGATTTGAAACTCGCGCAGCTTCTCAATCACAAACGGCCCGATCAGGAGGGCAATGAGCATGGCGGTGAGACTGGCGAAGGCAGTGCGGAACGTCAGATACCGGAAGATACGGAAGGGTCTGAAGTAGGGGAAAAGCTTTTGATAAAGGAGCCAGTAAAGCAAACTTCCTCCGCCACCTGCGAGACGTTCCCGTGGCTATCTTACAAGCGATCGCAAGTGAGACGGAGTTGGTTTTCGACGCGAACCACAGCGGCAACTAGTGTTCTCGATGTTGAGCAGGCACTGCCTAAAATTCGCCGAGACAGCGAAGAGCCTTCTCCAGACCGACGCCGCGGGACGCTTTGAGCAGCGCAGCGTCTCCAGGCCTGAGTTCGTCTTTCAGCCATTCGCCTGCCTTCTCCGGAGAAGGGACAAAGATGGCGAGCGCTCCTGCTTCGCGTGCAGCTTCGACGAGGAATTGCGCATTTCCCCGCACGCCGACGACCAGGTCAATCCCGCTTTCAGCTGCGACCTTCCCGCAGTCACGGTGTAATGAGACAGCTTCCGGACCTAATTCCAGCATCTCCCCCGCGACCAGGATTCGCCGCTTGGCGGGCATCGAGGCCAGAGTTGCGATCATGGATTTGAGGGCTTCGGGGTTGGAGTTGTAGCAGTCGTTGATGACAGTGGCGCCAGCGATATGCAGCACTTCCCCGCGCTTGTCCGGAGGACGCAAGCGTCCCGCCGCGACGGCGCAGTCGGCCAGCGGAATGCCGGCTTCTATGCCCGCTGCGATCGCAGCCAAAACGTTCCAGATGTTATGCCGGCCAAGGAGCGCCAACTTTACCGTTGCCTGTTCATTGCCCGCAGTCACCTGAAAGCGGACTCCGTCTGCTCCGAGATCCTCTATCTCGGAGGCCTTGGGATCAGCGCATGGGCCTATCCCGAAATAGACGGAGCGGCCACGAAAGTCGCGGCCGAATTGCCCTACATAAGGATCGTCACAGTTAAGGATAGCCACACCGGAAGAGGACAGACCTTGCACCAGCTCATACTTGGCGCGCGCAATGCCGGCTATGCCATCGGGAAAATTCTGCGCATGGGCGTTACCGACGTTGGTGACGATGCCCCAGTCGGGATGGGCGATCCGAGCCAGCGCCGCAATCTCGCCAGTATGCGACATCCCCATTTCGACCACCGCAATCTCGTGTTGTGGCTCGAGTTTCAGCAACTGCAGGGGCAATCCAAACTCATTGTTCAGATTTCCCTGGGACTTAAGAACTGTAAATCGGGCGCCAAGAACCTCCGCCACCGCCTCTTTGGTCGTGGTCTTGCCCGCACTCCCGGTTACACCGATCAGTCGTTTGTTCCAGTGCCTGCGCGTTGCGGCGGCGAGGGTCTGCAACGCGACCAGGGGATCGTCCACGATGAGCAACGTGTTGGCGCGGGCAAGATCGAGAAGGTCTGTGATCTTGCTGCGCGAAACAACAGCAGCCCTGGCGCCCCGCTCGAGCGCAGCGGCAACAAAGTCGTGGGCGTCGTAGCGCTCGCCGCGAATGGCGAAAAAGAGATCTCCGGGCGCCAACGTTCGGGTGTCAATGGAGTATCCGGTTGCGGGCTGATCGGCGGGATCGCCTGCGCGCAGCCTTAGCTCGGCTCCCATCCATGCCGCGATGTCCTGAAGTTGCAGTTTCATGCGGTCCGTCCCAAAGCCCTCAGAACCTCCCGGGCAATGGCGACATCATCGAACGGTATCACGCGGTCTCCGATGGTCTGTGTTTTTTCGTGGCCCTTGCCCGCCAGAAGTACCAGATCGGCATGTCTGGCCTCGGCGATAGCCAATTCGATCGCGCGGCGGCGATCCGGCTCTACGATGATCTTGGCGGCGGTACCGCTGAGCCCAGGAAGAACCTCTTCGATGATTGCCAAAGGATTCTCTCCCCGTGGATTGTCGGAAGTAAGTACGACGACTTCACTCCCAGCTCCAGCCGCCTTCCCCATCAATGGCCGTTTGGTGCGGTCACGATCCCCGCCGCAACCAAACAAGGTGATGACACGGCCCCCTCGATGATTAACGAACTCACGGGCCACGGCGATGACGTTGCGCAGTGCGTCGTCCGTGTGCGCGTAATCGACAACCACAGCGAAATTCTGGCCACAATCGACGGACTGGAATCTTCCCGGCACATAATCGAGCGACGCTGCACCCTCCGCCATATCCTCCAGTGTGAGCCCGCGACCGACGGCAGCAGCGCCGGCTCCCAGCAGGTTATAAACATTGACTCCACCAGTCAGGCGAGTCGCGATAGGAACCTCTCCTTGGGGAGTGATCATGTTAAACCTCATACCGGAAGGCTTCATCTCCAATCCGTGAGCGTGAAAGTCTCCCTGGTGCAGCCCGTAGGTATAGACCAGGCTGCTGCCTGTAAGGGTCGTCAAAATCTTGCCATAGGGATCGTCCTGGTTGACCACCGAGACTCGTGGCGGAGATCCGG
>Ga0335072_10009264_pt1 | contig 14209 bp, 10 predicted proteins | sample Lox_Sample_21_FD_206725 | JGI IMG/M metagenome (GOLD analysis project Ga0335072, IMG submission 206725) | Soil microbial communities from Loxahatchee National Wildlife Refuge, Florida, United States - Lox_Sample_2.1 | ecosystem: Environmental > Terrestrial > Soil > Wetlands | place: USA...
TCACGGCTCAGGTGTCGCCCGGTGCGGCCGCGACCGCGGCGGGAGTGCTCGGCGCCTACATTCTCGGTCTCGCCACGGCGTCGTGGCGCCGGATGTCGATCCAGTACCACTTCGAAGCGACGGAGGCTCCCGAGGGGATCAGGATCCGCCGCGGCTTGCTCGAGACCGTCACCGAGACCATCCCCTACGCCCGGGTGCAGGCGGTGCGCCAGATCGAACCGCTGCTGTGGCGCCCGCTGGGTTGGTGCCGCCTGGAGGTGGACATTGCCGGGGCGACGGTCCGTACCGAGCGGGGCGAGGGCTCGAGTGTGGCCCGCAAGGCACTCCTTCCCGTCGGAGGGCTCGACGAAGCCCGGGCCCTGGTCGCCCGGCTCATGGGAGACGGGACGGCCCTGGGCACCAAGCCACCTCATCGGGCCCGGTGGAAGGCGCCCTTGAGCTTCCACTTCCTCACCGCCGGCCATGACACGGCCCACGCGGTCTGCGTCACCGGACGGCTCCGCAAGGAGACGGCGTGGGTGCCGCTCGACAAGTCGCAGAGCATCCGCATGGTCCAGGGCCCGATCCAGCGGCGGTTCGGACTGGCGTCGGTGCACGTCGACGTGGCCGGCCGCCGGGTCCGGGCCGAGTTTCGCGACCGCGACCTGGCCGAGGCCGACCACCTGGTCCATGAGCTGTCCGACCTCAGCCGCGCCGCGCGCCGGCACCCCTTTGTGGCCCCGGCAGCCCAGCCGCGCCCGGCCCCCGCACCGGCCCCCGACGGGTGGTACCGCGATCCTTCCGGCGCGCACGAGTGGCGGTACTGGCGCGACGGGCGTTGGACCGAGCACGTGAGCACGGCCGGCACCGTCACCGCGGACCAGGGGACGCCGTCATGACGGTCGACGACGTCGCGCGGCCCGAGGGGGAGGTCGCGACCACGCCGTCATCACGGATCGGCGCGCTCTGGCAGCGCCTGGACCGGCATTCGCTCCGTCCGTTCTGGCTCGTCGTCGGCGCGCTCTTGGTGGCGGAACTGGTGACTCTCTTCGTCTACAGCGCCTACCTCTTCCATCACTTCGACCTGACCGACGACTTCGCCACCTACGCCCAGTCGTGGTCGCAGATCGCCCACGGCCACCTCGACCCGGTCGATACCGTCAACGCGCCGGCGAGCCCCTTCTGGCAGCTCCACTTCGAGCTGGCCATGTGGCCGATCGCCCTCGTCCTCGGTCACCTGTGGTCCAGCCCGCTCGTCCTGCTGTGGCTCCAGGACCTGGCGCTGGTGGCCGCGCAGGCCATCGCCATCGTGTGGATCGCCTCGGTGTGCCGCACCAACCTTCCCAAGGGTGCCGCAGTGGCGACCTGGATCGGCGGCCTGGCCGTAGTGACGAATCCGTGGTGGTACGAGACCGCCTCCTTCGACGTGCACTTCGAGACGCTCGGCCTGCCGCTGGTTGTCCTGTGCGGCTACTCGCTGTGGTCGGGGCGCGGGCGCGTGGCCGTGGTGGCCGCCATCGCCGCTGTCGCCTTCGGTGACGTGGCCGCCATTCTGGTGGCCTGTGTCGGGATCGCCGCGCTGCTCTCGCCCAGGGTCTGGCGTTCAGGCGGCACCCGGGTGGCCGTTGCGGTGTGTGTGCTGGGTGTCTTCTGGGTCGGGCTGGCCATCGCCCTCGATGCCAACCAGGGCAGCGGCATCGTCACCAACTACGGCTACCTGGCCGGGCTGGGCCCCCACGCATCGGCGAGCAAGGTACTCACCCACCTGCTCGAACACCCGGGGCACGCGCTGCACACCCTGGTGCACCGCAGAGCGGGCATCGGGCGCGTCCTCGGCGATGCCGGCATTGTTGGGATCCTCACCCCGTGGGGACTGCTGATCAGCATCGGCACGCTCGTACCCGCCGCCCTCAACGTCAACCAGCAGTACCTGGCACCGATCACCGCCTTCCAGACCCTGGCCGCCGTGCCCTTCGTCCTCGTCGGGACGGCAATCGTCGTGACCCGCATGACCGGTCTGGCGCTGACCTTGGCCCGCGATCCCGACCCCTCCACCGAACGCCGCCGGCGGCGCGTGCCCCCGTGGGTCGCCGGTTCGGTGGCCCTGACGGCCGTCGCCGGCGTGCTCGCGGTCGTCTACGTCCAGAACGTGCCGCTGATCTCGCAGCTGCGAGCCGACTGGTGGCGGGTCGATGCGCGGGCGGCGCAGACCCTGGCCCGAGCTCTGGACGAGGTCCCCGGCCAGGCCGAGGTGGTGGCGGCCCAGGGCGTGATCGGGCGCTTCGCCGAGCGCGGCGGCGTCTATCCCTTCGTCGTCAGCCCCCAGGCGTTCCCCGTCACGGCGTCGACGGTGGACGTCGTCTTCGCACCGGGCCAGGGCATCGAGCCGGTGATCGCCCCGGTCCAACAGCGCGACAGGGACGCGCTGGCCGCGTCGCCGGGAGCGCGCGTCGTCGTGCAGCGGGGCCCGATCACCGTGGTGCAGCTCCGGGGCCTCGAGCAGGGGACGCGCTTCGTCATCCCCTGACGCGCGGTGCTATGTGCCGGCGGCGGTGAACACCATGGGGAAGTGCTCGATGGATCGGATGGCCGGCGTGTACACCAGTGTGTGCCCGGGCTGCACCGAGTACTCGGGGATGCGCCGGTGCCACTCGCGCAACGCGACGCGCAGCTCCATCCGGGCCAGGTGCGACCCCAGGCAGCGGTGGATGCCTCCGCCGAAGGCGAGGTGACGGTTGTACTCGCGGTCGAAGCGCACGACGTCGCCGTCGGGGAACTCCGCCTCGTCCGTGTTGGCCGAGCCGAGCATGACCATGACGTGGTCCCCCGCCTTGATGGGGCACCCGTTGAGCTCGGTGTCGACCAGAGCGGCACGGGCGATGCCCATGACCGGGGTCTCCCAGCGCAGCATCTCCTCAATGGCGTTGGGGATGACCGACAGGTCGTCGGCGATCGTCTGGCGATGCTGTGGGTTCTGCGCCAGGAACGAGAACATGCAGTCGAGCGTGGCCGTCACGGTGTCGAGCCCCGCAATGAGGAACAGGAAGCAGATGTCGAGAATGTCCTCGCGGGTGAGGCGGTTCCCGTCGACCTCGGCATCGAGGAACATGGAGAGGAGATCGTCCTTGCGCTCCTTCCCCCGCTCGTCCAGCACCTTCTCGAAGTACTCGTACACCGAGTCGGCGATCTTCTGCTGGTAGGCGTTGGCAGCTTGGGTCCCGTAGAGCTCACCGGTCACGTGGTCGGGGCGGATGATCCCATCCTTCATGGTGAGGAAGGTGTCGAGCTCTTCGAGCGGCAATCCGAGCAGCGTGAGGAACACTTCGGAGGGGAACGGGATGGAGAACTCCTTGGCGAAGTCGACCTCGCCCCGGTCGATGAACTTGTCGATCAGCGAGTTGACCAGCTCGGCCACCTCGGCCTCCTTGGCCTGCATCTTGCGGGGGGCGAAGATCGGGTCGAGCAGCTTGCGGTACTTCTTGTGGTCCGGTGGGTCGATCTGCAGGGGGATCATGGGCCGCTTGTTCTTGAGGTCCACCGCCGACATGTTCGAGGTGAAGACCTCAGGGTGTCGCAGCGCCTCATCGATCTCCGCCTTGCGGCAGAGCACGACACCGACCCCTTCGACGGGCATGACGGGCATTTCGTCGCGCAACGCCTTGAACATCGGCTGCGGATGCGCCGCCATTTCGGGATCCATCCCTCCGAACGGCCCTGCCGCGTCCTGCACGTCGTTCGCGGTGTCAGTCATGGTTCCTCCACTTGGGTTGATGTACCGCACCGTCCATGTCAGGACACGTGCAGCAGGATTGCGTTGATCGATTGGACGAGAACACGGTCGTCGGGTTCGGGGATCACGAAGCTCGACGTGAAGAGGCGCACGATGATGTCGGCCACTTGGCGGCGACTGGCCCACCCGCCGGCCACGACGGGCATGGCGTCGAAGGCGTCGCCGAGCTGCTCGAGCAATGCGTCCTCGAGCTTGGGCAAATGTGACAGCAGGTAGCCGAGGACGAAGTCGGGCTCGGAGCCGAACAGCGAGCGCGCCGGGTGGGTGCGGATGTAGTCGAATGCGAAGGACACCAACGCCTTGACCCGCTCCACGGGATCGTCCACGCCCTCGAAGGCGCGGGCCAACCCGACGGTGAAGCGACGCTCGTCGAACTCCGCCACGCCGGCGAGGAGCTGGTCCTTGCTCGGGAAATAGCGGTAGAGCGTGCCCCGGGACACCCCGGCCACCTCGCTCACCTCCTGCATCGCCAGGCGCTTCACGCCGCGCCGGCCGAGAAGGCGCAGCGTGGCTCCGAGAATGCGCTCCTCGGTCGGTCCGTAGACGCGGGGGGCCGCACCCTGCTCACCGGACAGCAACCCCAGAGCCCCCGCGCGCAGTGCCGCCATGTGGAACAGATTAGACACAGACCGTCAGTTTTGTCTTATCGGCAACCTGGATGGTGGCCGTGACCAGGGCTCCTGACCCGACCCGGGCTCGCTCAGGTGGTGGCCGCCACCGTGAAGGGCCAGGTCGACGTGGTGAACGCAAGGACCGCACCCGCGACGTCGCGGGCGTCACCCTCGTAGGTGATGCGGTACGTCCCGGCGGCCACGTCGTCGGGGATGTCCCAGGTGATGGTGGCCTCCGAGGAGCCACCATCGAGACGGGCCCACCTGAAGACGGTCGAGGGGTCACCGTCGTCGGCGACCGTGCGCCAGTCGCCGCCTTCGGACACCTCCACCCGCACATAGGTGTCGCCGCGTCGCACGACGTTGTTGGGATGGGCGCCAACGAAGACGGCGGTGGCACGTCGACCCGGCTCGTAGCCGGCCCCGGGCTGCGTGACGACATCGCCCACGGACCGCCCTGCCGGGGCCTCGTCGGCCCGGTCGCGGCGGCGGCCCCGGCGCCGGCGGGTCGAGAGATCGGCCGGTGCCGGTCCGGGGTCGATGGGCGCGCCCGCCACCATGGCCGTGGCGAGCTCGGCCACCGTCTGCTGGAAGGCCGGCAGCTCCCAGCGGCCGAAGAGCGTGCTCGCGCCTTCGTAGCGCTGGGCCGTGTACTCCTCGGGTGTCGTGACGTAGTGGATGTAGCCGTTGGCGTACCCCGCCACCAGGACGTCACGCTGGTCGGCGCCGACGATGGGAGCGACGGTGCGGCGAAGTCGCAACCCGGCGGTGATGGTGACTTCGCCCGGGATCCCGATGAGGTACAGCGGCCCGATGCGCACCAGCTGCACGGGCACGCGTTGGGCCACCACCGGCAACAGCCGGTTGAGGATCCCTCCCGGCAGCAGGATCCCCTTGGGCGCCTGCGAGTCACGCAGCGCCGGAGAGAGCCGGTAGGCCAGCCGAGCCGGGAGGTCGAGCACCGCGTTCGCACCCTCGCGGAATCCGGGAAAGGCCGGCCCGTCCACCCCGGCGCCGGCGAAGGCGGCCGCCCCGCCGGCCGGGCCGCTGGTCACGTGACTCTGCCCGTCGCCGGTGAACTCGCCGCGCACATGGACCCCGGCCATGTCCATGTACACGGCGCGGGCGTCGATGCCGCCTTGGACCTCTCGGCCGTCGACGGCCAGCCCGGCCGCGGCCTCGTACTGGCGCAGGCCGATCAGGCGCGTGTTCTCGAACTGGTCCGATGTCGGCCCCCGCCCGGGGGACAGGGCCAGGTTGGGCGACATGTCCCCGGCATTGGTCTGCGCGAACGCACCGACGAAAGGGGGCCGCGCCGGCGGGTCGACGAGGTAGTCGAGGCCGTGGACGACACGCTCCCAGTGGTACCCGGCATAACCCTTGTTGTCGGAGCTGATCAACCGGTTGCGGTTCGTCATCGACGTGTTGTGGGTGGCGAACCAGTTGATGGCACCGACCGTCTGCCCATCGCGCTCGATGCGCAAGACCGTGGTCTGGGGGTCGATGGCATCGGGGAAGTGCGCCCGGTCGGAGGCCGGATTGCGCTCGAACGCGGCCCGGGACCGGTTGACGCTCGCCGTGCGGAGCTCGCCGTGCGCCAGGAACAGGCGCGACGGCGCCAGATCGGCGTGCGCGCGCGCAATGGCTTCGGAAATCCCGTCCACCAGCGCGGTGAAGGTCTTGGGCCGGAAGCCGTGTGTGTTCGAGTTGTAGAGCAGGTGGTGCGAATACCCGCCCGGAGCACAGTGCGTGTGGGTCGCGGTGATCATGGTGTTGGCGACCGAATAGCGCGAGCCGTGGACGACCCGGAGGCGGCGCAGCACCTCCTGGTAGACGCTGTCGAACATCAGCGGAAGGTCACAGACGACGAGGAGGACGCGGGGGCCCTCGCCGCCCTCGCTGAACACGAAGGCGCGGCAGCGCTGGCGCGTGTGGATGCCCTCGGTCTGCTGGTCGGCCCGGCCGTACCCGAGCATCCCGCACTCGGCCGCCTCCCCGGTGATGTCGGAAAGTCCCCGGCCGACGAGGTAGTCCCGAGCGCTCACGACCGACACGGTATGCCGCGGGATGCGACCGTGCCGACACGCACCATTGGTACCGTGACGCCCCATGAAGATCGTGTCCCTCTTGCCGTCGGCAACCGAGATCCTCTTCGCCATCGGCGCCGGCGACTCGGTGGTCGGGGTCACGTTCGAGTGTGACTTCCCCGCCGAGGCCCGATCACGGCGGATCGTCTCGGACACCACGCTCACGCCCGGGCTCGGTCCGGCCGCGATCGACGCCGAGGTGCGGGCCCGCATGGCCGCCGGCGAGGATCTCTACACCTTGGACGAGGGCGCACTGCGCGAGCTCGATCCCGATGTCGTCGTCACCCAGGACCTCTGTGCCGTCTGCGCGGTGGCGACAGCCGGGGTCGACGAGGCGCTGGCCCACCTGGGCTGCCGGGCCCAGGTGGTCACTCTCGACCCCATGACCCTCGACGAGGTGCTCGACTCCATTGCGGCCGTCGGCGCCGTGAGCGGCGCGGTCGACGGCGCGGCTGCTCTGCTCGGGCACCTGCGCCGGCGCCTCCGGGGTGTGGCTGATGCGGTCGCCGGGCTACCCCGGCCGCGCCTCGCGCTCCTCGAGTGGACCGATCCCCCCTTCTGCGCCGGTCACTGGCTGCCCGATATGGTCACGGCCGCCGGAGCCGAGCCCGTCCTCGGTCAACGGGGGGCGAACTCACGCCCGCTCACATGGAACGACGTGGCGGCCGCCCGTTCCGACATGGTGATTGTGGCGCCGTGCGGCTACCGCCTCGACGGAGCCGCCGACCTGGCCCGCCAGGTCCTCGCGCACCTGCCTCGCGAGGTGCCCGTGTGGGCGGTCGATGCCGACGCCGCCTTCGTACGGCCGGGACCGCGCGTCATCGACGGGGTGGAGGCACTGGCACACATCGCGCATCCCGAGGCCGTCTCCGCCCCCCCGGGCATGGTGCGGCGCATCCGCTGAAGCCGGGCCGCGCCCGGTCGCTCCCAGGTGACAGGATGACGCCGGCCCGGGCACCGGCGGTGTGCCCGGCTGCACGGGGGTGCCGATGGCGGGGCGGATGCTGGTCGCGACGGTGGTGTGCGCTGCCGCGCTCGTGGCGAGTGCCCCTGCCTCGGGTGCCGCGCCGGACGCGTCGTGCGTGGCGTCCTGGCCGATGTACCAGCACGACCTCGGCCACTCGGGATCGTCCGCGTGTTCCGCGGTCAACGCACTGACGGTGCACGCGCTCGTTCCGAGCTGGTTCGTGCGGACCGTGGGCTCGGTCACCGCCACCCCGAGCGTCTTCGACGACGTCGTCTACGTCGGCGACTCGACCGGGGAGTTCTACGCCCTGGACGAGAGTTCGGGGGCCCGCATCTGGACCTTCTCGAGCACCGACAACGCGCTCCATGACGATCAGCACCACGCCGGGTTCGGCCTGTTCACGTCGTCGCCCGCCATCGCCCGGGTGCCCGGCGGGCCCGCCGACCCCACGGTGTTCGTCGGTGGTGGTGGCACCTTGTTCGCTCTCGACGCGCGGACCGGCCACCCCATCTGGGCCCAGGACCTCGATCCCGCCACGCCCGAGAGCCACATTGAGATCGAGTCGTCGCCGGTCGTCGACACGAGCACGTCACCGCCCGAGGTCATTGTGGGTGACGACGACAACGGGGGCACCCACGTCGACGTCACCGGGATCCAGGCCTTCAACGCCGTGAGCGGAGCCCTGCTGTGGAAGTACGAGCCCGAGGCCGATGCCGTGGTGCACTCGCTGAGCGGCCAGGACGGCACCGGTGACGCCTGCGGCGACGTGTGGTCCTCGCCCGCGCTCGATCCGGCGTTCATCGACCCTGCCGGCCCCAACTCGGCCGGCCGGCAGATCACGGCGAGCGGGCGGTCGTCTGCTGACGGGCTGGTGGTCTTCGGCACCGGCAACTGCGCCGCCGACCCCGACCCTGCCACCGCGGCCGCCCATGGTGACGCCGCGGTGACCGAGGGGCTCTTCGGCCTCGACGCCGTGACCGGCGAGCGGGTCTGGTCCTTCTTCGAGCCGCCGAACCTCTACAACACGGGTTCGCTCACCGAGCCCGGCGGGGGCGACGACGACTTCGGTGCCTCACCCCTGTTGGTCCACCTGCCCGGTCCGGGCGCCGGCACCGAGGCCGTGGTCGACGGCGGGAAGTCCGGCTTCGTGTACTGCCTCCGCGAGTCCGACGGTGCGCTGCTGTGGCGGACCCAGGACGCGCAGCCGGGCCAGCTGGGCCCGTCGCTCGTCGGGTCGCTGGGGGGGAGCATCGGTTCGCCGTCGGTCGGGACTGTGGCCGGCAGGCCGGTCGTGTTCTTGACCTCGGCGATCCCGCTGCCGTTCACCAACGACGGGATCAACGAGCACGCCAGCCATCCGGTCCCGTGTCTGGGTACCTCGTTGCCCGTGTGCCCCGACACGAGCCTGCTCACCGATCCCACGCGAACCATGTCGGTCCACGCCGTCGATGCCGCCACGGGAAAGGTGCTGTGGCAGGCCGTCTCCCTGCCCACCTACGCCGCCGCCAGCTTCACCAACGGGGTGGTGTTCGCCCCGTCGACCGTCGGATTTTCGGTCACGGCCTATGACGCCGCCAGCGGCCTTCCACTGTGGACGTTCCCTCTCGGTGCTGCGCCGTCTTCGGGCGTGTCCGTGGCGGGATCGCGCATCTTTTTGGGCGCCGGCACCGCACTCGAGACTCTCGACGGCGTGTCCCTCCCACCCCAACTCAAGGGGGTGTGGTCCTTCGAAGTCCCGCCGGCGCTCCAGGGTGTGGGCTGATCTCAACCGCCGTCGTCGCGCTCGTCGTCGATTGCGATGCGGAGCGCGCCAAAGACCTGCATGGCGAGCGGGAGGACCTGGTTGGAGTCGACCACGATTCCTTCGAGGGACCTGGCACCCTTGATGCCGACCAGGGACGACCCGTGCAGGCGCGCCCCGGGCACGTTGGCCTGCGAGAACTCGGCGGCGTCCAGCGTGCAATCGTAGAAGCGGGCATGGTGCAGGCGGGCACCGTTGAACTCGGCGGAGCGGAGGTCGGTGTCCTCGAAGCGGATCCGCCGGGCCTCGGCCATCCGGAAGCTGGCGCCGTCGAGGCGGCATTCGCGGAACACCACGTCGCGTAGCAGGGCCCGCGGCATGAGCACACCCGACAACCGGCACCCTTCGAAGAGGACCCGCGTCAACGCGGCCTCTTCGAGGTCAGCGCCCGAGAAGTCCGACTGTTCGACGACGACGTCGGTGAGACGCGCACCACGCAGCTCGGCCGCCGTGAACAGGGCGCGTTCCACCCGCACCTCGTCCAAGGTCGGGCCGAGCGCCCTGCGTCCCGACAGATCGCCGGTGAGCAGGGCGCGCTCGACCAGTGCATGGTCGCTCAGCTCGGCCGCTCCAGCCCTCCTCAGATTGCAGGAGAGCCGCGGCGCAGCCGGGCGCATGTCACCGGGCGGCACGACCGTTGCCTGACTCGCAGGCGGCCGGGTGCCCCGGTGCTGTGTCGCGCTCGATCAGTAGGTGATCGAGAGGTACAGAATCGGAGGGATCACCACCGTGATGGCGTTGCTGGTGATGGTGATCGGTGAAGCCGCGCCCGCCGGAGCAGCCGGAGCTGCCGCCAAGCCCAGTACCGCCAGGCTCCCGATGATCGGTGCGGAAAGTGCAGCTGCAATTCGCGCTTTCTTGGTCATGCGCGCACAGTACCCCTCTTGCGTCCGCTTGCAAAGTGGATTGCGGCAACGGACATGCGGACCGCCGTTGCACGGCAGCTGATCCGTGACGCAAGGAGATCGGCAATCTGCGTTGCGGCACGCCGCGTTCCAAACGTTCGTTTTGCCGTCACGCGAGGGCGCGCCGGTTCAGGTCTGCTGTCCGGCCCGGCGACGCTCCCCGGCTTCGAAGGCTGTCATCTGCATCATGTTGACGGATTGGCCCCCGACGGCGATGAGAGATCCGTCGACGGTCCACACCCGGACCGATCCGTGCGCGTGCGCCCCCCATGCCATGTCACCGCTCAACTCGAGGAGGACCCACTCCTCGTCCTCAGGAACGGCGCCGAACCGCAGGCTGTTGTCCAGGCTGATGCCACCGCCGGCAATGCCCGAGGCGCGCACGATGGCGGCCGGCACCATGTCCGCCATGAAGGCGACGGCGGCCGGGGTCAGCGGCGTACGCTCGACGAGCCGGGCCCACATGGTGAGAGGGGATGCCGCCGATCTGCCCGGGGCGACCACGGCCTGCCTGAACTCGACGCGCTGGGAGAAGCCGAGGAACGCATCGGGTCGACCCAGGTTGAACAGAATGGTCTCGGACTCTGCCGGCGGGGTGCACTCGGGCATGGCGACGTACTGGCCCTCCAACCCGCCAGGGCGCGGCGACGCGGTAGAGCCGAGGCTGACGAAGAGGACGCGCCCCCCGGTTCGGCCCGTCACCTGCGCCTGCGCCACGTTGCGCCCGCGGGCCAGCACCTCGGCCTCGCACTCGATCACGTCACCCTGAGCCGATGTGGCGACGAACTGGGTCGTGACCCACAGCGCGCCGCGCCCGGTCGCGGCCTCCAGGGCGACGATGGATGCGGCCGTCGCCGCCCCGCCGTAGAGGCCCCCGTCGCCACGCGCCACACCGGGCACGAGCTCGAAGCGGCTGTGCCGGCCGTCCTCGTCGAACACCATGCCGACCAGGCGCGTGTCACTCGGGCGGGGGTATCGGACAGCATCGCTCACGGCACACGCGCCCCCGTCGTGGCGGCGACGAGGACAACGCCCACCGCCAGCACCAGGCCCCGCACTCTCCGCCCCACCGGCACGGACGTGCACGCTACGGCCGGGCCCACGCCGGTCGCCATTTCCGGCACCGTCGACGGTCCACACCCGACCGATCCGGGCGCGGTCCCGCTCGGGGGATCACCGGGGCCGGCGCGGCTATGAAAGGGCGGTGTCCCGCCGAGGGCTCACCCTCTTTCTCGCCATGAGCCTCATCTGGGGCATCCCCTACCTGCTCATCCGCGTGGCCGTGCGCGACCTGAGCCCGGCCGACCTGGTCTTCGCCCGCACCGCTCCGGCCGCGTTGCTCCTCCTCCCCGTGGCGTACCGGCGTGGCGACCTCCACGCCGTGCTGCCGCGGTGGCGCTGGATCGCGACGTTCGCCGTCGTGGAGATGGCCTTGCCCTGGCTCTTCCTCTCCACGGCCGAGCAACGCCTGCCCAGCTCCACCGCGGGCCTGCTCATTGCGGGCGTGCCGCTGCTGTCCGCCCTGCTCTACCGGGTGGGACCCCACCACGATCCGTTGACCCGCAGCCGCCTGGCCGGTCTCGTCGTGGGCTTTGCGGGCGTGGCGGCCCTGGTCGGCCTCGAATTCGCCGGCTCCGATGCCCGGGCCCTGGCCGAGATGCTGGTCCCCGCCGTCGGCTACTCCCTGGGCCCGCTCCTCGTCAGCGTGTATCTCTCCGACGTGCCGAGCCTGGGGGTCGTCAGCGTGGCCATGACCCTGACCGCGGTCCTCTACGCCCCCTACGCCCTCACCCACCTCCCGTCGCACGTCAGCGCCGAAGCCGGCTGGTCGGTGGCCGGCCTGGCGCTCATCTGCACCGCCCTCGCCTTCGTCCTCTTCTTCGAGCTCATCGGCGAGGTCGGCCCGGCACGCTCGACCGTCATCACGTACCTGAACCCGGCGGTGGCGGTGCTCCTCGGCCTGGTCGTCCTGGGAGAGCCCCTCTCCACCGGGATCGCCGTCGGCTTCCCGCTCATCCTGGCCGGCTCGGTCATCGCCACCCGGGGGGCGGCCGCCCGGCAGCCCGAGGAGGTCGGGCCGGGGCCCGCGCCATAACCCTTACGTAAACGTTAAACTTCTCGCATCATGCGACAACCCAGCGCTCCCGACACCGGCGCGCCCGGCGGCCGCGACAAGTGGATCGCGCTCTCCGTCGTCACGCTCGGCACCCTCATGGTCTTCATCAACCAGTCGATCGTCCTGATCGCGCTGCCCGACATCTTCCGTGGCATCGACCTCAACCCGCTCACCCCGGGCAACACGGGCTACATGCTCTGGATGCTCATGGGGTTCATGGTCGTCCTGGCCGTGCTGGTGGTCACCCTGGGCCGGGTCGGCGACATGTTCGGCCGGGTCCGCATCTTCAACCTCGGCTTCGCGACGTTCGCCTTCTTCTCGGTCCTGCTGTCCATCACGTGGCTGCACGGGAGCAGCGGCGCGCTGTGGCTGATCGCGCTGCGCGTCGGGCAGGGCATCGGTGGGGCCATGCTCTTCGCCAACTCCTCGGCCATCATCACCGACGCCTTCCCGACGCATCAGCGCGGACTCGGCCTCGGCATCAACAACGTGGCCGCCATTTCGGGCTCGTTCATCGGCCTCGTGCTCGGCGGGCTGCTGGCACCGGTGCAATGGCACCTCGTCTTCCTGCTGTCAGTGCCGTTCGGCATCTTCGGCACGCTGTGGGCGTACCTCAAGCTGGAGGACAAGGGCGTGCGGGTACCGGCCTCCATAGACTGGGTGGGCAACGTCACCTTCGCCGTCGGGTTGATACTGATCCTCGTCGGCATCACCTACGGCCTGCTGCCCTACGGAGGGCACACCATGGGCTGGACCAGCCCGACGGTCCTGACCGAGATCGGGGCCGGCGTGGCGGTCCTGATCGCATTCGGGGTCATCGAGACCAAGGTCGCGCATCCGATGTTCCGCCTGACGCTGTTCCGCATCCGGGCCTTCACCGCCGGCAACGGCGCCAGCTTCATGGCCTCGCTCAGCCGGGGTGGGTTGATGTTCATGCTCATCATCTGGCTGCAAGGGATCTGGTTGCCGCTGCACGGCTACAGCTTCTCGGAGACCCCGTTGTGGGCCGGCATCTACATGATCCCGCTCACCGTCGGCTTCCTCGTGGCGGGACCGTTGAGCGGCGTGCTGGCAGACCGCTACGGCGCCCGTCCCTTCGCCACGGGCGGCCTGCTCATTGTGGCGCTCACGTTCGTGCTGCTCCAGAACCTTCCGGTGGACTTCGACTACTGGGCGTTCGCGGCGTTGCTCTTCTTCAACTCCGTCGGGATGGGCATGTTCATCGCTCCCAACCAGACGGGGATCATGAACAGCCTCCCCGCCAACCAGCGGGGGGCGGGGGCCGGGATGGCCGGCACCTTCAACTCGTCGGCGCAGGTGCTCTCCATCGGGATCTTCTTCACCCTGATGATCCTCGGGCTCGCCGCCACCCTGCCGGCGTCACTGCTCCACGGTCTGGTGGCCCAAGGCGTCAACCGCTCCACCGCGCTGAAGGTGTCGCACCTGCCCCCGGTCGGCAGCCTCTTCGCCGCCTTCCTCGGCTACAACCCGATGCAGGTCCTCCTCGGGCACGCGACGCTGTCGCACCTGCCCCCGGCCACCGCCCGCTACCTGACGAGCCGCGCCTTCTTCCCCCACCTGATTTCGGCGCCCTTCGGCCGCGGGCTCACCGAGGCGTTCTACTTCGCGGCGGGCGTCTGCGTGGTCGGTGCGGTGGCGTCGCTGCTGCGCGGGGGCAAGTTCCACTACAGCGAGCCGGTGGCCTCCCCGGGCGCCCACGACGAGCTCGTGGTACCCGCCGCCGAGGCGGTTGCCCTGACCGAGCCCGTGCTGGTGGACTGATCCCGTGGCCCGCACCCGCACCGCACCGGCACCCGGGCCCCGCGACGCGGCCGTCACGCTGGAACCGGCGGCGGCGACGCCTTCGGAGAGCGGCATCCGCATCAGCGATGCGGCGGCGGCGGCCGGCGTGTCGGCCCGGACCCTGCGGTACTACGAGGAGCTGGGCCTGCT
>Ga0335072_10009265_pt1 | contig 14208 bp, 10 predicted proteins | sample Lox_Sample_21_FD_206725 | JGI IMG/M metagenome (GOLD analysis project Ga0335072, IMG submission 206725) | Soil microbial communities from Loxahatchee National Wildlife Refuge, Florida, United States - Lox_Sample_2.1 | ecosystem: Environmental > Terrestrial > Soil > Wetlands | place: USA...
GCAGGCCGCGCTGGAACAGTCTGGCACTGAACTCGAAAAGGCCGAACCGGACCGGATCGAACCAGGGGGTAAGATCGCGCCGCCCGCAGCGGAGAAGGCACACCATCATCGCGAGAAAGCCGGCGCATCCGGCACGTCCTCGCACGATGCCGCACGGCAGCCGGCAGACCCTATTGCGGTTGGGCCCGGGTTCGTGCCGTCCGTCTCGGAGGCACAACTCGTCGCGCGAAAGCAGCCCGCGATGGTGCGGCCTCATGATGCGGCTCACTCCGGTCACGAAGCGCTCTCGAACCTTCAAACCGTGCCCGGCCTGAATTTGGCCCAACCGGCTCACACTGCGCCAACGGCCGCTTCAGAGACGCAAGATCCCGAAAAAAGTGTACCGGAAACGTTCGGGACCGCTGTCACGTTCTCTACTGGCGCGGAGCGGCCCGCCACAAGCACAGAGGAAAAAGCGGCAGCAGGCCCAGGAGCATCCAAGGCTCTTGAATCGAGCTCGTCCGGCCTACCTGGCGTTTCCGGTGGCGGGCCGCAGGTTCCCACTGCCGAAGATCGGACATCGAAGATGGCTGCGGGTTCGCCGCAGGTCCCGGCTGCGCCAGCCGATCCGCTACAAACTGCGCAGCCCGCACGGGCAAGGGGGTTGCAGGGTGAGGGCGCGCGCAGCGCGGGTCTGAGAGACGGAGCGCGCGGGATGCAACCGAAAGACGCAGGACCGGATCAGCACGGTTCGATTTCCATCCAACCTTCCGGCGTCGCCGGCGTTTTGCCGGAAGCCGGAAAGGGCTCTCCAAATTCGTTGGCAGGCCGAAGCGACACTTCCGTCGCGAGTCAGGCATTTGATGCTCTGGATGCGAGCGATGGCCGGGCAATGCCGGTCTGGACTCATGCCGGAACGAACCGTGCTGAGGCCGGATACCAGGATGAGCAGCTTGGATGGGTGGCTGTGCGTGCGCAGATGGGCGCCAATGGGATCCATGCGGCTGTCGTCCCCGATTCGGCGGACGCAGCGCAGGCTCTGGGGAGCCATCTTGCCAGTCTCGGTTCGTATCTTGCAGAACATCACATGCCGATCGAAACCGTAACGATGGCAGCAGAGTCACACCACGAAGCGAGCACCGCCATGGGGCACGGAAATGAACAGCCCGGCGGTGGAAACGCGCATCAGCAGAAATCTTCCGGGCCGCCGATGGATTCGATTCGCGAAGCGAGCCGGAGTTCTCAAAGCGGGCCAACGGGCCTGGGTGCATTGTCTGGACCGACCGCGCCCGCCGACGCCGCATGGAACGGGGGCGTCCACGTGTCGGTCATCGCGTGAGTGGAACGAGAGTACGTGACGATGCCGGTTGGGTCTTGCCGGAGGGAAAGGGAAGCAGCGCATACAGGAGGAAAAGATGGCAGCACTTGCGGGGATTTTGAATCACGTGTCGGGGGCGGGACAGTCTTTGCCCCGACCGGTCGCGATGGACAGTTCATCGGATGGTTCCAGCGACAGCTCAAGCAGCGACTCGGCAACCATTTCGGCAAACGATTTTCTGACCTTGCTCGTGACCGAAATGCAGAATCAGGATCCGACCGCGGATACGGATCCGAATGAATACATCAACCAACTGGTCAATGTGAACAGCCTGGAGCAGCTCATCGACATCAACCAGACGCTTTCGACAGCGACGGGCACTGGCAGCACAACTCCGACAGGCGGGATAACGCAAGGGGGCGCCTCGGGCCCGAGCACCAGTGCCGCGCCCGTCCATGGCAATCTCACGGTTCCGCCGGCCAGTTCCGCCTCGCACCGGGTGGCGGAATCCTTGAACGGCCGGCATGTCGCGCAGTAAAGGAATCATGGCTGCGCGGTCAATTTTTTCAACTGCCGGTCGGTTTGCCGGCGGCACTGCACGCGAAGAGGAGCACAAACATGGCAAGTTTCTCGATTCCACTGACGGGCTTAAACGCCGATTCCACGGCGCTGAACACCATTGCGAACGACCTGTCCAACATGAACACGACGGCATTCAAATCGCAATCGACCAATTTCGCCGATCTCTTCTATCAGGAGATTGGATCGACGGGCGCGGGAGACCCGATCCAGGTGGGAGCAGGAACGCAGGTGGCTTCAAACGAAACGGACTATGCGCAGGGATCAATCAACTCCACCAGCAACCCCACCGATGTGGCGCTCAACGGGAACGGTTTCTTTGTGGTCAACGATGGAAATGGAACCACGGAATATACGCGGGCAGGGAACTTTTCGCTCACCTCGGCGGGCAACCTGGTCACATCCGGCGGAATGAATGTGATGGGCTATCCCGCCGCCGGCGGCGTCGTGAATACCAATGCCCCGCTGGTTCCGATCAACATTCCCATCGGAGCCGTTGAGCAGCCGCAGGCGACGACCACCCTGAACATGACGACCAACCTGGACTCGGACTCTTTATCCGCCAGCCCCTTTCCGGCACAGGCCACGGTCTACGACTCGCTGGGAGAACCGCACATTGTCACCGTCACCTATACCCAGACCAGTCCCAACACATGGAACTACTCGGCGGCGCTGCCGGCTTCTGACTTCGTCTCCGGAACATCGACCCCGGTCACCGGAACCATGACCTTCGACTCCAGCGGGACCCTCGATTCGATCACGCAGACAACGCCGGTCGCCGTCGGCGCTACGCCGGTTGGAAGCGCTGCGGGAGACATTTCCTCGATCCCTCTCAGCTTTACCGGCCTTGCCGACAATGCCGCCGATCTAAATATCGGCTGGAACCTGCTGGGATCGAACGGCACACCCACCATCGGGCAGGTGTATGCCACGTCGGCAGTGTCCTCGACGCTGCAGGATGGATATGGACCGGGACAGTACGAAAGCTTCACCATCGGCTCGGACGGCACCGTGACGGCAACCTACTCCAATGGAAACAAGGAAGCGGTGGGACAACTCGCGCTTGCCAACGTGAGCAATGTGCAGGGGCTGCAGATGATGGGCGACGGCAACTACGCCACCACGCGCGCCAGCGGAACAGCCTCAGTAAGCACGTCGGGGACTGCGGGGCTGGGGACGCTTCAGGATGGCGCGCTGGAAGCTTCGAACGTGAACATCTCGGCAGAGTTTTCAAACCTGATTATTGCGCAGCGGGCATTCGAGGCCAACTCCAAGGCTGTAACCACATTCGACACGGTGACCCAGGAGACGATCAACATGATTCATTGATCGTGCGGAAGGAATTGAAGCGTCGCAGAGCGTCGTGCGGCCCGGTTCGAGGCTCGCCGTGAAGCGAGCCCCGCTTTGTGACAGCGGCCGATTACTGGCCTGTGGGCGCGGGCTGGGGAGGCACAACGGCCCAGCCGCCGTTGCTGCCTTTGACCACGGTGACGGTTGCGTTCTGGATGGAAGTGTCGGCAGCGATTTTGGGAAAGGCCAACCGCGATTCGGCAGTATTGGCCCAGGAAGGGATGCCCTCGACCTCGTATTCGTAGTTCACGGTGTATTCGGAAGGATTGGTGGGGTCTTGCTTGAAGCTGTCGACCGCGGTGACATTGAAGTGTCCGAAGCAGAAGTTTCCGTAGCCGGGCTGGGATGGGTCAGGTGTCCAGGACGAGTGTCCTTTGTCGGAGAGATCGTAGTCGTTCACCTGTTTTGATCCGATGAGGAAGCGCTTCTTCTCTTCGGGCGTGCGGATGAGCAGGCCGGCATCGACCAGCGCGTCATAGCCTCGCGTAGCCTCATCCTTTGAAGCGTCGGCCTGGGCGGGCATCTTGACCGGGGCCGGCCACACGCAGTCGTGATGGTGGGCAAGAGAGGCGTCGATTGCCGAGATAAATTCCCCTTTGTTGACCTCTTTCTTGCAGCCGGTCGACCATCCCAAGGCTGCCGCCACTACCAAAGCGAAAATCGTACGCTTGCGCATTCGTTTCTCCTGAGGAAAGTTGGATGCCCAAAATGGCATCGATGTGGTTTGGAGTCCGGGAAACAGCAGAACTATTCAGGTGCGGGACAAATCATCCGGGCTCCTGGCCGGATGAGGGATTCGCGCCAGACGGCCGCCGCCGGATTTCAAAATCTGCCGGAATCATCGTGGGCGCACCTCGACAAACAATCCTATTGCATGTGCCAGTATATTGCCCGAGCCATCGAAAATGTGGGCGTCGGTCCATATCTTGCGCCCTTCGCTTCTGGCAACCCGGCCTTCCATGCGAATCGGTTTCTCTGACGGTACGGGCCGCCGGTAATCGACTTCCATGTGGCGGGTCATCGCAGTTCGCCCATGAGCCCGCACAGCCTTGCTCATGGTCTCATCGAGCAAGGTGGCAATAATGCCGCCGTGCAGGAATCCGGTGGGGCCTTCGAAGCGGTCGGGAATGGTTGCCGGGCAAACCACCGTGCCATCGGGTGCAAGCAAGAATTCAAGGTGAAGCCCGCCGGGGTTTGCCTCGCCGCAGCCGAAGCAGCGGTTCTGCGCGGTATGCGCCATGGGAGTGAGGTTCTCGTTATGCGTCTTCATCATCGCTAGAGTACCAGCGAAGTCCGGGCACTCTTGCGGAGCGGAAGCGCCGCGGTGAAAGAGCGGCGCATCCTGAAGGGATCGACGCATCGGGCCCGATAGAATCAAGAGCGATGAAGAATCTTGCGGCTCACATTGCGCGCAGCATGGTTATCCTGGTTCTGCTGGAGGCCGGTTGCGCCTTTCTTGTTGTCCTGGTCGGCTGTCACCATCAGGCGGAGCTGACGGCACAGGAGGCGGAAGGGAAGCATCTCTACACCGTCCGCTGCGCACATTGCCACGAGGATAATGATCTGAACCTGAAAAAAGTGCCGCCGAATCTCCGCGGTCTGTTCGAGCACAGCACGCTGCCGAGCGGAGTGCCGGCGACGGACATCAATGTGGAGAGAACCGTGCTTTCCGGGAAGGGAATGATGCCATCGTTTGCAGGCAGGTTTACGCAGGAGCAGATGGCCGCGCTGCTGGCCTACCTGCACACGGGATTGCGCTAGACGGCGGCAGAGGGAAGCCGGGAATTACTCCGCTCGAATCGCCGTCATGGGGTCCACTTCGGCAGCGCGCCAGGCGGGGACGATGCAGGCCATGGTTGCCACCACGGAGAGCACGCAGGTGGCAGCCAGCAACAGCAGCGGATCACGCGAACTCTCGGCCGCCCAGCTGGCCATGACTTTGTTCAGAGCGAAAGTGAGAATGACGCCGGCCGCAATTCCGGCGGCCACGCTGGTTACGGTGGAGCGAAAGACGATTCCCAGGACGTGGCTGCGGTTGGCGCCGAGAGCGATACGAATCCCAAACTCATTGGTGCGCTGCGCCACGGTGTAGGCCACAACGCTGTAAAGGCCGACGGATGCCAGAGCCAGAGCCAGCACGGCAAAGGCGCCGAAGAGCCACGCCACCAGTTGCCCGCGGGCATATTCAGGCAGACGCGTAATCCAGTGCTCCAGGTCGCGAACATCATTGTTCGTTTGCTGGTCGGGATCGATGGAGTTGACCGCAACGCGCACCGCATGCAGCAGGGTCAACGGAGGAACATCGGAGCGGATCAGGACTTGCGTGTACATGCCCATCACGGTCGTGTAAGGCACGAACGCCTCAGGGAGTATCGGCTTCGACAAACCGTCGTCCAGCTTGTCCCCGGTTACGCCGATGATGAGCAGGCCATTCTCAGCTCCTGGAGCGATCAGCAGATAGGGCGGCTGAGATTTCATTTCTTCCACCTTGATCGTGTGTCCGATAGCGTCGCCTGCGGGAAAGAAGCGCTTTGCAAAGGTCTGGTTGACGACAATGACCGCAGCGCCACGATCTGTTTCCGACTGGTCCCAGAGACGGCCCTGAACCAGAGGAACGTGGAGGACAGGGAAGTACTCCCTGCTGACGAGGTTGACGCGGAAGGTCTGCTCCGCGTTCGATGGTCTGCCCACAATGGCGAGATGTGTATTGAAGCCATTCTCCGGAGGCGTGGCGTTGCTTGAAATGGCAGCCATCCTGACGCCGGGCACTTCGGCGCACTTGGCGTAGAGCCGCTCGAAATACGCTACGCGCTCCGGCCAGGTTTTGTAGGTTCCGTCGTGAATCGGAATTCCCACCGACATGACGTTGTGCGGATCGTATCCGAGGCTGGTATGCGCGACTTTGAGAAAACCCTCAATGGCTGCGCCGGCGCCGGCCATCATCAGCAGGGTAAGCGCAATCTGGCTCCCGATCAGCACTGCGTGGATTCTGCGTCCACGCACGTCGCCGGTGGTCTTGCGCGTGTTTGCCTTCATGATCTGGCCGACCTCGGGGTGCGAAAGCTGCAACGCCGGCCAAAGTCCGAAAAGGATTCCGGTGCTGAGGGCTACAAGAATGCAGAAGATAAGCACGGGCAGATTGATGTTGATGGCCGCCTCATGCGGGAACGAGAACTCGGGAAGATGGGCCACGATAAATGCAATGATCTTGTAGGCCAGCAGCAGACCGAGGCCTGCTCCGGTCAGGGAGAGCAGCAAGGCTTCGGTAAGAAGCTGTCGAACGATGCGCGACTGGCTGGCTCCAACGGCAGCGCGGACCGCGAACTCGTGTTGGCGTGCGGTGGCGCGGGCCAGGAGGAGAATCGAAACATTACCGCATCCGATCATCAGCAGCAGGGCGACTGCTCCGAAGAGCAGATAGAGCGTTCCGCCCAGTTGTTTCACGAAGTCTTCGTTCAATCCCACGACGTGCATATGCAAGAAGTCTGCCGGAAAGTGGCGCGGAGTTTCCTTGTCGAACTCCCTGATGAGTGGTTCGAGGGCCGCGTTGGCCTGGGCATGGGTCACACCGGGTTTCAGCCGGACTCCCGCATAAAAGCCCTTCACCTGATCGCCGGTAATTTTGAGGGGCAGATAGACGTCGCCGTCGCCCCACGCAAAGCGCGACCCGGCGACACCCACAATGGTGTAGTTCTTGCGCATGAGCTGAATGGTGCGGCCGAGCACCGACGTGTCGCCGCCATAGTGGCGCGACCAGAACTTGTAGCCGAGAACCACTACGGGTTGAGGATCCTGTCCATCGATTGCATCGGAGGGTTGCAGCCCGCGCCCAAGAGCCGCAGGAACGCCGAGGAAGTTAAATGCATTCGAGCTGAGGTAGATTCCGTTCACATCCTCGGGCAGGTCAGCGCCGGTTACGGTGAGATTCCAGTCGTCTTCGAGGAACGTGTCTTCGACCACGGGCGATTTGCGCAATTGCTGCCATTGCGAACCGGTCACGCCGAACCCATCCAGTTCACCTGAGGGCGTGGCCAGGCGCATATGAATCATCCTGTCTGGAGCCTTGTAGGGATAAGGGTTCATGAGGATGGCATAGACCACGCTGAACACCGCGGTGGTGGCGCCGATGCCCAGGGCCAGGGAAAGAATGGCCGTCAGAGTGAAGCCCGGCATCTTGACGAGTTGCCGGGCGCCGTAGCGAATGTCATGAAGCAGAGTCGGCATACATTCCCACCTCATCAGCGACGTTGATCTCTTATCGCGGAACTGGGTTGACTTCAAGAAGGGGGCCGGGTGTAACGGGAAGAGATGTGCATGTGCTCTGCCAAATATGCACGATGTTAAGTGGCTCAATCCACAGGAAGCGATGGGAGCAGGGACGAGGGCGAATGTCCGGTTCCGATGCGGAGTGTTCGCAATTGAACGGTGAATTTGAAGCTGAGACGCGAACGGGCAGGCGATGGCGGACGCAATTCGACTATTTCGATTCAATTCGCATCACGGTATACTGAAAAGTGTGATGGCGACCGAAAAAACCTTCTACCTAGAGACCTTCGGCTGCCAGATGAATGCCCATGACTCGGAGAAGGTGATTGGCACACTGCGCCAGCGGGGCTACCGGCAGGTGGAAACGGAAGAAGAAGCCGGGCTGATTCTCTACAACACCTGCTCCATTCGAGACAAAGCCGAACAAAAGGTCTTTCACCGCCTCAACGACTTCAAGAAGCTGCACAAGCTGGGGAAGCGCTTCGGCGTGCTCGGCTGCGTGGCACAGCAGGAAGGCGAAAAGATATTCGAGCGGGCGCCCTATGTTTCGCTGGTTTCAGGGTCGGCCTCGTATCGCAAGTTGCCGGAGATGCTGGCGCGGCTGGAAGCGGGCGAAGCGCGCATTACCGGACTCGATGACCGCCAGACGGACGAGACCTTTGAAACGGAGTTTACTGCGCGTCAGAATCCCTATCGGGGATACATCACCATCATCGAGGGCTGCGACAAGTTCTGCGCGTATTGCGTTGTGCCGTACACGCGGGGCAAGGAGCGCAGCCGCGCTTCGTCGTCAGTGCTGCATGAAGCACGCCGCATCGCCGAGCTGGGCTATTCCGAGATTCAGCTTCTCGGGCAGAATGTGAACAGCTATCGCGATCCGGAAGGGAAGTTGAGCTTCGCCGAACTGCTGGCGGCGGTCGGCCAGGTCGAGGGAATCCGGCGGGTTCGATTTACTACCAGCCATCCACGGGATTTCACACGGGACATCGTGGAGGCGATCGACGCGGTTCCGTCGCTGTGCGATCATGTGCATCTGCCGGTGCAATCGGGCTCATCGCGCATCCTGAAGCTGATGGCGAGGGAATACACACGCGAGTGGTACCTGGAACGGATTGCGTGGATCAAATCGGCAAAGAGGCCTATTTCCATTTCGACCGACATCATTGTGGGATTCCCGGGCGAGACCGCGGACGATTTCATTCAGACCATGGATCTGCTGAAGGAGGTCGAGTATGACTGCGTGTTCGGGTTCAAGTATTCACCGCGGCCCAACACGCCGGCGTTGACGATGATCGATTCGATCTCCGATGAAGAGAAGGCCCAGCGGTTGCAGGTGCTGCTTGACCGGCAGCGAGAGATTCAAAGGACAAATTATTCAAAGCATTTAGGGCAGCAAATGGAAGTGATGGTTGAGGGAGTGAATACGGCTCGCGGGCAAATTGCCGGCCGAAGCAGCCAGAACAAGCCGGTGAATTTCACCATCGCGCAACCGATCGCGCCGGCTGCCGGCAGCTACGTCCAAGTGAAGATTACGGGCACATTTCCCAACAGCCTTGTGGGTGAGGCAGTTTAAACTTTGCGCAGCAGGGAGGGTGGCAATGGATATTGAAGTTCGGATACGCGGCCTCATGATGGATCCGGCCACCAACATGCCGATCGTTGTCCTCAAGGACGTTGCTTCGGATACGGTCATGCCGATCTGGGTCGGCATTTTTGAGGCGAATGCGATCGCGATTGAGATCGAGAAGATGGCTGCGCCGCGTCCGATGACCCACGACCTCACGCGAAACCTCATCCAATACCTGAATGGAGAGCTTGAACGCGTTGTGATCACAGAACTTAAGGACGACACATTCTTTGCGATGCTGTGGGTTCGCCAGGATAACGAGTCGATCATGGTGGATGCGCGTCCTTCGGATGCGATTGCGCTGGCGCTGCGCGCGGACTGTCCAATCTATGTCGCCGAGAAGGTGATGCAATCGGCCAAGCTGAATACCAGCGGCCCGCCTGAAGGGCCGACAGCCGAGCAATTGCGTGGGTGGCTTGAAGGTTTGAACGACGAGGATCTGGGCCGCTACAAGATGTAATTCGCTGTTCCAGGGGAAGTGAACGGCACACCGATAAGAGGCTTGGTACGAGTAGCTTGGGGTACGGAAGCTAAAGTGATCTAGTTTACAGAATATACGTTATCGGACGTGATATTGGTTTTCAATCTGCTGCTTTCAGGCTCATGGAGCGACCCCTCATGGATGACCCAACAGCCAGCGGCGCGAGCGCTGCCGAACCACCACCTGAACCGCCGTGTGCCAGTCCGATAGCGGGAGAGCTCGTGACCGAGGCGCTCGGCTACGACGGTGGACGACAGGTCACGGTGTACGTCCCACCAGATCGGCCCCAGGCAGTCGTGTTCGCCGGTGACGGCCAGAGGATTTCGCAATGGGGCGGGTTCCTCGAGGCTGCCGACGTACCATCCACGATGATCGTCGGCGTGCACGGGCTGGCCGATGAGATGCCGCGGCTCGAGGAGTACTCACCGGTCTTTAACGCAGAACGGTTCGCGGCTCATGAGAGATTCTTTGTCGAGGACGTGCGCCGATGGGTGCGATCGCGGTTCGGGGTTGCCCTGCCCACCGAACGCAGCGCGGTGTTCGGTGTCTCGGCGGGTGGAGAGCTCGCGCTTGCCCTTGGGCTTCGGCATCCGGACATCTTCGGTACGATCCTCTCCGGCTCGCCGGGCGGGGGTTACAAACCAGGTGGTGTGATGCCGAGTTCGATTCCGCGCACCTATCTGGTTGCGGGCACGTTGGAGCCGTTCTTCCTCAAGAACGCGAACCGGTGGGAGGTCGCGCTGCGCGATGCAGGCGCCGACGTGGTGATGAGCAAACGGGTCGCGTCGCACGGCGACGCGCTGTGGCGAGGAGAGTTCCCTCTGATGGTGGCGTGGGCGTTTGGACGATGAAGCGTCGCGGTGTTTGGCCGGCGGTCGCGCGCCTGCGCCGGTCGGGCGAAGGGCGCATGCGTTGAAAGCGAGCGACGCACTGGCGCCGGGTTTCTTAGTTCCGGATGCCGGAGAGCAGCTTTTCAATTTCCTGTTTCTGGCTCGAGGTCAGCGGTAATTGTGGTAGACGCGGCTTGCCTCCGTAGTAGCCGTTGAAGTCGCATGCGTATTTCACTCCGCTCACTCCCAGGTCTCCTGCGATCCGGGTTCCGGGTCCAGCGATGCGTTGCTGCTTCTCAGACGCCAGTTGCGGGTCGTGATCTTTCCATGCAAGGTAAATCTCCTGGCAAGCCTGGGGCGCGCAGGCGGCAAAAGCCAGGATGGCTCCGCCGGCCCCGGCCTGGAGCGACTCGAGCATGGTCGATGCTGCCCCGGTAAGAATCTGAAAGCCGACTTCCCTGGTTCGCGTCTTCAACGGAGGCGCCGGGGGAGCCGCTGCAATCGCCAGGCCTCCCGCGAGGTCGCCTGCCGCAACAAAGGTTGCCGCTTCCAATTCCGCAGCAACCGGCTTCATCATGCGCGCGGGGACCGCTTCGAAGATGGTGGTGACGGTGACGGTGCGTTTGGGCGCATTGTGTGTCGCCGCCGCGATGGCGCGAATGCGATCGACGATCCCGCTCGACTCCTTGATGCCGATGATGTTGGGATGCTGCGCCAGCTCCGCGACAATCTCCACCGGAATCTGGTACGGAACAAACTTGGGAATGTTGTAGAGCAGCACCGGCAGCGGCGAGCGATCTGCAACGCTGCGATAGTAGGTGAGCACCGCTTCCGCAGTCATCTGCGGAGCGTAATAAATCGGAGTGCGAACGAGGACCGCGTCATATTGATATTCAGCCGCGGCTTCTGCCAGTTCGATGGTTGACTTCAGGCTCTCGCGTCCTACGCCCGCGATCAGCACCTTCTGGGGCGCAGCCGCCGCGGCTGCTGTCTGCAACACTTCGCGCGATTCCGCATCATTGAGCGTGACTGCTTCGCCCGTGGAGCCCAGCACCACCATGCCCGACAAGAGGCTGCGCGAGTAGCGCGCCATATTGGCTTCGAGTTTGCGGAAATAGACTCGCTCGTCAGAATAAAACGGCGTGGTAATGGCCGCGTAAATGCCTTCGATCAACATGACTTTATTGTAGTGCCGGGGCCTTTGCGCGGCAGGTGTGGCGTTCGATCGAGGCTCTCAGGCGTTGACGGCATGCAGGCTTTGCAGCGCATACACCGTGGTGCGATGGCGTTGCATGGCGGCAATTCCCTCCACCGCCGCCTGGGCCGCCGCCAGGGTCGTAATGGTGGGCACATGGGCCAGAACCGCGGCACGGCGAATCGCCTTCTCATCGAAAAAGGTGTCCTGACCCCGCGGCGTATTGATGATGAGCTGAATGCGCTCGCCCTTGATCAGGTCAACGACGTTGGGCCGGCCTTCTTTCACCTTGAAGACCCGTTCGACCGACAAACCTGCATGCTCGAGCACGTTGGCGGTTCCCTCGGTTGCAACGAGGTGGAAACCGAGGTGAACGTAGCGGCGCGCAATTTCCACGGCTGCCCGCTTATCGTGATCGTTGACGCTGAAAAATACGGTGCCGGTTGTGGGCAGCACCTGCCCGGCGGAAAGTTGCGCTTTCGCGAAAGCTTCTCCGAAATTTGAAGCGACGCCCATGACCTCGCCGGTCGATTTCATCTCCGGTCCTAAAACCGTGTCGACGCCTGCGAATTTGGGCCACGGAAAAACCGGCGACTTCACAAAGTAATGTGTGCCTGTTTGCAGGTCGCGTCCTGACTTGAGTTCGTCAGGCAGAAGCTCGCTGAGCTTGCGTCCCGTCATCAGCCGCGCGGCGAACTTGGCCAGAGGCACTCCGGTGGCTTTGGAGACATAGGGCACGGTACGCGAGGCCCGAGGATTGACCTCGATTACGTACACGTGGTCATTTCCGTCCGCATCCCGCTGAATGGCAAACTGCAGGTTCACCAGTCCGACGACTTTCAATGCCAGGGCCAGCTTGCGGGTGTATGCGCGGAGTGAATCCAAAGTTTCCTTTCGAATGCTTACGGCGGGCAACACGCACGACGAATCGCCAGAGTGGATGCCCGCTTCTTCAATGTGCTGCATGATGCCCGCGATCACCACGTCTTTTGAATCGCACAGAGCATCGACGTCCACTTCGACGGCGCTCTCAAGAAAGTGATCGACCAGCACGGGCCGCTCCTGCGAGTACTCGACGGCTTCGCGCATGTACTGGGCGACGGCCGCGGCATCATAGGCGATGACCATCGCGCGCCCGCCCAAAACATAGCTGGGCCGGACAAGCACCGGGTAGCCGATGCGCTCGGCCACGGCCAGTGCTTCGTCCACACTGGTTGCTGTTCCGCCGGCGGGCTGTGGAATGTGCAACTCCTCAAGCAATTTGCCAAACTGCTTGCGATCTTCAGCGAGGTCGATCGACTCGGGCGAGGTTCCGATAATGGGCACGCCGGCCGCGCGCAAGCGCTGGGCAAGATTGAGCGGCGTCTGACCGCCGAACTGGACGATCATTCCGATCTTCGCACCCGATTGCTTTTCGTGGTTGTAGACCGCCAGCACATCTTCGAGGGTGAGCGGCTCAAAGTAGAGCCGGTCGCTGGTGTCGTAGTCGGTGGAGACCGTCTCAGGGTTGCAGTTGACCATGATGGTCTCGTAGCCGTCTTCCTTGAGCGCAAAGGCGGCGTGGCAGCAGCAGTAATCGAATTCGATTCCCTGCCCGATGCGATTCGGCCCCGATCCGAGGATGATGATCTTGGGCTTGTCGCTCGGCGGCGCCTCGTCTTCTTCGTCATATGTGGAATAGAGGTACGGAGTCATCGACTCAAACTCCGCGGCGCAGGTATCTACAAGCTTGAACACCGGCAGGATGCCGTGCTGCTCGCGCAGTTCCCTCACCTGCTTCACGCCGTCGTGGCCGTTCAGCTTCCATTCCGTGGCGATGCGCTCGTCGCTGAGCCCGAGGCGTTTCAGGCGGCGGAGGCACTCTGCGCTCATTTCGCGGGGATTGGTTTTGGAAATCTCCATCTGCGCCAGTGTGACTTCGCGGATCTGATGGAGGAACCAGGGATCCATCGTGGTGAGCCGCGCCACCTCGCGCACGCTCATGCCGCGTTCGAATGCGAAGCGAATGTAGCCGAGGCGCTCAGGCCGGGGAGTCACCAGCATCTGGGTCAGGCGGCGTGGTTCGAGCACCTCAGAGCCAGTTTTTTTGCCTGTTTCAAGCGCGCGCCAGGCCTTCATCAGCGCTTCCTTGAAGGTGCGGCCCATGGCCATCACTTCGCCCACGGATTTCATTTGCGGGCCAAGCGTGTCGTCTGCTCCGGGAAACTTTTCGAATTGCCACTTGGGAATCTTCACGACCACGTAGTCGATGGTCGGCTCGAAGCACGCCGGCGTCTTGCGCGTGATGTCGTTGGGAATCTCGTCCAGCGTGTACCCTACCGCGAGCTTTGCGGCAATCTTTGCAATCGGGAATCCCGTCGCCTTGGAGGCCAGCGCCGACGAACGCGAGACACGGGGATTCATTTCAATCACCGTCATGCGGCCGTCTAGCGGGTTGACGGCAAACTGCACATTGGAGCCGCCCGTTTCCACACCGATCTCGCGCATGACGGCGATCGCGGCGTCGCGCATCTTCTGGTATTCGCGGTCGCTCAGCGTCTGCGCAGGGGCCACGGTAATGGAGTCACCGGTGTGCACACCCAT
>Ga0335072_10009267_pt1 | contig 14207 bp, 16 predicted proteins | sample Lox_Sample_21_FD_206725 | JGI IMG/M metagenome (GOLD analysis project Ga0335072, IMG submission 206725) | Soil microbial communities from Loxahatchee National Wildlife Refuge, Florida, United States - Lox_Sample_2.1 | ecosystem: Environmental > Terrestrial > Soil > Wetlands | place: USA...
GGCGTTGAGGGTGAGGGGGATCGGGCCGGCGGACTATGGTACCGACCCGATCCCCCTCACCCTCGGTGCTTCGCACCTCGACCTCTCCCGCGCGCGCGAACAGCGCGCGCGGGAGAGGTTTTGATAGGAGGTTTTGTTAGTGGGCGATGGCTTCTACTTCCATCAGGTTGGTCCTTGGCCCCAGTGACGCGACCGACAGGATCACGACCGCCATGCACACGGCGACAAAGCCGAATACGCCGGTGGCACCGAAGTAGCGCAGGAAGAACGCGATGAAGAACGGCGTCAGAATGCCGCTCAGCCTGCTCCAGGAATACACGAAGCCGACGCCACGGGCGCGGATGCGTGTCGGGTACAACTCCGCCTGGTAGTTGTGCAGCCCGTAGGAGAGCCACTGGGCCGACATTGCCAGGCACGCTCCGAGAGCAATCAGCGCCCACGAACTGTCCACGTTGGAGAACCAGATGCCGAATACCGCAATGGCGAAACACGACAGGCAGGCGTGCCATTTGCGTTCGATCTTGTCCGCAAACAATATGATCAGCAGCGGGAAGATCACCGCAGCGATGTTGATGATGGTGCTGTATTCCAGGCTTTGGGTGATGTGGATGCCCTTGGCGATCAGCAGGGTGGGCGTCCAGGCGACGAAGCCGTAAAACCCGACCGTCTGGAAGAAGTTGAACAGCATCAGCATGATCGTGCGCCGGCGGTATTGCGGGCTGAAAATCTCCCAGATGCTGCCTTTGCGCGGGTCCTGATAGTGCGGCGCCTCGGGCGTGGGCAGCGGCCGGCCGTAGTCGGCCTCAACGCGCTTCTCTATATCCGCCATTACTCGCTCGGCTTCTTCCAATCGTCCCTGCTGCGCGAGCCAGCGCGGGCTTTCCGGCAGGCCGAGCCTGATCCACCAGATGACGACCGCGGCGATCGAGCCGATCCAGGCGACCCAGCGCCAACCGTCATAGCCGAATACGGTGGTGGGGGTGAGTTGCCAGGACAGGAAATAGGTGACCAGGAAGGCGATGGCGCTCATCGCCTGCAGGAAAGCGAACGCCGCGCCACGGGTCTTTTTGGGGATCAGCTCGGAAAGATAGGCGTCCACCGTCACCAGTTCGAGGCCGATGCCCAGCGCGCTGACGAACCGCCAGAAGTTCACGCCACTGGCGGTGTCCTGCATGGCCATCATGAAGTTGGCAATGCCGAACCACAGCAGCGAGTAGGCGAAGATGGCGCGCCGGCCGAAATGGTCGGCGACGTAGGAGACGAACAAGGAGGCGAGGAAGAACCCGGCGAACAACGCGGCGACGAAGCTGGCGAAGCCGTTGATGCCGAAGAAGCCGACGGTGGTGGGCGTGAAGATTTTGGCCTTGAACAGACCGGGGCCGAGTGCGCCGATCAGGCCGATGGCGTAGCCGTCGAAAAAGCCGCCGAAGGTGAGCAGGACCGCCATGATCCACAGGGTGCGGGTCATCGGGAGGCGATCGAGCCGGGCGGTGAGTCTTTCCGCGCCGGTGGCGCCGCGCCGCGAGCGGCCATCCTCGGCGACGCTCATCGCGGCCGCGTCCGACGCCGGCGGGGCGGTTGAGGGGCTAGGCATTCGTTACGTTTCCTTCCTGTATCACGGGTCTTATCGTGGTCCCCCACGTGCCACGGCGGAGCCAACCTATGTTCCGGCGTGAAACGACCAGGAGACCGGCCCCCGTTCGGGGGAGCCGGAAACGAGAGTGGGGGACTTTGCAACGAGGTGTAAAGTGCGACGTGGGGACAGGGGGACTCTGGCGGCGTGCGCGATGGGGAACAGGGACAGCGGCGACGTGCTGGCCGCAACGCCGGCCTGATTGCGCGCCGACCTGATTGTGCGCTGACCTGATTGCGCGCTGACCTGATTGCGCGCTGACCTGATTGTGCGCCGCCTTCAGGCCAATTGGGCTGTCTCGCGCTTCTCTGATAGTGGGTACTCGCGCGTGGGCCGGACGCCGAGCTTTGTGCTGGTTGGTATTATACCAACTGCCGGAAAGATTGACTCATCGGCCTGGGTTCATCGTCATGGTGCGCGAAGGCGCACCATCCACGATTTGCCTTGCTGCGCGCTGCAAAGTCATGGATGCCGACCTACGCCGGCATGACGCGAGGGCGCCGGCCGTACGTCAGGCTTGCCGCCGGTTGCTATTACCCCGCGTACAACCCTCGCGCCCGGGCCTTTACCTTGATCAGCGATACCAGCAGATCGAGCGTCGGCGTCTCCAGGCCCGCCATACGGGCCATATCCAGCGGCACGCTGTAGAGCGCGTCGATCTCCATCGGCCGCCCAGCCTGCAGATCCTGCAAGATGCTCGGCCGGTGTTGCAGATGCGTGTTGGTGGCGATGATCTGCGCCATGTCGAGATCGAGCGTGATGCCCATCGCGCGCGCCACCGCTTGTGCCTCCGCCACCATGCGGGTGGAACATGCGACCAGCGACGGCTCGGTATGCGTGGCGAAGACCGGCGTTTCCGTCAGGACGCACATCGGGCCGGCGCTGAGGTTGAACACCAGCTTTTGCCAGATCAGCGTGCGGATATCGGACGCGATCGTCACCGGCAAATGGGAGGCGCGAAACGCGTCGGCGAGTGCGGCGATGCGTGGCGTGGTGGTGCCATCGGGCTCGCCGAACACGGTGCCTCGGCCAGCGCCAGTGAGCAATCGCACCACGCCTGGGGCGGGCGTGGAACATGCCGGCCAGAAGATGCCGCCAATCGCACGCTGGGGACCGACGGCGCGCCATAACGCGCCGCCGGGGTCGAGGCGTGGCAATTGCTGCCCTTCCCGCGCGCCGCCATGGCGATGGAAATACCACCAAGGGATGCCGTTCATCACGAACGCCACCGATGTGTCGTCGCGCAGCAAGGGGGCGATGCGGGCGGCGACATCCGGCAGTGCGGGCGCCTTCACGGCGACGATGACGGCGTCCTGGGGCCCGAGGTCACTGGGGTTGTCGCTGGCGGGGAGGCGAACGGTGATGACGGCGTCGGGCGTTTCCACGCGAAGCCCATCGGCGCGGATGGCAGCAAGGTGGGCGCCGCGCGCGACCACCGAGACGTTGGCGCCGCTCTGGGCGAGAAAGCCGGCCAGATAGCCGCCGACCGAGCCGGCGCCGAAGATGCAGATGCGCATGGGTCAGCGCCGGGGCCGACTGGGCGAACAAGCCGGTTGGACGGCGGAGGGGCCCGCTCGGTCCTGGTTCCAGGCGCTCTCCACCCCACACGTGCCCCCCACCCCAGCCCTCCCCCACGAGGGGGGAGGGAGTTCCATGCACTTGCTCGTGCTGTTGCCGCTGTATGCTGCCGATCTCATGCCAGCAGTTCCAGCGCGGCACGGGAGAGGGCCTGGACGCCGTAGCCGATGCAGCGTTCGTCGGGCTGATAGGCCGAGTTGTGCAGCTTGTCGTCGCGGCCGGGCTGGCTGGAGCCGACACGCAGTTGGAAGCTTGGCACCAGGTCCGCCATCAGGGCGAAATCCTCGGCGCCCATGCTGGAGCGGCCCTCGCGGACAACCTCGCCGAACTGCTTGCGGATCGCGGTCACCGTGGGGTCCAGCACACGGTCGTCGTTGCGCAGCGGCGGCACGCCGCGGCCGTAGTCGATCTCGCAGCGGACCCGCATGCCCGCCAGCATGCCGGTGGCGAGGCGCTTGATGGCGGCTTCCGCGATGTCTCGCGCCTGCGGGTGCAGCGTGCGGACGGTGCCGCTGAGTGTGCAGGCGTCGGGGATGATGTTGCGGGCGGTGCCGCCGTGGATGGCGCCGACCGTGACCACCGCGGGCATGGTCGGGGGCACTTCGCGGGATACGACAGTCTGAAGTTGAGTCACGAGATGCGCGGCGGCGATGATCGGATCGATGGCGAAATTGGGAAACGCGGCGTGGCCGGACTTGCCGTGCACCGTGATGTCGAAGCGGTCTGCCGCGGCGAGGGCAGGGCCGCGCACGAAGCCGAACTGGCCCACTGGCATGTCGGGGTGGTTGTGGAAGCCCAGCGCCATGTCGATTTTGGGGCCGTCCATCAATCCCTCGGCGATCATTTCGCGCATGCCGCCGATGGCTTCCTCGGCGGGCTGGAACACCAGCTTCACCGTGCCGGCGAGTTGCGGCGCGAGGTCCTTCAGGACCGCGGCGACGCCGAGCAAGGTGGTGGTGTGGATGTCGTGGCCGCAGGCGTGCATCAGGCCGGGCCTGGTGCTGGCGAAGGACAGGCCGGAGGTTTCCTGGATCGGCAGCGCATCCATATCGGCGCGGATCGCCAGCACCGGGCCGGGGCGCCCGCCCTGGATCAGGCCCACCACACCGGTCCGGGCGACGCCGCTCTGGTGCGGGATGCCCAGCTTTTCCAGTTCGGCCGCGACCACGCCGGCGGTACGGACTTCCTCGAAGGCAAGCTCGGGGTTGGCGTGGATATCGCGGCGGATTTCTATCAGCTGGTGCTCTATCCGCTGGGTGAGGTCGCGGATGGCGGTGGTGGGATCATTGGGAAGGGGCATGAAGGGCGGGTCTCTCTTGGCTCCGGCGGCATCATGTTGGCGGGCGGAGGATGGTGCAAGGCTGGGTCGATGATGCAAGGGACCGGACTGCGCCAGCGGCCAGCACGGCGACCGTCCAACGACCGGGCTGCGAGGGGAGCCGCCTTTGCTCGGGGTTCCTTATAACGCGGAGGCCAGGCAGGGTCGTCACGCGGACTGTCGTCGTGGGTTTGGGCCGATTTTCGGTTGGCACGAATCAGGATGGCGGGGCTGGCCATGCTCCGGCCCCGTTGATCAGACGTTACAGAATGGTTGGCGCCCGACGAAGGGCGGCCCGGTCGGCGGACCGGTACTGTCCAGGCGCCAGGCGTCAGTGAGCCAGCCAGCGGACAGCGAGGGCCGAGGCAGCAGAACGTGCCAAGGCGCGCTGCGCACAACGTTCGCCGGCGGCGCAGGCGCGTCGGCGACGTGCTGCCGCGACAGCAGTGAAGCCAGGGCCGTGGCGGCGGGAGTTTCTGCGATGTCGCCGATGGCGCCGGGCAGGATCTGGGGGTTTTCCCACCATTGCAGGCCGAGCGCCGGGAGGCCGGGGCGGAAGCCTTTGACGCTGCCGCCGAAGGCGATGATGGCACGGCGTAGCTCGGGCCAGTCCGGGTGCTCGGGCCCGATGCCGCGGCGGCGGCACATCCAGGCGATGGCGTTGCCGAAATGGCCGCGTCTGGACGCGGCGAGCTGCTGCACCGAGCCGGAGGGCAGGTTCGGGCGGCAATTCCACCATGATGGCAGCGTGACGCGGCGGCGCGAGCGCCCGGCAAGGGTGCACTCGAGGAGGAAGCGGACGACCAGCGCGACGAGATGAACGAGCCACTCCGGCAGGCGCGCGGACGCACCTGTCCCGTCCCGATTTGCATCGGGGGAGCAGGCGTCGGCCGGAACGGAGAGCGCGTTGGACATCATGGCGGGACGGATACGGGCCTTTCATCAGAGGTTGAACGGAGAGGCGGAGCTTATACGACGGCCGAGAGCCGCCCGTCAATATGCAAAACAGAAAAATGTCAGAAATGCACACACGTCCAGCGGCACCGAGGCCTGAACCGGGGCTTGGCCATCACGGTGGCTTTGGAAGTGGCGCCGCAGCTTCCGGAGCGATTGTACCGCGGCACAGAGGTTTTGACTGGTTGCGACACTGCCTACGGCCGTCATGGCCGGCGCAGGCCCGCCATCCACGACTACGCTGCTGGTAACAAGAAAAGTCGTGGATGGCCGGCCTGCGCCGGCCATGACGCGTATGGCAACTGTCGCCCTACTTGCCGACTGCTGGTTGACCCGCGGATGTCATGCCGAGGACGAAGCGACGGGCGTGACAGTTCTCCAGAAAACGTAGAACCGCTGGCGTAGGGTCAAAGGGCGCTACGCCGGTGCGAAACTGGAAGGACCGGATGCGGTCAACCGCGGGGAAGACCGGTGGTATCACTCCGCAGCCGGTTTCACTTCGCTCAGCAGTCGCGCCGCTTCGGCGCCGCGTACTTTCGCAATGTCGTCCTGGTATTTCAGCAGCACACCAAGCGTCTCATCCACTGCCGCCGGTGCCAGTTCCTTCTGGTTCAGATAGGTCAGCGCCTGCGCCCAGTCGATCGTCTCCGCCACGCCGGGCAGCTTGAACAGATCTTCGCCGCGCAGCTTTTGCACGAAGGCCACCACCTGGGCCGATAGCGCCTCGGCTACGCCAGGTGCCTTGGCAGCGAGAATGGCGCGCTCGCGTGCCGCATCCGGATAGTCCACCCACTGGTACAGGCAGCGGCGGCGGATCGCATCGTGGACTTCGCGGGTGCGGTTCGAGGTCAGCACCACGACCGGCAGCGTGTGTGCCTTCACCGTGCCGAGCTCCGGCACCGTGATCTGGAAATCGGCCAGCAGTTCCAGCAGGAACGCCTCGAAGGGTTCGTCGGCGCGGTCCAGCTCGTCGATCAGCAATACCGAGGGCGGCAGGTCGGGGTCGATCGCCGACAGCAGCGGGCGCGCCAGCAGGAATTCGCGGGTGTAGATGTCGCGCGAGAGTTCGCCGCGATCGGTGTGGCCGGCGGCCTCGGCCAGGCGGATCGCCATGAGCTGGCGGGCGTGGTCCCATTCATAGGCTGCGGCGGCGATGTCCATGCCGTCGTAGCATTGCAGCCGTACCAGGCGGCGGCGCAGGCCGCCGGCCAGCACCTTGGCGATTTCGGTCTTGCCGGTGCCCGGCTCGCCTTCCAGGAACAGCGGGCGGCGCATCGCCAGGGCGAGGTGCACCGTGGTGGCCAGTTCCGGGTCGGCGATGTAGCCCTGAGAGGCGAGCAGTTTGGCGGTGTCGGCAACGGACGCGGGCAAGGCAGGCACTAGATGATGCTTCCTATGTAGAGCAGCAGAACGATCAGAAATAAGCCGATGCCGACCCAGGCGACGATCGGCAGGCCGTAGGGCTCGCGCGGGATCATCGAGAATACGCTGACCGAGGACGGGGGATTTGCCGGGGGCAGTACCGGTTCGGAGACCACCGAGCCAGGGGCGGAAGGAAACGCGCGTTGGTGCGCGGCACTCACCTGGGCTGGCTCCGGAGATGGCGAGGCGGCGGGGAAGTCGGGCCCGGCGGTGGTCGTGGCGTCCGGCGCGGCGGGGGCCGGCGTCACTTGCGCGCTGAAGCGGTCGAAGAACTGGTCGGCCATCTGCTTGGCGCTGGCATCCACCAGACGTGCGCCGAGCTGCGCGAGCTTGCCGCCGACCTGCGCGTGGACCTCATAGTGCAGCAGCGTGTCGCCGTTGTCCTCGGCCAGGTTGACCTTGGCGCCGCCCTTGGCGAAGCCGGCGACGCCACCCTGCCCTTCCCCACTGATCGTGTAGCCGTTCGGCGGGTCCATGTCGGCGAGCAAGACGTTACCGCTGAAGCGGGCGGAGATCGGCCCGATCTTCACGGCGGCGGTCGCCTTCATCTCCGTGTCCGACAGTTTCTCCAGGGTTTGGCAGCCCGGAATGCTGGCGCGGAGCACCTCGGGGTCGTTCAACGCATTCCAAACGGTCTGGCGCGGGGCGGGGATGCGCCGCTCGCCTGTCATGTCCATCGTAGGGGTGTCCCTGCTGGGGTGTGCCGGACGTTACTTGCTGGGCCGGTGGCGCGCAAACAAGCCCCTGGGCGGATGGGGGTGCTACGGCGGCGCGCCGGCTGCCGCACATGCTGTTGATCTCGCGGCGTAGGGGGCGGGTGCGTCCCGGCGGATCAGCCGTTGGGATGCTGCGCGAACCAGGCGGCGTCTTCGGGCCTGGGTGTGAAGCCGGGGTTGGTGGGCCAGTCCTTGCTGCGCGTGGACATGTCGTCGCCGTAGCGGACGCGGAACAACAGGGTGCGCTCGGGGCCGTTGATGTACTCGTGCAGCTCGCCGCGCGGATGAACGACGAAGCTGCCCGGCTTTACGTCCACCGTTCCGGTTGGCGTGCGCATCACGCCGCCGCCCTGGAAACAGAAGTAGATTTCGGTGGCATTGGGGTGGAGGTGGTTGGGACTGACCTGGCCTGGTTCCCAGCAGGCGACGGTGACGTCGCCTTCGCCGATTTTTCCCAGCACCTTCTCCACATGCCGTTGCAGATCGAACCGCTGCTCTTGTTGGAGATCGAAGGTCAGCATTGGAGGTTTCCTTGGTTGGTGGGGGTGTACGGTACGGGCTTGGGGTGGGAATGGGAAAGGGGGGACGAAGTGAATCGTACTGACCCGATCACCCTCATCCGCGACGCCTTCGGCGTCTTGACCTCTCCCGCGCGCGCGAACAGCGCGCGCGGGAGAGGTTATTGTGCGAGAATCCAATGGCGGAAGAGGGGGAGATCGAGGTTGCCGCCGCTGATGACCAGGCCGACGCGCTTGCCGTGCATGCGGTCTCGTTCCGACAGCAGGGCCGCGAGCGGTGCGGCGCCGGCGCCTTCGACGAGGTTGTGCGTGTCGGTCCAATAGGCGCGCACCGCGTCGGCAATCGCGGCGTCGCTGACCGTGACGATGCGTGATGCGCCGGCGCGGATGATCGCCAGCGCCGCTTCGTCCGGCTGGCGCACGGCAATGCCGTCGGCTTGGGTGTCCGCGCGATTCAAGGCCACCACGTGGCCGGCGGCAAAGGAGCGGGCGTACGGATCGGCGCCGGTTGCCTGCACGCCGATGATCTCCGTGCGAAGGCCGAGCAAATCGCGCGTGCGAATCACGCCACAAATACCGGACCCGAGTCCGATGGGCACGTACACTGCATCGAGGTCCGGCACACCACGGAACAATTCGAGCGCATAGGTGGCGACTCCGGTCACCAGATCCGGGGCGAAGGACGGGGCAAATTCCAGGCCCTCGGCGGCTGCAAGCCGCACAGCCTCTTCGCGTGCTTCTTCAAAATCGGTGCCATGTTCCACGAGCCGTGCACCGAACGCGCGCATCGCCGCGTTCTTCTCGACACTGTTGCCGTGCGGTGCAACGATGGTCACCGGAACGCCGAAGCGCTGCCCCGCGTAAGCGAGCGACTGGCCGTGATTGCCGCGCGTTGCGGAGACGATGCCGCGCACATGCGGGCGCTCGCGCGCCAGCCGCTCGACATAGACAAGCCCGCCCCGCAACTTGAAGGCTCCGGTGGGCGTATGGTTTTCATGCTTCACCCAGACGTCCGCGGCAGTGCGTTCACGCAACAGCGGCCAGGCATATTGCGGCGTGCCGGGAAAGCTGGCGTGCACCAGGCGTTGCGCGGATTCAAGTTCAGCCAGCGAGAACATCATACCCTCCGCAGCACGGATCGGAGCAAAAATCGATCGTGCCAACCATGCTTATGAAAAAACCACCTTGCCTGAAATACAAAGGGCCGCCGCAGCGGGACGCGATCCCGGTGCGGCGGCCTCGCTGTGCGGGCCCCGAGGCTTCAGACGACAGGACGGCTGTCAGGCGAGCTTGAGATTGGTAGCCGCAGCCTTACCGCGTTCCATGGCAATCTCGTAGGTGACCTTTTGGCCGTCGTTCAAACCCTTAAGCCCGGCTGCCTGAACGGCGGTGATGTGCACGAACACATCCTTGCCGCCGTCCTGCGGCATGATGAAGCCGTAGCCTTTTGTGGCGTTAAACCATTTCACGGTGCCGATAGCCATAATCGTCGCTCCTTCCGGTGCGCGTCCCCTGTCGCGCGCTGGTGGGGATGGGGTTGGCAACGTGGTGCTGGAGCCGTTGGACGGTTCCCTGTCAGGCAAGCTTGAGGTTGGTGGCAGCGGCCTTGCCGCGCTCCATCGCTACGTCGTAGCTGACCCGCTGTCCTTCATTGAGGCCGCGCAATCCGGCGGCCTGCACCGCGGTGATATGGACGAAGACATCCTTGCCGCCTTCCTGCGGCACGATGAATCCGAATCCTTTTGTGGTATTGAACCACTTGACTGTACCAATAGCCATAATCTGCGCCGTTCTCCGTCTAAAGCGCCGCGCAACAGCGCGCGACACGATCGACAATCGGGTCTTTGGACGTCTTGAGGGCACCCGAGGGAGGCGCAGCAAGCCAAGCCAAAAGCGATTGCGTTACACAGTTGGCACAGAAACCGCGTGATCTGTCAATCACGGTCGCGCTGTCATAATGTTGGAAGTCGATGCGGTGCCGGACATTAAGTATTTTTGGACGTAGTCGCGTAGAACGAAACGGCCTGCTGCGGATTTTTACGGATATATAACGCGACGATCACAGAAGGGCGAGTGAATTCATTCGGACAGTACAGGTTTGGGGTTTCGCTGTCAGTTGTGTTCAAATGACATTATTGGCGGATCTCCCTGAAGCGCCGATGGCCGATTGAGCGCTGGTGCGGCTTTGGCGATCGGGGCGAGTCACAAGCGGCGGCTTTTCTGCACTATAAGCTCAGCCCTGCGTGCACGGCGCATCCGGCCAAGAACCCAGCGAGCGTGCGGTGAAAATCCGGTTCATCGAGCAGGAAGGCATCGTGCCCCTTGTCGCTTGGTATTTCCACGAACGACACGTTTGCCCCTGCCCGGTTCAGGGCCCGCGCAATCGAGCGGCTCTCGGGCGTCGGGAACAGCCAGTCCGAGGTGAATGACACCAGCAGGAATCGGGTTTTCGTGCCGCGGAACGCATTTGCGAGGTCGCAGCCGAAGTCGGCCGCGAGATCGAAATAGTCCATCGCCCGCGTGATCGTCAGATATGCATTGGCGTCGAACCGCTGCACGAACGTGGAGCCCTGGTGGTGCAGGTAGCTTTCCACTTCGAACATTTCGCCGAACAGACGCATTGCCTCGCTTGGGTCCTTCGGCGCGTTTTGAATCCGCCGGCCGAATTTCCGTGTCAGCGCTTGCTCCGACAGGTAGGTGATATGGGCGCACATCCGCGCCACGCCAAGCCCGCGTGCGGGGACGCGCCCGGCTTGCCAATAGCGTCCGCCCATCCAGTCGGGATCGGCGAAGACTGCCTGCCGCCCGACTTCATGGAACGCAATGTTCTGTGCCGAGTGGTACGCGGCGCAGGCGATCGGCAGGGCGGCGAAGACCGCATCGGGGTAAAGCGCGGCCCATTCCAGCACTTGCATGCCACCCATCGATCCGCCCATCACCGCGAACAATCGGGTGATGCCCAGGTATTCGATCAGACGCTTCTGCGCCCGCACCATGTCGCGAATCGTGACGGCCGGAAATTCGGTGCCCCATAGCTCGCCGGGCCGGTCGTCTCGTTCCGATCGCGGCCCGGTCGAGCCCATGCAACCGCCCAGGACATTGGCACAGATGACGAAGAAGCGGTCCGTATCGACGGGCTTGCCCGGACCCACCACCATCTCCCACCAGCCGTCCTTGCCGGTGAGCGGATGTTGCTCGGCGACGTATTGGTCGCCGGTCAGGGCGTGGCAGACGAGGATCGCGTTGCTGCGCGCGGCGTCCAGCGTGCCGTAGGTGCGGTACGCGACGGTTAGCCGCGGCAGCAGAGCGCCGCATTCCAGCGCCAGCCCGTCATCGAAGGTGACGTGCTGGTGCTCTACCCTGGCGAGCGTGGCAATCTGGTCCATCGCGCCGCCTGCATAAGCCGGGGCCTGCGACGTCGCAACCTCCTGTGGGGCGGGCTGCGGATCCTTCGCGGTGTGTGCCGCGGGCAGATCAAGGACTGGTGTCGTGAGGTGGTGATTTTACCGGGCCGGGGGCCGCGGCATTGGGATGGCATCTCCGACGCCGGGACTGGTGGGGGGCTGGCTTGATTCACCACGAAGGCACGAAGCCACGAAGACAAGGTTAAAGGGAAGACAAGGTCAAAGGGATTGCTTGGTGAGTTCGGGCTTCGTGGTGAACATGTTGCCGGTGGTGGCCGGGCAGCCGGCCATATGGGGACGCAGCTTGCACCGAGATCCGCGCGGGTTTCGCCTTTGTTGCGGTCGATCCTGGATTGAACCTATCATGGTTGGAGGGCTCGACACATGGCTCTGCCCCGATTGGTTCCGTCCCTGGATCTTGTGCACCGCGTGACGGATGTCGCTGCGGCGTACACGATCGCGCGGATGCAAGTCCTTGAGGCCATTCCCGGCAACCCGATCGGCATTGCTTATCGAAGGTTCGAGCAGGTCTCATTCAACCTTTGACCGAGTGGTATCGCGCGCATGACGTCGCGGGCCGTTTCGAAATTGCGGCGGGCGACCATGACCCGGCACTCGGACGCGCGTTGGCGCGACTTGGGTATTTCCAATCACACTGTCATGCCGCGCTCATCGCCGAACTTGATCCGCATGCCGCGGTGCCCGGCGATGTCGACGTCGCGCTGGTCACCTCGGAAGAGCAGATGGCGGCGTTCCTGGGGGCGTATGTCGCCGGCTGGAACATCGCGGCTGCGGCGCAGGCGCAGTTCAAGAGGAATGTGGGGGCATGGCTGGGTCAGCCGGGCTGGTCGCTGTACCTCGCCCGGGTCGAAGGGCGGCCGGCCGCAGTGGCAACGCTGTTTATCCACGATGGTGTCGGCTATTGCGCCGACGCTGCGACCCATCCTGCCTGTCGCGGCCGCGGATTGCATGCCGCGCTGCTGCGCCGGCGGTTACGGGATGCCAGTGCGTCCGGGGTGGATTTCGTGTGCAGCGGGGCAGACTTCCTGTCGGCGAGCCATCGCAACATGGAACGTGCCGGCATGCGGCTGTTGTTTCTGCAATCGATCTGGACGCAGCTTGCGTGACGGCTGGTGTAATGCTCAGGGACCTGGTGAGTCGTTTCGGAGGGACGGTGTGATGCTCGGGGACCTGGTGAGTCGTTTCGGAGGGACGGCAATCGCGGGCTACGCCGCCGCCGGCGCATCGAACGGGGGGCTTGCCGTCGGAACACGGTGTCCGCGCGTCCCACCCGCCAATGGCAGTCGCGCGCGATGACACGCAACGTACGCCACGGCCGGATGCAGCCGTGGTTGCAAAAAGCATCTTCAAGCCGCATATGGCTGCGCATGGCGAAAATCCAGAGAAAATCGCGCGGCTCGGCAGCCTCCTCGGGCAGGCGTCCGGCCAGGCAGGCCATCACGCTGCGGCTCGACCCAGAGCAATACCGGCGGCTTGAATTGCTCGCCCGGGCGGAAAACCGCAGCCCGACCAACTACGTCGAGACGGCAGTCCTGCGCGACATGGCAGCCAAGGAAGAGACCGGCCGCGCGATCACCATGTTCGTCGCGGCGGACGCTGCTGGACTTGTTCCCGGCCCTCTGGTGCGGACCGCAGGCGAATCGGACCAGCGCTACGCCGAACGATCGGCCCTGATGGACAAATTGTTCGCTATCCCTGACACAGAATGAGCCCCTGGTGATCGCGGAAGGCGCGTTCATCGAGGTATTGTTTCCGACGACGGAGAAGCCCCGCCAGCCAGGGCTGCCGCATATTTGCTACCGCCTCGCGGTCCGCCCGCCGCTTGGCCTTGTCGCATACACGACCTCGGCTCCCTGGCCGCCGAAGACACCGCTGCCTCTCGGGGTCAGGCGGTTCTCGCAAGAGGAGGCCATCGCGCTGAACCAGAGGCGCGCTTTCCGGCTGCATTTGATACCAGGCAGCGAAAAGATTGACGCATGCGCCGCTGTGTCATGGCCGCGAGTGTCGCAGCCATCTATGTCTTTCCAGGCCGCATCCAAGAAAGACGTGGGTGGCCGGCCTTCGCCGGCCATGACACGGGTGAGTCTGGCTCAACGTTGGCTGGTATGAATCGTCAGGCCAGGATGCCCCTGACCACACGCTGGTTCCCCAAGCTGGATGCGCCCGGCCAGGGCGTGATCGCAGTGGCCCCGGAGCGATTGCGCCAGGAACTTTACGAGATGACTCTGGACTTGCTCCGCCGCCAGGAGCGGACCATCGAATTGCTCGGCCCGTAGCCTTTTCTGCTGCGATGCTGCGGCCGCGACGGATGCAGCTCCGCGGCTGCCGTTCGTCTTCCTGACGCTTTCATTCCCAGAGCATGTGCCAGTATGCCTACGCCGCCGCCAGCGCATCGAACAGGGGCTTGCCGTCGGCGCCGCCCATCAGCGGATCGACCAGATCCTCGGGGTGCGGCATCAGACCCAGCACACGCAGATTGGGCGACAGGATGCCGGCAATGTTGCGGACGCTGCCGTTGCGGTTGGCCTCGGGGACCACATCGCCCGCCGGCGTGGCATAGCGGAGCGCGACCCGCCCCTCGGCTTCCAGCCGGTCCAGCGTGTCGTCATCGGCGAAGTAGTTGCCGTCGCCATGCGCCATCAC
>Ga0335072_10009268_pt1 | contig 14206 bp, 12 predicted proteins | sample Lox_Sample_21_FD_206725 | JGI IMG/M metagenome (GOLD analysis project Ga0335072, IMG submission 206725) | Soil microbial communities from Loxahatchee National Wildlife Refuge, Florida, United States - Lox_Sample_2.1 | ecosystem: Environmental > Terrestrial > Soil > Wetlands | place: USA...
GCCGTCGTCGGCCGCGCCCCTGATCTGCTCCCACAGCCGCGCCGCGCCCAGCGGCCCGACTCCGGACGTCGGCTCGTCGAGCACCAGCAGTTCGGGCCGGTGGGACAGGGCGACCGCGAAGGCCACCTGCCGCTGCACGCCGAGCGGCAGGTCGGCGACCAGCGCGTGCCGCCAGGCCTTGATGCTCTCCGGCGGCGCGGATGCTGCGGCGCCGAACGCCGCCGCGGTGAAGCTCCAGTTCTCGGCCACGGTCAGGTCACCGTACAGGCCGAGTGTCTGCGGGACGTATCCGACGCGCCTGCGGGTCGCGACCGACGGGGCAGCGCCGAACAGCCGGACGACGCCGGACGTCGGCCGTAGCAGCCCGAGCAGCAGCCGGATCAGCGTGGTCTTGCCCGCGCCGTTCGCCCCGAGCAGACCGACCACCTCGCCGGGGCGAATCGCCAGGTCGGCCGCGTCCACCGCGGTGAACGAGCCGAAGCGCATGGTCACCGCGCTGGCCTGAGCCTGGACGTCCATCTACCGCTCCCCCGCCTTCTCCTCGCCGGCCAGCGCGGCGACCACCACGGCGTCCTCGAAGTCCGGCCGGACCCTCGCGATCCCGTCCGGGAGCCCGCCGTCGGGAGCCCAGACGCGCCAGTCCGCGCCGCGCCGCCACGACCGGGTGCCCGGCCGGGCGCGCCCGCGCGCCGAGCCGACCGCGCCGGGGACGCCGCGCAGGATGTCGTCCGGCGAACCGCTGGCCAGGACCTGCCCGGCCTCGAGCAGGACCACGGACGAGCCCCGGGCCGCCTCGTTCACGTACGTCGTGGCCACGGCGACCGCCGTGCCGCGCGCCGCCGCGCCGGAGATCAGCCGCCACAGTTCCGCCCGGCTGACCGGGTCGACGCCGGTCGTCGGCTCGTCGAGGACCAGCATGTCGGGCGAGTGCAGCAACGCGAGGCCCACGGCCAGCTTGCGCTGCATGCCGCCGGAGAGCTGCCCGCCGAGGCGATGGCGCGCCGCGGCCAGGCCGGTGCGCTCGAGGATCTCGGTTTGCCTCGGCCCGCGCTCGGCGGCCGCCAGCCGGTAGGCGTCCGCGCAGAAGTCGAGGTTCTCCTGGACGGTCAGGTCCGTGTACAGCCCGGCGGTGGCCGGCACGTATCCGGTGCGCTCCTTTGCCGGACGGCGCACGATCCCGGAACGCGGCTCCAGGAGCCCGACGAGGGTTCGCAGGCAGGTCGACTTCCCCGCGCCGTCCCCGCCGACGACCACGGTGATCCGGGACGGCTCGACGGGCACGGTGACGCAGTCGAGTGCCGCCCGCCGTCCGAACGTGACCCGGACGTCCTCCAGCCCCCAGATCATGCGAGCTCCCGTGTTGCCGCGACGGGCTCATCGGCCCGCACGCTGCGGGCGCTCGGCGCCAGGTCGCGGCGGAACCGGATGATGGCCAGGCCGAGCACGACGACGGCAAGCAGGGTGAGCAGCCCCAGTGGCTGCCACAACGCGGTGATCGGCGTCGCCTTCAGCATCACGCCCCGGCTGATCTGGATGAAATAGGTCAGTGGCAGGATCCAGGAGATCCACCGAACCCCGGGGGCCATCGACGACACCGGGAAGATCAGGCCGGACAGCAGCACCTGAGGCAGCATGATCATGAACGCGAGCTGGATCGCCTGCCCCTGGTTCTGCGAGAGCGTCGACACCAGGACGCCCATACCGAGGGTGACCAGCAGGAACAGCGCTGCTCCCAGGGCAAAGGTGCCGACGTTGCCCGCGAACGGCACGTGAAACAGGCCCATCCCGATCAGGATGATCAGCACGAGATCCACCGCGGCGACCATCAGGTACGGGGCGATCTTGCCGGCGATCACGTCCCAGGCCCGCAGCGGCATCACCGCGAGCTGCTCGAGCGTGCCGGTCTGCCGTTCCCTGACCACGCCGAGGCTGGTGATCAGCGTGCCGATGAACACCAGGATCAGGCCGGCCAGCCCGGGCACCATCACCCACGACGTGGTCAGCTTCGGGTTGTACAGAATCCGCACCCTGACCGGCGGAGCTTTCCGGCCGCCGCCGTGCGCGGCGGCCAGCTTCGCCAAGGCCCCCTCGGCCGTCAGCACCGGGAATAGCTGCGACCCGTCCATGAGCACCGTGGTTCCGGCGCCGCCGGTCACGACCGCGACCGTGGCCCGGCCGTCCTGCAGCCTGGACCGGGCCGTGGCCTGCCCCGCCCCGCGGTCGACCTCGGTGACGCTGAAGGGGGCGCGAAGCAGCGCCGCGGCCTGCGCGGCCTGCGGCCCGGTCACCACGGTCGGGATGTTGCTGACGCTGAAGTTGGCCGCGTAGCCGAACACGACCAGCAGCACGACCGGGAGCACGACCATCATCGCCACCGTGCGGCGATCGCGCCTCAGCTCGCGGAACTCCTTGGCCACCATCGCCCACATGCGGGCCTCCTCGGCGGGAGTTAACTCAACACTCGGTGAAGTCTACGAATGCTGAGTTTTTGATGTCAAGCAATGGGGGGTTGCGTAACAGAACTGGGCGTTGCGTTATCATCCAGGAGTTTTATCCCTGACCTGCAATAACTTCCGGGGGCGCGCGTGCGAGTGTTCGACAGCAACTGGATGCAGATCGAGGAGTACCTCCGGCGAGACGACCGGATCGTGCTGCCGACCGGCTCGACCGAGCAGCACGGATACCTCTCGCTCGGGACCGACGCGATCCTCGCCGAGCGGGTCGCGGTGGAGGCGGCCGAGCCACTCGGCATCCCGGTGCTCCCGGCGCTCCCGTTCGGGATGGCTCCCTACTTCGCCGCGTTCCCCGGCAGCATGAGCCTGCGGATGACGACCTACATCGAGGTGCTGCGGGACCTTCTCGACGGCCTGTCCGGCCAGGGCTTCCGCCGGATCGCGATCGTCAACGGCCACGGCGGCAACGCCCCGGTTGCCGGGTTCATCAGGGAGTGGATCTGTCAGCCGCGGCCGGAGCGGGTGCAGGTCCTGTTCCATAGCTGGTACAACGCGCCGCAGACGGCGACGGCCGCGGACCAGTTCGATCGCGATCAGATGCACGGAGGCTGGGTGGAGAACTTCGCCTGGACCCGGGTTGCGGGCGAGGACCCGCCGACGGAGCCGACGCCCGTCATTCCCCGCGATCTCGCCGGGCAGTTCGATCCCGTGCAGATGCGGGCCGCGGCGCCGGACGGCGTGCTCGGCGGGGCCTACGCCCGGCCGGACGAGGACATGCAGGTCGTCTGGGACGCCGGAGTGGCAGAGGTACGGGAACTTCTGGAGAAGGGGTGGGTACGTTGAGCGGGAGTTTGGCGGGCAGGGCCGCGGTCGTGACCGGCACCGCGCACGGCATCGGCGCGGCGATCGCCGAGGCGCTGCGCGGCGATGGCGCGTCGGTCACCGGCATCGACAAGGAGGACGTCGACGTCACCGACCCGGCGGCGGTCGAGGCGTTCTTCGCCGGGGCCGGCAACGTGGACATCCTGGTCAACTGCGCCGGCGGCGTCGTGGGACAGGTCGGGCACCCGGTGGAGCACGTCTCCCCCGCCGACTGGCTCGCCGTCCTCAACGCGAACCTGACCAGCGCGTTCCTGTGCGTCCGGGCGGTCGCGCCCGGGATGAAGGAGCGCCGCTGGGGCCGCATCGTCAACATCTCATCGGCTGCCGGGCTGACCGTGAGCAAGACCGGGATCCAGGCCTATACCAGCGCGAAGGCCGGCCAGATCGGGTTCACCCGTCAGATGGCCAGGGAACTCGGGCCGTTCGGGATCACCGTCAACTGCATCGCGCCGGGCTTCATCCGCTCCAACCCGACCACCGAGCGTCAGTGGGAGAGCTACGGCGAGCGGGGGCAGCGGGAGCTGGTCGAGGGCATCGCCACCCGCCGCCTGGGCGACCCGGCCGACATCGCCAACGGGGTGCAGTTCTTCGTGTCCGAGCATTCCGGCTGGGTCACCGGCCAGACGATCGCGATCGACGGCGGCAGTGCTCTCCTTTGACCCCGGCGACGCCGGGTACCTGCGCGAACTCAGCGAGTACGTCGCGGTGCCCAGCGTCAGCCGGGACGCGAGCACAGACACCATGCGCTCGGCGGCGCAGTGGCTGACCGGCCAGTTGGCGTTCGCCGCGCCCCGCGTGGTCGAGACCGACGGCCATCCCGTGGTCCGCGCCGACTGGCTCGGCGCCGACGGCGCGCCGACCATCCTGGTCTACGGTCACTACGACGTGCAGCCCACCGGCGACCCGGCCGAGTGGATCACGCCCCCGTTCGAGCTGAGCCAGGACGGCGACGTCGTGCGGGGCCGGGGCGTCACCGACGACAAGGGCCCGGTCTTCATCGTGCTCAAGGTGGCCCAGGCGTTCCTGGCCCAGGAGGGCGCGCTCCCGCTGAACGTGAAGTTCATGTTCGAGGGCGAGGAGGAGATCGGCAGCCCGCATCTGCCCGCGTTCGTGCGCGAGCACGCGGCGGACCTGGCGGCCGACCTCGTGATCTCCGCCGACGGCGCGATGTGGCGGCCGACCGAGCCGTCGGTGTCGGTCGCGTCCAAGGGCCTGGTCTCGATGGACATCGTGGTCGAGGGCGCCGACAGCGACCTGCACTCGGGACGCTACGGCGGGACCGTCGCCAACCCGCTGCACGAGCTGAGCCGGATCGTGGCCAGCCTGCACCGGCCGGACGGCACGATCGCCGTCGACGGCTTCTACGACGGCATCCCGCCGCTGACCCCGCAGCGGCGCGCCGAGATCGCCGCGATCCCGTTCGACGAGGCCCAGTTCCTCGGCGCCATCGGGCTCACCGAGGGCCACGGCGAGGCCGGGTACAGCACCCTGGAACGGCTCTGGGAGCGTCCGACGCTCGAGGTCAACGGCATGCAGGGCGGCGGGAAGTACACGGTGATCCCGCACACCGCCGTGGCCAACGTGTCCTGCCGCCTGGTGCCGGGGCAGGATCCCGACCGGGTGATCGATGCCATCGTGGCGCACGTTCGGGCGCAGCCCGCGCCCGGCGTGCGCGTGTCGGTGCGCGTGGACGAGGCGCGGGTGCCCGCCTACACCATCCCGGCCAGCCATCCGGCGATCCGGGCCGCCACCGCGGCGCTCGAGGACGTGTATCCGGGCCAGCATGTGCTCGAGGCGTGCATCCCTGGCACGCTCCCGGCCACCGCGCTGTTCGAGGAGGTGCTCGGCGTCAAGACGCTGTTCTTCTCGTTCTCGACCGCCGACGAGAAGCTGCACGCGCCGAACGAGTTCCTGCGCATCCGCCGGCTGCGCGAGGGCATGCGGGCCTGGGAGCAGCTCTGGCGGCTGCTGGCCGACGGGCCGCACCGCCTCGCCCCTGCCGGAGGCTCCCGTGGCTGACGACCGGGCCTACCCGTACCTCACCCCGGGCACCGACTACCCGGCCTTCGAGCTGACGCCGGAGTTCGGCCGGGTGCCGGCCTACGCGGGCGGCCTGACTCCCGAGCAGGAGGAGCGGGCGCAAGGCCTGCTGCGCGACAGCCTGGTGATCAGCCTGCACGACCATCCCGTGCGCTTCCCGCTGCGGATGGACGAGGCGCCCGACCACTATCGCGGCGGCCGCCAGCACACAGGATACGCCGGCCTGGCCGCCTCCGGCATGACGGTCGTCTTCGACAACATGATGGACGGAACGGCCTGCATCACCGGCCACGCCCCGTGGCGCTGGGACGATATCGTCACCGACCTCGGCATGCGCCAGGCCGACCTGGCCCACCAGAGCGGCGCGATGGTCGTTCGCACGGTGGCCGACATCGACGAGGCACAGCGCTCGGGACGGGTGGGCCTGGTCTTCGGGCTCGAGGCGGCAACGCCGATCGAGAACGAGATCGACCGTCTGGACGTGCTCTACGGCCTGGGCCTGCGGCAGATCGGGATCGCCTATTCCGACGCCAACGCGCTCGGCAGCGGGCTGGCCGAGCCGCGCGACGGCGGCCTCACCTTGTTCGGCCGCCGCGCGGTGACCAGGATGAACCGGCTGGGCCTGGCCATCGACGTGTCGCACTCGTCGGACCAGACCAGCCTGGACGTGTGCGAGGTGAGCGAGCGGCCGGTGCTGATGACCCACGCGGGGGCCCGCGCCGTCTGGGACATCGCCCGGATGAAGCCCGACGACGTGCTGCGGGCGGTCGCGGACACCGGCGGCGTGATCGGGATGTCCGCCGCCCCGCACACCACGCTGTCGGCGGAGCACCCGAGGCACTCGATCGAGTCGGTCATGGACCACTTCCGCTACATCCTGGACCTGGTCGGCATCGAGCACGTCGCGTTCGGGCCGGACACGCTCTACGGCGACCACGTCCAGATGCACCGGACGTTCGCGCACCTGCTCGGCATCTCGCAGGTCACGCGCGGGCCGGCGTTCGACCCGGTCGAGTACGTCGACGGGCTCGAGAACCCGACCGAGAACTTCGGCAACATCTGCGGCTGGCTCGTACAGCACGGTTTCACCGACGACGAGATACGCGCGGTGATCGGCGGCAACATCTACCGCGTGCTGCGGTCGATCTGGATCGGTTAGGCGAGCGGGGCGACGAGGAAGTCGCCGACCGCGGCGAGCAGGAGCGAGCTGCGCATCGCGCTCGTCCGGACGTTGGACCGGCGTTGCAGCTTCCGGGGCGGCTTGATCCTGCTCGTCTGAACGAGCAGGGACATGCCGGTGCCGATGAGCGCCCAGCCGATCGCGGCGAGGTCGGCCCCGGGCAGTTCTTCGTCCAGCCGCTGCCGCAGCTCGGCCAGGCCTGCGGCCATGGACTCGCGGAACTCCCGCCGCAGTGCGACCGCGTCAGCGGCCTGCGCCGGGTCCTCGGGCGGACCAACGAACTCGCTGTACACCGCCGTCATCTCGCAGGCGGCGAGTTCAGGCCCGATCTCGGCCAGCCCGGCCGAGCCGGCGGCGGGCGGCTCGCACTCGAGAAGCGCCTCGCCCACCCGGCTGGCAAGGATCATCGAGGTTCGCTCACCGCTGCGCTCGTCCGGCGTGAACCTTGGGCCGTCCTCCGCTCCGTCCTCGCCCTGCGCCGGGAACAGCATGGCCGTGACCGCGAGAATGCCCCAGCCGAGCTGCCTCGGGTCGGCCCCGGGAAGCTGCGTCACCAGCCAAGCGGCGGTGCCGGTCCCGTAGCCGATCGGCTCTCCCAGCGCGTCCTGGTGCCGGTCGAACGCCCGCTGCAGATCCTGGCGGCTGGCGATCAGCCGCTTTGTCGGATTTACCCCCATACTTGAAGATATCCGACAAATAGTGTTAAGACGCATAAGGTCAGACGGCATCGTCAAGCGCCTCCCCTGCTTGCGCGCCCGGGTCCGCCACGGCCGCTGTTCCCGTCGCGGGAGGCGCCTGGCGTTCCCAGGCCATGCGAGCCGGCTGGTCGTGCCGACCCGTGAGCGCGTCCTGAATGCGGATCTTCGCCCGGATCACCGGCTGGCGCAGGATCCGCTCCCTGCGGCCGGCCCGGGCGAGCTTGGCCGGCCGGCCCGCGTAGCGCCATCGCGCCCAGGGTGAGCCCGGCCGCGCGAGCCGGACCGCGCCGACGATGAACACAACCGGCACGAAGACCCCGAGCAGCCCGGTCCAGATCTTGCCTTTCAGCAAGGTGACGGACGCCAGCACGAACAGCGCCGCGGCGGCGAGGTGCAGGGTGGCCACGGCACCAGGGGTCCCGGGAAGCAGGCGCTGGTAGTCCGGTGCACTGGTGACCCCTACCGGGGTGATCCCGAGCAGGAGCAGCACGGTCACGCCCGCCGCCGCGAACACCGCGTCCACCGAGACCCGGCCCTCGTTGCTCCAGTACACGTCGCGCAGGTGCAGGATGAGCGCGAACTCGTCGAGCACGAGCGCGGTGCCCAGCCCGAACACGGCGGCCGCCGCGGACCGCCAGCCCGGGGAGTACAACGGCGCGGCAAGCCCGGCGACGCCGCCGGCGCCCATGAAGACCACCCCGAAGACCATGTGGTGAACGTGCACATCGCCGGCCACGACATTGCCAGGCCACCACCGGACCCGCGCGCGGATAAGCCGGACGGAAAGCCGGATGAATCCGAAGCCGAGTACGAAAGCCACGAAGAAGCAGAACAGCGGCAGCCGGCCGGTATGCACGATTTGCTGCTGAAACCAACCGGACATGACTACCCCTACCTGGCTGGCCGCCCCCGAAACTAGGCCACGACAGGGGGCCCGCCAACTCATCCCTACCCGCTATACGACCCGCTAGCTCATCGCTGCCGGAAGTGCGCGGCCAGACGATCGGGGCGGCCTGGTGCCAACCCGGTCGAATAACACCAGCCAACGGGCCTACGATGAAGTGCGCGTACGGTCGCCGGCCACCCGGTGCGTGACATGCCTAGCATGGGCCAGCGCAGCAGCCAGCGGGGGCTGTTTAAGGACCGAACATCAGAGAACGACGATCATGTCTATTGAATCCAGAATACGATACGGCAGCGTGACCGACCCTACCCAGGCCGCGGGTCCGCTGCCGCAGCGCGAAGGCTCGCTGCCGCAGCGCGGGGAACCGCTGCCCAGGCGGGGGGAGCCCCTTCCGCAGCGTCAGCCCTTGCCCCAGCGCGATCCGCTGCCGCGCCGGGGCGACCCGCTCCCGCAGCGGCGGGAACCGCTCCCGCAGCGGCGGGAACCGCTCCCGCAGCGGCGGGAACCGCTCCCGCAGCGGCGGGAACCGCTCCCGCAGCGCGGTGAGCCGCTCCCCCAGCGGGGAGAGCCAGGGCCCCTCCCGCAGCGCGGAGAGCCGTCGTTCGGCGAGCAGGGCGCACTGCCCCGCCGCACCAGCCGTACCCGCCGGTCGGGCCGTCACCGCAGCCCGCACCGGCTCACCCTGCCGTCGGACGCCCCCACGCTGCTGCTCGCGGTGCCCGGCAGCGCCAACCCGGTCAGCGACCAGATCAGCGAGGAGGTCGCCGCCGCGGCACGGCTTTCCTGCCAGGGCGCCGATGTCCAGGTGGCGTACCTGGAGGGCAGCGAGCGCCGTCTCGACCAGGCGCTGGCCGCGCCCGCCCAGGGACCGTGGCCGGCGCTGGCGGTCGTGGTCCCGCTGCTCGCCGGGCCGCAGCCCCGCGCGGACGCCGCGCTGCAGCAAGCGATCGCGTCAGCGGCCGGGGAGGTCGTGCTGGCCGAGCACCTGGGACCGCACCCGCTGCTCGCCGAGGCGCTGCACGCCCGCCTGGCCCAGGTAGGCCTGGCGCGCGAGAGCCGCGCCCGCGGGCTGAGCATCAGCACGGCGGCGAACGGCGCGCTTGTCCTCGCCGACCGCGGCGACGACGCGGTCCGCGCCGCCGGGGTCGCCGCCGTGCTGCTGGCCGGCCGGCTTGCCGCGCCGGCGGTGCACGCGTCCATCGACGATCCCCAGGGCATCGCGTCCGCTGTGGAGCGGCTGCGGGCCATGGGGGCGTCGCGGGTTGCCATCGCGCCGTGCGTGATCGGACCGGAGACCGACCCGCGCGAACTCGACGCCGTCGGCGCCGCGACCGGCGCGTTGATCGCCCCGCCGCTGGGCGCCCACTCGGCGATCAGCCAGCTCGTCGCGATGCGCTACGGCGCCGCTCTGGTCGGCCTGCCCGCGGCCGACAGCTCGCTGGGCTGACCTCGCCGCCAACCCGCCCGGAGCGGTCTGTTTCCGCCAGGCGCGACACCCATTGACAATCCCGGCGACGCTGCGCTGAGCTTCGTACTGATGCGGGCGCCGCGCCGGCGGACGAGTCCCGAGCGGGATTTCCGCCCACCCCGGCTTCGCCTTTTGTTCCAGAGTGGCTGTGTCCATCACCCAGAGAGGGGTGCACGGCAGTGACCGAATGGGATGCGACGTCATATGAGGGCAAGGAGACCATCCTGCGCGTCGTCCGGGACGAGGCGGAGCGGCTGTTCGAGCTGGCGGAACGGCCCGGTGCGTGGGAGGCTCCGACGGCCTGTGAGAACTGGAAGGTCAAGGACATCGTCGGTCACCTCATCGACACGACCGAGGGATACTTCGCGGCCTTCGAGACCGCCCGCAGCGGCGCGGACAGCCCGGCCGCCTACGGACTGCCCGGCATGCACGAACGGGCGGGTACCCAGGCCAAGGCATTCGGTGACCTGTCGCAGCAGGAAACGATGGCCCGGGTCCGGGCGGACCTGGACAAGATGATCGGCATCCTCGAGCCGCTGAGCGCCGACGAGTGGACCGGTTTCATGGTCCCCCACTTCTATATGGGGCAACTGCCGGCCTTCTTCTACGCCGCTGGCCAGCTCATGGACTACGCAGTGCACTCGTGGGACATCCGCCAGGGCATGGGCCAGGCGCACGGCATGTCCGGCGACGCCGCCGACCTGCTGGTCCCGTTCATGTTCGTGCTCTGGCAGTCCACGATCAAGCCGGACGCCGATCTCAGCCCGTTCGTGATCGGGGCCAGGGTCACAGGACGCAACGCCGGGGAGTACCGGATTACCGTCAGCGACCAGGGCATGCAGTATGAGCCGGGCAGCATCGACGACCTCCCAGCGGTGCTGGACTTCGACGCAGGGAGCCTGGTGCTGACCACCTTCGGTCGCAGCAATTCGGGCACGATCCGCGGCGACGCGCACCTGGCCGACCGGTTCCTCAACCTCTTCTACCGGATCTAGCGCAGCCGGTGCCACAGCCACGGCCACGGCCACCCCCGCGATCGCGGCCAGCGCGGCCGCCCATGGGACTTTCTCGCCGCTCGTGCCTCGGCGGTGAGATCGGTATTGGGCGCCGCGGCGGCGGGCTACCGGCTCGCGCAGCCGAATGGGGCGTGCGCTTCCGCGGCCTCCTGCCAGCGCAACTGAGCGGCAAGCTCACCGGCGGTCGCGGCATGCACCGAAAAGGCCGGGGCGCCCTGGTGATAGTTCTGGATAAAGCCCCCGCGGCGGCACGCGTGCCAGCCGGTCTCCGGGTGCGCCCAGATCCGCCACCGCGGGTACAAGTCAGCTAGCGCTTCCACACCTGCATGTGCGAGCACGGGTGAACTCATCACGCGCCACCCCCTCCCCATCGCCGCAACACGGCCTCGATTTGTTCTTACCAGAGGATCCGTCGGATGGGGAGTACTTCCTTGTGATGTCGCACCCTAAGCGGTGCCATTGTGCCGTCATGTCCATTCCCGCATAGCGGTTACATCGCACGGAATACCAGAAGGGCCAGGTCATCGGTGGGCGGGTCGGATCCGAACTCGAAAACGGCTCGCCGCAGCCTGGCCACGACCGAGCCGGCGTTCTGGTCTGAGCACTCCGCGAGCAGGTCACGCAGCCCGTCCCCATCGTCCAGGAGGCGATCAGCGGACCGGCGCTCGGTCACTCCGTCGGTCACGCAGAGCAGGACGTCGCCCGGAAACATGGCGAGGCTGCTCTGATAAAACGTCACGCCCTCCAGCACGCCGAGCAGCGGTTGCGAGTCGGCCGCCACCGTGACCGCTCCGCCCGCCGAGAGCACCAGTGGTGGCGGGTGCCCGGCGCAGACCAGGGAAACCATGGTCGCCTCCCCGGCCCTCGCCGCCGGCATGAGCTCGCCGTGGATCAGCGTGATGAACCTGGCCCGGGCGCCCTCGTCGACGATGAGCGCGTTGAGCCGCTCGAGCACGGTCGGGACATCGTGGCCCTCGCGAGCGAGAATGCGCAGGGCGTGCCTGGTCAGGCCGGTGACCGCCGCCGCTTCCGGGCCCTTGCCGCAGACGTCGCCGATGGCAAACCGCCAACGGCCCGGCGTCGCCTCGAAGACGTCGTAGAAGTCCCCGCCGACCTCGTTGCCCTCGCCGGCCGCCTCGTACCCGGCGGACAGTTCCACCCCGGGGATATCCGGCAGTTCCGGTGGCAGCAGGCTGCGCTGCAGCGCGTTAGTGGCCTGCCGCTGCTCCGAGTAGAGCCTGGCGTTGTCCAGGGCGAGCGCGACCCGCCGGGTCAGGTCCTCGGCCAGTTCCACGGCCTCCCTGGCCAGCGCCCCCTCCCGCGGCCGCCCGATGATGAAGACCCCGAGTCTGCGGTCTCGCGCGACCAGCGGGAAGCACCACGCGGGGTCGGCGGCCAGCTCGCCGGCCGCCGCGGAGCGCGGGCCGGCCGATGGCGCCGCTGGCCACCACTGCACCGCGCCCTCGCCGGGCGGGAACTGGGGCGCGGGAGCCTGGTTGAGCAGGCCGGTGAGCGAATCGACCCGGGACTCGTCCGCATGCCAGACGTAGGCCGGCCTGAGCTCGCCGTCCTCGTCTGGCACGAGGGCCGCGCACCACGCCGCCAGCCTTGGCACCACGAGCTGGGCGGCGAGCGCGATGGTCTTCTCCTGGTCCAGGCTGCCGGCCAGCAGATCGCTGGCCTCGGCCAGGAAGCTGAGCCTGGCCCGGCGGACGCGGTCGTGCTCGGTCAGCCGGGCCCGTTCCAGCGGCAGTGAAACCTGGTCGGCGACGTCCTGGACCCGGGCCAGGTCCGACTCGTCGAACCTGTCCGGCTCCGCCGCCGCGACGGCGAGCATCCCGGTCACCCGGCCCTCGGTCTGGAACGGCACGGTCAGCAGCGAGCGCAGCGGCTCATTCTGGACCTGCGCCAGGTCCGCTCCGCCCTCGGCGAACTGGTTGTAGAGATCGAGAAATGTCCGTATTCCGCCGGAGGAATCTGCCTCGGCACCCACGTCCCCAAGCTGCAGCTTGGACACGCCGCGGCCGGCCGCCGCGCGCATCCGCAGCTCTCCGTCCTCGTCGGCGACCAGCGCATACGCGGCGTCGGCACCGACCGACTCGCGCGCCAGCGTCACGGCGTGGCCGAGCAGCTCGTCGTAGCCGAGCTGGAGCAGATCCCGGCTTGCCTGGCCGGGCCCGGCGAAGGGTCCGTCAAGGTCGGGCCGCTCGGCGCCGAGCGAGGCCGCGACGGCGGGCGCGGTCGGCGCGTGCCCGCCGCGCCCGGCGTCTGGCCCGAGCCGGAACCAGATCACCTTGGCCGCTGACGCGTACGTCACGCCCCACGACGACGAGAGCGCCGCAGGCAGCAGCAGCCCGCGGCCGCTGGGCCGGTCGACCTGGTCGGCGGCGGTCGGCGGGTCAGGGATCATGCGCGCCGGATGCCGGTCAAGGACCGATATCTCCACCGCCGCCTCGTTCATCCGGCAGGTCAGCTGCACCGGGGTCCCGGCGTGCACGATCGCGTTCGTGACCAGCTCGGAGGCGAGAAGCACCGCATCGGAAACCCGGGCATCGTCACGGGGCAAACCCCACGAAACCAGGGTTTTCTGGACAAAACAGCGGGCGGAAGCCACCGCGGCGGGGTCCGGCTCAAAATCCGCTGCGGCAGAGAAATCCTGGTCTTCGTCCACGTGCCTTCCTGGTGCCAAGGCTGCCGTTTGCAGCTGGCCACCCCTCTCATCGTGGCAGACTCGAGACATTGACACATCTCGGAAACGCAGTCCGATCTCACGGCGGCCAGGCCAGACCCTGGCTTTGGGTAGAGGAGCAGCGGTCAGGCCGGGACCCTGGCTTTGGGTAGAGGAGGGGACAAGCGATGACCGAGGCTGCGGCCAGCTCTCGAGTCACGCAAGAGAACGGGACGCGACGGGGCAATGGCTCCCGCGCCGGCGTCGGCCAGTCCTCCAGCGAAGCGCCCAGGTACTCCGAGGCTGATCTCGAACCGATCCGCGCCCGGCTTGCGGCGTTCGCCCGCGGCAACTTCCGCCCCCGCGGTGAGCCGGCCGATGACGGTCACCCCGCTGACCCGGTGCTGGCGGAGATCATCGACCTAGCCGACGAGGTCGGCAGCCAGCTCGCGTCGGTGACCTCGGAGGTCGCCCAGAGCGAGGCGCAGGTGCGCGACATCGCGCTGATCACCACGGCAGTGGCGCGCGGTGACCTGACCGGCAAGGTGACGGTCGAGGCCACCGGCGAGATGCTGCAGCTCAAGCTGACGGTCAACATGCTCGTCGACCAGCTCTCCGCGTTCGCCGACGAGGTCACCCGGGTCGCCCGCGAGGTCGGCACCGAAGGCCGTCTCGGCGGCCAGGCCCAGGTCCGCGGCGTCTCCGGGGTCTGGAAGGACCTGACCGACAACGTCAATGTGATGGCCGGCAACCTGACCGGCCAGGTCCGCAACATCGCCCAGGTCGCGACCGCCGTCGCCAACGGCGACCTGTCCAAGAAGATCGACGTCGACGCCCGCGGCGAGATCCTCGAGCTGAAGACCACGCTGAACACGATGGTCGACCAGCTATCCGCGT
>Ga0335072_10009270_pt1 | contig 14206 bp, 15 predicted proteins | sample Lox_Sample_21_FD_206725 | JGI IMG/M metagenome (GOLD analysis project Ga0335072, IMG submission 206725) | Soil microbial communities from Loxahatchee National Wildlife Refuge, Florida, United States - Lox_Sample_2.1 | ecosystem: Environmental > Terrestrial > Soil > Wetlands | place: USA...
CTCCAGCGATTGTCGAGACCAGGTTCTTTCACGAATCACCTCCAAATTGAATCGCCGCCTTATCACGCGGCGCTGTTTGATTACGACGCCATCCACTCTTCGCGGTATCTCGGACCAAAGCGCGCGTTCTCAGGATTCGCCTTGTCCAGCAGTTCCTGATCGGCGTGCAGGCAGTAAGTCTCGGTGAAACATTCCTGAGGAATCGTGGTGGCGAGCCACACCTGATCGATGAACCTCGGCGCGCAGAGGTCCCACGCTACGAGGAATGCATGGTAGAGGTCCCCGCGGTTCGTAAACACGATGTCATCTGATTCGAGCACGAGGAACGTGCGGTCGCCAGCCTGCTTGTATTGGGCGAGTTGCTCGTCTTTGTCGGCGAGCGCAACCGCCATCATTTTGACCAGCTCCTTTTCGACATCAAGCGAGGAATCCTCCCACCGCCCGACGGAGAACTTGGGCGCGAGAAAGTCATCCCGCCAGAGCCGTACCCGGAAGGGCACGCCGGGCATGGTAACCTCGCTCCGCCCCTGCAGAATCGCTGGACTGCTGAGCAACCACGCCTTAATCGCCAGCGTGATCTTCTCCCAACTTTGGCCTTTCTGGACCGCAAACTGCGGAACCGTAAGTGTCAGTCGGAACGGAAACTGATCCGTCAGTTCTGCCTCCAGCACGCCAATCACACGCGTGAATTCTGCGTCGGTCCTCTTCTGGACGGCATAGGTCTGTACCAACGTGTGCTCGAGCGCGATCGAACTCTCACCGGACGCCTCCGCATAGGCATCGCACGCGCGCCCGTTGCGCTCCTCCTCGTCGGGGTGCCTCGTGATAACGAACCCGGCGTCCGATGCCACGTTGTAGCGATCGACCACGAATTGGAGTATCGAGTTCTGATGTGCCCTACTGTTTGACATCTTGTCCTCATTCTGGCACTGAGCTGAAATCCACTCAAGGACTTCTTGCGCGACGGACCGCAGGCAGCCTCGGTTTGCGCCTTGTCCCTTTGCAGGATCTGGGCGAGTTCCTCAATTTCCGGCTAGCGACGATTCGGGGGTTGATGGCGATAAGCGCGCAGATAAGCACATCTCGATGAGAGACTTAGACTGAATTCGTCAATCGACGTTTGTAGCAGACCGGGTTGCCAACACGATTTCTGGGTACGATCCGCCTCACGTGCGTTGTAAAACTTGACCCGGCCGACAGCGGAATGCGCGATTGTCCTAGATCACCTCATCCGACGAACGCGTCTTTGGTTGACGCTTCGTGCATCCCGAACAGTATTGCCGCTTAAAATCTTCCAGAAGGGATGGCACATCAACTGTTGCAACAAGTGATTCGTAACTGAACAAATCGCAGTAGCATTTTCGAGTCGGTGTTTTGCTGTGCGCTGTCGAAGCGTCGTTTGTCAGTCTCAGATCCTCCAATATTTGGAGGTGGCGACACCAACTGTATCGTTCTTGCGCCACTTGTCGTAAAGAGCGGAGATGCCCGTAGACCTTCTTGGGATGCGCAGGCGGCGAGCCGATGATTTCGAGCAACTGCTTCGCGTGCCGTTTCAACTCGCCGTCATTAGAGTTCGCTAATTCCCAATCATGGGGTTTGTTTCGTGTCGCTTCGCAATCCCTCTTGAACCGCTGCCATAGCGTCCGATTTTCGAGTATCTCAAGTGCGCCCTCCGCGATGATGGCAAGGTCCATTGCAAGAGCTTCAGCATAAGTTTCTTCTGCCAACTTCCTGGCAGAATCAAGATCGCCCAGGATCGCCAGATAATCTGCTCTAAGCTTCTGAAGAATCAGGCGGCCCTCTGTAGCGCCATTCCGGCGTACAGTTCTCTCTGCTTCTTCGAACGTTCGGTCGATCGCTTCACGTGTCGGCGCCTCGACCGAATATTCTCGATCCCGAGTAGCGGCCTCCATATAAGCATCAACCAATCTTCCGATTCGAACGTTGAGGACTACCGTAAGCGCCTGCACAATTAGTACTGGTTGCCTCAAGTCGTAGGCCTCTCGAAGCGCAACGTTACATTTCTCTTCCCAGTCGGATCGGCTCAACCGTGCAGCACGTAGCCTGTCGACGACTCCACGAAGGTCGCTCGGGAAGAGCTGACCGCGTATATGGGCTGCGAGCAGATTTTGACTCGCGAGGAGGTTGGCCTGCATGCCCTCGGCGTAAAGATGCACGATGCGGGCATCGAGCTTGACCCCTCTAGTCGCTTCGGGGTGATTGAGGATTGCATCAGTAGCGGCATGGAGTTCGGCCAGAAGCGCGGTTCTGGCCTGATTGTCTTTCTCACCAAGACAGCGGTGATATAGCAGATCTTGGCGCGCTTCAAGAGCTTCCAGCCCTGATAGTGCCTCGGATCGAGCAGCAAGACGATTCTGATACGTCTGCTTGTCGATGATTCCGAGGCGATGCTCGGTCGCATCGCGAAGCGTCTCGGCAAAAGAGATCTCCTGCTTGCTCAATTGTGTGTGGTGAGCCAGCGCCCGTCGGATCATTCCGAGCGCCATATAATGCTCGCCCTTTGTGAAGAGCGCATAGGCTTCGATGAACTGGAGACGTGGGATACTACGGAGAGACGGCTCGACCAGACTGAGGAGTTGTAGCACATCTTCGGGAAAGCCTGCCGCGACTATCGCAGCTCCGCTGTTCAGCAGTAGATCACGCGCTTGGGTTCTGTCCGTTGTCTTAAGCGATTCTCCATCAATCCTAACTACAACCGAATCGCGACCGGCGGAGCGTGCCAATGAGTCGCGTATCGCACGGTGCATTCTCCCTTCCAAAATTATTTGCTCACGCACCTCCTTAATGGAGCTTTCGGACAACAATTTCGAAAACCGGATTGTGACCCATGTCTGGTCCCGCCAATTTGGCGTTGAATTCTCCAGTCGGGTCGCTTCATCACGAGCCCACGTGTACCAGAATTGGTCGCCGCGAGCGTCGTAGAGAATGTAAATGGGAGCGACCCCGTTCAGCAGGTAGTTCAAATTGGAAGCTTTGATTGATAGCGAGGCGGACTCGTCCTTCAGAACCTTGATCTCAGCAGAAGCTTTCAGCTGAACTTGGGCTCGAAAATTGGTCATGAAGCCGGAGAGTCGAACTTCTAGCGAACAGTCAACGCCCATGTCATTGATACGTTCGTCCCGAAGGACGAACTCGCCAGTTGTCTTGAGGAGGGCATTCAGCGCCTTTATGCTCTTCTCTTGCAGCTCTGAGTTGCTGTCGGCGATAGGCAACGGGCCGAACTGCGCTGAAGATTCGTAATTCATACTGGCCTAGCTCTGGAAGGGTACAAATCAATTATTCGCAGAGTTGCTCACGAAGTCCACTCTGGACCGATTGAGAGCGTGCGTGATCACCGAGTGGCGGTAGGTTGGACAGAGTTCGCCCACGCGAGCTGCGCTATTCATTGCCGCTCAACGAGTGGCAAATCGCCCATGCACTCCTTGTGTGTGGATTTGTACCGCTAAGTGTCGGCTTGTCTGAATCGATCGCAGAAGCTTCCTGGATCACGAGCAAAGCAGAAGTTGAGCCTGACTCTGGAGCCGGCTGAACAACCTGCCCCAACTGGTAGCCCAAGCGCGTTGAGTCAAGACCTGTCTGTTACAACCCCAACAACACAAGAGCGTGTTCGGTGTCCGGTGTGGACCTGGCCCGTTAATCGGACCCGTAGCTATTGACACTAACGCAGATGATGTGTGCGATTCCGGCGGCCTAACGCCAGGAAAGGAGAGCAAGGCAATGTTTGGTCGAATGACAACGCAAGCAGTTTTGACTATGGGGCCGCGGTGTGACCCGGCGGCAGCGGTTCGCAGCCTGGTCGAAGCGGCAGAACAAGTGAAGGTGGTGAAGTGGATCGAGTTTCCCGATTCCCTCCTGCTGTTTGTGATGGTTCCGGGAGACGCGAACTCGGGGGCCGTCTATGTGCTGGACCGGAAGCCGGGCGTCTGGTACTGGATCGACTTTGAAGACAGCCAGTATGGAGGGTACAGCTTGGCGGAGTTGGAGCGGTTGCTCGACGAGTGCTCCTTACTGACTCTCGTGGAGCGTCCCGGGCTGATTCGGAGCGGGCTGAACTGGTTCCTTTTGGCCGGGAACGCGCCTTTCGCGGTTGCCTGAGAAGAGCGATCCACGGGATTTCAACGCGTTGCGAGGCGCGTTTGACAGAAATTCGATTCAGGTCTATCAACGGGCAGCATCCGGCGGCAGGTGGGCGGAAAGGAGGTACGAGCGATGAACCCTCTCGTGAAAGCCAGTCCACAAATCGTCAGGGACTACGTGGAACTATTCGTCAATCGCCTGGCTTACACGCTGCAGTCGATGAAGCCGCACACGGAAACCGGTCGGCACTACTATTTCCGCCCCAAGCGTAAGGGGACGGATGAGCCTGTCATGCTGACGGCCGAGACCGTTCGGAAGCACCTCGAAGGCACTTTGACGGTAGGGCTGTATGCCATCAACCCGAGGAGCCAGCGGTGCAAGTGGGTAGCCATCGACGCGGATTATAAAAACGCGATGGAAGACCTGCTGAAACTGCAATACCAACTGATGCAGGACAAGGTGGAACCGGCACTGGAGATGAGCAAGCGCGGCGGCCATCTCTGGATCTTTCTAGCGACGCCGCTATTGGCGAGGGATTGCCGAATCTACATCTACAACCTCGCGCTCAAATTGGGTGTGCCGGTGAAGGGCGCCGGACTGGTGGACGGGATTGAAGTGTTTCCGAAGCACGATGAACTCGATACAGGCTCATTCGGGAACGCGATCCGCGGTCCCTTGGGGATTCATCGCGGTGCCAGTCGGCGGTTTTGGTTCTACGGAGCTGACTACACGCTGGAAGCACAGATGGAATATCTCAAGCGGCTGCGCCGGGTAACGGAAGCAGAGATGATGCGGTTCGTCGCCGACAAAGAGTTGCCGCCTGGAATTACGGGACGGAAGCAGGAGACCGTGACGCAGGTGTCGCATGAGAGGCGAAGTGGGCGACCTGAGTTTCGGATTCTGGATCATGTGGGAAAAGTGCGAAAGATGGGAAGGAACTACGTGGGCCGCTGTCCGTCGTGCGCGGCGAGCGGAGGCGACCAGGCCGGAGACAATTTGGCGATTCTCATTGCCGATCCCCGCTTCTACCAATGCTGGGCTGGTTGCACGAAGGAAATGATCCGCGCCGCACTGGGCTGTCCGATTCGGCTGCGTCAGCCAGCGTGAGAAAGCGAGGGGAAGAAGCTATGCCAAACCGGAGCTTTACGGGCGTAACTGGACTCATGCTGTCGCGCCGCGCTCTGCGCGTGCTCAAGGACGAAGGGATCTTTGCGCACTCGCCGGTCAGTGTTCAGCATCAAGAACTGGCACATCGGTACGTGATTCGCGGGCTGGAGTCCGGCGGTGCGGTACGAGAGTTGGGCCGGTATGTGACTTTCGCAGGTGACGATGGCCGAGCGCTTGAGTATTTGCATCCAGTCGAGGCGATTGGATTCAACGGCATCCATGCCGTGGTGATCGCCGAAGCCTTCGTGCGTGTAGACATGCTGCGGAAGGGCCAGACCTACGAACTGCTTATCACACGTCATGCTCTGGGTGAGCCGAGGAATGGCGATCGCCCCCAAGTGGAGACGACGATCTTGTTTCGTGGAATCCACGGCAGGATCGATCTCGATCTCTGTGGGAAGGACAAGAGCCGGGCGGGCAGCATCGTGCCAACGTTCTATTCCCTGGCGGGAGAAGCCATCCCGATTCCCAGTAGTTTCGTGGGCGTGGTTCGGGCTGCCGTGCGCGGCGTGAATTGTCTTCGTTGCGTTCACGCGCATTACTTGAGGCCGCAATCCGCGACGCTGCTAGCGCCGGCAGCCGAGCGAAGTACGGCGCCGACTGTGCCTCAAGTGACAGGCAGTGCACAAGCTCGAAACCAGGCACCGACGTCGATCGGTGCTGAAGTCACCGCAAGCTGATGGGACTTCGAGGAACTTCGGCACGTGGGGGCATGCAGTGTGATTTGTCGTGGAGGTGAGCTGTGAGCAGGAGAATGAAGCACTATGCTCTGGGGACATGCCTGTTTACCTTCCTGTTCGTCGTCCTTGGCGGCGGGCTGCACTTGAATCCAGGAGGCGCGTTCCTTGCGGCGCTTTCCGGCACACCGCTGATAATCCATGTCTTCAATCGCTGGCGGAACGGTCACACGGGAGAGCGGGACCTCGCGGGACGAAACGGTGCGCAACCGTTTGTGCATCAACAAGCGAACCGGAGTGAGAACGGACCACATATGCTCCGGGGCCCGACCGCCGACAGAGAGTCAACGGTGTCACCGGTCGAGGAATGAGCGAGTTGCTAATCCATGCCGATTTCAACAGTCGCGGAGCAGCGGCACCCGGAAAGGTGCGCTCTCGTGCTCGGGCGATGGGCAGGGCTTCTGCCATCGCTCTCCGACGCGGCGTTCCTGATTCCCATCGTCGTTTTCTTCTCGTGCACAACCGGCGTCAAATGGCTTCTCGGCGACTCAGACACCGGCTGGCACATCCGAACGGGTGAGTGGATCCTCAAGAACCGCCAGGTACCTACCACTGATCTGTTTTCGTTCACGAAGAATGGACAACCGTGGTTCGCGTGGGAATGGCTGTCAGATCTGGTCATGGGATGGTTGCACAGCCACGGCGGTCTGCCGGCAGTAGTCTTCGCCAGCTTCGTTATTCTCTGCACCACATCGTTGGTCCTGTATAGAACCACTGCCGCTGAATCGGGGCACCGGTTGGTCTCGTTTCTTCTTACGTGGTTTGCAACGGGAGCTGCGACGGTACACTGGCTCGCCCGACCTCACCTGGTCACGCCACTCATGGCGGGTCTGTTCTGTTGCGTGCTGAACCGCGTCGAGTGTGGCAACCGCAAACTGCTTGTCGCATTGCCTGCCTTAACAGTTCTGTGGGTGAATCTGCACGGCGGCTTTTTCGTGGGGATTTTGGTCATCCTTACTTATGGCGTGGCGGCGGCCGGCGAGCAACTGCTACACATCGGGAAACACGATGGATGGGGTCGCACCTGGTTCTACGCGCTCACTGCAGGATCGTGCGCGATCGCGAGTTTGTTGAACCCGTATGGATATCACCTGCACGTGCATGTCCTCAAATACCTCGGATCACCGTTCTATCTGCAATACATCAGTGAGTTTCGTCCGGTCGATTTCGGTTGGCAGTCGGCAGCGTACTTCGAGACTCTGCTCGTGCTGGCAATCGGTGCAGCCCTGTGGAATTTGGGCAAGGGCCGATTGGTGCATGTGCTGTTGGCGTTGAGCTGGGCGCATCTTGCTCTGTTGTCCGCCCGCAACATACCCATCTTTGCCGTCGTGTCACTTCCGGGCACCGCACTCGCAACCGGAGAGTGGATGGCCTTCGCACAACAGCGGTGGCGAGCAACGCCGATGGGAGCGGCAGCAAAGGCTCTCGCTGAGGCGGAGAACGATCTGGGCAACATTGCCAGCAGAATAGGTGCGCGTACGGCCCTCGCGCCTGCGGTGGCGATGATCGTACTGGGAATCCTGCTGGCGCACCCTGGCCGAATGAGCAAGCTGCGGGCCGAGTTTGATCCCACTGAGTTTCCGGTGCAGGCTGCAAGCGTCGTCGAACACGAACGTGGTTCGGCAACGAGGCTGTTCTGCAGTTGGCAATGGGGTGGCTATTTGATTTACCGCGCGTGGCCCACGATCAAGGTCTTCAACGACGGTCGAACGGATTTCTACGGCCCCGCTTTTGTGAAAGAAGGATTGCGAGCATGGCAGGCGGCTCCCGACTGGAGCGACATTCTTGCGCGTCATGGGGTGAACGCAGCACTTCTCCCGGTTGATTCCGCTCTCGCAAGCGTGTTGCGAGAAAGAAGAGATTGGAAGCTGGTCTATCAGGACCAAGTTGCTGTGTTGTTTCAGAAAGGCGAGGACGTGAGGTGAGGCTTGGGCGTGCCCGTGGACCAGGCATCGCGCGGTCGAATGACGAGGTGGGTGATGTCGGCAAAGGAGATTGTGAGGATTGAGGACAGTGAACGGGATTCCCTGAACGCGGAGAGGGAGGCGGTAAGCGACGGGATGAGACAGATAACAACGACGCCTGCCCTAAGTGCGGATTGCCCGCCAGCGGTGAGGCGACGTCTGCCGGACGAGCGACGCAGCCTCACTCATCACTTTTGTGTGGGTGGGCAGGAGGGCTATGTGACGGTCGGTCTGTACGAGGACGGTGTTCCTGGTGAAATGTTCATCCGGATGTCCAAGGAAGGCTCGACCGTGTCCGGGCTCATGGATTCGTTTGCAACCGCCGTGTCGCTGGCGTTGCAGTACGGCGTACCGTTGCAAGTCTTGTGCGACAAGTTCAGTCACACGCGGTTTGAGCCGAGCGGATGGTCGGGGAATCCGAAAATCGGCTACGCCAAGTCCATCATGGACTACCTCTTTCGCTGGGTCGAACTACGTTTCCTGAAAGCTGAGCAAGGAGAGCTGTTTCAGCCGCAGAGTCCAGCGCAATCGCAACGCGAGGAAGGCAGCGTGGTCAAGGCACTTGGGCAGGTGGTCGGGCTGGGAGATGGCCCGGCGTGCATATTTTGCGGCTCGCTGATGGTGAGAAGTGGTTCCTGCTATCGCTGTCTGGAATGTGGCAGCACCAGCGGCTGCTCATAGATCGAAGCAACTGGGAGGATGACATGGCAAAAAGCGTGAACAAGGTAATCCTGGTGGGCAACGTAGGCCAGGACCCCGAGGTCAAGTACACAACCAGTGGGATTCCTGTCGCGAAAGTCAGCCTCGCTACGAACGAGCGGTTCAAGGACAAGAACGATCAGTGGCAGGACCGGACAGAATGGCACAGTGTTGTGGCCTGGCAGCGTTTGGCAGAGATCGTCGGAGAGTACGTCCACAAGGGATCGAAACTCTACGTTGAAGGCAAGTTGCAGACGTCGACGTGGGAAGACAAGCAGAACGGGCAGAAGAAATATCGGACGGACATTGTGGCGCGGGAAATTGTCCTGCTCGGATCGCGCGACAACGCCCACGAACAAAGGGGCGAAACGACGAGTGAAGAATCCAGCCCTGCGCCATCGTCCACGGATGCTGAGGACGAAATTCCGTTCTGAGCGGTATGTGGCAACCGCAAAACTGCAGCACCGTTCGTTCCGTGGGATACTAAGTTGTGCCATGAAAACCGTTCCCCGTATAGAGGATTTGAAGGCGGTTCAATACCGCACTTGGACAGGGATTACGGGAGCCTTCGACCGGTTTCCACGCCCAAAAGTGGATTTCGACGATAACGGTGAAATCCGGGAAAGGGTATGGATTTTTCGCGGACACGCTTCTCCCGATCGGCTACTGAAGCCATCATTGGAGCGGGCTGCCGAAAAGAAGCGGTCGACGTCTTGGGCGGCGCTAGAACTAATGCTTTTGTGGGAGTTTCAGGCAAAGGCGCCGCTGCACGCGGAGCGCCACCGCCTTCCGCCAAGCAGTGTGAGGCTCGATTGGCTTGCGCTCATGCAGCACTACGGTGTGCCAACCCGACTTCTTGACTTCACGTACTCACCTTACGTGGCGCTGTACTTTGCCCTTAGAAACTTTAATCAAAGAAACGCGCGTAAGAAGGCGGACTACGTGTACGTATTGGCAATCAATGGGCAGTTGCTAATGGAGAGAGCAAGGCTCAGGAGCTTAGCGGCGGATCGTAATGAAGAAGCACGCAAAACTCGTATCAAGGGAGGGCAGGCCTCTGCACCTAATCTTGTCTCACTCAACCCGGACTCCTTCGCCACTGACCGCGATGAGGTCCAATGGAACCGTAAATCTTCGGCCAAACTGATTTCCGCTGCCATTGATCCGGGTTCAGACCGCAGAGCCCTGTTTAATAGAGAAGGTTTCGTTGCCATTGCCCAACCGACTGTCCAAAATCCACGCCTTTCATGCCAGCAGGGGGTATTCCTGGTTAATGGAGCCGAGAAGCAGTCGCTGCACGCTTCGCTCTTCCTGATGATGCAGAATCGCCAGGATGAGTGGATCAAGCTCTTCAAGATACCAGCCAGTATGCTGCCAGAGATTGAACGCCGACTTTTCCAAATGAACGTTCACGAACTCTCGCTATTTCCTGACCTTGAAGGCGTAGCTGGCTTCCTAAGGCAAGAGGCGAGTCTTCACTGGGATCCAGACGACCCTTCGGATTCGGAGCAGTCCTAATCCTAAGAAGTCAATTGTTGATACTTCGATAGCGTTAAATCCTCATCGATGCTGCCCGTGTCCTATGGCTGGTGCCATGCCAACGCCAGCCGCCGGGCGGAATTCAAGCTCTCACCACTGAAGGAGATCTGCGGAAATCTCTCCAACTTGGCAGAGCCGTGGATAGGGACGGGTCACACAGAGGCGTTCCGGGTATCGTTCCACGCCAGTGTGCCCGTCCCGGCGCTTTTCGAATTTCTATCTCCCCACTGCAAAGTTTCAGCACATCACACAATTAAGGAGGAAAGAATCGTGTTTGTCGAACTAATGCCCCTACTCAAGGAACGGACACTTCTGATCACAGTCGCCCGACTTGACGAGAAACTGAAAGTAAACATCATTCCGACCAAGACCAAGGATGGAGAGGACCAGGCGCTGACGACCCCGCTGAGCTTTACCGGCTCAGCGGCGGAGTTGGACGCCGAACTCGGCAAGCACTTGGCCAGCTACGTCGAGTCTCACATGCAACTCGGCAACGCGCTGGCTGCGGCGAAGGCAGAGATGGATGCGGCTGCAAAGGCAGCGCGCCTAAAGGCGAAGACAAGTCAGCAAACCTCGAAGCCTGACCAAACGCCACCGAAGCAGGAAACACCGGCGTTCGCACCCAGCACAGCCGAGACAACTCCGAGCCTGTTTACTCCGCAGACGACCTCTGCAGAACCGCCGACGCAAACGACCACAGAAGAAGGGAGAACGGCAACACCATGATCGACGCGAAAGTGCTGTCTCGCAGCTTCAGCTATAACGGCGTTCGATTACCGGACCCGGACTCACGCATGACACCGGAAGAAGTGAAAAATATGTACAGCCATCAATATCCCGAACTGGCCACGGCCGCGGTCACGGGACCCGAGGCTTCCGGAGATCACCTGCAATACAACTTCGTGAGAGCTATTGGGACGAAGGGATAACAGCCATCGTCGCCAGGTTCACATCCGCAAACACAAATTGATCGCGTACGACGGTCTCGCCGACTGATACCGGGATGGCTATGCTCAGCATTGGGCCGGCATACACAAATGAGTGGAACTCGCCCTTCTCGCCGCAGGGATCGACTCCGTCCGGCAGTTCGGCAAGTAACCTCTCATCAAATTCGCGTCCGACAAAGCAAGCGTCGAGTTTCTTTGTGTCAATGCAGGTCAATTTTGCCCGCAAACCGGAGGCGATCATTGCCTGGGCCAGGTCCCGCGTGGGCTGTCCCCATAACGGAAACATCGGCTTCAGGCCGGTATCTTTCATTTGTCTCTCGCGGTACGCGCGCACGTCTTCGAGAAACAGGTCGCCAAAGGCGATCCCTTCGATCCCGGCGGCACTGGCTGTGGCACAGGTTTCAGCCATGAGCGTTTCATACTGCCCGTTTGAACACGGCCAAGGCAAAGGAACACTCCAAAGCGGCAAACCCGTTGCCGCGGCTTGCCTCTCCACCAGTTCACGTCGCACGGCGTGCATCGCCACTCGATCCGCCACCTCGTTGAACGTGGTGAGCAGCCCGAGGATCTCATACTCACCCTGCTGGCGCAGAACATGCAGTGTCCACGCACTATCTTTACCGCTGCTCCAGGAGAGAAGAATTCGCTTCATCCTCACGCTCAGTTCAAGTGTGCTCTGCTGTCAGATAGGCGACAACTTTGGCCCCCTAGCATTGTCGAACAAGAGAGGGCTGAGGGCGATGAGGAGTTTGGGACGATTGGGCGACGTCGCACAACAGGCCGCCGTTCCCGCGGAGTATCCACGCTGGGAGACGGCGGCCTGGCCCCCTCGAACCCGGGTGAACCTAACTCGCCCTGGCGGATCGGAAATCGATGCGCGCTCTCGCGATTCGATCAAGCTCTCGGTAGAGCTGGCTTATTTCTTCAGAACGTATGTGGTAGTCCGCAAGATCGGAATCCGTCAAGCGTCCGTCTTGCCGGAGTGTGTCGATTTGCAACTCAATCAGTTGAAATGCCTGGCGTTTGATAGCGGAGGCTGGGTCCGTCATCATGGCGGTTCTCCTCGCGAAATGATAGCCCGACGCAGAGTGTTAGGACCAGATCATCTTTGGCGCATCTTGTGGAAAAAAGGGGCACGATTTTCGTGGCAGGAACGTATGACGCAACAACGTGCAAGACAGAGAACTGCGCCTAAGATTCGGAATAAACAAGAGATTCTTGGAGATCTCAAGAGACTCGAAAGCGATCTCCGCTCGCGCCGTGAAACGGTACTCGGGAGGTTCCTCGAATGTCAGGAATTGCAGCTGGCCTCGGCCCTCTTAGCGAAGGCAGTGGAGCAATGCTCACGCTGGCACAGCGGCAAGCGGCTTCATCCGCCCGGAGGATCGTTGCCGCCGAGCAATTGATGGCACCGCATTGTGGAGTTGTTCTGTCACGCCTTGATGAGATCCCCGTTGAGCACCGGTTCCTGGCTGATGACCGGGAAGCAATCGCGTTGGCCGAGATTCTGGTGAAGTCCGATATTGCAGCGGTTGAGGACTGGGTTAAAAGCGGACGAGACGCGACTAAATACTTGTCCCTAACTCTCCAGCGATGGCTTCGCGACCACGGCGGGGCCGCAATCGAGCGACGTTTTGACTTAGAGATCACCCTCAGCGACCGGCTGGTTGACTACTCGGATGAGCGAACACAGGAAGGCACGCTTTACTTGCTCGTCGATCCGGATGGCGCCGCATTCGTGGTTCTGAATCCAGTCATTGAACTGCTCGGAACGGTACATCCGCACCTGCCGGCGACATTCTTCAGGCATTTCGTTGGATCACTCAACCGCTGGGTACGGGTCTACGACTACCACGATGCAGAAGAGCGAGTGGAGATGCTGCGCGAATGGTACGAAGGCGAAGAGAATCCCGAACAGTACGAAGTGCCGGACATTGAGGGATCTACGCCAGGGTGTCTCAAAGAGCCGTCCCTGAGTCTCCGAGGTCTGAAGGATCTCAGCCAGAGGATACGAAGCCAAAAAGTGAAGGCACTGGTCAATGGCTTGCTGGATCTGTGTTGGATCTCGAAGCGGGCCAAACGGCCGGAGTTCACGGAGGACATGGGCGAGCAACTCATGGACAGCAATCCGCCACTGCCGTGTCTGCTCGCAGCGTTCTTATCGGGCGACGCCGTGGTGGGATGTTTTGACGATGAGGCGGAGACAGCAATGGAGACGACGCCTCAACCCAATCTCATCATTCCCCTCAAGCTTTCCGATCCGACCGGCGTACAGCAAGGGTTCCGAACGCTGGGTGTGGTGTGCGACACACTCGCTGCCGCCAGCCGACTGATTGACTTGATGCCCGGCAACGAAGATGGAGTGATTGCCCGCGAGGAGCAGCCATGAACGCCCACGTGCAGATCGGGGACAACCGCATCTTCAGTTTGAAGCAGGCCGTCCTCCTGTATCAGGACGGCAGCAGGACCTTTGCCACGTTGCACGAAGTCAAGCGTCAGCCGGATGGAGCCGCTTACTTGCTCGCGGGTGAGTCAGTGACGATGGGCTTTCTTGAAACGCTCGCCAAGGGCTTGGGGGCAACGATGGCAGCGGAGGTTTTGCCGCAACATGTGCTGGCAAGGGCGCCGGAGCTGATCTCTTGGTGGAGCCGGGCGCAACCGCGGCTGATGTTCTTCGGCGGGGGAAATACCGAGACGAAAAAGCTGAATGGCAAAATGTACCCCCACCCTGCCCTGGTATTCATGCTTCACGGGCGGGAGCTGTTCGTGCGTGCACTCGCCGAAGACCGCCGACCCACAGCCGATACGCGGTTGAAGAACGCTCCCTACTGGAATACTGACGCCCAGGGACGAGTCTGTTTGGGCAGCATGCGAGTGCCGGAAGAGGTGAGTGCCAACTCACTATTCGGCTGGGAGGACGCATATTTTGCTAGCGAATTCACTCATCCCAGTGGCGCGGTCCGATTGACAACTCACCGCAGCGGCTTTCTCGGCCTCTGGTTGAGTTTGGCAGGACGGAAGGGGCGGTTTCCAGTGAAGTTCCTTGCTGACTGCA
>Ga0335072_10009271_pt1 | contig 14204 bp, 19 predicted proteins | sample Lox_Sample_21_FD_206725 | JGI IMG/M metagenome (GOLD analysis project Ga0335072, IMG submission 206725) | Soil microbial communities from Loxahatchee National Wildlife Refuge, Florida, United States - Lox_Sample_2.1 | ecosystem: Environmental > Terrestrial > Soil > Wetlands | place: USA...
CCGCGCCGTCCTGCACGCCGCCGGCCGCCTGTGATTCATGACGCATCCCCGCAGGGCTGCCCGCCGGCGGCCCGATGATCACCGCCGAACGCGCGGAATGCAGATGAGTGCGTAGCCGCGGAAGCGTTTCGTGAAATTTTTCACAAGGCGTTTCCGCGGAAACGCCGGGATTCAGCAGCCGGCCATACGGACTGCCCGATGTCCGGTCAGCGGCACCAGCGTCCAGAGCGGCTTGGAACGCCCGGCATTCCCCAGCTGAAGCGTCCAGAACAGCTGTCCTGTCCGTTCGCGAAGGATGCCGGCCGGGCGCGGGCCCGGCCGGCCGGCGGCTGGTTCGTGCAGCAGCGGGGCCCGGGACCCGGAGCCCGGCCCGGTGCCGGGCGCTGGTCCCGGTCAGAAAAGCGACGGGGTGTTCCGCAAGACGGTCACCCGGGTCGCGGCGTCGTTGCACTCGGCGACGATAGCGGCGACCCGCCGGCCGATGCGGGCCAGCGGGCCCCCGACGCCCTGGGTCACGTTGTGGTTCATCATTCCTCCTCGATCACGGCACCCAATCTAGCCGCGCCACGAGCCCTGCAACGCCCGCTAACACGACCATAACGATGATTCTTCGAAAACATGCGGGATTCATTCACCCTCCTCGCACGCCCCCTTGCCGACCCGTTCCCCGCGACGCCGGGCCACCTGTCACGGTCCTGCAGCGCCGCGGCCGCGGGGTGAAAGCCAGCCCCGGTCCGCCTTCGCCAGGCGGCCGGGGCGAGAACCACCCCGCCGGCCGTGTCCTGTGCGAGGCCGCGTCCTTCGCCGCTCGCGGCTTACCCTCGAGGCAGCCCGGCCGCCGGGCCGGGCGAGGCGATATCCCACCGACGGGCCTGTCAGACCGTCAAGTGGAGCCAGCCAACGGGTGTGCCGCATATCTATGCGCCCGTGCCTAATCCGTAGGCTGCGGCCATGCCCGGTTTGTTTGGCGGTCTATTGGCGAGGGCGGCGGGAGACATGAATTCGCAGGTGCGGGCGGGGGCAGCGGTCACGTCAGGCGGGCGTGGAATCGTCCGCTGGCGACCGGTGCCACCGGCCCGCCGACCCATAGCTGGCCGTCCGGCCCGGGGCGGACTTCGATAGTGCTGGGCCGCCCGGTGAACCTGCCCTGATGAATCAGCAGGGGCTCGCCGCGGGGCCGTACCCCGTGGTGCAGCAGGTAGCCTGCGGCTGGGCCGGCCGCGCTACCGGTTGCGACATCCTCTATCCGGCCGGCGTTATCCCAGGTACGCCCCTCCGGGCGGTCCGGGTCAAGCACGTAGACGAACTTCGCTCCGCTGGCGGCAAGCAGCTGTTCGAACCGGGGATGGCTGATCCCGGCGCGCTCCAGGCCGCCTTGAACCGGCACGATCAGGTAGGGCAGGCCGGTGCTGACCACCTGCATCGGCAGGGCCGGATGCGGCTGGCTGGGCGCGAGGTTAAGGGCGTTGCTGTAGGCACGTGCCTGCTCACCGGCGATGGGCGGGCCGAAATGCGGGACACCCTGGTCCATGGCCGCGTCGATCCACCCGGCGGCGCTGCGGGTCCGGGCCTCAACAGTCCGCTGTGCCAGGGTCAGCGCCCAGGCTTGTTCCCCTCCTGATGCCGGCAGCAAGGTGTGCAGCACGGCCGCGGCGCCCACGACCGGATGCCCGGCGAAGTCCAGCTCCTCATCCTCGGTGAAGATCCGCAGCCGGGCCGACCCGCCTGCCAGGTCCACTTCGGTCAGGAACGCCGTCTCAAACTGGCGGACCTCCCGCGTCACTTCCTGCATCACCGCCGCGGACAGGCTGGCCGCGTTCAGCACCACCACCAGGCCGTTACCCCGCAACGCCCGGCGGCTGAAGACATCAACGTGCCGGTACTCCAGATCAAGCATGACGACTTCCCTCACCTGCGCTACCGTAGCTGGCCCGCCCGGTCAGTGACAGTAACCTCCTGCCCGCTTTACCCGGCTGGCAGCAGCACGGGCGCTGCGGCACCCGCCGGGCCGCCGCCAGTCAGCGCGTCCAGGCCGCCCCGACGCCGGCGCATAATACGCCAGTGCCTGCCCAAAACCCAGCGCTCGCGGCGCGCCGATGTCCTGTCGCCAAGGCTGCGCCGCCCGCCCGAGCCCACAACCGGGCCCGAACTCCGCATATTTATGTAGGTCGTCTTGCCCATCGCGGCGTCGGGAGCCGCCGTCCATGTCGCCCTCAGGACGCGCACGTAGCCGCCTGTACGCGAGTTCGACGGGGGTGGGATGCTGCCGGCTGGCTGCTCAGAACGAGGTGTGTGTCGCTCCGGTGAGCCGACGCGAGTGTCCGGGCGTCCTAGCGCAGACCCGGTCGCGCGTATCCGCCGGGTCGAGTTCGCGGAAGGCCGGGGCTGGCCGATCGGGCCCGCGGGATCCACCATGATGTCTGCCGCCTCAGCCGGACGCGGCCAGCATGCGCTGCAGCTGGAGGGCTTGGTTCCTGCTGGGCAGGGTGACTTCGAGCTGCCGGCCTGCGAACCGTGTCGCGAAGCCTTGGAGGACCCAGGTGCGGCCGGCGACGCTGATGGCGGGAATGGGGGTAGCTGAGGTGACAGCGCTGGCGGTGGGAGGGCCCGGGGACCCTGGAGCCGTCGGGATGACTGTTGCCAGCGCCGGCGCGTCGGCAGCGGGCAGGGTGATCCAGAATCCGTACTGGACGGGTGGTGCCTGCTGTCCGGGGGGCGTGGGCGGCTGGAATGGGAAGACTGGGGAGACCGCTGCGGAGGTGATCGTCACCGGCGTGCCGGTCTTGCGGTAGCACTGGCCGGGATTCGGCCCGGGGAGCGTGATCCAGCCGGCCGGGCAGCCGCCGAAGCCGGCCGGGGCCGGGCCCTGGGTGCGCATGTCTTGCAGGATGAGCGGTGACCGCAGATGGTGTGGTGGCGGCATGGTCGCAGCCTGGCCCGGCCCGAGTGGAGTTATGTGGCCTGTGCAGCTGGCGACGGCGAGCACGATGCCCGCGGCCGCCAGCACGCTTGCCAGGGCGGACGGCGGGCGCGGGTGCTGGTAGGGCATGTGCTGGGTCCTCCTAGGCGGCCATCGTGCGCCGATGCGGTGGCGGTGCGGGCGTGGCGGCCTGGGCGCGGGCGGCGTCGGGAGCGACCAGCGCGGCGGCGGCCGCCAGGATGAGCAGTTCGGCCAGGCTCACCTTGATCAGGTGCGGGTCGTGCAGGTAGCCGCTGAGCGTGATGATCCGGTACGCCCCGGCGACGGCGGCGAGCAGCGTCAAGGTCAGCGACCACACGCCCGAGCCGTCGGCCTGCCGGGACCTGGCCCTGGGCGCGTGCGCCAGGCAGGCCACGGCGACCAGGAGGCAGCACAGCCCGGGGAAGTCCGGCAGCCAGGCGGAGTTGCCGGTCGCCTGGATCGCCAGCAGCGGCACGACCACCAGGAGGTAGTTAGCGGGCAGCGCCAGCAGCCAGGGCCAGGGCGCAGCCGGCGGGGCGTCCCGGTGGAACGCGGTCATGGCCGCGACCGAAACAAGATTGAACAGGACCCACAAGGCCCACGACCCGAACGGCGCCGGCATGATGCCGGTGAGCTGGGCTTGCAGCAGAGCGACCGGGCCGGGGACGATGGCCAGCGCCGCGAGGACCCGGGCAGCGCGGTAATGCCCGAGGGCCAGCGCCACGAAGACCACGATCCAGGCGATGTTTACCGCGTAATACACCGCAGGCCAGGCGCCGCCAGGCGAGGCGGTCATCAGGCTCGCGGGCGGCGCGGGCAGGCCGAACAGGCGGCGGTTCCAGGCCGTCAGCACGAGCACGTCAAGGGCCAGCGTCGCGTGCACCAGCATCACGGTGAGCACCGCGCGCCGTATGGCCTGGCCCCAGGTGAAGTACCGGCGCGGAGCGCCCGCGCCGCCTAGGTACAGCCGGACGGCCAGGCCGGCCACGCTGGCGACCTCCGCCCATTCGGGCCTGGCAGCCTTGCTGATGTACTCGTCCGCCTCCGGGTCGCCGGTGAGCCAGCCGTCCAGGAACGCGGCGACCATGTCCTCTTCCCACAGCTGGCGGTACCAGGCGGGCAGCAGCCGCAGCACCCGCCGGTACCGCCGCTCCAGGTCGCCGCTCATCCGGCCGCCTCCGGACCGGCCAGACGCAGCCTCGCCCGCACCACCCGGGCGGTGGCGGCACGAAGCTCGGCCTCCTCAGCCAGCGCGCCCCGCCCGTCCCGGGTGAGCCGGTAATAGCGGCGCAGCCGGCCGTCGTGCGCCTCCTCCCGGTCGGGCTCGATCAGCCCCTCGGCGGCGAGCCGGTCCAGCACCCCGTACAGGCTGCCGATCTTCAGCTTCACCCGGCCCTGCGACAGCTCCTCGACCTCACCCACGATGCCGTACCCATGCCGCGGGCCATCGGCCAGCGCGGTGAGCACGAAGAACGCCTGCCCCGTCATGGGCCTGACAGCCATCCCGCCAATATACTGGAAGCCAGGATATTAGTCTAAGGTCAGCACCAGATCCTGACGGAACTGGCACCCAGCGGGCAAGTCGTTCAGAACGGGGATGTTCTGAGCATTGCCGACGACCCGCGTCAGCCACCTGCCCGGCGCATAGCCGGCACGGCACGCGTCGCGATGCACATGACAATTCTGAACGCGCGGTAGCCGCAACCGTCGGCGACATACAGGTCAGCGCAGTGCACCCAACGGTGGATGCACCCTACTTGCCCGCGTCTATTGTCAGGGGGTGTAGCCGAAGCGGTCGAAACCGAAACCGCCGCGTTCCTCGACGGACAGGACATGGCGGGAGGAGTGAACCGGCGCGCGGCGCAGGTACTGCGTGAACCCGGGAGCGCCGAGGCTGATCGTGATGCCGTCGCCCTCAAGCGTCCAGTCGTAGTTGCCGCGTTCATCCGGTTCGGACCGTCTGACCTCATTAAGGAATAGCTGGAAACCCCACCCGGTCCGGTCGATGTCGGTGATCAGGTCCCAGGCGGGGTCGAATACCAGGGTGGCCGGGCTGATCCAGAAGCTGAGCGTGGTGGCCGGCGGCTCGGGCGCGACCCACTGGAGGATGTAGTCGATGTCCAGCAGGAGCCGGCCGGGATTGTCAGGTAGCGGTTCCCAGGCAATGGCGTGCACCGCGTTGTCGTGCCAGTTCATCGTGCTGTAGTCGGCCTCGGTCAAGGTCGTCCTGGCGACCGGAGGCGGAGCGCTCACCACAGCCAGGACACTACGGCATGGGGCCGGGACCACGCTAAGCCGGGCCGAGGCGGGCTAAGGCCGGTACTAGCAGGGAAAATAGGGATTTCCTCCAATGCGCCGGGCAGCGCCTTACGGCGAGACTCGGTGGTAACCGGCGAACAGATGGCCGGAAAACCGAGGAGGAACGATGAACCACCACGTGACGCACGGCGTACGGGCTCCGCTGACTCGGATCGGCCGGCGCCTCGCCGCTATCGTCGCCGAGTGCAACTACGCCCAGGCCCAGCTGATCAACGGGCGGAACACTCCGGCGCGTTTCTGATCCAGGGAAAGTTTCTGATCCAGGGGAAACTAGCGCCCGGCACTCGGCCGGCCGCGAAACTGGGCGGGTGGATGTCACGGAACTCGACGCCGACCCGCTGCGGCAGCTGTCTGTGTGGCTGGACGCGGCCCGTGCGGCCGGCCAGCCGATGCCGGAAGCGATGACCATCGCCAGTGCAACCAGCGACGGCGTTCCGTCGGCCCGCCTAGTGGTCCTGCGCGGCCTGCGGCGGGGGCTGGTCTTCTTCACGGACTGCGAGAGCGACAAGGGTGCCGAGCTGACGGCGAACCCGCGGGCGGCTGCGGTGCTGCACTGGCTTGTTCCGGCGCACCGCCAGGTACGCGTGGCCGGGCCGGCCGAGCGGGTGAGCGACGACGAAGCGGACGAGTACTGGAGCACGCGCGCCCGCGCCGTCCGTCTGGTCGCCGCCGCCTCGCGGCAAAGCCGCGTCGTCGCCAGCCGGGCGGTCCTGGAAACGCAGGTCCGGGACATCCTGCGGCGCCACCCCGACGGAGCCGATATTTCCCGGCCGCAGCGCTGGGGCGGCTTCCGGGTGCTACCGTCCCGCGTCGAGTTCTGGCAGGAGTCGCCGGACGGTCTGCACGATCGGATCCGCTACCGCGCGGGAGACAGCGGCTGGATCATCGAGCGGCTTTCACCGTAACGATTCGCAACGGTGATGGCCAGCCGGGACTGACGGCCTGACACGGCCATCCGCGGTTACATCTGGCCGCAGCGAACCGGACCGGCTGGTTCGTAGGTACCGATGACGATGCCGAGATCTGTCACGGTGAGGCCGGCCGGGCGCATCGTTGCCGGGAGGATGCCGTCGTTGAACAAGCGGCGACCGGAGCCGAGTACCAGCGGAAACGTCATCAGGCGGAAGCGGTCGACGAGCTCGTGCTGCAACAGCGTCTGGAGCAGCTTTCCGCTTCCCCAGACCTGCAGCTCGTCGCCGCGTTCGTCCTTCAGCGCCTGCACCGCCGCAACGACGTTGCCGGTCACGAGGCGAGCGGTGTCAGGGTGCTCGCCGCGCCACGTGGCATCGGCCTCGCCGAGCGAGTTGGACACGACGTACTTGGGCAGCGAGTTGATCGCCGTGGCAATGGGATTGGCGGCGTCGGTCTGATCAGGCCAGTAGCCGCGGAAAATGTCGAACGTTCTGCGGCCGAACAGGAACGCGCTGGCGTGGCTGTTGAGCTCGGTGACGAACTCGCCGACGGCCGGGTCGGGGAACGGGGCCTGCCAGCCGCCGTGCGTGAAGGCGCCGCTGGGATCCTCCTCGGGTCCGCCGGGGGCCTGCATCACGCCATCGAGGGTCAGGAACGTCTGGACGGTGAGCTTCATGCCAGTGCAGACGAACCAACGCACTGATTCTGAGCGCATCTCACGTCGAATCGCGAGCCGAGAAAGCACTTCCTGCTGGAGGGCGGCCGGGTTACTCGCTCGCCAGTTCTTCCCACGTCTTGCCGCTGCGCACGCTCCATGGCTGCTCGGCAACGATGTCCGACCCAGGTCGCGCATGGTCATCACGGGTCTTGACCAAGACCCAGCGGTGCTCGCCGGTACGGGTCAAGGCGAATCCCCCGGCAAGCTTGCTGCCGTGCAGAACGACGGACAGATGGTCAGGCTGATCGCTGATGACCTCAGCGGCGCCCTCATCCCAGATGATCACCGCGCCGGTACCGCGTGCCTGTCCCGGGCGGACCCCCTCAAAGTCACCCGCGGACAGGGAGTGGTCCTCCACCGGCACCGCCAGCCGCCGGACCTTGGGATCCAGTGACGGTCCCTTGGGAACCGCCCACGACCGAAAGACCCCGCCAATCAGGATCCGGAGATCGAAATGCAGCGTCGTCGCGTCATGAAGCTGTACCACAAAGCGAGACGCCGTCACGGCCTGATCCTGGCCGCCTCGATGGTAAGGATGACGCGGACCTGGTCGCGGCCCCCGTACCACGGGTAGGGGGTGCCCAGGTAGCGCCGAGCGAGCGCCTCGATGTGCTCGGCGCCGCCCTCGGCGGTGATGCCGATGACCCGCCCGCGAATCGCGTAATAGCGGGACGGGCTGGCTACGTCGCACACGTTCACTGCCACCCTCGGGTCACGCGCGACGTTCTTGACCTTCTGGTGGTCCCGCACGGAGTTGATCACGACATGCTCGCCGTCGGTATCGACCCAGGTCTGGGTTACCTGGGGCGACCCGTCAGGCATCACGGTGGCCAGGAAGCACAGGCTGGGCTGGCGCAAGAGCGCGATCAGGCCCTCAGGCAGGTTCATTCTCCATGAAGCTACTCTCACCTGACCAGGCCCGCCGCGGAAAGCAGGAGAGCACCACCGCCAGCGGCCATAGCGCCTCCGCGGTGCCCGCCGCCCGCTCGGCCAGCCCCGCCTGCCCGGACCCGGTGATCAGCTCAGCGCCGAACCACAAGGCCAGCGCGAGCAGCACCACAACGGCCGCGGCGGCGACCGCTGGCCGCAGGCCCCACGGAACGGCGGTACCCCGCCGCCAGGCCCCGGCAGGCCAGGCGGTCACTCCCGCCAAGCCGATCGACGCCCAGACAATGTGCCCCCACGGGTAGACATCCCCCGGACGTTCCGGATTCGCTGCCACCAGCATGCCCGCGACGGCCCCGCAGATCAGGATCAGCCGGCCGGCGGTCCCGGCCGGCCGGAGCGCGAGCGCGGTGACGACATAACAGACGCCGACCACCACGAACGTCATCGACATCACCCACCGGTCAGGCGTGCCCTGCGCGGCCAGTTCGCTGACCGTATCGGTCACCGGGTCGAACCTCGGCTGCACGCTGGCGGCCGCCGTCCACCCGCCGACCATCAGCACCGGAGCAGCGGCGGCGGAGACCACACCCCACCAAGGCACGCGCCGCATGGCACCACCGTAAGCGAACCGCTCATGGCGCACGGCGCCGAGGTCCCCGCATCGCGGCCCGGTGAGGCGAAGGTGCCACGTTCGCGGCCGCTCAGTCGAGACAGAACTCGTTGCCCTCGATGTCCTGCATCACGATGCACGACTCGTTGTCCTCATCGGCGGGCAGTAGTCGCACCCGTACCGCGCCGAGCGCGACGAGTCGTGCGCATTCGGCCTCAAGTGCGGCCAGGCGCTCTCCACCCACGAGCCCGGTGCCGACCCGCACGTCAAGGTGCAGCCGGTTCTTGACGACCTTGCCTTCGGGAACGCGCTGGAAGAACAGCCGCGGGCCCGCGCCTGAGGGATCAACGCACGCGAACCATGAACCCTGATCCTCGGGCGGCAGCGTGCGAGCGAAATCGTCCCAGGCGGCAAACCCCTCCGGCGGAGGCGGTACGACGTACCCCAGGACCTCACACCAGAAGCGAGCGACGCGCTCAGGTTCCGCGCAGTCGAAGGTAACTTGGATCTGCTTGACCGGCGCCATCGGTCCACCATAGAGCCGGGGTCTTCTGGCATGCGAGCGCGTTTCTGCGGAAACCAGCGTAGGCGGACTACGCCGTCGCCCGGCCGTAGAGAACGAGCGCCCAGGCGAAGAGGCCGAACGCGGACGTCGTGGTGGCCACGCGGGCGAGATTCCAGGCGGCCCAGCGGGACTCGCGGAACCTCTGCCTGACGCCCGCGACGTCGATGTGGGTCGGATCGCCGGCCGATTTGATCGCGTCGTTAAGCGGGACGTGGACGGCCATCGTAATCACCACGGCCACGAGGTAGAGGACAAGTGCCGCGATGATCCAGCCCATCGCGGGGGTGCCACGGTTGGTGAGCGCGGCGGTGGCGGTGCAGACGAGCGCGCCGAGGAACGCCGTGGCCATGAACCAGGGATTGATGATCGCCCGGTCGAGGTGCTGAAAGGCGCCCACGAAGGTGCGGTCGTCGGTGCCGCGCAGGCCAGGCATGATCGTGTGTGCGAAGAGCGCGAAGACGCCGGCGGCAAGGCCCATCGTCAAGGTCGCGCCGATCAGCGTGATGGCGGAGGTCATGCTGATAGTCCAGCCCCAATGCCGCTTAGCTTAAGTTGGTCGCGCCTCCCAGCTGCCCGAAATATCAGCATAAGAGTACCAAGATCGAATAAATCCGTGTCGTTTCCGTCGTTATAGCGACGGAAACGACACGGATTTCCGAATAGATAACCTCAGGCTGGGTGCAATCCGGTGACTGACGGCTGTCCGGACGAATGGCAGACGCCAGTCCTCGGCCTGCTCGCGGATGAGATTCCGCGTGGCGATGTCGGCCAGGACGCCGTCCTGGACCGGCTGCTTGACTTGCTGCTGATCCACGCTGTCCGCGCTTACTTCGCCCGTGGGGCCTCTCAGGCTCCGGGCTGGTTCCGCGCCCAGGACGACCCGGTCGTCGGCCATGCGGTCCGGCTCTTGCAGGACAACCCGGCCGAGGCCTGGACGCTCGCTTCGCTCGCACGCGAGACGCGCGTCTCACGTGCGACCCTCGCGCGGCGCTTCACCCAGGTCGTCGGCCAGCCGCCGATGGAGTACCTCACCGAGTGGCGCCTGACGCTGGCCGCGGATCTCATCCTGGATCCAGCCGAGACGCTGGGATCGGTCGCCGGCGAGGTCGGCTACGGATCCGCGTACGCGCTCAGTGCCGCTTCAAGCGCGTCCGCGGGGTCAGGCCCGGCTATTACCGCAGCGCCGAAACACTCCGCGCCCACTCCACCTAGCGCTGCGGCCGCGCTGCCCGGCGGCGATGGCGCCGATGATGAGCCATCCGGCAGGCGCGATGATTCCCGCGGTGCCGTGCCGTCTTACGGTGAAGAGCCCGCGGAGGGGACGGTGGCATAGATGGCCTTGTTCGTGCTGGTGCCAGGCGCCGGCGGTCAGGCGGCGTACTGGGGACTGCTGGTGCCGGAACTGGAACGGCGGGGCCACCAGGCGACCGCGGTGGACATCGCCGAGGACGACCCGGCGCTGGGCTTGCCGGAGTATGCCGAGATCGTCGACCAGGCGATCGGCGGCCGGCCGGAGGCGGTGCTGGTCGCCCAGTCGATGGCCGGGTTCACCGCGCCCATGGTCGGCAAGCCGGTCGCGATGATCGTGCTGCTGAACGCCATGATCCCCGAACCCGGCGAGACCCCGGGCCAGTGGTTCGAGAACACCGGGGCGGGAGAGGCCCGCCGCGTCGCTGACGCGGCGGCCGGACGTAGCGGCGAGTTTGACGCCAGCACCCATTTCCTGCACGACCTGTCGCCCCGGGCCCTGGCCGTCCTGACGGCCGCCGGACCGCCCCGCGAGCCGGCCGATACCGTATTCGGGCAGCCGTGTGCGTTCCGGCGCTGGCCCGGCGTGCCGATCAAGGTGCTGGCCGGCGCCGACGACCGCTTCTTTCCCGCCGCGTTCCAGCGCCGGGTCGCCAAGGACCGGCTCGGCGTCGACGCCGATCGGATTCCCGGCGGGCACCTGGTCGCGCTCAGCAACCCGGCCGGCCTCGCCGACCGCCTTGCCAGCTATGCCGCCGAACTCAGGAATGGCGGTCGCGACCGAGGCTGACCCAGAAGCTCGCTAGGCCGGGACGACGTAGGGGAAGCTGCTGTCTCGCTGCCGCTCGGTAACGGCGGGCCTGAGCCCGGACGGCACGGCCATGTTGGTGACCAGCGACAGCATCGCCTCTGGCGCGTTGTCGGCCTGCGTCCGGCCGTTGAATCCGGCGAAGCTGTACGACGCGGGCGTCCCGATCACGTAGGGCAGCACGTCGGGGAACAGCTTCGCGGCCACTGTGCGGCCGTAGCCCGTGGGGTCGCCAGCGGTGCCGGCGGCCGCTACTACGGCGGCGACCTGCCCGCCGATGTAGTCGGCCGCGGCGCCGACGTCCTGGGACGGGTGCCGGGTATTGGACGGGTCGGAGAAGTCGGTGTCGTTCGGCCAGAAGATCGGCCACATCATCGGGTGTCCCGCGCGGTTGATCTGCCGCCAGCCGCCCGCGTCGGTAGCGAGCTTCGTGGCGCACCAGACGCCAATGCGGGCATCGAGCCGGAGCAGGGGATGCCCGTGGGAGATCTCCAGCACGATCGAGTCGACCATCGTGTTGGCGAAGCTGTTCTGCGCGCTGTCCGGGTGCCACCCGGACAGGTCCGGTGCCGTCCCCTGGGCGATCGCCCCGTTGATGATGGCCAGCAGCGACAAGTCGATGTAGAACGAGTCGGCGATGCGCCCGGCCCAGATCCGGGTGTCGGCCGCGGTCGCGGTCTCGCCGGTCCGGCCTTCGAGGACCAGGTCGCCAGGCGCGAAGTCATCGCGCGCCTGGTCGCCGGTCAGGGCGTCTAGCCGGAAGGCCTGCTGCCCCTCGGAGTCCGCCTCGCCGAAGGACACCCGGTAGGTCAGGGTCTCGAACTCCGCCCCGTCGAAGTGCACCTTGAACTCGTAGCGCGCCTCGGGGTGGAAGCCCGGCTCCGAGTGCAGGCCGTTGACGTTGGAGTTCACGTCCATGACGAACACCGTGCCGTTCTCGCTAGGGAAGACGTACAGATCGTCGATGAACAGCTGGCCGGTCTGGGCCGCGAGCGGGGTGTCGAGGTGGTGAGACATGGGCGTCCTCTTTCTGAGTGCTTTCTGAGTGCCGGTGCTGTCACTGTTGTGCCCAGGATCTATGCCCAGGATGAACCCCAGGGAAATGACTGGCGCGACGCGCCTGCCCCGCGCGCGAACCTGAAGGGGGTCACAGCACAACGATGCTGATGGCGGGCTCGATGATGGAGGACTACACCGCCGGGGTCCGCGGCCAGCCGATCAAGAACGTCACCCTGGTCACCAGCGACGCCGCCGGGCAGACGCAGCACGTCGTAGGCAACTACCGGCCGCGCGGCCCGCTGCTCGTCTTGTCCCGGCTGCTCGGCGAGAAGTTCGCCGGCACCCCCATCGGCGAGCACTTCGTCGCCAGTTAAGGCCTGGTCAGCCCGCGGAGCTCGGTGCCAAGCGCTTCGATGCCGCGGGCCAGCACGCTGTCACGCTGCGGGCCATACCCGATGAGGAGGGCCGGCGGCGCGGCGTCTCGGTCGGCCCAGTAGCGGGCCGCCTGCTCCAGCTGAACGCCGTGCCGCGCGGCGGCCGCCGCGACCGTTGCCGGGGCGAGCCCTGGCGGCAGCCGCAGCAGCAGGTGCAGTCCGGCCGCCTCGCCGCTCGGCCGCACCGACGGCAGGTGGGTGCGCAGCGCGGCGAGCAGGCTGTCGCGGCGTGCCCGGTAGACCGGGCGCACCCGGCGCAGGTGGCGGGCGAAGGCACCGCTCTCGATGAACCGGGCGAGCGTGAGCTGGCCGAGCGCCTCGGTGGCGAAGTCCTCGAGGAACTTGGCGCGGACGATGTCGCCGGTAAGCCGGGGCGGCGCGGCGATCCAGCCCAGCCGCAGCGCGGGGCTGAGCACCTTGCTCACGGTGCCGCCGTAGATGACGTGATCGGGATCCAGGCCCTGGAGCGCGCCGACCGGCAGCCGGTCGTAGCGCAGCTCAGCGTCGTAGTCGTCCTCGATCACCAGTGCGTCCGCGGCGCGCGCCCACTCAAGGAGCTGCACCCGCCGGTCGGCGGAAAGCACCGCGCCGCTCGGGTAGGAGTGCGCGGGAGACAGCAGCACGGCGCCCACGTCCAGCCCGGCGAGCCGCGCGGTCCGCAGTCCCTGGCCGTCGACCGGGACGGGAACCGGCTCGAGCCCGGTCGAGCTGATGATCCGGCGGAACAGTGAGAAACAGGGGTCTTCCACGGCGACGCGGGTCACGCCGCGGCGGCCGAGGGCCCGGCACAGCAGCGTCACGGCCTGCGAGAAGCCGCCGCAGACCACGATCTGCTCCGGGGTGGTGCGCACGCCGCGGACCCGGCCCAGGTACGCGGTGAGCGCGGCGCGCAGCTCCGGTTCACCGCGGGCGTGCGGGTACAGCAGCCGGTCGTCGGGGATGTCCCGCAGCACGTCGCGGTAGTGCCGCAGCCACTCGCTGCGGGGGAAGAGCGCCGGATCGGGCAGCCCGCTGCGCCGGATGCCGCCGTCCCGGGTGGCCGGCGCGAGTACCGCACCGTACGGCTCGTGGTCCGCCGGGCCGTCACCGATCCCGTCGCCGCGCAGTCCGTGCGCCCGGACCCGCGTCCCCGAACCCTGGCGGGCTTCCAGGTATCCCTCGATGACCAGCTGCTCGTACGCTCCGACGACGAGCGAGCGTGACACGTCCAGTTCGGCCGCGAGCACGCGCGATGGCGGCAGCGCGGTCCCCGGCGGAAGCGATCCGCGGGCGATGGACTGGCGCAGGCCGCGCTCGAGCTGGATCCGGAGGCTGCGGGGCCTGGACCGGTCGAGGTGCACCAGCAGGTCGGCGGGGAACTCACCGCCCGCGCCATTGGTCTGTGTATTCACGGTCAATTGGATCTTCCTATCCATGCCATTGCCCGTAGCCTAGCCATAGGCCGTGGTTTCGGGCAGAGGGCTGCGCCATGCCGGAAGCTAGAGCCGAGAGACTGGAGCACCCGTACGTGGGCCGGGTGCTCGCGCGTTCGAACGATCAGGCCCTGGGTGCCGGCACCTTGGCCCGTCCAAGTCAGCGGTTACCGAAAAGCCGCAGGCCCGTTCTGGATAATGTTCTTGATTTTCCCGAACGTGCGCGTGATGCCTCCCGCAGGCACGTTGCTCGCCACGGCGACCCCGCCCAGGATCAGCGCGCCGCCGCCGATCATCGCCGCCGTCACGCGCTCGCCGAGGAACACCGCCGCGCCGAGCACGCTGACCAC
>Ga0335072_10009272_pt1 | contig 14204 bp, 14 predicted proteins | sample Lox_Sample_21_FD_206725 | JGI IMG/M metagenome (GOLD analysis project Ga0335072, IMG submission 206725) | Soil microbial communities from Loxahatchee National Wildlife Refuge, Florida, United States - Lox_Sample_2.1 | ecosystem: Environmental > Terrestrial > Soil > Wetlands | place: USA...
ACCGCTACCGCGCCAAGCACCGGTCCGCTGTCTGTCGCGGCGGAACGCAGCAGCACACGGGCGTCGCTTTCCACGCGGCGCCACCAGCCCGCCTCGGCTTCCCACGGCTGCGCGGCCCGGTCCGCCGACCCGGATGCCGGCGGCCGGCCTCGGCTCGTCAGCCGCGCCATCGCGGACGGCCGGCGATCAGCGCCCGAGCGTCCACCGACGGCGGTGACGGGAGCTGTTGGCGCCGCGGAGCGCAGCATCGCCGCCGCCGCGGTCGCCCAGGTCCGGGCCCGGTCGCCTGACACGGCGACGCGCGCTGCCCAGCGGGCTCGCATGGCGAGACGGATGTCCTTGCTTGTATCACCGCCCGGATCGCCCCAAGCGGAGGCGGCTAGCGCGCGGCACAACTCGGCTGTGCTGCGCGCTTCGCTGAGCCGCGGCCACGCCGTCGCCAGGGCACCGAGGTCGAACTCCGGCCCGGCCGGCAGTCCCGCCTGCGCCTGCAGCAACTCGTCGACGTTCGCTATCTCGAACCACCCCGCCAGCAGGCGCAGCAGGCTGACTCCGTCACGCGGCAGCCAGCCGGCGAGCACACGCAAATCCCACAGGATCGTCGCGGCGACCGCGTGCTGTGCCATGGCGAGGGACAGGCCAGTCTCAGCCGCGTCGCGATAGCGCGTGGACTGGAGCATCCGCTGCGCGGCAGGTAGCGACCGGCTGGCCGCCACCTGCCGCGCAGCCTCGGCGCCGAGGACTCGCCTGGCCATTGCCTTTGCCCGCACGGTGCCGGCGACCCACCCTGCAGTCATGACGGCGATCCCGGTTCGCCCAGGCCGCGCACCAGGTTGAGGGCCCTGTCCGCAAGCGCGGGAAGACGTTGCCGCGCTCGTTCCCTGATCGCTGCCGCCTCGCCTGTGCCGTCGGCCGTGATCGCCTCAGCCTCGGTGCGCGCCGCCGAAACCGCCTGCTGCACAAGCTCAGCGGTGCGGGCCGCGGCTCCCTGCCGGGCGGCCGAGATAATGCTGTCGGCTTGACAGCGGGCCTGGCGGATGATCTCCTCAGCGTCACAGTGAGCCGCGGTGATGATCTCAGCGCACTCGGCCGCCTGGCCGTCCAGGAGCATCAGCACCGGTCCGGCCTCCGACTCCAGCTCTGCCCGCCGGTCCGCAGGCACGGCCGCGCGACCGGGACCAGGCGCGCCGGCCGGGCGGAACCGGCTCAAGAAGTCACGTACGTGCGGCACTTGCGCTCCCTCCCCTCGGAAACCAGGTCGCTTGCATCGGCGTGCCACTGTCGTCACCAACGATGGTCCGCCGGATGGCAACCGACGGCCAGGGCCAAAGGTCCGCGCTGCGCATGTCGCCGGTTCCGGCTCACATGTTGCTACTTGTATCGGGGGACACGCTTCGCTATGCCCGGCAGCTTGGCTTTCCGTCCGATCCGGCTGGCCCGCTCAGATTTTCCCGAACGCGCCGGGGCTGGCTCCCGCACTCCCCGTGAACCCCGTTGTTGCCGGGCCGGTAGCCATCCCGCCCGCCGGGAGGTAACCGGGCGGCCAGGAAGCGTATGGAGCTATTAAGGGTGGCGAGTTCGGGGTAGTCATCCTCGTCGATCCTGCGTCCGGATGTTTCACTGAGGATCTCGACGAACTGGAGGAAGTCCAGCGAGTCCAGGTCCAGCGCGTCCCGCAGCTCCGCGTCCGGGTCGATCGCGTCGACGTCCGAGCCGGGAGCGGCCCGCTTGAGCGCGTACCCGACCTGCTCTCGTGCCTGTTGTGGTGTCACAGCTCCTCCGGTTTCTGCAGTAGGCGGCTGATGGCCTCCAGGTACCGTGCGCCGGTGTAACCGTCAGAGGCCCGGTGGTCGGCGGCGAGCGTGGCCGTCACCTGGGAGCGGACTCCGAGGAGACCGTCCCCCGCGTACGGTGCGCTGGTTACCTTGCCGAACCCGGCCAGCGCGACCTGCGGCGGGTAGATCACGCCGAACACCGTTTCCACGCCCCGGTCGCCGAGGTTGGTGACGGTGATGGTCGGGTCTGTCATCTCGCTGCCCCGCAGCCGCCCGGTCCGCGCGCGGGTGACGAGGTCGCGGAGACGGGCCATCAGGTCGGCGATGGTGAGGGTGTCGGCCTCGTGGATAGCGGGGGCGACCATTCCGGCGTCGCGCAGCGAGATCGCGACGCCGAGATGAACGTGCCCGGCGGGGACGAAGTGATCGTCAAGCCAGAATCCGTTCATCTGGGGCACCTCCCGTGCGGCGAGCGCCGCGGCCTTGAGCAGCAGGGCGGCGGGGACGATCCGGGACGGCACGGGCAGTTCGCGGTTGCGCCGGCGCAGCCATTGCGTGATCGTCTCGAGGTCGATGGTGGTGCTGAGGTAGTAGTGCGGGATTTCCCGCTTTGAACGCGCCATGAGATTGCCGATCGCGCGCCGCATCGCGGCCTGGCGCTCCGCGGCCTGGTCCGCTTCCGCCCCGGCTTCCGGCCGCACGGATGGCTGCGGGATCACCGCCGCTGGCGGGGCCGCCGGGCGTTCCGCTGGCCCGGGCGCCACCTCGGCCGGCGGCGCCTTCGCCGTCGCCGCGGCACGGCGGACGTCGTCGGCCCGGACCGCGCCGTCGGTTCCGGTTCCGCTGACGGCAGTGAGGTCGACGCCGAGTTCGGCGGCAAGGCGCCGGGCGAACGGCGAGACCCGTGGCCTGCGCCGCATGGCGGCGGCCGCGGCTTCGACGTCGGCGTGCGTCACGGTGCCGTCGGGACCTGTACCGTGCAGCTTGCTGATGTCCACGCCGAGCTGCCTGGCCAGGTGCCGGATGGGCGGGGTGGCGGGCACTTTGGGCGGTGCCGGTGAGGGTGCCGGCGGGCCGGCTGCGGGGGCGGGTGGTGGCGGGCCGGCGGCTAGCGCGGGCGCGGGCATTGCGGGCGCCTCGGGCGCCGCCGCCGGCCCTGGCGTGATCACCGCCAGCGGTGTGCCGACCGGGACGGTCGTGCCAGGCTCAACCAGAATGGAGCCGAACACTCCGCTCTCGAAGCACTCCACTTCGACGGCCGCCTTCGCGGTGTCCACGACCGCGACGATGTCGCCCTTGTGTACCTCGTCGCCGGGCTTGATCAGCCATTCGAGCAACGTTCCGGAGTCCATGTCCGCGCCGAGCGACGGCATCAGGAACTCGGCCATGTCAGCCGACCGCCTTCCGGGCGGCGGCCGCGATCGTGGCCGGCTGCGGCAAGGCGGCCTCCTCCAGCTGCCACGCGTACGGAATCGGCACTTCCGCGGTGCACACCCGTTCGACCGGCGCGTCCAGGTCGTAGAACGCTTGTTCGGTGATCCGGGCGGAGACCTCCGCGGACAGGCTGCCGGAACGCCAGCCCTCGTCGACGATGACTGCCCGGTGCGTCCGCCGCACCGAGGCGAGGATGGTCGCGTCGTCGAGCGGCCGCAGCGTGCGCAGGTCGACCACCTCGGCCGCGATACCGTCGGCGGCCAGCTCGTCGGCCGCGGCCAGCGTCTTCGGCAGGGTCCCGCCGTAGGTGATGAGGCTGACGTCCGTTCCGGGCCTGCGGATCGCCGCGGTGTCGATGTCAACGGGGCCGGCGTCAGGGCTGAGCGGACCCGAGGCGTTGTAGAGGAGGGCGTGCTCGAAGATGAGCACGGGGTCGGGGTCCTGCAGCGCCGTCCAGAGCATCCCGCGGGCGTCCTCGATGGTGGCGGGCGCGACGATCCGCAGCCCGGGGATGTGGGCGTACCAGCCTTCCAGGCTGTGCGAATGCTGGGCCGCGACCTGGCGGCCCGCGCCGGTCGTCATCCGGATCACCAGCGGCACGTTGAGCTGGCCGCCCGACATGTGCAGCATTGTCGCGGCGTTGTTCATGATCTGGTCCAGCGCGAGCAGGCTGAAGTTGACGGTCATGATCTCGACGATCGGCCGCATCCCGGCCAGCGCGGCGCCGATCCCGGTGCCGACGAACGCCGACTCCGACAGCGGGGTATCGCGGATCCGCTCCGGCCCGAACTCCTCCAGCAGGCCGAGCGTGACCGCGTAGCAGCCGCCATAGCGCCCGATGTCCTCGCCCATGATGAACACACGGTCGTCTTTGATCAGGGCCTCGCGCAGCGCGGCACGCATCGCCTCGCGGTAGCTGACCGGCTTGGCGCCAGTGTCCGCGGAGTCATGCGCCTGGTGACTACGGGTGCCCTGAACGGTTTTCCTGGTGCCGCTCGTCGCGGTGCTGGCGTTCATGTCTGCCTCGGGCTGTAGACGAACTTGGTCAGGTCTTCCACCGGCTCGGTGTCGGCGGCGTCGGCCGTGTCGATCGCGTGTGCTATCTCCGCGGTGATCTCCTTCTCGAACACCTCGAGATCGTGGTCGGTGAGATCGCCGTCCTGTTTCAGCTGCGCCGTCAGCGTGACGATCGGGTCGCGTTCCTTCCACCGCTCGATCTCGGCCTTGTCGCGGTAGCGGTCCGGGTCATACATCGAGTGCGCGCGGAACCGGTAGGTGCGCAGTTCGAGGAAGTGCGGGCCGCCACCGACGCGTACCGCCTCCGCGGCGCGGCGGGCGGCCTGCTCGACCGCGATGACGTCCATCCCATCCACGGCCCACGAGACCATGTGATAAGAACCGGCGCGGGCCGCCAGGTCGGTCTCCACCTGCGCGCGTTCCAGCGCTGTCCCCATCGCGTAGCGGTTGTTCTCGCAGCAGAACAAGATCGGCAGGTCCCACAGCGCCGCGAGGTTCATGCACTCGTGGAACTCGCCCTCGGCCACGGCACCGTCGCCGAAGAAGCATGCAGTCACCCTGTCGATGCCGCGCATCTTGTCGGCGAGCGCCATGCCCACGGCGAGCGGCAGCCCCCCGCCGACGATCGCGTTGCCGCCGTAGAAGCGCCGCTCCGTGTCGAAGATGTGCATCGAGCCGCCGCGTCCGCGGCTGCACCCGGTCACCTTCGCGTACATCTCGGCCATAAGCGAGTCCATGCCGACGCCGCGGGCGAGCGCGTGCCCGTGCTCACGGTAGGTAGCCACGATCGAGTCGTCCGGCGTAAGGGCCCGGCAAGTCCCGACCGCGACCGCCTCCTCACCGATGTACAGGTGCAGGAAGCCCCTTATCTTGGCGGCACTGTACAGTTCCACGCACCGTTCCTCGAACCGCCTGATGCGCAGCATCTCGCGCAGCAGTTCCCGGCGATGCGCGGCCTCGGCTACCGCCGGATCCTGCGGCTTCGCCCGGTGCTGTCTGGTCCCGCTCATCGCGCGCTCTCCAGGGTCGATACATCACCCTCCGGTAGTCCCAGCTCGCGTGCCTTGAGCAGCCGCCGCATGACCTTCGCGCTCCGGGTCAGCGGCAGGCCCGAGGCGATCTCGACCTCTTTCGGCGCGACCGCGCCGAGCCGCTGGCGGCCGAACGCGATCAGCTCAAGCTGAAGCTCCTCGGTTGGCTGGTAGCCGGGTTTGAGCGTGACGAACGCCTTGACGATCTCACCGGCCACCGGGTCCGGCTTGCCGATCACGCCGGCCTCCGCGACCGCGGGATGCTCCATCATCACGCTTTCAACTTCAAAGGGGCCGATCAGGTGCCCGGCGGACTTGATGACATCGTCGGCACGGGCCACGAACCAGAAGTAGCCGTCGCTGTCCCGCCGGGCGACGTCGCCGGTCAGGTACCAGCCGTCCGCGAACGCCTCCGCGTACCGGTCCGGGTCGTGCAGGTAGCCGCGGAACATCGAGGGCCAGCCCGGCCGTAGCGCGATCTCGCCCTCAGTGTCCGGCTCCGTAAGCTCCTCCACCTTGCCGTCCGTCACCTGGGCCCTGCCGTCCTTGCCTCGCTTGAGCAAGGTCGCCTTGACGCCGGGCAGCGGCTTGCCCATCGAGCCGGGGCGGATCTCCATCGCCGGGAAATTACTGATCATGATGGCGCCGGTCTCGGTCTGCCACCAGTTGTCGTGCACCGGCATGCCCAGTGCCTGCACGCCCCATACGACCACTTCCGGATTCAGCGGCTCGCCGACGCTGGCCACGAACCGCAGCGCGGACAGGTCGTACTGCCGGGCAAGCACGGGGCCATGCCGCATCATCATCCGCAGCGCGGTGGGAGCGGTGTACCAGACGGTTACCCGCTGGTCGCTCAGGATCTGCAGCCAGCGCTTGGCATCGAACTCGCCGGCATCGGTCACCAGCGTGGCGCCGTGGGTGAGCGGCGCGATGATCCCGTACGAGGTACCGGTCACCCAGCCGGGGTCGGCGGTGCACCAGAAAACGTCCCCGGCGCGCAGGTCCAGCGCGAACGCTGCGCTCGCATGGTGGGCCACGACTGCCTGGTGCACGTGCATGGCGCCCTTCGGCTTGCCCGTCGTCCCACTCGTGAAATGCAGCAGCGCCAGGTCTTCAGGATCTGTCGGCGGTATAGCAAACTCCGCTGACGTCCCCGCAAGCGCCGGGCCCAGCGCGATCGTGCCGGGCGGGACCGGGCCTGAACCGGTGATCAGCACATGCTTCAGGCCGGGCAGCCCGGCGCGGATCGGCTCCACCTTGCGCTCGTACAGCTGCGGGCTGGTTACCAGCACCTGCGCGTCCCCTAGGAGCATCCGCTCGCGGATCGGCTCCGGCCCGAACGCCGAGAACAGCGGGCTGAACACGCTGATGTTCTTCAGCGTGCCAAGCGCCGTGACATAAAGCTCGGGCACCCGGCCGAGCAGGGAGAACACCCGTTCGCCCTTGCCGACGCCCAGACCTCGCAGCAGGTTGGCGAACCGGCTGGTCTGGTCCCGCAAGCCCTGGTAGCTGTAGTCGGTGACTTCTCCGTGGCGGCCCAGACAGCGCAGTGCCACAGCGCCGGCCCGCGGCCCCAGGGCGTGCCGGTCGACGGCTTCGTACGCGATGTTCAGGCCCCCTCCCGGCAGGCCGTCGAGCCACTGCCGGGCCCGGGACCACGAGAACTCCTCACAGGCGCGCTCATAGTCAGCCAGATTGAAACGCCCCGCGGCGGGCGGCTTGGTGATCGGTTCCCAATTCATGACCTGGGCCTTTCACTCGGCGATCCGATAACGGTCGCAAGCAGGCAGCGGGCGTGTGAGAGGCATTGGCCATCGCGGCGAAGGGCCATTGGTCCCGCACAGTCCCGGGTTAGCTGCCGGGTGCCGGTACGGGGCGCCGGCTGCGCCAGTTCGAGCGGGGCCGATATCAGCGACGATCCGGCCGCTAGTGAGCGCCGACCACGGTCGACCCGGGACCTTGCGCTAACGACATGGGATGAACGCCCCTGGCCTGCAGCCTCCGCCAGCCGGGAACCTGGTCCTATGGACAGGTCAGACGCCGCGAGCGGACAGCAGGCGGAAAACGGCGCTGCCGCGCCGGGGCTGCGGTTCGCCGTCATCGTCGACAGGCCTGCCGGCGGTTCCGCCCGCCGGGTAGAGGCGCCGGGGCGGCTGCTGCGCGTCTGGTCGCTGCTCGAGGCGACGCGTGAGCAGATAGACCATGCCGTCCTGCCGCCGGAGGGCATGCCCCGGTTGCAGCGGCAGCTCCAGGAAATCCGCCGCGAACTTGAAAGCTCGGTATCCTCGGCACTGGCCGCGGAACTCCGGCGGATTGCGCCGCCCCGGGACGAGGCACCGAGCGCGGCCGGGCTGCGGATCGAGTGCGCAGTGCTTACCAGCTGGACCGGCACCCTGACAATCCAGATGCTCAGCGCCCTCGCGGCGGCGAAAAAGCGCCTGTCACGCCAGCCGGCGGCAGCCGGATCATGGCAGGCGCAGCCCCCGGGCGAGGGCGCGGGGGCGAGGCCGGGCGGCGTCGATAGCGACCCGTACCTGCGACGCCTCACGGTCTAGCGTCACGTAACCTCGACTGGAGACGAGGGCGAGCATCCGGATGTTGCTAACCAGGATGTCTGCTTGCAGGTTAGGCACGCCACGGGCCGCCGCGGCGGCAACTATGGCATCGAGCAGGTACGGTCCTAGCCAGCCTCGCCAGCCACCGGCGACGGTGAGTGCGAACTCACCGTTGCCGTCGGGCAGAAGGGCGTAACCCGCCTCGGCAACGAGTTTGTTCTCGGCGCCGGCAACGACCGCGACCAGGCGACAGCCGCCCTCATCCTCGGGTCGGGCCATCTGCTCGAGGAACTTGCGTCCCGGATGAGACAAGCCGAAGAAGCGGTAGTACCGGTCATCTTCAGAGAGCCCCTCGAACAGCGCGTCCAATCCGTCGACATCGGCTTCCGTCACGGTCCGGACGGTCAGGGTCCGGCCATCGGACAGACTGACGATGTCAAGGACGCCATCAGCAGCGTCAGCGCCCTGTTCTGCGTGAGCGAGTGTCATCAGGGCCTCCCGTGTCGTGCAGCCTCCTTGACTGAGGAGACGGGTACTCCTCCTGCGGGAGGGGGGTACCTCCTGGATACCGGCACTTTTATTGTTCGGGGAGGCCGTCCCGCTGCGGTAGGGCCGGCTGGCAGTGGCATGCAGGGCAAACGGCCCGGGCAAGCCTTAAACGAGGTGTCATACGCTTCGGCAGATGCCGTCACGCGGCTATCCCCGCAGAAGCGGGCATGACCCGGGGGAAGCTTATGACTAAAGACGAAGCGACCGCCCTCCTGGCGGCCACGTTCCGCCAGATTGCCCCTGAGGTTGATCTCGGCGCCATCGATCCGGACCTGCCACTCCAAGAGGTGGCCGATATCGACTCAGTGGACTTCTTGACTTGGATAGCAGCCATCCACGACCGTACCGGCATCCAGATTTCACCCCGGGACTATCCCAAGCTGGCCACGCTGAAGCTGTTCGTCTCCTACTTGACGTCGGCGTCCGCTGCAGGCTGACTCGGCACCGGGTCGCAGGATGCCACCGCTGAAGACCTGCGACCCGGCGATCAAGGTCCGCGCCGGTCGGCAATCGCGCCGATCCTTGCCGGGATGGCCGTGAACGCCGCGAAGGACACCGGCCCGGCGGCGGGCAGCTTCGGCTCGCTGTGGCGCGGGAGGCCGCCGGCCGTCCCCCGGCTGCGGGGCCGCGCCTCGTGTTACACGGAAGGTGCGGTGTCCAGCTTGCGCCGCAGGGCCTGACGCAGATCGCCGACGGTCATGATGCCGGCCACATGGCCACCAGCCAGCACGATCGCCATCAGGTCGCCGCCCAGCGGGCGTTGGGCCAGCAGCGGCCCGGCCGGGTCCTCGGGCACGGCCCTCCCTCGCCGCCGGGGCCATGCGCGCGAATCGCTTCCAGCGCGTGCCGAACCGCGCTGACCGCTTCTCCGGCCGCATCCGAGAGCCGGGTCAGTGACCTGTCTATCCCGCCCTGATCGGGTCGCAGCGCTCGTCTGGGACTGTGGCCGAACGCCACGAGTGCGGGGACTTCAGTCCCCGGATGCCCGCTTGCCGACCGGGGACGCTGAAGCCACAAGGAGCTCTGCGGCACGGGACGCTATCGCTACCTCGACTTGCTGCGGGTGATGGCCATCGGCGGCGTGGTCTACGGCCACTGGCTGCTGGTTGACGTCATCTACTCAGGCGGGCGGCTGTCCGGCCGGGATGCGGTGGATTACGTCAGCTGGGGGCGGTGATTACCTGGGCGTTCCAGGTGATGCCGGTCTTCTTCCTGGTCGGCGAGTACGTTAATGCCCGGTCATCGACGGCGCATCATGAGCGCGGGCAGTACTGGACCTGGTGGGTGCGGGACCGGGCCATGCGGCTGTGGTGGCCGACGACGGTGTTCGTGACGGTGGCGATCCTGGCGGTCGTCGCGGCGCGGGCCTCGGGGGCGGACCCGGCCGCGGTCGCCGAGGCCGGCTGGCTGGCCGCCCGGCAGTTGTGGTTCCTGCCGGTCTACCTGCTGCTGATCGCGCTGACCCCCGTGATGCTCGCCGCGCACCGGCGGTGGGGCTTGGCCGTACCCGCCGGGATGGCCGGCGCGGCGGCGTTGGCCGGTGCGGGGGTAACCGGGCCGCACCTGCATGTGACCGGGTACGCTAGTTACCTGCTGGTGTGGGGCTCGATCCACCAGTGGGGCTTCGTCTGGGCCGATGGCACCTTGACCTGTGCCCGGTGGCGCCCGTACGCGCTGGCTGCGGGCGGCGCGGCGCTGCTGGCTGGCCTGGTGGCGTCCCGGGCGTTCCAGGCCGACATGGTCGGCTCGGGCAACACCAATCCGCCGTCGATCGCGCTGCTGGCGTACTCCGCCGCCCAGGCCGGGGTTGTCCTGGCGGCAGAGCCAGTCGCCGCCCGGTTGCTTGCCCGGCCCGGCCTGGGGCGGCGCGTCACGCGCCTGAACGAGGCGACGATGACCGTCTACGTGCGGCATTTCGTGCCGGTGATCGTCGTCGCCGTGGCCTTCTACCCGACCGGGGTGATGCCCCGGCCCGTGGTCGGGACGGCGCGGTGGTGGGAACTTCGCCCGGCCTGGTTCGCGCTGCTGACCGCGGTGCTCGTACCGCTGGTCATCGCCGTCATGCGGGCCGAACGGCCGATGATCCGGCTGCCCGCCGGAATCGGGCGTCCCGGCCCCTGGTCTCCTGTGCTCCTGCTGGCCGGCCTGGCAGCCACCCTGCTCACCGGCCGCGCCCCGGCCGCGGGGGCCAGGCCGCAAGCCGTCAGCACGGAGCAGCCGCAACAGCCGCCGAAAGCAGCCTGAATCGTCCGCGGGATCGATGGGCGCGGGTGGGGACGTTCTGCCCTGTCCGCCGGGCGTGGCGCTAGGTCAGAGTTGTAGATGGGGAGACAGTGTCGGCTGGAGACGGGGAGGAGGTTGTCATGACCTGGAACAGTGACGGGATTGTCGCCGGGTACGACGGATCGCCCGGCGCCGGCGAGGCGCTGCGGTGGGCCGTCCGGGAAGCCGGCGAGCGCGGCGCGGTGCTGACGGTCTGCCTCGCCTGGGCGCCGGAGTACCTGGCAATGCTCGGCGACGCATCGGTGTACGACCTGGCGCGGCAAAAGGGCAAGGAGATCCTTGCCCACGGTGCTGAGTACGCCGGATCCGCGCTGGCACCGGAAGGGGTCCGGCAGGTGCTGGCATACGGCCCGGCCGCGCAGGTGCTGTGCGAGCGCAGCGGTACCGCCGAGATGGTGGTGGTCGGATCGCGCGGGCACGGCAGGGTGGCCGGCCTGCGGCTGGGATCGGTGGCCTGGCAGGTAGCCATGCACGCGAGCGGGCCGGTGATAGTTGTCCCCCGCCGGTGGCAGCTGGCCAACCGCGCGCCAGGCCCTGTCGTGGTCGGGGTGGACCAGTCGCCGGCCTCGCGGCCCGCGATCGAGTTCGCCGTCCGCGAGGCCCGGCTGCACCGGGTCCCGCTGCTGGCGGTATGCGCCCTGGCCGATGCGCTGGGCGTGCTCGGCGGCGCACGGGAAATGGAAGCGGCCTTCAACCATGAGATGGCCCTGCTGGAGAAAGACCATCCCGATGTCATGGTGCTGCGGCAGGTCGCACAGGGCTCGCCCCGCACCGCGCTGCTGGCCGCCGCCGGCGAAGCTCAGCTGCTGGTCGCGGGCTGCCGGGGCCGCGGCGGTATCAGCGGCATGAGCCTTGGCTCTGTCGCCCAGGCCATGCTTCATTACGCGCGGTGCCCGGTCGCCGTCGTTCACCCGCCCGCCGAGGCGTCTGGCGTGATGAGTTCGGTGAACGCTAAAACAGGTGTCGGCTGGCAAAGCGGGGAGGTGCCAAATGAACGTGAATTACGACTGGCCGGTGAGTCTGTCGGTTGCTGAGACCGATGGCCAGAGCCGCGCCGAGGTTCGCCTGGTCTTGCCCGGTGGTGATCACCTGTCCGGCCACGGCCAGGCGCGGCGCAATCCCGCCGACCGGGAGGTGGCCCGGATCGGGGCGCAGATCGCCACCGCCCGCGCATTCGCCGATCTGGCCGAGCGGCTTCTGCACGCGGCCGCCACCGCTATCGAGGACAGCACCCATGAGCGGGCCCACCTGCACCAGTAGCCGCCCGAGCGGGGGCGAGGGAGGCTGCCTGCGGTTTCTCTAGGACTTCTCGTTCACCCTGGATGATCTCACGTACCTGCGCCAGACTCGGGGATACCGCAAGGAGACCCAGCGCGCTATCAGGCTTGCGGTTCACCGGGAATGTGTGAGGCCGTCCGTGAGGTGGGTGATGAACCAGTCCCGGGCCAGCCCGGCGGCGGCATCGAGGGTACCTGGCTCCTCGAACAGGTGACCCGCGCCGGGCACTACCGCCAGGTCGTTCTCGCAGCGCAGCTCCCTCTGGGCGCGGCGGTTGAGGTCCAGCACCACCTCATCGTGCCCGCCGACGATGAGCAGGGTAGGCGCGGTCACGGCCGCCAGCCGGGGGCGGGCCAGGTCCGGGCGGCCGCCGCGGGATACCACGGCCGCGATGTCGGCGCCGGGTTCTGCGGCCGCCCGCAGCGCTGCCGCGGCGCCGGTGCTGGCTCCGAAATAGCCGATGGCGGCGTTTGCCGCGCGCGGCTGATCGCGCAGCCAGTTGGTCACACCGGCCAGGCGTCGGGCGAGCAGGCCGATGTCGAACACGTTGGCCCGGTCGCGTTCCTCCTCGGGGGTGAGCAGGTCGAACAAGAGCGTGCCCAGGCCGGCGCCGTTCAGGACATCGGCGACATGCCGGTTGCGGGGGCTGTGCCTGCTGCTGCCGCTGCCGTGGGCGAAGACCACGATCTGGGGGGTGTTTTCCGGCACGGTCAGGTAGCCGGCCAGCCGGATGAGGCCAAGTTGCGGCTCCACTTCCTCGCTGCGGGGCGGCGGGTCAGCGCTGCCGCCGGCGGGCACGGTCCTGGCCTGCGCCGGTGACGGCGCCGCGGCGGCGCGGTCCAGGCACGCCATGACCTCGCTGTCGGAAACCTGGGCGAAGTTGACATAGAACTGCCCGATGGCCATGAACCCTCGCGGCGTGCCGACGCAGACCAGCTCGTCGGCGTCGGCGCCGATGGTTGCCTCCCAGCCGCGCGGCGCGACCGGCACGGCCAGCATGACCCGTGCCGCGCCGTGCGCCCGGGCGATCTGGCAGGCGGCCCGGGCCGTGGACCCGGTGGCGATGCCGTCATCGACCACCACGGCCACCCGCCCGTCCAGCGGCTGGCGCGGCCACCGGGCGCGGTAGCGCGCGGCACGGGCGTCCACCGCGGCCTGCTCCCGCGTCAGCACGGCTGCCAGCTCGTCCTCCGGCACCCTGGCCGCGTGTACGACTTGGCGGTTGATGACCCGAACCCCGTCTTCTCCGACCGCGCCCATGGCCAGTTCCGGCTGGAACGGCACGCCGAGTTTGCGCACCACGATGACGTCCAGCGGCGCGCCGAGCGCCTGCGCCACCTCAAACGCGACCGGGACCCCGCCCCGCGGCAGGCCCAGCACGACGACCGGCTTGCCGCGCAGGTGCCCCAGCCGGGCGGCAAGCCGCCGCCCCGCATCTTCACGATCGGCGAAAACCATTACAACCCCCGGCAACAGATTCCCAGCGGCCGGGCGGTACCGCCAGGGACCATGGTCACCTGGGAAGTCGCGCCGCTCCTGCTCCGCGATGCGCCGCCGTCAGCACGCGCCCTCAGGCCGCGAGATCCTGTCCGGGCTTCGGGTGCTGTCTGGCCCAGTCCTGGTAGGCGGCCACCGCGGTGGGCAGGGTGGGGAAGATTAGCTGCTCGCCGATCTTCTTGGCGAGGCCGAAGGCCTGCAGGTCGTCGAGGAGGTCCTGCTTGACCCGGGCGAGGCCGACGACGATCCCGCGGCGGCTGAGTTCGGCGCGGACGGCCTCGACGGCTTCCAGCGCGGTGAAGTCGACTTCCACGTTCGCCTCGGTATTCAGGATGAACCACCGGGCCGGAGGGCTGGCGCGGGTGGCGGCGGCGAGCGCGCGGCGGCGGAAGTCCTGGGCGTTAGCGAAGAACAGCGGCGCGTCGTACCGGTAGACGACCAGTCCCGGGATCGTCTTCGCTTGCGGGTAGTCGTCGATATCGTGCATGCCCGCCAGCCCCGGGACCAGGCCCTGGATGGCGTCGTGCGGGCGGCCTACCCGGACCAGCAGCTCGGCGACCGACAGGCCCACGGCCGCCAGCACCCCGTACAAGATGTTGAACGCCAAGACTCCCGCGCACGCCGCCAGGGCCAGCGCGAACTCGGTGCGGCGGAAGGCGGCCAGCCGCCGGAACGCCCGGATGTCAACCATGTTCACCGCCGCGTAAATGACGATCGCGGCCAGCGCGGCCAGCGGGAAGGACGCCAGGACCGGGCGGGCGAACAGCAGCACGGCGATGACCGCG
>Ga0335072_10009273_pt1 | contig 14203 bp, 8 predicted proteins | sample Lox_Sample_21_FD_206725 | JGI IMG/M metagenome (GOLD analysis project Ga0335072, IMG submission 206725) | Soil microbial communities from Loxahatchee National Wildlife Refuge, Florida, United States - Lox_Sample_2.1 | ecosystem: Environmental > Terrestrial > Soil > Wetlands | place: USA: Florida...
CAACCATCCGATGACCGGCTACGCCTCGTGCTTCCGCGCCTCAGGAGGCGGCGCGGACTGCCCCGGCGCGGTGTATGGCGCCGACGCGGGCCAGATCTGGCAGAAGACGTTCGAGTCCGCGGACCTTGGCCCCAGGTTTGGCTCGTTCCCCGGCGTGCCCGGCGGCAGCGGGTACTTTCGCAGGGGCAGCGGCAAGACGTCATCCGCCGTCGGCGCGAAGAAAAAGCACGCGTAGCCGCCGGCGAGAGCGCGGGCTCGCGGCGGACAGGCGCGGACGGAGGTCAGGCGCGCTGGCTGTCGCCGCTGAGGTCCTGGCCGGCCGGAGCGCCCGTGCCCGCGCTGTCCTCGGCAAGCGCCGGAGTTCGCCGGGCCACGAGCTCGGTAATCTGGCGGGCCAGGTGCTGCGCTGTCAGGCCCTGAGCTTCCAGGATCTGGCCGCGCTCCCCGTGCTCGACGAAGTTCTGCCCGATGCCGAAGGTCCGGACCTGCGTTTCGACGTCGTGATCGCGGAGCATCCGCGCGACGGCATCGCCGAACCCGCCGACACGCCCGTTGTCCTCGACGGTGACGACGAGGCCGTGCTCGCGAGCCGCGTCCGGCAGCGCCTCATCGAGCGGCTTCACCCACCGCGGGTCGACGACCGTGACACCGATGCCGTGGTCGGCGAGCCGGTCCGCGGCCGTCGCGCAGACGCTTGCCATCGGGCCGGCGCCGAGCAGCAGCACGTCCCGGCGGGCCGGGTCAGCCGGCCGGCGCAGGATGTCCATGGCGCCGAGCTGGCCAACCGCGGGCACGTCCGGAGTGGACTGGCGGCCGGGGAACCGCAGCGCGGTGGGCCCGTCGGTCACCGCGACCGCCTCGCGCAGCAATTCAGCGACCCGGGCTCCGTCCCTCGGCACCGCGATCCGCATGCCCGGCACGAGCTGCAGGATGGAGCCGTCCCACATGCCGTGATGGCTGGCGCCATCCGGTCCGGTAATCCCGGCCCGGTCGAGGACGAAGGTGACCGGCAGGCGGTGCAGCGCGACGTCCATCAGGACCTGGTCGAAGGCGCGGTTGAGGAACGTGGCGTAGATCGCCGCGACTGGATGCATGCCGCCCATCGCCAGGCCAGCGGCGCTGGTGACTGCGTGCTGCTCGGCGATGCCGACGTCGAAGACGCGCTCGGGGTAGGCGCTGGCGAACTTCGCCAGGCCCGTCGGATGCAGCATCGCCGCGGTGATCGCGACGATGTCCGGGCGCTCGGCGCCGAGCGCGACCAGCTCGTCGCCGAAGACCTGCGTCCACGGCCGTGCCGCGGCAGGCTTGGTCGCCTTCTTGCCCGCGGTGCTGACAGGGGCCGGCGAGACCTGGTGGAGACAGTCTTCCTCGTTCTCCTCCGCGAGCTGGTAGCCGAAGCCCTTTCGGGTGATCACGTGCACGAGCACCGGGCCGCCGAAGTCCCGCGCCCGCCGGAGTGCGTGCTCCACGAGCAGTTCGTCATGGCCGTCGACGGGGCCGAGGTACTTCAGGCCGAGGTCCTCGAAGAGCACCTGCGGCTGCAGGACGTCTTTCAGGCCTTTCTTGATGCCGTGCAAAGTGTCGAAGAGCGGCGAGCCCACCAGCGGCGTATGGGACAGGGAGGTCTTGATGTAATCCAGGACCTGCTCGTAGCGCTGTGAGACGCGCACGGACGCCAGGTGGTCGGCGAGTCCGCCGATGGTCGGCTGGTACGAACGGCCATTGTCGTTGACGACGATAACGAGGCGCCGGTCCTTCGCCGCTGCGATGTTGTTCAGTGCCTCCCAGGCCATGCCCCCGGTCAGCGCTCCGTCGCCGATCACGGCCACGACACTGCGGTCCGGCTCGCCCCGGAGCTGATAGGCCTTCGCCAGGCCGTCGGCGTACGACAGGCTCGTGGAAGCGTGCGAGTTCTCGACGAGGTCGTGCTCGGACTCGCTCCGGTTCGGGTAGCCAGTGACGCCGCCCTGCTGCCGCAGGGTCTCGAAGTCGTCGTACCGGCCGGTCAGCAGCTTGTGCACGTAGGACTGGTGGCCAGTGTCGAACAGGATGCGGTCAGCCGGCGAGTCGAAGACGCGGTGCAGGGCGATGGTCAGCTCCACCACGCCCAGGTTGGGGCCCAGGTGACCGCCGTTCCTGGTCACGACCCGGATCAGCAGGTCACGGATCTCCGCGGCTAGCCGGGGCAGTTCCTCCACGCTGAGATCCTTGAGATCACGCGGGCCCTTGATGCGCTCCAGCAAGCTCACTAGATCTGCTCCTTGCGTCATCGGCCCGGGCTGGTGCCAGTAGGCGCTGTGCCGCCCGCATGGCTGCCCACCCGGGCTCCTGTCTGTCGGTCCGAGCTCTGCAATCCTGCCGCACCCGGCGGCCGCCGCGCGGTCCTCCCCGCACCCTAGGCTGCTGCCAGCTCCCGGGCTAGCGGCGGGGAGCGCCGCTGAGCGCTATCCGACCGAGTCTATTTCGCGAGATCTGTCCCACGCGAGCGCCCTGGCCTCAGCGAGTTTCCCTGCTGGCCGCAGACTCGCCGGCCACAGATCAGCCAGGCCGTTCCGCCAGGGCACGGCCGGCACCTACAGTATGTCCCATGGCTGGCGAACTATCCCCGGTGAACCATTCACCAGAGGTCCAGGCTCAGTCGGAGCTGCGCGCCTCGCACATGGACCGGGACAGGGTGGTCGAACTGCTGCGAGTCGCTGCAGGCGACGGCCGGCTCACGCCAGATGAGCTTGACGAGCGGCTCGAGAAAGCCCTGACCGCCAGGACCTACAGCGAGCTGGCGGTGCTGACCACGGACCTGCCGGCTGCTCCGGCAGCGGGCGGCAGCGCCGGGCACGTGCTTCCCCAGCCCAAGGACCTCGTAAGGATCGACTGCGGGAGCGGCAGCGCGAAGCGTGACGGCCACTGGGTGATCCCGCAGCGCATGGAGGTCCACGTCACCAGCGGCTCCGTCAAGCTGGACCTGACGCAGGCGATTATCAGCAGCCCCGAGCTTGACCTGGACGCTGACGTCCGCAGCGGCAGCCTGGTGGTCGTGACCCGGCCGGGCATCGTCGTCGACGCCGACGACGTGGCGGTCCGCAGCGGCAGCGTCGGCGTCAAGACTCACCGGCGCGCCGATGTCCCGGTTGTCCTGCGGATCCGGGTGACGGGGAAGGTCGCAAGCGGCAGCTTCAAGGCAAGGCCGCCCCGCCGGAGCTTCTGGCAGTGGCTGCTGCGGCGCCAGCTCGAGTTCCAGTAACCGTTCTGACCCTCCCCCGGCAGCCGAGCATGGCTAGCCGCCGGCCGGCGCGGGCACGACCTGGCCCGTGCCGAGCTCGACCGTCCGTGCCCGTCCGGCGAGCAGTCCGACCACTAGCTCGACGGCGGTGACGGCCAGCAGCACGATGCCCGGTACCGTCCAGCCGCCCGTCGCGTTGTGCAGGAAGCCGACTGTCAGCGGCCCGGTACTCGCGAGCAGGTAGCCGATTGCCTGCGCGAAGGCCGACAGTGACGCCGCCGCCACCGCGTCGTGCGCCCGCGCCATCGTGTAGAAGACCGCGAGACCGAGAGCCGCGCCCTGGCCCAGCCCGAGCAGCAGGATGAAGCCGACGAGGCTCGGCCCGCTGCCTCCGAAAATGGCGCCTGCCAGCCCTGCGCCCGTGACGGCAACGGTGGCAACGGCCAGCTTGCCCTGATTCGCCGCCCGGTGCGCAAGCACGGGGACGAGCAGGCAGGTCACCGCGTTGCCGAGGTTCATGAGCGCCAGCAGGTCACCGGCGTGGACGGCGGTGACGCCCCGCTCACGGAACATGGTCGGGAACCAGGACAGCGTCGCGTAGTAGGAGAGGCTCTGCAGGCCCATGAACAGCGTGACCTGCCAGGCCAGCGCGCTGCGGCTCAGGGCCAGCAGTCCTGGCCGTCCGGACCCGGCTGCCCGCGCCGGGGACTCGCCCGCCCGGCGAGGCGAGAACGGCGTCGTCCGGTGGCGCAGCTGCGGAATCCACAGGACGGCCGCCAGTAGCGCCGGCAGCGCCCAGAGGCTGAGCGCGACGCGAACTGAGGCACTCCCGCTCGTGGTGCCGTCGCCTGCGGCGTTGTAGACCGGCACGGCAGCCAGCGACGCGACGATCGCGCCGGCCGACAGCATCAGCAGGTAGAGCCCGATCACCAGCCCGGCCTTCTCCGGCATCCGGCGCTTGACCAGGCTGGGGAGCAGAACATTCATGAGCGCGATGGCCCCGCCTGCCACGATGGTGCCGGGGAACAGCAGCGCGGACGCTGCCACGCCCCGCAGCACCAGGCCGGCTGCCAGGAGCACCAGGGCAGCACCCAGGACGCGCTCTTCGCCGAACCGGCGGCTCAGCGGCGAGCCGGTGCCGGAGACAACGCCGAAGCACAGGACCGGAATGGCTGCCAGGAGCGACAGGCTCGCAGCCGACAGGTGCAGCGCCGACTCGAGCTCCGGGAAGATCGGCGGCAGGCTGGTGATGGCTGCCCGCAGGTTGAAGGCAAGCGCGAGCACCCCGACAATCAGAATCGCCGCCCCTCGCCGGCCAGCCAGGAGGCCGGGACCGGACAGGCCGGGCGGGACCTCTTTCCTGCTCGTCACCTGATTTCCTCCGCTCACGCCCAAGGCTCGCATATCAGGCGAGCGGGGCTGTCCGCGGCTGGCGAGCCCGCGCCTGTCAGCAGTTGCTGATACGAAGGACACCATGACAAGTGCAGCTGATCCGGCTGGAAGCCCGCTGCGGGACGAGGCGGAGAGCTGCCTGCGCGCGCTGGCAGGCCCGGACGCCCGGCTGCGCGAGGACCAGTGGACCGCAATCAGGGCGCTGGTCAGCGATCACGTCCGGGCGCTCGTCGTGCAGCGCACGGGCTGGGGTAAGTCCGCCGTGTACTTCACCGCTACTGCCCTGCTTCGCTCTCGCGGAGCCGGGCCGTCGGTGATCGTCTCGCCGCTTCTGGCTCTTATGCGCAATCAGATCGAGGCAGCGAGCCGGGCCGGGATCCGCGCGCGCACGGTCAACTCGGTCAACATTGAGCAGTGGGACGAGGTGTACGCGGAGGTCGCCGCAGGCGATGTAGACGTCCTGCTGGTCAGCCCGGAACGGCTGAACAACCCCGGATTCCGCGACCAGGTCCTGCCCAAGCTGATCGCCTCGGCTGGTCTGCTGGTGGTCGACGAGGCGCACTGCATCTCCGACTGGGGCCATGACTTCCGGCCGGACTACCGGCGGCTGCGCACGCTGCTCGCCGAGCTGCCGCCCGGCGTGCCCGTACTCGCCACCACCGCCACCGCCAACGCCCGGGTCACGCGGGACGTAGCCGAGCAGCTCGGCGCAGGCGCTGACGGCGGCACCCTGGTGCTGCGCGGTTCGCTGGACCGCGACAGCCTGCAGCTCGCGGTCGTCGCGCTGCCGACAGCTCAGCAACGGCTCGGCTGGCTGGCCGAGTACCTGGGTCAGCTGCCCGGCTCGGGAATCATCTACACGCTGACCGTCGCGGCTGCCCACGAGACGGCGTCGTTCCTGCGCGAGCGAGGCCATCAGGTGCTGCCGTACACCGGCAAGGACGACCCCGCTGACCGGCTCGCGGCTGAGGACGCGCTGCTCGCCAACGAGCTCAAGGCGCTCGTCGCGACCAGCGCGCTCGGCATGGGCTTTGACAAGCCCGACCTCGGGTTTGTCGTCCACCTGGGCGCCCCGCAGTCGCCGATCGCCTATTACCAGCAGATCGGCCGGGCCGGCCGCGGAGTGGACCGGGCAGACGTGATCCTGCTGCCGGGCCGCGAGGACGCCGACATCTGGGCGTACTTCGGTTCGCTGGCCTTCCCGCGCGAGAGCGTCGTCCGGCGCACGCTGGCGGCGCTCAGCGAGTCGGACCGCCCGCTCTCGACAGCCGCGCTGGAGACTCAGGTCGACCTGTCCCGCGGCCGGCTCGAGATGATGCTCAAGGTCCTCGACGTGGACGGCGCTGTCCGCCGCGTCGCCGGTGGCTGGACGGCGACCGGGCTCGAGTGGGCCTATGACGCCGACCGTTACGAGCGCGTGGCGGCCGAGCGCGCGCGGGAGCAGCAGGCCATGCTGGGCTACCTGGCGACCGCTGGCTGCCGGATGGACTACCTGCGCCGCGAGCTCGACGACCCCGCGAGCGAGCCGTGCGGCCGGTGCGACAACTGCACCGGCACGCCGTGGCCGGCTGACGTACCCGAGGCGGCTGCGATCGCTGCCCGCGACCGGCTGCTGCGGCCCGGCACCGAGCTCGAGCCGCGCAAGATGTGGCCGACTGGCATGCGCGAGCTGGGCATCGACGCCGCCGGGAAGATCGGGCCGGAGCTGGCCGCCGAGCCAGGCCGGGCGCTCGGCAAGCTGACCGACCTCGGCTGGGGCCCGCGCCTGCGCGCTCTGCTGGCTGCCGACAGCGCCGATGACCTCGTTCCCGACGATGTCGTGGCCGCGGTGGTCAGGGTGCTCGCGGCCTGGGACTGGGCCGTGCGCCCGGCAGCCGTCGTGAGCGTGCCGTCGCGGACCCGGCCTCGGCTCATCGGGAGCCTCGCGGAGCGGATCGCGGAGATCGGCCGGATGCCAGCGCTCGGCTCACTGGACCGCGTTGCGCCCGCCGGGAGTGCCGGCACGGCAGGCCGGCAGCACAACAGCGCGCAGCGGCTTCGGGCAGTCTGGGGCACCCTGGCGGTGCCGGAGGCGGTGCGCAGCCAGCTGACGGGAGTGACCGGCCCCCTCCTGCTGGTCGACGACCAGATCGATACCGGGTGGACGCTGACCGTCGCGGCAGCGATCCTGCGCGAGGCAGGCGCGACGGGCGTCCTGCCTCTGACCCTGGCATCAGCTGCGAGCTGACCAGACGGGCAAGTTCCTCGCGCAGGCGCCGTGCGAGGACGTATCCTGGCGTCGTGACCAGGTACCGCAGTCTTCTTCTCAGCAGGCCGCACTGACGCAGTAAGTCAGCGCGGCCGCCCCTCATGCTCCACGTGAGGGGCTTTTTCATTTCCGGCGAGAGCCGGGCAGCCAGACCAGGTGACCAGCAGCGAAAGGCAGCGCCGCCATGAGCGAGCAAGCAACTGAGGTGGCAGACCAGCCATCGCCCGGCACGGGACCGGAATCGGCCGGCAGCCCGCCCTTCCGGTACGGCGCGGCGCTGGCGGCTCAGATCGAACGACGGTGGCAGGACCGCTGGTCCGCGGACCAGACGTTCAGCACGCCCAATCCCGCCGGGTCCCTGGCGGCCGGCTTCGAGCGCCAGGCCGGGCGGCCGAAGTTCTACGTGCTGGACATGTTCCCGTACGCCAGCGGAACCGGTATCCATGTGGGACATCCGATCGGGTACATCGCGACCGACGTCTACGCGCGCTACCTGCGGATGACGGGCCATCACGTGCTGCACGCGATGGGATTCGACGGGTTCGGCCTGCCCGCGGAGCAATTCGCTCTGAGCACTGGCCAGCATCCCCAGGCGAGCACTGCGCACAATGTGGCCAACATGCGGCGGCAGCTGCGCCGGCTGGGCATGGGCTACGACGCCCGCCGGAGTATCGAGACCACCGACCCCGCGTTCTACCGCTGGACGCAGTGGATTTTCCTGCAGATCTTCGACAGCTGGGTGGACGAGCAGACCGGTCGTGCCCGCCCGGTCAGCGAACTGGTCGCACAGTATGCCTCCGGTCAGCGGCCGGTACCGGGCGGCGCCAGCTGGCAGGAGCTGCCGACGGCACGGCAGCGGCAGCTGATCGCCGGGCACCGGCTGGCCTACATCGCCGAGGAGCCTGTCAACTGGTGTCCCGGCCTGGGCACGGTTCTGGCGAACGAGGAGGTCACGGCCGACGGCCGCAGCGATATCGGCAACTTCCCGGTGTACCGGCGGCCGATGCGGCAGTGGATGCTGCGCATCACCGCGATGGCGCAGCGCCTGGCCGATGATCTGGACGAGCTGTCCTGGCCGGAGAGCGTCAAGCAGCTGCAGCGCAACTGGATTGGCGCGAGTGACGGCGCTGTCATCTGGCTGCCGTCCGATGGCCCGGGCGCCGGACCGGTGGAGGTCTTCACCACCCGGCCGGACACGCTGGCAGGCGCAACCTATGTGGTGCTGGCTCCGGAGCATCCGCTGGCGAGCGTGCTGACCCCGGCCGCCTGGCCGGAGGAGACGCCGGAGCACTGGCGTGGTCCGAAGCCGGCTGCGACGCCGGCTGAGGCGGTCGCCGCGTACCGCGCGGCCGCCGCGCAGCTGAGCGACCGGCAGCGCGCGGCCTCAGCGGCCAAGTCGGGCGTGTTCACGGGCGGTCACGTGCGCAATCCGGCCACGGCCGAGCTGATGCCGGTGTTCGTCGCCGACTACGTGCTGATGGGCTACGGCACCGGCGCGATTATGGCGGTACCGGCGCACGACGAGCGCGACAGCGACTTCGCGCGCGAGTTCGGCCTGCCGGTCCGGCCCGTCACCGATTCCGATGGCGCCTACCTGGCAGGCCCCGGACCGGAACTGACTGGCACCGATGTCGCGCAGGCCGTCAGGACGTCCATCGACTGGATCGAGCGGCATGGCTACGGTCGCGCGGATCGCCGCTACCGGCTGCGCGACTGGCTGTTCTCCCGGCAGCGCTACTGGGGCGAGCCGTTCCCCATCGTGTTCGGCGACGACGGCGAGCCGGTCGCGCTGCCGGACGACATGCTGCCGGTAGTGCTGCCGGAGATGACGGACTTCCGGCCGGTCTCCGGTCAGGACCCAGACAGTGACCCGGTGCCGCCGCTGGCGCGGGCTACCGGCTGGACCACAGTGGACCTGGATCTGGGCCAGGGCATGCGGACCTACCGGCGGGAGCTGAACACGATGCCGCAGTGGGCCGGGTCGTGCTGGTACTACCTGCGTTATCTGGACCCGGACAACGACCAGGCGTTCGCGGATCCGGACGTCGAGCGGTACTGGATGCAGCCCGGCGGCGTCGACCTGTACGTCGGCGGCGTCGAACACGCGGTGCTGCACCTGCTGTACGCGCGGTTCTGGCACAAGGTCCTGTACGACCGCGGGCTGGTGTCGACGCCCGAGCCGTTCGCCCGGCTGGTGAATCAGGGGATGATCCAGGCGGATGCCTTCACCGACGAGCGGGGCGTGTATGTACCTGCCGCCGAGGTGGCAGTCGCGGCCGACGGCACGCCCGAATACGAGGGCCGCCCGGTCACCCGGCGCTCCGGGAAGATGGGCAAGAGCCTGAAGAACGGCATCAGTCCGGACGACATCTATCAGCGTTACGGCGCCGACACACTGCGGCTGTACGAGATGGCCATGGGGCCGATCGACGTAGACAAGCCGTGGCGGACCGATGACATCACCGGCGTGCACCGGTTCCTGCAGCGACTGTGGCGCAGCCTGATCGACGAGCAGACTGGCGCTCCGCGGGTGAGCGACGTGGCGCTGGACGACGCGACCGCCCGCGCGCTGCACGCGACCATCGCGGCGGTCCGGCGCGACGTCGCCGACCTGCGGTTCAACACCGCGATCGCCCGGCTGACGGAGCTGACGACCGCCGCCGCGCGGATCAGCGCGGCCGACGGCGAGGTACCGCGGGCGCTGGCCGAGCCGCTGGTGCTGATGGTGGCGCCACTGGCACCGCACATCGCCGAGGAGCTCTGGTCGCGGCTGGGCCACCCGCGGACGCTGGCCTACGAGCCGTTCCCGGAGGCCGACGCTGCCCTGGCGCACGCCGAGACCGTCACGATCCCAGTTCAGGTGAACGGCAGGGTCCGGTTCCGGATCGAGGTCGCGGCCGGTACGACGCAGCCGGACCTCGAGCGGCTGGTGACGGCAGACCCGCGCTATCAGGAGCACACCGAGGGCCGCGAGGTCGAGCGGATGGTGATCGTCCCGGACCGGATCGTGAACGTCATCGTCCTGTGACCCGAGCCTAGAGGTAGGATCGCGACTTATGGGATTTATCGCGCCGCCACTGCCGGAAGATGAGCCGACCATCGCCCCGGAGCGCCTCGCGCTGGAGTCCTGGCTGAACTCGCTGCGCGCAGAGCTGCTGACCAAGCTCGACGGGCTCACCGATGAGCAGGCCGATCAGCGAGTTGTCGGCTCGCTGACGACACTGCACGGCCTGGTACGGCATCTGACGAAGGTGGAGCATGTCTGGTTCGTGACAGTGCTTGCCAGGCTCGACGAGCCCGCACCCTTCGGCTGGCCGGACATCCGCGACGGTGACTTCCGGCTCGACGGCAGCAACGATCTCGCGGCCGATGTTGCGCGGTACCTCGCGGCCGGGGAACGCAGCAACCAGATCCTGGCTGGCCTGTCACTCGACGACATCCGCGTGAACCCCCGCATCGGCCAGGTCGACGTGCGCTGGGTGATGATCCACATGATCCGCGAGTACGCACAGCACAACGGGCACGCAGACGTCATCCGCGAGCTAATCGACGGCACGACGCAGACCTAACGCAGACGGCCCGGGCTCACGAGCCCAAGTGCGGGAAACGAAGCCGGAGCCGCTGGCGGAGCGGCCACGCCGACGGAGCAGTGGCGCTCGCGATCACAGTCGCGCGGACGAGGCCGGACGCGCAGACGGTGCCGGCGGCACGGACGTTCCCGAGCTCGGGTGAGCCGGCGGCGTCAGCACCGTGAGAATCCCGGTGACGATGAGCACGACCGCGAGGGCGCAGATCTCCAGCCGCGTCGCCAGCGCCGGCCCGCTCCCCGGCGCGCCAGTCCGCCGCAGCCACCTGCGCCCGGCGACGGCAAGTCCGGCCGCGACGCACACCACCGCGGCCTTCACGATCAGCACCCGGCCGTACGCGGTCGTCAGCAGCGAGCTCAGCGGCACCAGCACGAGTGCCGACACCACGCCAGTGACGAGAACGAGCGCGAACAGCCAGGCTGCGGCCGTCGAATAGAGCCGCATCATCCCCCGGGCGGCGGCCGGATGGTGTCGCCAGGCGACAGCGGCGCGGATCGCGTAGAACAGCATGCCCGCCCAGAGCAGTGCCGGGAAGACGTGGCAGCACGTCACGAACGCCCCGGCAACCGGGATCACTCCCTCGGGATGAGAGCGGATGCCCTCGGCGACCACGACACCCGACAAGAGCGTCCCAGCCCAGGCCGACTGGCGCAGCCGCAGGAGCACCGCCGCGAGCGCGAACAGCACTGCCTCGACAGCGGCGATCTCCGCAGTCCCGCCATCGTGCAGGCCCGGCGGAGCGGGCTTCGCCAGGCGTGCGGCGATGACCGGGCCAGCCGCCGCCGTGATCAGCAGCGCGCAGCTAGCCGCGAAGCCAAGCAGCGCGCCGCGCAGGGCCCACGGCGCCGGCAGCTGGCCGGGTCGCGGACCCTTGTACTGCCGCGACAGTGCGCGCCCGGCGAGCCCGCCCAGCGACATTGCCAGCCCGCACAGCATCACGCCCCGCTCGGCACCTGTCAGCCACAGCGCGGGCGTCGTCAGCGCCGGTCCGGCCGTTCCGCGGGCAGCCAGCAACAGCAGTGCAATGCGTTCGTGTCCCACAGGCGCGAACATAGCGAGTGATCTGCGCCGTAGGAGTCGTTGCTGCGGATATGCCGGAAAAGCTTTACCCGCCCGATACGTGGCCCCTGGTGCCTAGCGTCCAACTCGGGCTACTGCGCCGCCCCGGGCAGCGCGATCGTATTCGTGACGGCCGCGTGATGCGGGCGCCTGCCGGTGTAGATCCAGGTCATCCGCGTGAAGTAGTCCTCGCCTGCCTTGCCGGCCCACGGCCTCGCCCGCCACAGCACGACGAGGATCGGATACCGGGTGTACTTGCTCGGACCGCAGCTCGAGCTCGGCGTGCAGTTGTTGACCTCGAGATCGGCACTGCCGAATGCCGTCGAACGCCAGCTCGTCCAGTGCGCGTGGCCGATTAGCTCGCTCGACGTCATGCAGTCCGGCAGCGGAACAGTGCCGGGTCGCACCTGTCCCTTGCCGGAGCACTGATTGACGAGCACCACCCGGGGCGCGGCGACGGGATGCGCGGACGCGGGACCTGCCGCGACCACCAGACCTGCAACCGTGCCTGAAGCGGCGAGCACGCCCGCCGCCAGCGCAATACGTACTCGGTGATACCTCACTGCAACCAGCCCCCTGTTAACGACGACGTCTCACGCTGAGTTCGTCATCTGCAAAGACGCCGTTACCGCGACGCCGGTTGGCACCGCGGTCACGGCAATTCGCCAGCGGGGTGGCGAGCGGCTCAGTCCTTGCCGAGCAGCGAGCGCAGCACGTACTGCATGATGCCGCCGTGCCGGAAGTACTCGGCCTCGCCGGGCGTGTCGATCCGGACGATGGCGCGGAACTCCTTGTCGCCGGCGCGGACCGTCACCTCGCGGGGTGTCTCACCTGAGTTGATCGCCTCGATGCCGGTGATGTCGAACACCTCGTCCCCGGTCAGCAGCAGGGATTCTGCGCTGTCCCCCGGCTTGAACTGCAGCGGCAGTACACCCATGCCGATGAGGTTGGACCGGTGAATCCGCTCGAATGACTCCACCAGGACCGCCCGGACGCCGAGCAGGGCCGTGCCCTTCGCGGCCCAGTCTCGTGACGACCCGGAGCCATACTCCTTGCCGCCGAGTACGACGAGCGGCGTTCCCGCCTCGATGTACAGCCGGGACGCGTCGTAGATCGACATCTCCTCGTGCTCCGGCAGCTTCAGCGTCACGCCGCCTTCGGTGCCCGGAGCGAGCTGGTTGCGCAGCCGGATGTTCGCGAACGTGCCGCGGATCATCACCTCGTGGTTGCCGCGCCGGGAGCCATAGCTGTTGAAGTCCGGGCGCTGCACGCCGTGCTCGGTGAGGTACTTCCCGGCCGGACTGTCGGTCTTGATCGCGCCCGCGGGCGAGATGTGGTCCGTCGTCACCGAGTCACCCAGCACGGCGAGCACGCGCGCGCCGTGAATGTCCGTCACCGGACTCGGGGTCATCCCCATGCCCTCGAAGTACGGCGGGTGCCGCACGTAGGTGGATTCCGGGTCCCAGGCAAATGTGTCGCCCGGCGGCACGTCCAGGTCCTGCCAGCGCTCGTCACCGCTGAACACGTCCGCGTAGTCGCGGGTGAACATCTCCGCGGCGACGGCAGTCTCGACGATCGACTCGATCTCCGCTGGCGATGGCCACAGGTCCCGCAGGTACACGTCCTGGCCCGATGCCCCGGTCCCGATCGGGTCATTCACCAGGTCGATGTCCATCGTGCCGGCGAGCGCGTAGGCGACCACCAGCGGCGGCGAGGCCAGGTAGTTCATCTTGACGTCCGGGTTGATCCGGCCCTCGAAGTTGCGGTTCCCGGACAGCACCGACACGACCGCGAGGTCGTTCTCCGCCACGGCGGCGCTGATGGCCTCGGGCAGCGGTCCCGAGTTGCCGATGCACGTCGTGCAGCCGTAACCGACCAGGCTGAAGCCGAGCTTCTCCAGGTACGGCGTGAGCCCGGCCCGCTCGTAGTAGTCCATGACCACCTTGGAGCCGGGTGCCAGCGTGGTCTTGACCCAGGGCTTGCGCTCCAGGCCGGCCTCGACCGCCTTCTTGGCGACCAGAGCAGCGCCGATCATCACCGACGGATTCGACGTGTTGGTGCACGAGGTAATCGCGGCGATCACCACGGAGCCGTGATCGACCGAGGTGATGGTGCCGTCCTCCAGCGTCACCTCAGCAGCTGCCGTCGGCCGGCCGGCTGCCTGGCCCGCCCGGTTCGCCGTGGGGTAGGTGCCGCCGCCGTTCTCGCTCTCGGCAGTGAACGGGTCCGAAGCCGGGAAGGTGTCGGCGATGTCGTCGTCGAGCTTGTCCAGCTGCACGTAGGTTCCGAGCGCCGAGCGGAACTCGGTCTTGGCGTCAGAGAGCGCCACCCGGTCCTGCGGCCGCTTAGGCCCGGCCAGCGATGGCACGACCGTGGACAGGTCAAGCTCGACGTTCTCGGAGTACCGGGCGCTCGCACTCGGGTCAAGCCACAGTCCCTGCTCCTTGGCGTACGCCTCGACCAGCGCGACCAGCTGCTCCGGGCGTCCGGTGAGCCGCAGGTAGGTCAGCGTCTCGCTGTCGATCGGGAAGATCGCGCATGTCGAGCCGAACTCCGGGCTCATGTTGCCGATCGTGGCCCGGTTAGCCACGGGCACCGCGGCCACGCCGTCGCCGTGGAACTCGACGAACTTGCCTACGACGCCGTGCTTGCGCAGAAGTTCGGTAATCGTCAGCACCAGGTCAGTGGCAGTTGTGC
>Ga0335072_10009274_pt1 | contig 14203 bp, 14 predicted proteins | sample Lox_Sample_21_FD_206725 | JGI IMG/M metagenome (GOLD analysis project Ga0335072, IMG submission 206725) | Soil microbial communities from Loxahatchee National Wildlife Refuge, Florida, United States - Lox_Sample_2.1 | ecosystem: Environmental > Terrestrial > Soil > Wetlands | place: USA...
GCTTGATGGCGGAAGAAAAGCGGATGGGAAGAAGAAGTTCTTCGGGTTCTGACTACTTCATTACCTTGTAGCGCAGCTGCACGGTGTTCTGCGACAATCTCTTTGTACTAATGAGCTTCAGCTTCGATGAGAAGAAGGAGTCGTGGAATAGTTTTATGCCTGTCCCAAAAACGAAGGGCTCAACATCGAGCCAAACCTCGTCTACAAGCTTTACCAGCATGAAAGAGGCGTTCATCTTTCCTCCGCCATGAACCACGATATTCTTGAATCCCTTTTCCTTGAGAATCTGAAGGGCATCGTACGGCGATTTGGCATAGGCAATGTTTCCTTCCGTTTCCGGAGCAGGGAACGAGGAGACAACCACCGTGAAGGGGTTGCCCATCTTGCGGAAGAGCTCCTTCCTCTTCATTATCTGGTATGTTCGCCTTCCGAGGACCTGGGCCTTGAAGCCCTTTATCGTCTTGTAATGGTTGCTCCAACTGGAGGCGGACCACGGCATCTCGTCGGTCTCGTTGGCTATGTAGCCGTTCGCGGTCTGGGTTACGTACAGCACAACCTTCATGATACTCTCTTGAACCGAAGCAATTTAAGCGTTATGGAAAAATTAGGCAGAGGCAGAAGATTACTTAAGCCTTATAGAATCTAGGTTCATCGGTGCCCTCGCATCGACGTGCATCATCCTTCCCAGCGCCCTTGCCAGATCCTCGCACTTCTGCTCCTCCCCGTGCATGGTGTATATCGTCTTCGGCTTTGGCCTTATGTTCTCAACGAAGTTGACGAGCTGCCTCCTGTCGCTGTGGCCCGAGAATCCCTCAACGGTGTGAACATTCATATTTATCTTTAGGGGTGCAAGGTGCCCATCTCCGTCAGGCAGAACCGCCTCCTTGAGCCCGTTCTGCACCCTTCTTCCCAGCGATCCAGCGCTGTTGTATCCTACAAATATTATCGAATTCTTCGGGTCGTCGCCCAGCATCCTCAGGTAGTCCACGCTCGCTCCCCCGTTCATCATGCCGCCGCTTGCAAGTATTATAGCCGGCCCCTTCTCCACCATCTCCGCCCTCTCCCCCTTTATTACCTCGAAGATCTCGCTCTCGAACGGCGACCTGTTGTTGAGTATCCTGTTCCTTACATTCTCCTTCAGATATTCCGGGTAAGCGGTGTGTATTGCGCTCGCCTCAAGTATCATTCCATCAAGGAAGACTGGCACATCCAGCTTGTAAGGTCCGTCGTTCGCAAGATAACTCTCCAAAACCAGCTGGAGCTCCTGGCTCCTTCCAACAGCGAAGAGCGGTATGAGAACCTTGCCTCCGGCCGTTATCGTCCTCTTTATCGTCTCCATGAGGGTCCTCTCGGCATCGTGCCTGTTTGGGCTGACGTCCCCATTCCCTCCGTATGTGCTCTCCGTGAAAAGAACGTCGATTCTTGGGTACTTCGTGTTTGCGGGGTCGAGCAGCCTCGTGAACCCGTACTTCAGGTCGCCGGTGTGCACGATGTTGTACATTCCCTCTCCAACGTGCAGGTGCACAGTCCCGCTGCCGAGTATGTGGCCCGCGTTGTGGTACGTGAGCTTCATCTCGTCAGTGATGTTTGTGACCTCGTTGTAATCCCTTGTTATCATGTGCATCAGCATCTTCCTGACGTCCTTCTCCTCATACAACGGGGTGCCTCCGCTCCTGATGACGAGCTTTACATAGTCCTTCAGTAGCAGCGCCGCAAGGTCCCTTGTGGGCGGCGTGCAGTATACCGGTCCATCGTATCCGTACTTGAAAAGATAAGGTATGAAGCCCATGTGGTCCATGTGGGCGTGCGTTATTATGACGGCGTTCAGCTCGTTTATCGAGAGGTTTGCGCTGTCAAGGTACGGGAATGCCTTGTTCACGTCAGTGTTCGCGTCTGCGCCCCTGACCGCCGGCTCGGGGCTCAGCCCGCAGTCTATTATCACCTTCGAGTTCGGGGTCTCGAGCAGCAGGCTGCTCCTCCCGACCTCCCTGTAGCCTCCAAGAGCGGTCGCCTTCAGCCATTCGCTCTTTGTCAACGCCCTGTTGATATCCTTTCCGACATTCGTAAGGAACTTCTTCCTGAAGTCCTCCTCGTTGAACAGGAGCTGCCTCACCCCCGCTATTGTGTCGCTCGTCATGGTTGGGGTCCTCAGCACCTTCGGGCACCATCCGGTCTGCATTGATATGTTCTTCAGCGTGGTGCCGCCCTTCCCTATCACAAGGCCTGGCTTCAGGGCCTCTATGTAGACCTCGGAGAACCTAGGCATGAACTTTATGCTTGCAACGACCGCCTCTTCCGGAATGAGGCTCTTTATCAGCTCCTTCGCCTTCTCCGCTTCCATAAGATGGGACTCATCGCTCCTTATTATCAGCTTCTTCTTTATTGACGAGGCTATCCCCCTGACTATTGCATCGTCCTGGTAGACCGCCTTCGCGTTCTTCAGGTATATTACGATGTCGGGGCCCTCGAACTCGGCCTTGACGAACTCAGCCTCCTTGGGCAGCATCTCCTCTATCTTTGAAAACAGTTGGTCGTTTTGCTCTTTTGACCTCTCTTTCGCCTCTTTTTCGTCCAAAGAATTCACTGGTAGAATATGTTACCTGCTGTTGATCGCTCTTTTTGCTGGAATTACTTGCCCGCGCCCTTTTCCAATAGGTCCTTGCCCGTGTACTCGGTGTAGCCAGACTTTGTTATAGAAGCTACGATTATGCCGTCGCCGGATGCGGAATCCCTCTTCATCGCAATGGTCAGCGCCTTTGCCACCATCTTGACCGCCTCCTTTGCCGTCATGCCCTTCTTGTAAGCGTCCTCTACGTAGCCGAGAGCCACCTCGGATCCCGAACCAACAGATGTGAACCTTGATTCCTCTGTAACTCCTCCCATGTAATCAAGGGAGTAGAGCTGCGGTTCGTCTCCGTCTATTCCGGCAACCAGGTTCCATGAGAAGTATGGCATCATCTTGTTCTGCTGGAATATTATAGAAAGCAAAGATGTAGCAGACTTCGGCGAGAGCGGCCTTCCTTCGTTCATCTTGTAGAGCTCGTTCTGCGCCTTTATGATCCTGATTATCTCCTGTGCGTCTCCCACGCCTCCAGCTATGGTCATCCCAAGGGTGTTGTCGATCTTGAAGACCTTGCGCGCCTCCGAGCTCGCTATCACGTTGCCTGCCGTTGCACGCGTATCCCCTCCGATTACAACTCCGTCGCTGCAGACAACACCGATTGTTGTTGTGCCTTTCAGAAATTTCATAGGATCTGTTTTCATTTTACTTACCCCTGTTATGAATATAAAATGCTTAAGCAAAGAAACGGACTGTAAAACCCCTTCGCCTGATATCTATCCAACAATTAAGTATATAAGGCTATCTGTGTTGCAAGCACAGACGACATTATTTTGCTGTTGGACTGCAGTCTGGCGTCGATTCCTTCAGCAGCTGGACCTTTGCGAACTCCTGTGTTATGCTGCCTACGTCTACATTGAGGTGGTAGCCGGAGACGTTGAAGCTTCCGGCACCGTTCTCTTGTATAGAGGTTGCGTTTGTGAGCACCCCATCAAAATAGACATTCACTTCCGCGCGTTCCGATGCGGTGCTGCCGTTTACCGGGTAGTATGGCAGTATGCCCACCACCTGCACGCTGAACGGGCCTACATTGGTTGTGTTTGGTTGACCGCATATGTGAGCGTTGTTTCTGGACCGGTTATATAGTTGCTGTAGAGCTCGACCTTTGCGTACTTCTGGTACGCATACAGGCCGGCAAATGTCTGGTTGACTCCCACGTATATATTATTGTGGTTGAAGGAGAACTCCTGCACAAACCCAGGGGCTATCTGAGCGTAGGTCGTGTTGCTGTAATACACGTCAAGCAGCGCTGAAGACCAGCCTCCCGAGTTTGGCTGGCCCAGGTCAGCAAGCTGCACCGTAAATGGACCTGCAGTCACATTCTGTCCCAGATACACTATTGTTGTAGGCACTATCTGGCTGAGCAGCTGGATCTTTGCGTACTTCTGGTAAGCAAACGACCCTGCAAATGTCTGGTTGACATCTACGTAGAGCATGTTTCCTGAAACATTGAAGGATACCAGCTGGCCCGGCAATACCTCTGTAACGTTTGTCAGCGCGCCGTTGTAATACACATCGATGCCTGCCGGCACCGTTCCGTTGGCTTCTGGCTGGCCCAGGTCAGCAAGCTGTACGGTGTACGGGCCCGCTGTCAGGTTCTGGTTGACATATACTGTTGCCACAGGGGTCAATTGGTTGAATAGTTCCAGCTTTGCCCACTTCTGGTACGCATATAGTCCTGCCCATGTCTGGTTCACATATATCGCGAGGTTGCCGCCGGGCAGGTTGATGTTCTCTATCTGGCCCGGATATTTCTGTGATACGTTTGTCAATGAAGTGAAGTATACCTCCATGGCAGCGGCGGATACGCCGCTCTCATTCGGTAGGCTGATGCCAACTACCTGCACCTTGAATGATCCAGAGCTGATGTTCTGGCCCACATAAACCGTTTTCGACGCCAGAGGGCTGTAAGCCGTTCCCTGCACATTAACGTATGCTGTTCCTGAAGTTTTAGAGACCGAGACCTCGTACGTGTTGCTGTTCTGCGATGCTGAAGGTGGAGTGAATATATAGGACTGCCCTGCACCCAGAGAGGCGCCGCCGAATGGCACATAATATCCAAGCTTAGAATTGTAATAGCCTAGCTCCAGGTTTGCCTGGCCAGAAGGATTGGTTCCTGAGAATCCTATTGCTATGTTGCTTGCATTAAGGAACTGATTTGAGAAGTTTAACGTAGTGACTGCTGTTACTGGAGCGTAGGTTATCGCGTATGGGCACACCGTGACGCCCCCTACGGTTGCCAGTGCGGAGCTGATCCCCACAAGGCTTATGATCGACAATATTCCGGCAATTCCTATCAACAGCAGATTCCTTACTCTCATTGCATTCACTCGCTATCTCTTCTAGATTGCCAGATATATATGCTTTTCTTTTGCCCTGTGCCAGCAATAAATGTATATATATCTGGGAAGACAGATCAGATCTCGATACAAATGCCCACAGTGGAAGCAAGTCCTACCCGCGAATGGAGACCCCTTCCTACGAGGAATTTCAGGGAGATGGATTTCCAGGAGAGGGTAGAGGCGATCGGCGCAGCAAGCAACTACTACGGCAAGGTGGCGATACAGCTTACAATGAGGCACGAACTGCCATATACAGGAGCAGAGCTGTACCACTCGTTAATGAGGACTCTAGGCATAAGTGATAAAGCTGACATGCCTTTTAGTCGAAGCACACCTTTTGATTACTGCAGGGAGTCATTATGGCCCATAAGCGCGGTGGTCAAGGGAGTTGTTAAGAAAAATTCTAGAAATATAACTGCATTTGTCAAATCTCAAGACAGCGAAGAGTTCTTTTTGCCGATGGCCGCTAGGTTCCTAGTTTTGGCCGACCAATTTGATATATCATTGGTGACCCTTCTGGGCGACACCGCTTCGCCTGGAATTGTCCGCCGTGGATATGTAATGGCTAGCACCATGCAAAATCTTTACGACGCCAATGCTCCTCTACCGTTCAGTACCATAATAGAAAGGATAGGCGGGAATCATTTTATTGGAGGACCCATCGAACAGCTAAAAAGTGCAGGCCTGGTAGACTACAGTAAAGCAAAAATAGACCCCCTCGGAGAATCAGAGAGGGGATATGCGGTTGCAACATTAAAAATGAGCAGGGAAGAGGTGGGGCAGCTCATATCAGAAGAGGGAAGATTAGAAAGCGCTTTGATTGGTACGAAAAAAGCCCAGCAAAAGCGCCTATACTTTTCTAGATTGGCTATTAGAGCTGTGCTAGCCGACCCTCCCCAAAGCATAGACTGCGAATCTTTGGCCAAGAGTTTAGATATAAACAGGAGCCATGCTTGTAAAGTAGTAACGGCATTATGCGAAATAGGCGTGTATCAGCGTGATAGGGAAACTGGAGAGAGGACCAGCGTGTGGCTTACAGATAGGGGAAGATACGCCTATGAATATGGATTTGTACACGGTTTAAGGGTATCCCTAGATCCCTCATATGCGAGCACGCCAGAATACAGGGGCGCATATGAAGAGCTTGGAAGAGATGGAATCATTCGATTACTATCTAGAGAAAAAAGAAGATACGTGGATCAAAAAGTAAACAACACCCCTGGCCGTGTAGCCGAGTTTGCCGGCTATATCCACGAAGCACTTCTTAGAAGGTATCCAACTGGAGAGCCTTTTAGAGTGAAAGAGGTGTCGGGGCTGGTTCAAGAGGACCGGCCAAGGATAGCAGCGGCATTTAAGCTTCTAAGAGAGCAGAATGTCATAACTCCTACCCATATCACGCTTTCAACTCAGGATGGCCCCAAAGAAGTAAGCAGGGGGTACTACCGGCTGCGAGAAGCGCCCAAATCAGAATGATGGGCTCAGAACTCCAGCTGGCTGCCGTTCCCTATGAGCTCGCGCACCGCGCCGCTTATCTCGGCATAGGCGAATGTTCTGTGGATCTTGGTCACCTTGACCTTGTAGTTGTTGCCTATTCTTGTCTTTGCGTTGTTGACAAAGACCACGAGGTTGCCAATCCGGCCAATTCCCTCGCCGCGCGCGCCCTTCGCGTTGACCCTCAGGTCGTATACTCCACCCTCTTCCACCAGTTCTCTTGCGTCCATTCTCTACACCCTTAGCATAACTTCTACCCGCTTTCAACCTACATACAGAACCAATAGCATTCCCGCTGCTATTATTTTTCAACTGGTTCCCAACCTAATAAAATTATGGACAGGAGAGTTCTTAAAGATGCCCTGTAGCTTCGGCAAAAGTTCCACAAGTGTCTAACATAACCGAAAGCGTTTCCGCTACCTCGACAAAAAATATCCCTTCCTCTGCAAAGAAGAAAGGAAAATTGCAGGAGCGATCCTGCAATTACAGGTTCACGTCAATGTTGAGCTGATCCTTCAGCTCGCGGTACCTGTTCCTTATCGTGACCTCTGTCACTCCAGCAACATCAGCAACCTCCTTCTGCGTCCTTCTCTCGCCGCACAAGGCGCCAGCGATGTAGACAGCTGCGGCGCTCACGCCGGTAGGGCTCCTTCCCGAGACAAGCCCCTTCTTCATGGCCTGCTTCAGCAGCTCTATCGACTTCTCCTGGGCCTCTCCGCTCAGTTTCAGTGAGTTCACGTATCTTGGAACATAGCTTATCGGATCCGTCAAAGGAATCTTCAATCCCAATTCGTGGGATATCACCCTGTATGCACGGCCGATCTCCTTCTTTGGAAGACCAGATATGCTTGATATCTCATCTAGCGTCCTTGGCATGCCGGCGCTCCTGCATGCGGCGTATATCACGGCCTGCACAACGGTCTCTATCGGCCTGCCCCTGATCATGTTGCTCTGCACGCACTTCCTGTAGAGAAGCGCTGCGTTCTCTCTTATATTGTCAGGCAATCCCAGGTAGCTCGATACCCTGTTCAGCTCCGGCAGTGCTATGAGGTAGTTCCTCTCGCTCGAGCTTGAGATGCTTGCACGCTTGTGCCACTTCCTCATCCTATAGAGCTGAGCCTGCCTCTTCGATGGTATCCTTACCCCTCTGATGTCCTTGTTGTAAAGGTCAATTTCTGTAACGAGGCCTCTGTTCGGCTTTGTGTACTTTATTGGAGCACCTGTTCTTGCACGCGCGTTCCTCTGGTCGGAGTCGAACGCCCTCCATTCCGGACCGCTGTCTGTCGCGTTTTCCTCTATCACCAGTCCGCAGTTGTTGCAGACACGTTCTCCCCTCTCGCTGTCAAATATTACGTCAACGGACCCGCAGCTCGGGCATCTCTTGTGTATGTCCATTGTGTCCTGCTGCGCCTCCTGCATTCCGGGCAGCTGCGGACCTGGAAGGTAAGCGCTCTCGCTGAACTTCGAGCGAGGCCTGCCCCTTCTCTTCTTCATAGAGGTATCCTCTATGCTGAGCTTGTTATTGTCAACCACGATCCTCCTCATCTCCTGTTCGCGCGGCTTCTCAGTTCTTGATACCTTACTCCTAGTGATCTTCTTTGTCTTCTGCATAGTTTCACCATTTTTTTCAAAACTTGAGCATTACGGGTAGATAGTAACTTTTTTAAACATTTCCAAAAAGAGTTAATAATATTTTGAACAAATAGATATAAAAACCTTTCGGCGGTTTGTTCTCGTAGAGGGGTTAGCGGAAGTGCGCCAGCACGGGGTAATTCCTGTCAATATCAAAATGCACAAGTTATTTAAGCTTGATACATGAAAGGATAGTGGTGATCAGGTGAAGATAAGCGAGATCTACAGCATGGACATATATGGCGACAACGGGCAGTTCCTGGGAGAGGTTCGAGACGCTATAATAGATTTGGAACGGGGAGAGGTCAGCAGGCTCCTGATGCAGGAATGGAGGAATTCCGACAAGACGGAAGTGAGGAAGATACTGCAGCAGAAGAGCGTACTCTTCAAGAACGTCAAGAACATAGGCGACGTCGTTCTTGTAGCCGGCTCAGGACAGTCGGCAAAGCCGGAGAGCGCGGCAAGCCCCGAGGTAATAGACCTTTCGAGGTAATCCCGACAGGCCCATTGATTTTTTAGGCAGCGCGAGCTATGCTAAACTATAAATATTTGGAAAACCAACTATCCTGCATGCCAAGCGTTCCAGCGCTCTCTGTTACCGGGAATACGAGAGAAGAGCAGCCAGCTGCGGTGCGGGGCGTAGACCTTCGCGGCTCTCCAGTCGATATGCTTCTGGATGCCACAAACAAATTGCCGGAAGGGCCGCTGCACGCCAAGCTCAAACTATCGGCCAGGGTGTTCAGGAGGACCAACAACGACACCTCCAGGGACAGGGCCTTCGCGCTCATCACAAGGGATATAGCGGTCATGATACTGGAGGGGCGCCACACGCATGCCTACGGGAGCTCCGGGGCCGAAAAAGAGTCCGAGGCCTTCAGGGCGACCTCCGCGGCGCTTATGGCCGTGGCGGATGAGGAGGAGAGGAGGAAGCTGCTGCCGGGCATGCAGAGCCATGTGTATTCGCTGGTCAAGGAAGGGGTCAGGGACCCGAAAGAGATCGCCAGCATCATACAAAGAAACCAGGACTCTGTCACCAGGATATTGAGAACGTTTTTCAGCAGGGGTATGGTCAACTGGATAGAGGTGGGAAATAGGCGCTACTATGTCCCTGTTGACGGCGCTGAGGAGGCACTGCCGCGCACCCAAGGCGAAAGCGCAAACGCCGATGCAAATGCGGCAAGGGTGGAGACTCTTGTTGCGCTCTCAAGGGCATTCGAACACATGGCCGACGAGGGGCCGGACTCCAAGAAGGCGGCAAAGGAGGCGAGGCTCGCCTTCGATTTGGTCAGCGGACGTACGCAGGCAAAGCGGCCAGAGCGAAAGATAGGTGTGGAGAAGCTGAGAATAGACGGCTTTTAGCTTTCTGCGCGCCTCAACCCGGATCATAGCAGTAAAACAATCGCTAATCCTGTATAGGCTACTGCTAGCTAATAATTAAATAAGGCTCCCACATATATTATTGGGGGTAAAGTGGACTTCTTGAAGAGCCTGAGGGAGGAGGATCCCGAGGTCTACAAGGGCATAATGGACGAGCTAGCAAGGCAGCGCGACGGGCTCGAGATGATCCCATCTGAGAACTTCACAAGCCCCGCGGTCCTGCAGGCGATGGGATCTGTTCTTACAAACAAATACTCAGAGGGTTATCCCGGAAAGAGGTACTACGCAGGCAACCAGTTCATAGACGTGGTGGAGAGGACGGCGCAGGAGCGCGCAAGGAAGCTGTTCGGGGTCCCCCACGTTAACGTCCAGCCATATTCCGGATCTCCGGCAAACCTCGCCGTATATTTCTCGGTCTGCAAGGCGGGCGACGTGATAATGGGGCAGAACCTCACGGACGGGGGGCACCTGACCCACGGGTGGAAGACAAGCCTCACCGGCCAGGTCTTCAAGAGCGTGCCCTACCATGTGAAGCCAGACGGCTATCTCGACATAGAGGAGGTGAGGAGGCTCGCGATGGAGCACAAGCCAAAGCTGATCTGGGTTGGGTCTACGGCATACTCAAGGGAGTTTCCATTCGAGGAGTTTTCAAAGATCGCAGACGAATGCGGCGCGTACCTTGCAGCGGACATATCTCACATTGCTGGTCTTGTAATAGCAGGCGTGCACAAGAGTCCAGTAGATTATGCTCACATAATCATGACAACGACGCACAAAACCCTCAGGGGACCGAGAGGCGCGATGATAATGGTCACAGAAAGGGGGCTAAAGAAGGACCCAGAGCTTGCTGACAAGGTCGACAAGACGATATTCCCGGGAATGCAGGGAGGGCCGCACAACCATACAACGGCTGGAATAGCTGTCGCGCTCATGGAGGCTTCAACGCCGCAGTTCAGAGAGTACGGAAAGCAGATAGTGAAGAACTCTAGGGCGCTTGCAGCAAGGCTGATGAAGAACGGGATAAAGGTCGTGACCAACGGGACGGACAACCACATGATACTCGTTGACCTCACGACATTCGGAAAGGGTACAGGAGTATTCGTGCAGGACGCGCTGGACATTGCTGGTATAACAGTAAACAAGAACACGATACCGAACGATCCCGCCTCTCCATTCTACCCGAGCGGCATAAGGATGGGGACTCCTGCGCTAACGACAAGAGGAATGAAAGAGCAGGACATGGAGAAGATAGCTGATTTGATAACAGAGGTTATTGGCATAGTAAAGAAATACCAACTGCCTGAAGGAAAGGAGGAGAGGCAGGCATACCTCAAGAAATTCAAGGAAGAGATGGAAGCGAGCCATGAGATAAAATCGGTAAGGGCAAGGGTCTTGGAGCTGTGCAGGGGCTTTCCATTATACCCAAACTTGACAATGTGATTTTTTGGCAGAGGGGACAAACACACCAGAATCCTTCACAACAGAGGAGAAGGAGCTCATAACGCCATTCTTCACAAATCTTGACAAGAATGTATTCGTCCTTACGAACCTCCCAGAGGTGATAAAGGGGACACTCTTCTCAAGGTACAGCAGGTCTGACAAGAGCGTAAGACGCCTTCTAATCGACGAATTCCTGAAGAACAAGGATATCTTCTCTGTTGAAGACTCGAAGCCGAACGTTTCATCATTGCTCGCTACAGAAAAGGCAGAGCAGTTCTATGACAGGGTGCTTGTCGGTTATGGAGACGACTCGGTGGCAGAGCTTGCCAACACTCACATAGCATGCGAGAACGTGTCGAGCCTTGTGGGCGATATACTCACAGATTCAAGAATAGGTATATCGCCATTGGAAAAGTCGGCAAGGTACGTCCTTTTCGACAAGATGGTGAATGGAAAGTATCTTTGGTACAGGGAGCCAAAGATAATGGAGTCTAGGCACGGAGAGGCTTACGCAAACCTGATGGACAGGATATTCTCCACTTACAGCAAATGGGTCCCTATAGCGATGTCTTACATCAAAGAGGTAACTCCAAGAGATCCTACCGCAACAGAAAGAGCTTTTGAGACAGCCTGCAGGGCAAAGGCTTGCGATATCCTGAGGAATATGTTCACCGCGTCTAGACTGACAAACATCGGCATGTCGGGCAACGGACGCGCATTCGAATACCTCATTACAAAGCTCTATTCGTCTGGATTGTCTGAGGCAAAGGGGCTGGGCGGAGAGATACACACAGAGCTGCGAAAGGTGCTGCCATCGTTCGTAAAACGTGCTCAGGAATCCGAGTACATAGTCGCAAGGGCAAAGGACATGTCCGATTTTGCTGTTTCGGAAAGAATTCCAAGCACCGCATCTACAGAAGGATATGTCAGGCTTGTCAGCTACGATGAGGATGGTGAAGTGAACGTACTTGCAGCCATGCTTTACCCATATTCGAACACGTCGCTAGAGGAGCTGATCGAAATAGTAAGGGGCATGCCGATCGAGAAAAGGGCGGCGCTCGCAAGCGCATACCTTTCAAAAAGAAGAAACAGGAGGGACAAGGCTGGGAGGGCGCTTGAAAGCCTCTTCTACACCTTTGAGATCTGCTCCAACTATGGAATGTTCAGGGACATTCACAGGCATAGGGTTCTCACAATAGAGAGACAACCGCTAACGACAAACCTGGGCTACGATACGTCGAAAGAGCTTGAGCCGATAGGCCTGGCAAAAGAGTTCAGGGAGATAATGGAGAGCGCAAGGGGGGTTTACACAAGCATAGCAAGGGAGATGCCGGTTGAGGCGCAGTACGCCGTGCCGAGGGCCTTCCACGTCAGATATTACATGAAGATGAACTTGCGAGAGGTGTACCATCTCACAGAGCTGAGGTCGCAGAAGCAGGGACACCCCGACTACAGGAAGGTAGCCCAGCAGATGAAGATTGAGGTTTCGAAGGTGCACCCGATACTGACACAGTACATGCAGGTCGATATGAACGAGTATGCTCTTGCAAGGCTGGAGAGCGAGAAGAGGATAGACGAAAAGATGGAGAAACTGAAGCAAAAAGAACAGGAGCAGCATAAATAGAGTCGATCAGCTTGGAAAAAATATCGATAAGAAGGTACACGCCTAAAGATTACAACGCCGTTAAGGCGATATATTCGCAAACTGGCTGGTTTGACAAAACTACCGATTCTAAAACTAACCTTTCTAGAAAGATCAGCAAGGATAAAGGATCTATTTTGGTCGCAACAAACAAAAAAGGAGTGGTAGGAACCGTATCTATAATTAACGACGGCAGAATTGCTTTATTGTTTAGGTTATTGGCGAGAAACGACACGGATGGCAAAAAGGTAAGGAATAAACTTATGCAGGAAGCAGAAAAATTTCTAAAGAAAAAAGGCTATAAAGAGGTTCACATAATCTCAATAAAAGGGGCTACAAAATTGCACAACGAATACCAAGATCAAAAGTATAACAAAGGCAGATTATACCAATGGTTCTGGAAAAAGTTATGACTTTTTACTTCTTTTTCTTGCCAAACTCCTCATTTATCCTTGAAACCGTCGGGGAGCCTTCCTTTCCTCCATATTTTCCTTTGTATGGTTTCTCTACGGTTGAGGATATCTCCTCAAACATAAGGTAGCAGAACCTCATTCCAGGGATAAGTGCTATTGGCAGTTTGCCGATGTTGCTTATCTCAAGGGTGAGCTTTCCCTTCCAGCCAGGGTCGACCCTGCCTGCCGTTGAGTGTACTATTATGCCCACCCTTCCGAGGCTCGACCTTCCATCGAGCCTTCCAACTATGTTCGTTGGGAGCTCTACGCTCTCGAGCGTAACCCCCAGCACGAACTCGCCAGGGTGTATTATGTAGATCTCGCCTTCCGGAACTGTCACAACATTAGTATCTATGTTAAGGTGCTCCTCCCTAAGGTCTATGAACGGTTTATGAGAAATCTTGAATTCGCGGAAGACGTTGTCGAGGCGCAGGTCGATACCAACCGCCTGCAACTGCTTCTCCAAATCGAAAGGCTCGACTTTTATCTTACCCTCTTTTATATACTCTCTAATCGACTTGTCTGAAAGCATCATCAAATCCCCCAGTGCATTTTGCTTCGAAGGTTTTTATTACTTGTTATTAACATAATCATCAGTATTCAAAAGATACCAGAAATGCTCCCTTCGTCTAGTCCGGCCAAGGACGCGGGGCTTTCAATCCCGCAACCCGGGTTCGAATCCCGGGGGGAGCATTACTAGAAATTTTTAGATGACAAAGTATAAAACTCGTAAAACTAGCAAAAATTATCGATGACAAATTTGGGGTTCAAACCCTCGATTTTCAGTTTTATGGAAATAAAGGCTATTAGTCATTATTTTCGAGGCGTTCTTCCTCCCACTGGTTTGTTTTCGGGCGTTGCACTTCTGCTCGCCTCAAATGATCTGACCCTTTGCAATAGCCCATGAAGATAACCTTCAAGTCTGTCCTCCTGATCCGGGAATCTTCGCATTCCTGCCTCTATAGTTCTAACTGCAGTTAAGTAATCACCTTTTGCTTCAGCTTTGGAAGATTTTAAAATGCACTCATAGGACGTGCTTGCACCTCTCAATAATTGTGCGTCTTCCGGTTGAAGTGCGTCTAAAGGTTTACTTTTTTCGAGTGCTGGATGATCCGCTATTGCTGACATTACCTTACCACTAATCATAACATCACAATCTCAAATATTAATAGCATAATGTATTATTTGTGCTTATTCAATAGTCAAA
>Ga0335072_10009275_pt1 | contig 14202 bp, 16 predicted proteins | sample Lox_Sample_21_FD_206725 | JGI IMG/M metagenome (GOLD analysis project Ga0335072, IMG submission 206725) | Soil microbial communities from Loxahatchee National Wildlife Refuge, Florida, United States - Lox_Sample_2.1 | ecosystem: Environmental > Terrestrial > Soil > Wetlands | place: USA...
TTGTGGCAGGCGGCCGTGTGACGAAGGCTCTGCTTAAGCCAGTCCCGACTTGATCGCGTAGACGGCGGCTTGCGTACGCGCCGAGACGTTCAGCTTCGAAAAAATCCGGCTGATGTGGTTCTTGACGGTGCGTTCGGAAAGAAAAAGCTCCGAACTGATTTCCTTGTTGGAGAGGCCGCGCGCGATGTAGCGGATGATTTGAGTTTCGCGAGCCGAAAGCTCGTTGATGTCGACGCGGCCGTTCATGCTGGAGCGCCGGCGCAGAACGCCGCCGGCAATGCGCGGATCGACGTAGGACGAGCCGGACGCAACTGCCTTGACCGCTTGCTTGAGCTCGCTCGGCGAAATGTCCGTAACGACGTATCCGTCCGCTCCGGCGTTCAAACAGCGTTGCATCGCTTCGGCGTTCAAATGGCTGGAAAGAATGCAGACGCGCAGCTGCGGAAGGGTTTCACGGCAGCGCGCGATGCTCTCGGCGAGATCGTAAGCGTGCGCTTCCATGTCGACCAACAGGAGATTGGGACGCAGGTTGGACAGCGGAGCGACCGTGATGTTGCGATAGTCGCCGAGAATTTCGATCTCGTCGTCGGTCGAAAGCAAGTGGCAAATCGCCTTTGCAAAAAGCGCCTGCGATTCGATCACGACGACGCGTTGCGGGCGGGTGTCAATTTGTAACATGATTCCTCGGGGTGGGTTCGTGAGGGTAATACGGGGAACCGCGATGGTCGGTTGATTGCAGAATAACATTGCAGCTCATCATAAAGCGATGGGAATTTAGCGAACGCACGCGCAGTTATAAGGCCTAATCTGCGTGCCGAATTTTCATGCTACAGACCAATCCGATGGGCCGGGGGTCCTAATGCAGGGAGTCTTCGGGAACCCTTGCCCTGAGATTTCTGCCACGACCGAAAAGCCTATTGCTCACGGGTGGAAAGCCGCATCCCGTTCAATGCAAGCGGGGCGTATCATGATTGAATCAAATGTTTTTACGCAACGGCGCATCATATTCGAACGGCGTGCCGGCAGTGCTCGAGCGCGAACAGCTCACGCTATCGAACGTTCAGATCGATTCGTGGCTGATGCAGTTCGAGGCCGGCGCGTTCGAAGCAACCTTGCGCACGATTCTGGCAAAATACGTTTGGCGCCGAGCCGAATCGATAGAGTTGGCGCGAAGCGCATGCGGCCGTTTGTTTTTGCGTGAAGACGTGCTCGGAAGGCCGCTTTATCTTGCGTTCGGCTGCTCGCCGACGTTTTGTGCCGTCATCGTTTCGCGAGAGCCGCGGATGGGCGTCGAGATCGTCAACCCTCCCGAAACCGACGAGCTGATGCCCAAGATCGAGGACGCCGTGTGCGCGCAGGAACGCGACCTGGTCGCAGGTTTGAGTCCGGCAGCGCGCCGCCGCGCGCTTCTCTCCATCTGGACGCGCAAGCGCGCACTGCAACAGGCCAATGCGCTCATCGACGTCACACCGCCGCAAGCGATCGTGGTGGGGCTCGGCGAGCTTCCGCTCGAGCTGCCGGCGTCGTTCGGATGGAACGACCGCTGGCGTTTACACGCGTTTACGCTGCGCAGCGGCGAGCTCGGCACGATCGCGGTCTACCATCACGAGCAACTCTTGGTCCTCGGAGCCGGTGACCGGCGAACCGGAGCGAAAAAAGGAACCTTCACCGCCTACGAGCGGCGCCGCTGACTATCTGCGGCTAAATCGCTTTTCGCGATCGGCGCGGATGCGATCGATGCGCGTTTCCATGTCCGCAAGCGTCGAACGCGAGCCGGTGATCATCGACGCATGCCGTTGCAGTCGCACGACAAGCACGACGATGATGATTGCAAATGCGAGAAGTGCGCAGATGATGCGCACCGGCGCAGACCAGAACGGTAAAACAGCACCTGCTGCGAAAAGAATCGCGACGACACTGTACCGGTCATACCACTTGGGCATAGGGCCCTATTCTTCGTCGAGGTGTAAGTGGCAGCCGTCTTCGGCTTCGCTCAATACTTCGCGCGCTTCGGCGAGCGCCGCCTGGGAGAGATCTCCGGAGGGCTCTATCGAGCCTTCTTCAGCCAGGAAATCGAGCTCGTCCCAATCTTCCCATGCTTCGAGTGGTTCGCCCTCTGCGTCACCCGGGAATCGAACGCAAAATCCTTGATCGATATGCAATCCGACGACCTGGACGCGAGTGCCGCGAGGAAAGTACGGTCCTTCTTTCCAGAGTGTGCCGTACGTCGTGTCGTAGAGTTCTCCGATACGTAGTCTATCGATTGGCCCTTCGCTCCCTCGCAAGACGTTCCGGTGCATTTCGCGTAGTCCCGGCTCATCTCATGCCGGGCTGGAAGATCCTCAAATCCGAGGTCGTCATCGACACGCCGCATCTCAGGCTGCGGCGCGATCGGATCGAACTTCCCACAGGAACGATCGTCGACGGCTACCACGTCCGCGAAACGCGCGGCTTCGTTATAATATTCGCGATCACGCCGGAATGGAACGTCGTTCTCGTTCGCCTGTACAAGCACGGAATCGGCGAAGTCGTCCTCGAGCTGCCTGCAGGCATGATCGATCCGGGTGAGACTCCCAAAGACGCGGCGATGCGGGAGCTTGCCGAAGAGACCGGATACGCGCCGCGCGCTGAACTGGAAGAAATCGCAACCTTCATAACCGATCCGACCAACTCGAACGGACGATTCACGCTCTTCCTCGCGCGCGACGCGGCGCCCACGGAAGAGCGGCACTTGGAGCCGACCGAAGACATCGACGTCGAGATCGTTCCGATCGGCCGGCTAATCGAGCTGGTTCGAAAGAGAGAGATCGCCGTCAGCAGCCACGTGGCCGCGATCTATACCGTCCTGGACCGGCTCGGCCGTCTTTGAAACCTCCGGATGGCCCTGCGCGTAGAAGGTGACGGAGGTCCTCGCAGTGGGTCTTTTCATCCGTCTGACGGTAATCGTCGCCCTCGCGGTCGTCGCGCTGGTCGTGCTGGCTTTCATACTCAAGGCGCTCGTCGTCGGCGCGTTCATCGCCGCACTGATCATCGCCGGTATCTTCGTGGCCGGCTTCTTCCGCCGGCTTTCGTCGCGCCGCCCCGGTCCGCTCGTTCGCCGCTAGCTCAAGCCTAGACCAAGCCCGCTTTCATGGCGTGGATTGCGGCCTGGGTGCGCGCCGTAATTCCGAGCTTTGCAAAAATGCGGCTGATGTGATTCTTGATCGTCTTCTCGGAAACCGAGAGCTGCGAAGCGATCTCTTTGTTTGAAAGACCGCGCGCGATCAAGCGAATGATCTCGGTCTCGCGCTCGGAGAGATCGCTGATTGCCGAACGCGTCGGCAGGAGCGTCTGCCGGCGCAAGACGTTGCCGGCGATGCGCGGATCGACGTAAGTCGACCCGTCCGCGACCGCCTTGACGGCACGCACGAGCTCTCCCGGCGTGATGTCCTTGAGCACGTACGCTTCCGCGCCGGCCGATAGGCAGTGCTGCAGCAACTCGGCGTGACCGTTGAGCGACAGCACGACGACGCGTGCGTTCGGCACCGTCTGCCGGCAATAGCGCATCGTATCGGAGAAGTCCATCGGATGCCCGTCCAGATCGATGACGATCACATCGGGGGAGTGTCCGTTGGCGGGAATTTCTTTGACGGTTGCAGCGTCACCGATGACTTCGAGATTCGGGTCGTTCGCGAACACTTGGCAGAGCGCTTTCGCGAACAGAACCTGGCCTTCTACTACTGCGACACGAACCGTAGAGCGTAATGGGGTAGGAGAGATCGACATTTATACGCCGGGGAAGTCCTTTTGGGAAGCGGCCACGGGACGTTCATACCCCTGAACGCCCCGCTAAACCCCTATGCGAAGAAAGTTTTCAATTAGAATTCCACGCTTGGCCGCTAGATGTGGGTGCCGATCCCGATCAAATTCTCGATCAAATAGATGGGATTGAAGGCGTTGGTCTGACGCGCTTGCGGGACGTATACGACGTCGTCTTTCTCCAGGACGGGGTCGGAGTGAGCGCGATCGCCGCCGTGCAGCGCCTGATACATATTGACTTCGTCTTTTTGGACTTTTCCGTCCACGTCACGGCTGACGGTCACATGATTGAGGTCTGACTTTGCATTTGCGCTCGTGCCGGCTTGCGCGATCGCGACCGAGAGACGATCCCCTTGGTGGACCGTATAGTAACCGGGATGATCGACCGCTCCGACGACCTCGACCTGTATCGGCAGCGGGCCTTCGACGTAAACCACGGCGTTGTTGCTGAGCGGAACGTTGAGCTTGCTCTTTCCATCGACCAAGAGCTCTTGCAGCGAGACCACGGTCGAAGCGCCGTCGTCCTGCGTCACGCGCGCCTTCGGATAGTTGCCGTTCGTCGTGCCCAGGCCACCGGCGGCAGCGACCGCATCGCTGAGCCGGGCGCCGCTCCGAACCACGTACTTGCCGGGCGTCTTGACGTTGCCGAGCACGAGCACGTTGTTTTCGCCTTCTTGCGCGAGCGCGACGGTAACCATCGGATGGCGCACGTAGGTCAAGAGCGCGGTCTTGATCGCGTCCGCGGCCTGCGGAGGCGTTTTACCGCCGACGCTGATCTTGCCGACCAGCGGATACTCGATGTTTCCATCATCTTGAACCGTGACGACCTGGCTCAAGGTCGGTTCGCCGAAGACTTGCACGTTGAGCTGGTCGCCTGCATTGATGCGCGTGGAGGAATCGACCGCTTGCGCCGGTTGCGTCTGTGCCGCGGCCTGCAATGGAACGGCAATACAGAGGATCAGGGCTGCGGCGAACGTCAGAGCTGCGGTTCTCATGGCGCGATTCTACGCCGCCGCCTTCGCTCGCGCGCGGTACACTTAAGCGCGCAGCCGCAGTACTTTCGCCTCATTTTAGGCAGGCCGGGCGGGCTCGGACGTGCTTTTCGTGCGCTTGGCGGGCAAAAGTCCGTTGGACGGACGTGAATCAGCAGACCGACATTCTTCTCAATCTCGGCGCCGCCCAAGATTGGATCGCGCGCAGCCGCTCTCCGCGAACCGGCGGAAGCCGCGCATATTTCACCCCACTGCGTGGCTGGTCGCGAACGTACCCGGAAGTAACGGGCTGCCTGATCCCAACCGTCTTGCGCGCCGGCGACGAACCGCTGGCACGTTCGTTCGGCGAATTCTTGCTCGAAATTCAACATGCGGACGGCGCGTGGACGCCGGGCATGTGGCCGACCCGCAATCACGCGCCGCGCAACGCGATGAGCACCGCGCAGATCCTCAGAGGCTTGTGCGCGCTCTATCGTCATTCGGGCGAGCAGATCTGGCTCGATTCCGCCGAGCGCGCCGCGCGATGGCTGGTCGACGCGGCCGATTCGATGCAGGCCACGTATCATACGCAGATTGCATGGGCGCTGCTCGAATCCGCATCGCTCATGCGAGACGAAGCTGCACGTGCCGCCGCGATCGCGATTCTCGAGCGCGTGCGCTCGCGCAGAACCTTGATCGGCGGATTCACGGGTTGGGGGTTCGGCGGCTCCGATTCGGCATTCACGCACACGATCGGTTACACGCTGCGCGGTTTTCTCGAGAGCGCGCGTCTACTCGGCGACTGGGCCCGCTTCGGAGCGCCGCTGCTCAACGCGCTTCGCCGCCTCTCGGACGATGCGATCGCGGCCGACGGCCGTCTTCCGGGCGCGTACGACACCGAGTGGCGCAGCGACCGGCGCTACTCATGCCTTTCCGGAAATGCGCAGATCGCGCTCTGTTTGCTGACTGCGGAGGCGCTCAAGCCGGACGAGCGCTACCGGCGCGCCGCGCGCGCGCTCGTCGAGGAGATTTGCCGGCATCAGAAAGTCGACCATCCGATTCCCGGCGTGCGCGGCGCCGTCTCCGGCTCGTATCCGATCTGGGGGCGTTATCTCCGCGGCCGGTATCCGAGTTGGTCGGCAAAGTATTTGTGTGACGCGATTGCGGCGTTGCGTAGCAGCCCGACCGCAGCTTTGACGATGACGTAGGCATCGAGAAACAGCCCCCAATTCTCGACGTAAAAGAGATCGTAGGCCAGCTCGCGTTCGTCGTTGTCGTGGGCCCCGTGAACCTGCGCCCAACCCGTCACTCCGGGACGGACGAGCGCGCGCTCGGCGTAACGCGGATTGAACGGACGCGAGGCCTCCGCAAACGAGGGATCGTGCTCGCGCGGACCCACGAGCGAAAGCTCGCCGCGCACGACGCGCAGCGCAATGTGCGGGGCGAAGCCCAGCATCAAAACGCCGCCGCAAACGTCGAGCGCGCGCTTGACGAAGTGCGCAGCCGGGGTCGAGACCCGAATCGGACGCGGCACGATCAAGGCCTGATGGCCCAGCATTTCAGTGCGCAGCTGATATGCATAAGCACGGATGCGCGGCGTCGCAAAAGCGATTTTCAGCCCCCATTTGCGGACGGCTGCGAGCAAGGCCGGTACGTGACGCGGATCCGGAACGTCCGCGAAGATGAGCGTGTCGCACTCCCAACGCAACAGCTTCACGAACCACCACATCTCTTCGAACGAATCGCTGGTCGCCAGCTCGATATCGAGGTCGTTGACGGGGATCGGCAAGACGTGCGTATTCGGGACCCCCGCAAGCTCCTCGCACGCAGCCCGCAGTCGCGCCGCATTTCCGACCAGGGCGACGCGACGTTCGCGTGCGAGGAGCTCCACCTCTCGCGCCTTGTGCGCGATTGCGCGCATCGTCGTCACCATCACGATCGACAAGCCTAGGGAGGTCAGGAGCACCAACCGCGATGACGAGAGAGACGGCACGAGCGTGAACAAGATGAGCTGCGGAGCGATGCCGAGCGAGAGCGCCGCGATCGTCGCGTAGATCTCATCCTGCATGGTCATGGCAAACGACCGTTCGTACAACCCCAGCCGGTTGAACAGCCACAGCCAGACGGCTACATAAACGAAGACGGAAAGCGCAACGCGGGACGCATCGAGATTCTCGTGTCCGAACGTTTGCGCGATCCGCGCGCCGATGAACGCCGACAAGAGAAATCCGAAGATATCCGCTCCGAGCAACGTGGCAATCCAGGGGCGGGAGAGCCGTCCGAGCTGAGGACTAGCGACAAGTTGCGGTGCTGCGGCAGCCACGCTTCGAGCGTAGGCGAGCGACGCTCGGCGACGCGAGGCCCAAACGGCTCAACGCCGCTGCCCCTCGGTTACCCGCTCGAGCTACGCCGGTGACGAGAGCGCGGCTGGTTCGAACTGCTGCAGGAAGTGCAGTCGCTGTGCGCCCGGGACGCCCGCCCGTTCGAGCCGGCGAACGAACACATCGCGGTTCGGCGTGACGCAAAGCGCTGCGCCGCCTACGACGTCGACGGAACCGAGCTCGGCCGGCACGAGCGCCGTCGTCCAGCGCTCGAGTTGCGTCGACGACTCTCCGGTAACGAGCGTCATCGTGTTATCGAGCGTCATTACGATGATCGGCTCGCCGTCCGGTATCAGCGTTCCCTTCCCTGTGGGAAGGCTGATGCGTTCGACGACGAAACGCAGATCGGCAATGTACGACTCCGAATGAACGCCGCCGACATCGTACGTGAGATGCGTCGTTTGTGCGGTGGTTCCGGCTGCGTAATTCAAAACGTCGCCGGCTTTTTCAACGTGGAGCTGCCGCGGCTTTCCGTCGGCGCCGACACGATTCCAATCGAAGATCCGATAGGTCAGATCGCTGGCCTGCTGCGTTTCGAAGAGCTGGATGCCCTCGCCGATGGCGTGCAGCGTTCCGGACGGAAGATAGAACGCATCGTTCGGTTTGACGGGGACGCGGCGCAGGATGTCGCCGAGAGAGCCGTCCTTGACGCGCCGTTCGTATTCGTCACGTGTCGTCGCTTTCGTCCAGCCGAGAACCAGCTCGGCACCCGGCGTCGCTTCCAAAATAACCCAGCATTCGGTTTTGCCGAAGGGCTCGTGCTCGACGCGCTGCGCATACGCATCGTCGGGATGGACCTGCACGGACAGGTTCTTACGTGCGTCGATGATCTTCGTGAGCACCGGAAAAATGCGCCCGGGATCGAGCGTCCCCATGAGCCGCTTTCCGAGCGAAGCGCGCAATTCGGCGATCGACGTGCCCGCATAGGGTCCGCTGCGAATCTTGTTCTCGTCCCAACACTCCCACGATTCGCCGAGCGTCGCGTTCGGATCGCCCGTCTTTCCATACGACTTCACGAGAGCATCGCCGCCCCATATGGCGGCGGTCTCTTTCGGCTCGATTACGAGCGGCTGGAGCGTCTGCCCGTTCATGATGCGGCCCCCTTTCGACGATCCCTAGCGCTCGCCTGGAGGGACGCCGCCGAAGCGTCGAACCTGGAACTCGATGATGCCACGGGGGGAGGGGAGAGCTCTCGAGCGCCGGCTGTTTGCGTCGTATTTGGGCGCATTCGCCGTCGTCATCGTCATCTTCGCGGTAGCCGTACGCTTCTCGTTCGAATCGATCGTACAGCAGCAGGCGACGAACCGCCTCGAAACGCTCGCGCGCGCGGGTGAAGCCGCGGTCGACTGGGATTCGAACGATAAATTCGTCGTGAACGAACACTCGCTGGGCGGTTTCGACGTCGATCCAAAGACCGAAGGCCTGGAATGGTTCGATCCTTCGAAACATTTTGTGACGCGCCGCGGTCACGGACCCGGCGGGAACATACCGCCCGAGCTGGGGCGCCATACGCTGCGCGCAGCCGACGGAAAGTACCTCGTAACCTACACGATCTACTTGCTCAACATCCCGCACAACAATGCCGGCTACGTTCGCGCGGTGCTGACCAGCGACGCGTTCGAGCAGGGCGTCGGAACGCTGGATCTGGGAATCATGTTCGGAGCGCTGCTCGCAATTCTCGCAGCGAGCGTCGGCGGCTCGATGCTCGCACGGGCGTCGCTGGCGCGCAGCGAAGCAAGCTACGAGCGTTTGCGCGAATTCACGGCCGACGCGTCGCACGAACTGCGCAGTCCGTTGACCGCGCTCTCCACGACCGCAGCCGTGGCGCTGCACGAAGCGCCCGAGATGTCAGAACGAACCAAGAGCCGTTTGGTCTCGATCGCCACGACCGCAAAGGAGATGAACCGGCTCGTCGACGACCTCCTCATACTCGCCCGCGCGGGACGTTCGCTCGAGCGCGAGATGTTCACTGTGCACGTCGATGCTCTCGTGAAACAGATCGTCGAACGATACAAAGATTCGGCACAAACGAAGTCGATAAAGCTCGAGGCCGAATCCGGCAGCGGCAGTCAAGTGATCGGCAATCCCGAACAGGTTTCGCGCATCATTGCGAACCTGGTGGAAAATGCGATCCGCTACACGCCCGAACGAGGTTCGGTCGTCGTTTCATGCACGGCCGATCCGCTGAACGTGCAAGTCTCGGTCGAGGACAACGGCATCGGTATCGCTCCGGAGCATCTCGACCGGATCTTCGATCGGTTCTGGCGCGGCTCGGCAGCGCGTTCGAATGACGGTGGAAGCGGGCTCGGACTCGCGATCGCGCGCGCGCTCGCGGAACGCCACGGCGGACGCATCACCGTAACCAGCAAAGTTCAGACGGGCAGCACGTTCACGATCGTACTGCCGCGCCGGCCGCCCTCGTTAGCTTAGCTCGCTGAGGCGGTACCCGAGGCCGTAGACCGTCTCGATCGGATCGCTGCAGCCGGCTGCGCGCAATTTGCGACGCAGATTCGCGATGTGCGTTTTTATCGAACCCGTCCCGCTGCCGACGTCGAAGGTGACGACCCGATCGAGCAGCATCGAGCTCGTGAATATCTGATCGGAATTGCGCATCAACGTTTCCAGAATGGCGTGCTCGGTGCGCGTCAAGGCGACGTGCTGTCCGGCGAACGTGACGCGCGCGCTCTTCGGATCGAGCGAGAGCGGCCCGCGCTCGAGAACCGCCGGCCGCGATTCGCGCGTACGGCGTGAGACGGCGCGCACGCGCGCGCTCAATTCTGCGAGATCGAAGGGTTTGACGATGTAGTCGTCAGCCCCGGCATCGAGCGTTGCGACCTTGTCTTCGATTGCATCGCGCGCAGTGATGACGAGTATCATGGATTGATCGCCGGCATCGCGCAATTTGCGGCAGATCGTGAGCCCGTCGATGCCCGGCAACATGATGTCGAGCAGCATCAGATCGTAGGAGCCGGCGAGCGCATAGTTCAAACCGTCGCGCCCGTCACTCGTTAGATCCACGACATGCTGCTGCAATCGCAAATCATCGGCAACCGGACCTGCGATGCGCTGATCGTCTTCAACGATGAGAATGCGCATTTTGGAGGCCTATCCGATTGGCGAGAGCGCAGCGATTTTCCTCACATTTTGCTCACTTTATCCTTGACGATTTCTGGACTCGGGACTTGTAGCCTCGTCTCTGTCGCAATGTTAAGGGACGCTCATGTCACGTTCTCCGGTATCGAGCTCCCGCACAAATTACTCGAGACCTTCGGTTCAACGACCGTCGTCGTGCCGCAGCCGTACGACGAAACGTTGGCGTGCGGTGGGCTCATTGCGCTGCTTCACCGCGCCAAGCAGCCGGTTTCCATTGTCATCGTCAACGACGGCGGAAACGCGCAACGCAAAAGCGAGGTAACGGCAGCCGCGCACGAGCTCGGCGTTACGGCGAATGACGTTCAGTTTCTGGATTATCCCGACGGCGACGTTTCGAAGGAGCTGGTCGCTTCGTTTCCGGCGGTCGTCAAGCACGTGCGCTCGGCGCTCGAGCAGCTCGAGCCGAAAACGCTCGTAATACCGTTTCGCGGAGATTCGTGTTCGGGCCATACCGCAACCTGGCACATGGTGCGCGCCGCAGTGCGACAGATGAAACGCACTCCGCGCGTTCTCGAGTACCCCGTTTGGATCGGTCCCCTTACGGAAGCCCTCTTCGACGAATTCCAGCCGACGGTTTGGAAGCTGGATATCTCAACGGTTCTGGCGCGCAAGCAGCGCGCGGTTCTCGCGTATCGCTCGCAGATCAGCGAAGAGAACTTGGCTCGCGGCTACGAGGCCTTCTTCGAGTTTCCCGGCTAGGCCTCAGCCGAGCTTGTTGCGCTCGATCAACTGACGGGCGATGATCGTCTTTTGGATTTCGTTCGTTCCTTCGCCGATGATCAGCAGCGGTACGTCACGGAAGAATCGCTCGACGTCGAACTCCTTCGTGTAGCCGTAACCTCCGTGAATGCGCATCGACTCGAGCGAGCACGTCATGGCGGTTTCGGTTGCGAAGAGCTTTGCCATACCGGCCTCCATGTCGCAGCGCCGGCCTAAGTCTTTGCGCTCTGCCGCGGCATACGTCAGCAGACGCGCGGCATTCACCGACGTCACCATGTCGGCCAGCTTGAGCGCAATAGCTTGGTGCTGCCAGATCGGCTTGCCGAAGGTCTCGCGTTGCTGCGCGTACTTCACGGCTTCGTCGAGCGCGGCTTGCGCGATGCCGACGCCGCGTGCCGCAATGTTGATGCGACCGAGCTCGAGCCCGCTCATGATCTGTTTGAATCCCAGGCCTTCTTCTTCGCCGAGCAGGTTTTCGGCCGGAACGCGGTAGTCGTCGAAGACGACCTCGCAGGTGTCGAGCGCGCGATAACCGAGCTTGTCGATGTCGCGGCTGACGGTGAATCCGGGGCCCTTGTCCTTCTCGACGATGAACAAGCTGATGCCGCGGTGACGGGGCTGCGCATTGGAATCGGTTTTGGCCAGGACGAGAAACGTGTTGCCGGTCCGTCCGTTGGTCACCCACATCTTGGTGCCGCGGATCAGATACGCCTCACCCTCCCGGCGCGCAGTCACGCGAATCGCCTGCAGATCGCTGCCGGCTTCCGGCTCGCTCAGCATGATGCCGCCGTGTTTCGAGCCGTCGCTCAGCGCCGGCAGCCACGTTTTGCGTTGGCGTTCCGTGCCGCCCGTGAGAATGTCGTAGCACATGATCAGGTGGCTGTTGAGCACGCCCGTGATCGACATCCACGCACGCGCCAGCTCTTCTATGATCGCAGCGTACGTGCTCACGTTGAGGCCGGCACCGCCGTACTCTTCGGGCACGATGGCGCCGAAGAGGCCCATCTCGCGCATCCGCGCGACGAGCGCGGCCGGATACTCGTTGCGCGCTTCGAGATCGTGCGCGACCGGACGCACTTCCGTCTCGGCAAAGCGCCGGACTTGCGCGAGGATGTCTTCGTCGATCGTCGCGCCTGCGGTTCGAAGAACGGTCGAAGTCATCGCGCCCCTTTGCCGAGCAGGGACGTCAGCTCCGTGACGTCGGCAATGCGCTCGAGCCTGCGCGTCGTTTCGATAATGCGCGCGCAATGCGCGTCGTCGTAGACGGCGCTCGCCAAGCTGAGGAACTTGGCTTCGACCTCTTCCCACGAGAGCGGCTTGTCGGGCTCCCCTTTCGGCGTCCAATTGATGCGCCGCGTCGTGGTGCCGTTCGTATCGATCTCGACGCTGGCTGCCATCGTCGGAAAGCGCGCTTCGATCTCCGGATCCAAGCGAACCTCGATGCGTTCGATCGTCCGCACGACTGCCTCGTCGCCCAGCAGCTTGTAATCGTTCCAGGTCATCCGTCCGTGCAAGAGCGCGACCGCCGCCAGGAAGAACATGCTGAATTGGCCGTCGACGATCGATTGCGGCGCGCGCTTTGCGTCTTCGGGGACGCCGATCAAATCGAGACCCTTGCGCGGCAAGCCGATGCGGATCGCGGAGACGTCCTCCGGCCGCAGATTCGATTCCGCGGCGATTTCGCGAATCAGATCGATCGCGGCGTGCGAGTAGCGGCAGGACGGATACGGTTTGAACGCGGTCTCGTCGATCGCGAAGCGCTCGCCGAGCGTGCGGACGACGTGCTCGGGATCGGCGCCGTCGGTGTATCCGCGGAAAAACCCCGAGCGGCCTTCGAGCGCATGGCGCGCACCGACGGCGCCGGCTTGCGCAAAGCGCATCGCCAAGATCGCATTGTGGGCGGTCAAGCCGGTATGGATGCGCTTGTTCCAAGCGCCGTTTTCCAGAAACTGCAAAGAGCCCGCCGCTTGGCTTCCGTTGATTCCGAAAGCGTTCTCGAGGACATCGGCCTTGGCGTGCACCACGTTTGCGACGGCGGCCGTCGCGCCGAACGTCCCGCACGTCGCGGTCGGATGAAAGCCCCGGTCGTAGTGCGCGGCCGGATCGGCCGCCTCCGCGATCCGCACCGTGGCATCGTATCCGGCGACGATCGCCGCGAGAACGCCGGCACCGGAGGCCCGCGTCTCTTCCGCAATTGCGAGCACCGCTGGGATCGTCGGCGCACCCGGGTGGATCGAGCCGCCTTCGTGCGTATCGTCGAAGTCCAGCGTGTGCGCGAACGTTCCATTCAATAGCGCCGCATAATGGGGCGCATAGCGCGGCCCGAGGCCGATGGCGGTCGCGCTTCCGGCTCCGCCCAGGCCATCCACGACCTGTCGGACGACGTCGCTCGATTCGCCCGCAACGCTCGCGCGAATCGCAATGCCGACGAGATCGAGGATGGCTTGCTTCGTCTTCTCGACCGTCGCGACGGGGAGGTCCGCGAATCCGAGGTTGACGGCATACTCTGCCAAGCGTCGCGTAATCAACTGTCGGGCGGGGGACGCGGTGAGGGTCGTCATGATGGTCTCCTCGTTATACCTGCGACTTTTGGAGGATGGCCCCCGTTAGTCCTCATAACCCAGGGAAACTCACTGAAGGAGAGGGGCATGAAGGCATCCAGCGCATCCAAAGGGATCGCTTTTCTTTTAAGCGCCGCTATACTCGTTTGCTTCATCGGCGCTAGCTCACGCACCGCGGGTGCGGCTGACAATTCGCCGATTCTCATCGGCGCAACCGTCTCGGAAACCGGCGCGTACGCTGAAGACGGCAAGTACGCACTGCAAGGTTACCAGCTCTACGTCGATCAGCAAAACGCCAAAGGTGGCTGGCTGGGACGCAAGCTCGAGCTGAAGATCTATGACGATGCAAGCGACGGGGCAACCTCGCTGACGGAATATCAGAAGCTCATCCAGCAAGATCACGTCAATATCATCGTCGGGCCGTATTCGAGTGCGATTACCGCGGCGGTCGCGAACGTCGCCGACCAATACAAGATGCCGATGATCTCACCCGAAGTCGCCTCGACTGCGCCGTTCAAGCGCGGGCTCAAGTACATCTTCCAAGGTACGGCAACTTCGGACAAGTACGTTTCCGGCGCAATCGCGATTGCCAAGCAGTACGGCTACAAGCGCATCGCG
>Ga0335072_10009277_pt1 | contig 14197 bp, 11 predicted proteins | sample Lox_Sample_21_FD_206725 | JGI IMG/M metagenome (GOLD analysis project Ga0335072, IMG submission 206725) | Soil microbial communities from Loxahatchee National Wildlife Refuge, Florida, United States - Lox_Sample_2.1 | ecosystem: Environmental > Terrestrial > Soil > Wetlands | place: USA...
AGAACTGCCAGCCGAAGGTGCCGTCGTCGGGGTCCAGTTCGCGCAGGGTGAAGGTAAAGCCTGCCGGGACGTCGGCGCCGAGGCTTTCCGGCGTCCCGGTTATCCGCGTGTGCAACTCGTCGAGGGTGAGGGCGACCTCGTCCTGGGTGCGGCTTTCCAGGAACAGCGCTCCGGCGCCCACGAGGCCGGCTCCGGTAACGCCGAACTGCCTCCAGTCCAGCCGCAGCACCGGGAACTGTTCGGACAGCGACCCGGAGGCCGACAGGTCTGTGTTCCGGAACGGGATGTCATAGGGGATCAGGCTGAGCAGCGGCGCGATGATTCCAGTCGCCTTGCTCGCATCATTTCCCGCGTCGGAGCTGAGATCCAGGTGGATGTACTCGAGAACGAGATTCAGCACCGGGATGAGCCACTCCAGGAGGTCGCCGTTGGAGGCTGAGTGCGCGGTCGCCAGGATGGCCGGGATCTGCTGGCCGGTACCGGCGGCCGGCTTCAGGCCTAGGGTCTCGCTGATCGTCGCGCGGGCGGAAAGCCCGACCACGTTGCCCGCCACCTCAACCGACACGGTGGCGGGCGGGACGGTGGCTACCGTCCAGGTCTGGATGGTGAAATCGTGCCGCTCCCCGGCCGCGACGATCTGCGGCGACAGCGCGTTCAGCACCTGCTGCAGCGTCGGGGCGGGCACGGACAGCGCGAAGCCGTCGCCGGCCGGCAGGACCGGCGGCGTAGCGGCGAAGCAGGCCGCGGCCTGCGCGTCGGACAGTCGCGGCAGCGGGAAGTCCGGCGGGTCCGCGGGCACCGCAGGGAAATCCGCGGCCCCGGCCCACAGCCCGACGCGGAGGGTGCCCGCGCTGAGATCGGCCACGGCATTCGGGCCGGCCAGAGTCAGGCCGTAGCCGGCCAGGTAAGCCGATGCCGAGCTCAGCAGGTGCTGGACATCCTGGGTCACCTTGCTGACCACAGCCGGCGTGACGTACTTGAGTAGACCCGCCGGCACCGCGACCTCGGCGAGGGCCGAGGCCGGGGCGGTCTGGTACGGGCCGCCCACGAAGACCGTGACGGTCGCGACCGTGGACAGGTGCTGATCGTTGGTGGCCGTCACCGTGATGACGTGCGGACCGAGGACATCGGGGATCGCCACCGTCTTGGCGAAACCCACCTTCGACAGGTCCTTGCCTGCTACGGGGGTGCGGACCGCCTCCCCGGCGGGCCCGTCGTCGACCTGAACGGTGATCGAGACGATGGCGGCAGGCTCGGGCAGGCCCTTGTCGGCGGCCTGACCTCTGACCTGGACGACGGCGAGGGAGCACGCCGGGATCTGGACCCCGTCAGCCGGCTGATCGATGACAACGGTGCGGTCAGTCACGCGAATACCCCCCTTCGGCTCGCGCATCCCGCCGGCCCGCGACCGGCGCTGGTGACTCTCGGATAACGGATGTGAGGCACGTCACAAGAAGCGTAAAGAAAATACTAAGACATGTGCGATACCGCGGCTTCTCCGGCCCCGGGTGGCCGCCAGCAGGGCCAGCCGTCGTGCCGGCCGCGATCATCCGACATCGCGCGGGCCGCGGGCGGCGCGGGCCGCGGGCGGCGCAGGCCGCCTCCTGCGGTCTCAGGCCGCCGAGTCGGCCCTGAGCTGAGCGAGATTGGTGCCGAGCCACTCGTCCAGGCTCGCGTACCCCGCCGGGGTCAGCGTGACGATCCGGCTGCCCTCGCGCCGGTGCATCCAGCCACGGCGGGCGAGTTCCGCGGCGAGCGCGGCACCGAGGCCGCCGGCGAGATGGTGCCGCCGTTCGGTCCAGTCGAGGCACGGCCGGAGCAGCGGCCGGGTGCGGCGCGGCACGTTCGCGACGTCGATGCCGAGTTCGCCGAACACTTCCGCTCCGCTGGCGCCGAGCACCCAGCTGCCGTCCTGCTCCCCGATCGCCTCGCGTGCGGCGAGGGCCTCGGTGACGGCCACGCCGACGGCGCCCGCGAGGTGGTCGTAGCACATCCGTGCCCACCGCAGGTCGCGCAGGTGAACCGAGCCGCGCAGTGACCTGACCGGCGTCGGCGGTGCCAGCAGCATGAGGGTCTCCAGCGCGTCGGCGACCGACTCGGACGCGATCGAGTAGAGCTGCTGGCGGCCGCGGGGTTCGGCGCGCACCAGGCGGCCGGCGGTGAGCTGCTTCAGGTGGGCGCTGGCGAGCGACCGGGAGATGCCGGCGGCGTCCGCCAGCGCGGAACCGGACTGCGGCGCACCGCCGAGCAGTATCCGCAGGATGTGCGCGCGGTTCTGGTCGCCGATCAGGCGGCCGATCGCGGCGAGGTCGGCATCGGGCTCCATAACAGCCAAGCTTAAGCCACCGACTGTCAAACGACGGTTTGACAGTTCTCTGGCTACGCTCGGGCACATGACTGTCAGAGCTCCCGCCGCCTGGGTCAGGGTCGCGGTCGTGATGTTCGCCGTGGGCTGGGGCGCCAACCAGTTCTCCCCCATGCTGATCGTCTACCGGCACGCACTCGGCCTGAATCCCGGCGAGATCGCTGGGTTGTTCGCCATCTACGCCGCCACGCTCATTCCCGGGCTGCTCGTCGGCGGCCCGCTGTCCGACCGGTTTGGCCGCCGGGCGTGCGTGCTGCCGTTCGCGGCCCTGTCGCCGGTCGCCACGCTGCTGCTTGTCCTCGGCCCGCACAGCCTGCCGCTGATCGCGGCCGGGCGGGCGCTCGCGGGCCTGTGCTCCGGCATGGTGTTCGGCCCGGCGACCGCCTGGGTGCAGGACCTGTCCGCGGGCGACACGCTGAGCGCGCGCCGCGCCGCGCTCGCGCTGAGCGCCGGATTCGGGCTCGGCCCCGTGGTCGCGGCATTCCTCGCGCAGTGGGCGGGCGACCCCCTCGTGGTGCCGTATCTTCCGCACCTGGCGCTCGGCACCGCGGCGCTCGCCGTCGGCCTGACCGCGCCGGGCACGCGGCGCCAGGGGACGCCCGCGCGGGCCAGCCACCGCGGCACGCCTGCCGCGCTGCGGAGCGGGGCGTTCTGGCTCGGCGTCGCGCCGACCGCGGCGTTCGTCTTCGGCACGATCTCGCTCGCCATCGTCGTGCTCCCCGAGGAGGTCACAAGCGCGCGCACCCTGTCGGCCGGATACGCGGGCCTGATGACCATCCTGGCGTTCGCCGGCGGCATCGGAGTGCAGCCGGCCGCACGCCGCCTGGCGGCACGCCGGCCGCACGCCGGGCTCGTCGCCGGCCTTGCCGCCGCGGCGGCGGGTGCCGCGGTCAGCGTCGCGGCCGTGGCCGGCCCGAGCGAGGTGCTCGCCGGGCTCGGCGCGGTCCTGCTCGGCCTCGCGTACGGGCTCTGTCTGGTCTGCGGCCTGCAGCAAGTTGAGCACTTGTCCGGTCCACGCGACCGCGGCACCGTGCTCGCCGTCTACTACGTGCTGGCCTACCTCGGCTTCGCGGCCCCCGACGGGGTGGACGGCCTGAACGCGCTGCTCGGCAAGCCGGGCACGTTCGCCGTGCTCGCCGGGGCGGCGGCGGTGCTGGCCGTCCTGATGTGGCTGCGCGTCAGGAACGCCGGGCAGCCGCCAGCGAGGGTGATCCTGAGCACCTCGAACGAGAGCATGGCTTCGCCCGTCACGCAACGCTGAACGCGTCACGGCCGACCGTTGCCTGGCGTGATCAGGTGGCGAGAGTGCCAGACGACGGCGATCTGGCCGTGCTCGGCACTCGGCTCCAGCGGAGACGTCGCGACCCCCAGTTCACCATGAAAGCCGCACCGGTTCCCGGCTTCGAGGCAGGCGGGCACCAGCCGCTGAAGCCGGGCAAAATGAAGGGGTGCAGGTCGCGATGCTCGGACCCCTCGAGGTCCGTGACGGTGCGGGGTCGGCGCGCGAGGTCAGCGGTACGCGGCTGCGCGCGCTGCTCATCCTGCTCGCGCTGCGAGCGGGGCAGGTCGTGCCCGCCGGGTCGCTGATCGACGAACTGTGGGGCGAGCGGCTGCCCGCCGACGCGGCCAATGCCCTGCAGGCCCTGGTGTCCCGGCTGCGCCGCGCGGTCGGGGAGCCGACGGCGGTGGTCTCCGGGCCCGCCGGATACCGGCTCGCGGTCGACCGCGACGACATCGACGTGTTCCGGTTCGACCGGCTCGCGGCCCGCGGCCGCGACGCGCTGGCGACCAGCCCGGATGAAGCGGCCGTGCTGCTTGGACAGGCACTGGTGCTGTGGCGGGGCGAGCCGCTGCCAGAAGCGGCGGAGACCGAGACGGGCCGGGCGGCGATCGCCCGGCTCACCGAACTGCGTGTGACCGTCACCGAGAACCGCATCGACGCCGAACTGCGGCTGGGCGAACCTGGGCGAGGCCAGCTCGTCGCCGAGCTTGAAGGGCTGCTCGCCGCCAGCCCGACGCGCGAGACGCTGGCCGCGCTGCTCATGCGCGCGCTTGCCGCCGACGGCCGCAGGGGCGCGGCGCTCCAGGTATACGAGCGGACCCGTGAGCGGCTCGCCGACGAGCTCGGGGCGGACCCGTCGCCGCAGCTCGCGGCCTTGCACGTGGAACTGCTCCGCGCCGGCGAGCCGGGCGCTCCCCTGCTGTCGACAGCCCGGCAGCCACCGGCCGGCGAGAACGGCGGCGGGCCGGCCACACCGCGGGGGAACCAGGCAGCCAGACCGACCGCGCTCGCCCCCCAGTCGGCGGTTCGCGGCCGCGGAGCGGACATGACAGAGCGCGGACAGCCGGCGTCGCTCGTCCCGCGGTCTGGCGGTGATGACCATCGCCAGGCTGAACCTGTGCCGCCGGGTAATCTGCCGGCTGCGCTCACCAGCTTCCTCGGCCGGGAAGACGACCTGGGCGGGGTCGGCGCGCTGCTGCGCGAGCACCGGCTTGTCACGCTGACCGGGCCGGGCGGCGCGGGCAAGACCAGGCTCGCGGTCGAGGCCGCTCGCGCCGCGCTTACCGCGGCTCTGACGTCGGGCACGTCGCTGCCGGATGCCTCACTGTCCGCCGCTGCCGCACTGCCCGCTGCCGCGTCGGTCACGTCGCCGCCGGGCGCCGTGTCCCGCGGTGCCGCCTCCGGTGCGGCTCGTCCCGGTCCGTCCTTTCCTGATGGCGCGTGGCTGGCAGAACTCGCGCCGGTGACGGACCCGGCGGACGTGGCGGCGACGGTGCTCAGCGCGCTCGGTCTGCGCGAGCAGACACTGCTGATCACCCGCCAGATGCGCGCCACGGACCGCGGCGCGGGCAGCGGCGAGGACGCGCTCGGCCGGCTCGTCGAGGCGCTCGCGGGACAGCGGGCGCTGCTCGTCGTCGACAACTGCGAGCACCTGATCGGTGCGGCGGCCGACCTCGCCCACCGGGTCCTCGCGCACTGCCCTTGGGTGCGCATCCTCGCGACGAGCCGGGAGCCGCTGAACATCACGGGCGAGGCGTTGTGGCCGGTCGGGCCGCTCGCCGAGTCGCCGGCCGAACGGCTCTTCGCTGAACGGGCCAGCGCCGTGTCTCCTGGCTTCACGCTGACCAACGGGAACTCCCCCGCCGTGTCGAATATCTGCCAGGCGCTCGACGGGATGCCGCTGGCGATCGAACTCGCGGCCGCACGGACCCGCACGATGACGCCCGCGCAGATCGCCGACCGGCTTGACCAAAGGTTCCGGCTGCTCACCGGCGGCAGCCGGACGGCGCTGCCGCGGCACCAGACGCTGCGCGCCGTCGTCGACTGGAGCTGGGACCTGCTCGACGGCACCGAACGGGCGCTGCTGCGGCGGCTGTCCGTCTTTACCGGCGGCGCGACGCTCGAAGCGGCCGAGCAGGTCTGCGCCGGCTTCAGCGGTACTGCCCCGCCGGTCGCCCCCGACGACGTGCTCGACCTGCTGACCGCGCTCGCCGATAAGTCGCTGCTCATCGTCCGGCAGACCGAGCACGGCGCGCGGTACCGGATGCTTGAGACGATCAGGGAGTACGGCAGGGACCGGCTCGCGGAGGCAGATGAGACGGAAGAACTAAGGCGCAGGCACGCCGCGTACTTCCTGCGGTTCGCTGAGCGGGGGCAGTCGCACCTGTTCGGCGGGGAGCAGCTTGACTGGCTCCGCCGGCTGGGCGCCGACGCCGACAACGTGCACCTGGCGATCCGCGGCGCGGTCGCGGCCGGGGACATGACCACGGCGGTCGGCCTGGTCGGCGGCTTCGGCTGGTACTGGTGGCTGCGCAGCATGAAGAAGGAAGCCAGCGACCTGGCGGTGCTGGCGCTGTGCGGGGCGCCCACGGCCGAGCAGGCCATCGCGGCACAGGTCACCGGAGAACGGGCCAGCGGAACAGGAGCCGGCGGAACAGCAGCCAGGGCTGAGAACGGCCGGGCGTGGCTTGACCGGCTGACCACCGCGTACGGAATCGCGGGGATGCTGGCGATGGACTCGCCGCGGTTCGCCGAGAGCCTGGCCTGGCTGCGGGAGGCCGAGGACCTGGCCCGATGGCTGGGCCAGCGGCCGGGTCGCGCCGAGTCCGGCCATGCCGCCGCTGCCGCCGGCGACGCGTTCGTCACCCATGCGGTGGTGGCGCTCGCGGGCCCGCTGCGGATGATGGTCGAGTCGCACGGGCGGCTGCTGCCTGAGGCGCTCGACGAGGCGGTCGCCGACCCCTACCCGTGGGTCGGCGGCCTCGCCCAGATCCTGCGCGGCCAGTTCCGCCTCAACCAGGGCCGGATGACCGATAAGGCCGAAGAGGACTTCCGCGCGGCCGTGGCCACGTTCGAGAAGCTGGGCGAGCGCTGGGGGCTGGCGATGGCGGTCAGCGGCCTCGCCATGATCGAGGAGTGGCGCGGCGAACTGGCCGCGGCGGCTACCCACTACGAGCGGGCCGTCGGGCTGGCCGGAGAACTCGGCACCACGGAGGACGAGACGCAGTTCCGGCTGCACCTCGCGCGCATGCTGTGGCACCTGGGCGAAGCAGGCAGGCGGCGGTGCCGGGCCGAAGTGGCCCGCGCGCTGCGCGACGCGGAACGGCTCGGCTGGCCAGAGGTGACGGCCTTCGCCAACTACGTCGCGGGGAACCTGGCCCGCCTTGAGGGAGACCTCGTCACGGCCAGGGCGCGGCTCGACCTGTCCGTGCGCGTCGCGGAGGCGTACGGAGGCGGCCTCAGGCAGATCGCCGCGGTGACGTGCACGGCCCGCGGCTACCTGGCCGCAGCCGAGGGCGACCTGGCCGGCGCGCGCTCCCTGATGAGCCGCGCCCTGGCCGCGGCGCTGCCAACCGGAGACTCTCCGGTGATCGCCGAGGTGCTGACGGGCATGGCTGAGGTGGCGGTGCGGGGCGGCAACGGGGAACGGGCCGCGGCGCTGCTCGGCGCGGCTGAGGGGGTACGAGGAACGCAGGATCGTTCGGATGACGATGGAGCGCGGGTGACCGCCGCGGCGCGAGCACTGCTCAGCCCGGCCCACTACAGCGCGGCCTTCCAGCGCGGGCAGGAGGTCAGCCTGGCCACACTGGAAGGCGCGCTCTCGACATTCCTCACATCCGGCGCCTGAACGCGCGGACCGCGAGCGGCGCGAACACCACCACGAACCCCGCCGCGTACAGCAGCGACTCGACCGCTGGCAGCGCGACCGGGCCGCCGACCATCAGGCCGCGGGTCACCTCGGCGAGCAAGGTCACCGGGTTGGCCTTCGAGAATGCCTGGAGCCAGCCGGGCATGGTGGCGGTGCGGACGAACGCGCCGCTGGTGAAGGTGAGCGGGAACAGCACGACGAAGCCGAAGATCTGCACCTTCTCCGGGTTCGCCGCCAGCATCCCGATCCACACCAGGGCCCAGGCAAACGCGAGCGTGAACACCAGCACGATGCCCGCGGCGCCAAGCACGGCGAGCGGGTTCGTCTCGGCCCGGAAACCCATGATCGAGCCGACCGCGAACAGCAAGGCGATCGCCCAGGCCTGCTTGGCGATGTCGGCGATGATGCGCCCCGCGAGCGGTGCGAACCGGGCGATCGGCAGCGCGCGAAGCCGGCTTGAGAACCCCTTGTCCAGGTCGGTGGACAGGCCGGTCGCCGTGTTCAGGGTCGTGAACAGCGAGTTCTGCACGATGATGCCGGGCAGCACGTACTGCAGGTAGTCGTGGGTCGAGCCGCCGATCGCGCCGCCGAAGACGTACACGAACAGCAGCAGGAACATGATCGGCTGGATGGAGAAGTCCATCAGTTCGGCCGGGTTGTGCTTGATCTGCACCAGCGTCCGCCAGGCCAGTGAACAGGTCTGCTGAACGGCCTGGAGCGGGCTGACCCTGGCGGGCAGCGGGCCGGCGGCCGGGCTCATCGCGGTCATGCGCTTATCTCCTCGAGTTCGTCTTCGTCGATCTCTGCTTCGCTGGTGTCGCGGCCGGTCAGCGACAAGAAGACCGCGTCGAGGGTGTCGGCGCCGGTCAGTGCCTTCAGCTCGGCGGAAGTGCCCTGGGCGATGACGCGGCCGTGGTCGATGACGGCGATCTGGTCCGCGAGCTGGTCGGCCTCTTCCAGGTACTGGGTGGTGAGCAGGACGGTGACTCCGTCGGCGACCAGCTCGCGGACGATGTCCCAGAGCTCGTTGCGGCTACGCGGGTCCAGACCGGTCGTCGGCTCGTCTAGAAAAAGCACCCTTGGCCTGCTGACCAGGCTGGCGGCCAGGTCAAGCCTGCGGCGCATGCCGCCTGAGTAGGTCTTCACCGCGCGGCTCCCCGCCTCGGTGAGCCGGAACCGCTGGAGCAGCCGGCTGGCGCGCTCCTTGGCGTCCCGGCGCGACGCGCCGGCCAGCCGGCCGATGAGTACGAGGTTTTCCGTCCCGGTGAGCGTCTCGTCGAGGGACGCGTACTGGCCGGTCAGCCCGATGAGCTGGCGGACCTGGTGCGCCTGGGCGGTCACGTCGTATCCGTGCACCGTGGCCTGGCCGCAGTCCGGTGTGATCAGGGTGGCGAGCATGCTGACGATGGTGGTCTTGCCGGCGCCGTTCGGGCCGAGCAGGCCGAAGACGCGGCCCTCGGGGATGTTCAGGTCGACGCCGTCCACCGCGGTTGTGGCGCCGAACCGCTTGATCAGGCCGCGGGCGACGATCGCGTCGGCCCTGCCCGCTGTCATGGTTGCTGTCATGCCGCCACGATGCGACGTCGGGCTGACACGGCACCCTCGGCGCGCTGACACGGGTGCACGGCGGCTGACACGCCGCTGACGTACTCAGGCGCCCAGTACCCACTCGTCGTCGCGGATGATGTCGACCGTCCCGCTCGGCCCGGTGCCGGCGACCGTCATGCCCGCACCGCCGATCACCGCGTCGGTGTGCACGGCCGAGCGGTTGAGCCCGAGCTCCAACAGCTCGTCGGAGCTTTTCGCCAGGCCGCCGTCGACCGCGAACGGGAAGCTCTGGCTCCGGCTGCCCGCGGCGAGACGGGGTAGTACCCCGTGACAGACGCCTGCCGATCGGGCATCGTTGCGGGAAGCGGGAGGTATCTGAGATATGGCTGACTGGACAGGGCGTTCCGCCGTCGAGATCGCGGCCGCGGTCAGGGCGGGAGAGGTCACGGCGAGCGAGGTCGTCGCGGCGCACATCGGCCGGATATCGCGGCTGAACGCGGAGCTTGGCGCGTTCGTCAGGATCAGGGCCGCGGAGGCGGCGGAAGAGGCCCGGGTGGTCGACGTACAGGCGGACCGCGCGGAACTGCCGCTCGCCGGGGTTCCTGTCGCGGTGAAGGACTGCGTTCCCGTGACGGGGGAACCGATGCGCTACGGCAGCGCCGCCTTCCCCGGCACCCCGCGGGAGCACGACCACCCGGTCGTGGCGCGGCTGCGCGCGGCGGGCGCCGTCGTGGTGGGGCTGACGAACCTGCCCGAGCTCGCGATCTATCCCTTCACCGACAGCGTCTACGGCATCGCGCGCAACCCGTGGGACCCGGGGCGGACCGCGGGCGGCTCGTCGGGTGGTTCCGCGGCCGCGGCGGCGTCCGCGATGGTCCCGATCGCGCACGGCAGCGACGGCCTAGGGTCGGTCCGGATCCCGGCCGCCGCCTGCGGCCTGTTCGGCATCAAGCCGGGGACCGGCGTGGTCCCCGGCGATCTCGGTGAGAACGGCTGGTACGGCCTGTCCGAGCACGGCCCGCTGGCTACCACCGTCGCCGACGCCGCCCTCATGCTCGGAGTGATGGCCGGCGGCAGTTACGCGCTAGGCGCGCCGGGGCCGCTGCGGATCGCGATGTCGGTCCGGCCGCCGGGCCCTGGCATCATCGTCCACTCGTCGAACAGCGGACCCGTCCGGGCCTGCGCGGAACTGCTCGGCAAGCTGGGGCACGACGTCACGGACGCCGATCCGCCTTACCCGGGCTGGCTGGTACCGGTGCTGCTGTCTTACTGGTTCGCCGGGCCGGCCGAGGAAGCGGACGGGCCGGCGGCCCGGATGGAGCCGCGCACGCGCCGCCATGTCAGCGCGGGCGAAGTGGTGACCAGGGTGCGCCCGCCGCGCGCGTCGGACCGTGCGCGACTGCGCGTGATCCTCACCTCCTTCTTCGAGCGGTACGACGTGCTGATCATGCCGACGCTGGCCCGCCCGTGCCCGCCGGCGCGCCGCTACGGTGAGCAGTCCTGGCCGCGCAGCGTCGTCAGGTCGCTGATGTTCGCTCCCATGACGGGGGTGTGGAACCTCGCGGGCTTCCCCGCGGCCTCGGTGCCGGTCACCGGCCGGGGGCTGCCTGGCGCGGTGCAGCTGGTAGCCGGCCCCGGCGGTGAGCGGACGCTGCTCGCGCTCGCCGCCCAGATCGAGCAGGCCAGCCCCTGGCGGCGGCACGCCCCGGGCTACGACCCGGCCGGCTAGCTGGCGGCCGGCCGGGGGCATAACCGCCGGGCCCGGGGCGTGCTGGCTCGTTGGCTGAGGGAACTGGTTGACTGAGGGAACTGGTTGACTGAGCGAGCTTGACGACTGAGCGAGCTTGACAACTGAGCGAGCTTGACGACTGAGCGAGCTTGACGACTGAGCCGAGGGCTGCGTACGAGGAGGGTGGCGGAGATGGCTGACGACGGGCACCGGCAGGCGAGCATTACCCGCGTCGCGGCGGGCGCTTACACGGTCACCAATGAGCGCGGCGGGAAGATCCCGGTCGGCACCGGCGCCGGCGAGGAGTTCACGCCGGTGGAACTGCTGCTTGCCGCGATCGGCACGTGCACGGCGATCGACCTGGACATTCTGACGTCGCGGCGGGCGGAGCCCACCGCCTTCGACATCGAAGTGACGGCACAGAAGGTCCGCGGCGCGGCCGGGAGCCACCTCAAGGACATCGTGGTGACGTTCCACGTGTCATTCCCCGCGGGCGAGGGCGGCGACGCGGCCCGGGCACTGCTGCCGGTGGCAGTGCGGCGGTCTCACGACTCGCTGTGCACGGTCAGCAGAACGGTGGAGCTCGGCACGCCCGTAACGCCGGAGATCGCCTGACCAGGACGTATCGGCGACGAGACGAGAAAGCGTCGTCCATCCGACAAGAAGGCCGTCAGCGCTGGTCAACTATGCCCATCAGGTGAGAGCATGCCGTCATGGGGGATTCTCCAGATAACCCGGCACGGCAGCTCGCCGCGGCGTGGCATGATGCCCAGGCCGCCGTGGGCCAGTGGCGGGAGCAGGTGACGGCGGCGACCGCCGAGGCCATGGACAAGCTCGATCCGGCCGTCCGGGCCGCGGTGGGGGCGGTGCGCTCGGCGCTCGCGGGAAACTGGGGTGCCTGCCAGTGCCCGTGCGCCATGGCACACCCCCAGGACAAGGACGTGTGCGATGGCAACGCCATCCTTACCCGGCGAGTGAACCAGACTGACATGCCTTTGTGCGCGCCGTGCGCGGTCGCACAGGGCGTTGCCGAAATGCGTCGCTAGGCCTGACGCCGATGCTATGCGCGACACGGCCGGGCTGAGGCCGCGTCGTTAGCCCGACGATGCCACAATTGCTGCCGTGGACTATCCGCAGGCGCCAACGCCGTCGTTCCTCTTTGATTTGGACGGGACGCTGATCGACAGCGTCTACCAGCATGTGATCGCCTGGCGCGCCGCTCTCAGCGCCATCGGCATCGACCTGTCGGTCTGGCGGATTCACCGGCGGATCGGAATGAGCGGCGGGCTTTTCGTGCAGGCTTTGCTGCGGGAGACCGGCCGTTCGCTATCGGTCGGCGACATCGAACTGCTCCAGCAGGCGCACGCCGACGAGTACATCAGGCAGCTTGATTCTGTGACCGCGCTGCCCGGCGCGCGTGAGCTCCTCGCCGCGCTCACCGGCGCGGGCGTGAAGTGGGGCATCGCGACCAGCGGGTACGCGGCGACCGCCCGGTCTGCCCTGGACCTGCTCGGCCTGCCAGAAGACACGCCGATGGTGACCAGGGATCTGGTGCGGCACGCCAAGCCGGACCCTGACCTGTTCCTCGCCGCCGCCGCGCTGCTCGGCGTGGACCCGCGGCACACGATGGTCGTGGGCGACAGCGTCTGGGACCTGCTCGCCGCGCGGCGTGCGGGGGCGCTCGGCATCGGGCTGCAGTCCGGCGGGTACGGCCGTGAGGAGCTTGAGCGGGCAGGCGCGTACCGCGTGTACGCGGACCCGGCAGAGATGCTCTCGCGGATCGACGAGGCCGGGGTCCGGTTCGACGACCTCGGATAGGGCGCGAAACCGGATAGCTGACGGCGGAAGGCTGGTCGGTTGACCTCGACCGGCATCGCGTTCCTGCTGCTTGACGGTGGCGGCGCGGGCGAGCGTGAAGACGACCTGCTGGCGCTCGCCTGGGAGGTCTACGGCAACCCTGGCGACCCGGAGGCCGTGCGGCAGGCGCGCGTGCGGCGGAGGCAGCCAGGCTTCGTGCTCGCTGAGGCGCGGCACGGCGGGTACCTGGTCGGATACGCGTCGGGCATGCCGCTGCGGCCGTCGACCTCCTGGTGGCGGAGGCTGACCACGCCGCTGCCGCCCGAGGTCACGGCCGAGCACGCCGGTCGCACGTTCGCGCTGACCGATTTGCTGGTGCGGGCGTCCTGGCGGCGGCAGGGCATCGGCGCGCAGCTGCATGAGCTTGTTCTGGCTGGCCGCCCCGAGGAGCGGGCCACGCTCACCGTCTCACCCGGGGCCGCGGCGGCACAGGCGGCGTTGCGGTCATGGGGCTGGCGGAAGGTGGCGCGGACCCGCGATACGGACCCGGCAGGGCATGTCCTCGATGTCATGGTCATCGACCTGCCGTGGGTCCCGCCGGTTTACCGGGACTGGTGACCTCGGTGCGATCAAACGCCCACCCTGCTGCACTTACCAAGCACCTTGCTTGACATACCAATCTTGCTTGGTATAGTTAGCAGCATGAGCCCGACCAAGGAGACAGCCATGACCGAGAACATGACAGAAGAACTGCAGGACCAGGCACTCGCCGCCGTTCGCAAGAGTCACGAGATGACGCTCGAGACGGTCAAGAAGATCGTCCAGGCCATGTCCGCCGCCACCGCGCACCTGCCGGCGAGCCCGTTCGCCGACAAGCTGTCCACGAACCTGCCGTTCGCCGACAAGCTGCACGGCCTGCCCAAGCTCCCGGAGCCTGGCACGGTCGTGGCGTCCGTCTTCGACTTCGCCGGGGAGCTGCTTGCCGAGCAGCGCAAGTTCGCCGACGAACTGGTCAAGGCGACCACCACGCGACGCCACGCCGCGGCCGGCACCGATGCTCCGCCCGCTCCCGACGCGGAGTAAGCGGCCCCCAAATCTTCAGTGCGCGGTGGTGCAGGTTCTTGCACCACCGCGCACTATAGTTTGCATAACGTCGCACTGACGGCGTCGCCCGGCAGAAGGCACGAACAGCGGAAGACCTGACAGGGAGGCACGCCATGCCCGACACTCCCGGCCCGTGGAAGGCCCAGCGGGACGCCTGGGAAGCTCAGCGGGAGGCACTTGGCGCGTTCATCCGCGAACGACGCAAGCAGGCCAACCTGTCTCTCCGCCAACTCGCCGAGATGACCAGCCTGTCCAACCCTTACCTCAGCCAGATCGAGCGCGGCCTGCACCAGCCCTCGGTGCGCGTGCTGAAGGCGATCTCGGATGCGCTTAACCTCTCCGCCGAGACGCTGCTCGCCCAGGCGGGCCTGATCGACGCGATGGCCGCGGGGACAGACGCCGAACCCGGCTCGGCCGACGGACCGGGCGCGGACGGGCAGCCGGACGTCCCCGAGACCGAGCAAGCCATCCGCGCCGACAAGCGCCTCTCCGAAGACCAGAAGT
>Ga0335072_10009278_pt1 | contig 14197 bp, 11 predicted proteins | sample Lox_Sample_21_FD_206725 | JGI IMG/M metagenome (GOLD analysis project Ga0335072, IMG submission 206725) | Soil microbial communities from Loxahatchee National Wildlife Refuge, Florida, United States - Lox_Sample_2.1 | ecosystem: Environmental > Terrestrial > Soil > Wetlands | place: USA...
CGGCGGCCAGGCGGGCCTGGCCGCCGGCGCGAGCCTCCTCGGCTACGGCGGCGGCCACGGCGGGCGCCACGTCGCGATTGAAGACGGAGGGGATGATGTAGTCCTCGCCCAGCTCCTCGTCGGTGACGATGCGGGCGATCGCCTGTGCGGCCACGAGCTTCATGCGGTCGGTGATGGCCGACGCGCGGACGTCGAGGGCGCCGCGGAAGATGCCGGGAAAGGCGAGCACGTTGTTGATCTGGTTGGGGTAGTCCGAGCGGCCGGTGGCCATGATGCGCACGTACCTGGCGGCCTCCTCGGGGGTCACCTCCGGGTTGGGGTTGGCCATCGCGAAGACCATCGCATCCGCGTTCATGGCCGCAAGCGCCTCGGTGGGCAGCGCGCGGGCGCCGGAGAGGCCGATCATCAGGTCGGCGCCCTCGATCACGTCGGCGGGCGCGCCGGCGCGGCGCTCGGGGTTGGTGACCTCGGCGAACCAGCGCTTCTGGGGGTTCATGGTGCCGTCGAGGTAGTCGGCGCGCTCGACGTGCAGCGCGCCCTGGGAGTCGGCGCCGACGATCTGGCGCACGCCGGCTTCGAGCATGATCTTGGTGACGGCGATGCCGGCGGCGCCGAGGCCGATGATCAGCACTTTGAGGTCCTCCATGCGCCGGCCGGTGAGCTTGACGGCGTTCAGCAGCGCGGCCATCACGACGACGGCGGTGCCGTGCTGGTCGTCGTGGAAGACGGGGATGTCGAGCTCCCGCTTGAGGCGGTCCTCGATCTCGAAGCAGCGCGGGGCTGAGATGTCCTCGAGGTTGATGCCGCCGAAGGCGGGGGCCACGTGCTTGACGGCCTGCACGATCTCCTCGGGGTCCTTGGTGTCCAGGCAGAGGGGGAAGGCGTCGACGTCGGCGAACTCCTTGAACAGGCAGCACTTGCCCTCCATCACCGGCATCGCCGCCTCGGGGCCGATGTCGCCGAGCCCGAGCACGGCGGTGCCGTCGCTGACGACCGCCACGGTGTTGCGCTTGACGGTGTACTGGAAGGCCCTCTCGGGATCCTCGGCGATCACCAGGCAGACGCGGGCCACGCCCGGGGTGTAGGCCATCGAGAGATCGTCGCGGGTCTTCAGCGGGTGCTTGTTGTGCTGCTCGATCTTGCCGCCGATGTGCAGCTGCAGGGTGCGGTCGGTGGTGTCGAGCACGTGCGCGCCGTCGACCACCTCGATCGCGGCGGTGACCACGTTCCAGTGCTCCGGGCCGGCGGTGTCGACGACGATTTCGCGCACGCTGTGACCCGACTCGACCTCCACCGGATCGACGGCGGCGACCATCCCGCCGGCGTCGGCGATCGCGGAGGAGACGTCGGCGAGCAGGCCGGGGCGGTCGCCGAGCTCCACGCGGATGTTGAGCCTGTATTGGGCGCTGGGGGTGAGGCTGGTCATGGCGGGTCGTGATCTTAGGGCCTTCGCGGGTGGCGGCGCGCGGCGCGGGCACCCGGGCGTGGCTCGGCGGCGGCGCTCTCGTAGAGTGACCGGGACATGGCCAGAACCGCGACAGCCGACTCCGAGCGGGCATCCGCGCGCGTATCCGCGAGCCCCGACGAGCGGCTGTTCCTGATCGACGGCCCGAGCCTCGTCTACCGCGCGTTCTACGCGTTGCCGGAGTCGATCGCCACCTCCACCGGGGAGCCGACGAACGCGATCTTCGGCTTCGCCTCGATGCTCGTGAAGATCGTCACCGAGTACGGCGTGCGTCCCACGATCGTGGCCTGGGACGCCGGCACCTCGGGGCGCACGGAGCTGTTCGCCGACTACAAGGCCACGCGCCGCTCGCGGCCGGACCTGCTCAAGGCGCAGTGGCCGGCGATGGAACCGCTGGTGGAGGCCTTCGGCTATCGCAACGTCAGGCTGGAGGGCTACGAGGCCGACGACGTGATCGCCTCGCTGGCCGAGCGGGCGCGCCTGATGGGTCTGCCGAGCACGATCGTCACAGGCGACCGCGACGTCTTCCAGCTGATCGACGAGGACGGCCTCGTGCAGGTGATGGCCACCGCGCGGGGCATCACCGACACCAAGCTCTACGACCGACAGGCGGTGATCGACCGCTACGGGATCGCGCCGGAGCTGATCCCCGACTTCTACGGCCTGAAGGGAGACACCTCGGACAACATCCCGGGCGTGCCGGGCATCGGCGACAAGACCGCCGCGGAGCTGATCCGCGCCCACGGCTCGCTCGAGGAGGTGCTCGCCCACGTGCCGGAGATCGGCGGCGCCAAGCGCAAACAGAACCTGGTCGAGCACGCGCAGGACGCGCGCACCTCAAAGCAGCTGGCCACGGTGCGACGCGATCTCGAGGTGGCGCTCGACCTCGCGGAGGCGGCCAGCCACGAGCCCGACCGCTCGCGGCTGCGGGAGTTCTTTCGCCGCTACGAGCTGCGCGACCCGCTGCGCCGGCTGGAGGAGGCGCTCGGCGAGGGCGAGGCGGCGGCGCCGGCCGCACGGCCCGCGGCGGGACGCAAGCTGCAGGGGCGCGTGCGCGCGGGCACGCCCGGCGAGATCGCAAAGCTCGCCGGCGAGGGAGAGCTGCACGTGGTTGTGCGCGCCAGCGAGCCGCCCGAGGGGGCGCTGTTCGCCGAGGGGGCGCCCTGGCGCTTCGCGGCGAGCGACGGACGGGGCAGGCGCCCGGAGGTGCTCGCCGGCGAGTGCGAGGGGCCCGAGGAGATCGTGGCTGCGTGCGGCGAGCGCCCGGTGGTGGTGCACGACGCCAAAGCGCTGCGCGAGGTGCCCGCGCGCCTGGCCCACGACACGCTGCTCGGGGCCTATCTGCTCGAGCCGGCGCGGCGGGGCTACCCGTTCTCGGAGCTATGCGAAGAGCGGGGCTTTGCGTGCGAGCTCGAGGATCCGCTGGCGGCCGACGCTGTGCTGCTGGGCGCGCTCGGCGACTGGCAGCGCGAGCAGATCGCGGACCGCGAGCTGCTGGGCGTGATGCGGGACATAGAGCTGCCGCTGGTGGCGGTTCTGCGGGCGATGGAGATCGCCGGCGTGCGCCTGAACTGCGCGCGCCTGGATGAGATCACGGGCCGTGTGCGCGAGGAGATCGAGGAGCTCGAAGGGGAAATCTTCGCGCTCGCCGGCGAGGAGTTCCTGATCTCCTCGCCCCAGCAGCTGGGAGAGATCCTGTTCGAGAAGCTAGGCCTCTCGCGCAAGCGCCGCGGCAAGACGGGCTACTCCACCGACGCGCGGGTGCTGCAGGCGATCCGCTCCGAGCACGCGATCGTGCCGCGGATCGAGCGCTGGCGGGAGCTGAGCACGCTGATCAAGACCTATCTCGACGTGCTCGGAGACCTCGTGGACGAGCAGTCGCGCATTCACACCACCTTCCTGCAGGCGGTGGCTCAGACGGGGCGCCTGTCGAGCACCAACCCGAACATGCAGAACGTCCCCATCCGCACCGAGCTCGGCCGCGAGATCCGGGGCTGCTTCGAGGCCGCTCCGGGCAACGTGCTGATCTCCGCCGACTACTCCCAGATCGAGCTGCGGGTGCTCGCTCACGCCGCGCGGGAGCCGGTGCTGATGGAGATCTTCGCCCGCGGCGAAGACGTCCACACGGCCACCGCCTCGCAGGTGTTCGGCGTGGCGCCGGGCGAGATCGACCCGGGCATGCGCTCGAAGTCCAAGATGATCAACTACGGCATCGTCTACGGGCTCTCGGACTTCGGGCTGGCGGATCGCCTGAACATCCCCCGCGAGGAGGCCAAGGAGTTCATCGACGCCTACCTGGAGCGCTTCCCGGCGGTGGCGGCGTTCATCGCGCGCACGATCGAGCAGGCCAAGGAGGAGGGGTACGTCAAGACCCTCTGGGGTCGCCGGCGCCAGATCCCGGAGCTGCAGGCGCGCAACTACCAGGTGCGCACGCTCGGCGAGCGCCTGGCGGTGAACACCGTCATCCAGGGCACCGCGGCGGACATCATCAAGCTGGCGATGGTCCGCTGCCACGCGGCGCTGGCGGGCGAGAAGCTCACCACGCGGCTGATCCTCACGATCCACGACGAGCTGCTGTTCGAGGGTCCCCCGCAGGAGAGCGAGCGGGCGCGGGAGCTGATCGAGCGGGAGATGGTGGGCGTGTGGGAGCACGAGCCGGCGATGGCCGTGGACATCGGCGTGGGCGCCAACTGGCTGGCGGCGAAGTGAGCCGCACGCTCGCAGTGATCCTCGCCGTGGCTGCCGGCTGCCTGGTGGGGTTGCAGGCGCCGGTGAACGCGCGACTGGGGCGTCAGGTGGGGGCGTTGCAGGCGGCGACCGTCTCGTTCACGATCGGCACGCTGGTGTTGATCGTGGTGGCCGGGCTCTCCAGCGGTGGCCTGCCGAGCGTGAGCGGCGCGAGCAGAGCGCCATGGTGGGCGCTGATCGGCGGCCTGCTCGGCGCCTTCTATGTGACGGTGGCGCTGCTCACTGTGCGCACGCTCGGGCTCAGCGCGCTCACCGCGATCGTGGTCTCCGGTCAGCTCGCGATCGCGGTGGTGGTCGATCGCCTCGGCCTGCTGGGGATCGCCAGGCAGCACATCGACGCGCCGCGCATCGTCGGGCTCGTGCTGCTGCTGATCGGCGTGGTGCTGGTGGTGCGCCGCTGAGCGCTTCGCGCCATTCGCGAGGTGCCATCCTCTGCTCCTTAGCGAGGACGTGCTGGTGACCGCTTGAGGCTCAGCTACCTGGTCGCGGCCGTGGTGCCGGCCGTGGCGACGACCCGCCACGGCCCTCTTCGATACCGATCGAGGTGGTGGGGCGCTTGATCTCTTCTGGCGGCAGAGGCTTCGGCGTCATGGTTTCAGTCTACCGCCAGCGCCGCGAGCCACGCGACTGTCTGCACCACCATCAGCACGCCGAGGGCGCCGGATAGCCATGACATGCGCCGTACCTTCGCGGCGTTCTCTTCTCGCAGCTCCTGATACCCATAACCTGCGGCGGCAAGCCAGCCCAGCGTTTCGGTCTCAGCCTCCGCGAGGGCCTGCTCGTAGAGTTCGTTGTACAGCTCTTGAGCATCGACTGCGAACTTCAACTTCCATGGGGCGAGAAGTATTGCCGCCACGAAGAGGCCCAGTAGAAGCGAAGCTAGCGCCACCCAACCCAATGCATTCAGCCCTTGATCGCGAACCACGGTTGCGCCGAGGAACGATGCCACCAACGCGTGTGCGGCCAGCAGCGTTCCCGTTCGCTGTCGTACGCCTGCCACAAGCGACTCCTGATCGGCCAACGCCGACCGACCAGCCTGGTATGTGATCTCCTCGAGTCTTGGCATCTTCGAGAAGGTAGGCCGCACTGTGGACGTCCGCCTCTGCCCGGTGCTGAGGTTGGGCGATCGCGGTGGTGGTCGATCGCCTCGGCCTGCTGGGGATCGCCAGGCAGCACATCGACGCGCCGCGCATCGTCGGGCTCGTGCTGCTGCTGCTGATCGGTGTGGTGCTGGTGGTGCGCCGCTGAGCAGGCCGGCGCCTAGCCGAGCCCCTGCGCGAAACCCTCGCGCCAGGAGGCGTAGCGCGGCTGCCAGCCGAGCTCTGCCTTGAAGCGGGCGCCGCTCGCGCCGCGCAGCTCCTGCATCATCGCCACCGCCATGGAACCGGCAACGATCCTCCCGACCCAGGCAGGCACGCGCCAGGGCCGCGGCGCGTGGATGGTGCGTGCGTACACCGGCGCCCACTCGCGCACGGGAGCGGGATCGTCGTCGACGACGTTGTAGGTGGCAGGGCCCTCGTGGGCGAGCGCCGCGACGGTGGCGCTGGCGGCGTCGTCCACGTGCAAAAACGAGAACACACCGCCGCCCGAGCCCACGATCGGCAGCTGGCGACGGCGCACGTTCTTCGCCCAGGCGCCGTCGCTTGCGAAGGCGGTGCCGGGGCCGTAGAGCTGGCCATAGCGCATGACGGTTCCGCCCACGTCGAGCACCTGACGCTCGAGCTCGGCGAGCGGCTCGGCGACGAACGGGAGCGTGGCGGTCGCAAGTGGCGCGTCCTCGTCCTTGATCCAGTCGCCCGTGGGCTCGTAGGCGAAGGCGATGCTCTCGGCCACGACGCGTCCGACGTCGGCGGCGCGGGCGGCGGCGAGCAGGTTGCGGGTGCCCTCGCGGCGCAGGCGTCCGGTGCTTGCGACGGCGCGCTCGAAGTGGCGCGTGTCGAGCTCGGCGGGCAGGTCGGTGAGCAGGTGCACGACGGCGTCAGGCCGTGCGGCAGTGAGCTCGCGGGCGAGGGCAGGGGCGTCGTAGGCGTCACAGATGGCCGTCTCGATGCCTTGCTCGCGCAACGCGGCGGCCTTCTCAGGCGAACGGGTCATGGCGATCGGCTCGTGTCCGGCGTCGACGAGAGCCGGCAGCAGCGGCCGCCCCATCACGCCGGTGGAGCCAGCCACGAATACCCTCATCGCGCGGTCTCCGTGGCGGTCGGTGCGGGTATCGGCGCTTGGGCTTCGATAGCAGCCGTGCGCCACAGCCACGCGAGCATCAACGCGGCGATGGCGAGGGAGAAGAAGTCAAAGTACCCCAGCCACGCGGGGTGGGCCTTGGAAATGTCGAGCAGGTGGTTGAGGCTGTGCAGGGCGTACTGCAGCGTGGCCACCGCGAGCACCGGCACGCGCCAGCTGACGTGGCGAATCGAGAGCAGCATGGCGATCGCGATCGCGGCGTAGAAGGTGGAGACGTCGCGGATGTAGTGGCCGTTGAAGGCGCCGAAGGGTCCCACCGCGACGTAGAAGCCATGGGGGCTGACGGCCATGAAGACGGCGAGCCCCAGGTTCACGAGCGCGAACGCCACGAGCCCCACGACCACGATCGAAGGCTCGGCGCCCGCGCGCTCTCGACCGTCATCAGAGGTGAGCTCGCCGGATCGCCGCGCGGTTCCCATCGTGGCCACGATATGGGCTGGCAGGCCGCTGCTGGAGGTCCAGTTGCGACTCGCTCGGCCGTGCCAATGGCGCTCAGCTGCCACTCACCTCGGCCAGCGCGGCCGCGATCAGCCTCACGCCCTGCTCGATGGCGGGCTCGGAGAGGTTGCCATAGCCGAGCACGAGGCCCGGCGGGCCACCATGGGCGAAGCGGTGCCAGGAGAGTCCCTCCATGCCCACGCCACGCGCGGCGGCGGCGTCGAGCAGGGCCCGCTCGCTCACGCCGGCGGGCAGCGTGACCAGCTCGAACAGGCCGGCACCGGCCTCGCCGGGGCTCGCCTGGGGCAGCCAGAGGGCCAGTGCCCGCAGCAGGGTCTCGCGGCGGTGCTCATAGCGCGCGCGCATGCGCCGCAGGTGGCGATCGAGCTCGCCGCGCCGGATGAAGTCGCACAGCGCGAGCTGGCCCACCACCTCCGAGCCGCCGTCCTCCACCGCCTTGCTCGAGATCAGATCCCAGGCAAGCCACGAGGGGATCAGGATCCAGCCCAGGCGCATGCCGGGCGCGAGGCGCTTGCTGGCGGAGCCGATGTAGAGGACGCGCTCGGGGGCGAGGCCCTGCAGGGCACCGACGGCCACCCGGTCGTAGCGGTACTCGGCGTCGAAGTCGTCCTCCACGATCAGCCGCTCGCCGGTCTCGGCCCATTCGATCAGGGCGGTGCGGCGCGCGCGGGAGAGGACGGCGCCGGTCGGAAACTGGTGGGCGGGCGTGACGAGCACCGCGCGGGCATCGGTCTGGGCGAGGGAGTCCACGCACAGGCCCTGCTCGTCGACGGGCACCGGGATCGTGTCCAGTCCCGCCTGCTCGGCGATCAGGCGGTGCACCTGCCAGCCGGGGTCCTCGACCGCGATCGCCTCCACGCCACGGCGGGCGAGCCAGCGGCAGAGCAGCGAGAAGCCCTGCATGAAGCCGGTGCACATCAGCATGTGCTCGGGGTCGGTGGCCGCGCCGCGCACCCGCGCGAGGTACTCGGCCAGCGCTTCGCGCAGCTGTGGCACGCCGCGTGGGTCGCCGTAGCCGACGGCGTCGAGCGGAGACTCGCGCCAGGCGGCGCGCAGCGAGCGCAGCCAGCGATCGCGGGGAAAGCCGGCGAGATCGGGCAGCCCGGGGTGGAAGTGGTAGGGAAAGGAGGGCATGAGCGATCGGGCGGGCGCGCGGGCTGCCGCTACGCCCACCGCTTTGGCGACGCGCACCGCGGCTCCCTGGCGGCTCTCGAGATAGCCCTCGGCGGCGAGCTGGCCGTAGGCCTCGGTGACGACGCCGCGCGAGACGGCGAGCTCACCGGCGAGGGCGCGGGTGGAGGGCAGCCTGGTGCCGGCGGGCAGGCGCCCGGCGCGGATGTCCTCCCGCAGGGAGCGCTCGAGTTGCTCGTGCAGCGGCAGCTCGCTGTCGCGCTCGAGCGCCACCAGCAGCTCGGGCCCACCAACTGGCCCTCTTGATCCAGTCATTACTGGAACTGTATACGGGACCAGTCTCGGCGTAGTGTGAACGTGGAGCGAACTCCCGACGCGCGAGCGACCCCAGGAGGCCCCATGAGCCAATCCCGCCAAGCACCAAACGGCAGTGTCAGTTCGAACGCTCCCATCACGATTGTGGGCGCCGGCCTCGCCGGCCTGACCGCGGCGATCGCCTGCGCGGAAGGCGGCGCCTCGGTGGCGCTGCTCGAGGCCCACCGGACGCTTGGCGGGCGAGCGCGCACCAGCGAGGGCCCCTACAGGGCGAACCTCGGGCCCCATGCCCTCTACAAGGACGGGCCCCTGTGGCGGTGGATGGCGGAGCGCAAGCTGCTGCCCAGGCACGTGAGCCCGCCGCTCACCGGCGTCAGGTTTCGCCTCCAGGGCCACGTCAGGCGCACGCCTCCGCTCGGCGCCTTGCCGGCGGTGCTGCGCCTGCGTGGACGCCAGGCGCCGGTGGAGCTCGACTTTCGCAGCTGGGCGACCGAGCACACCGACGCGCGCACCGCGGCGATGCTCTCGGCGGCGGCGGGCGTGTACACCTTCCATCACGACCCCGGATCGCTCTCGGCGGCGTTCGTCTGGCCGCGCACGATCAGGTCGTTGCTGACCGCGCCCTCGCCGGCGCGCTACCCGGTCGGCGGCTGGGCGGCCGTGATCGACTCGCTGGAGCGCCGCGCACGAGACCTGGGCGTGACGATCCAGGCCGGCAGGGCGGCCACGGAGCTGCCCGAGCCGCCCGTGATCGTGGCCACCGAGCTGGCGCAGGCGCGGGAGCTGCTCGGCGACGACTCGCTGAGCTGGACGGGCGGAAGCACGCTCTGCATCGACCTCGCCCTGCGGCGGCGGCGGGGCGATCCGTTCGTGGTGTCCGACCTCGACGAGGCCGGCTGGGTGGAGCGCTTCAGCGCCCAGGACCGCACGCTCGCGCCCGAGGGCGAGGAGCTCTTCCAGGCGCAGATGCCGCTGCGGCCGGACGAGGACGTCGAGCGCGCGGCCGCGCGGCTGGAGGCGCTGCTGGACGTCGCCATGCCGCGGTGGCGCGAGCGCGAGACCTGGCGGCGGCGCCAGACGATGGCCCTGCGCTCGGGCGCTGTGGACATGCCCGGCGCCAGCTGGCGCGACCGGCTGGCGATCGATCGCGGCGCGGGGGTGTTCCTCGCCGGCGACATGGTCGCCGCGCCGGGGCTGCTCGCGGAGGTGTCGTGGGCGAGCGGGGTGGAGGCGGCGCGGCTGGCCCTCGCCGCGCTTCAGGGGGCGGCAGCGAAGGCGAGCGAGGCGCCCGCGCCGGAGCTCGGCAACGGTCGCGTGCCCGCAAAGCTCGGCGGGGCCACGTTGAGGTAGTGATTGAAGGCCCAGGTGCTCACGCGGCGGGATTCCAGCGCGCGTGAGAGCCAGGTGGGAGCGCGGGTGGGGGTGAGCTGACCGACGGCGCGCTGGACGCGCAGCAGCCACGCGTACTTCCAGGCGTGGGCGTCCGAGAAGGCGCCATAGCGTGCCAGCGCCTGGGCGGCATCCGCGCGTCCCGCGCCCACCGCCCGCAGCTCGCGGGCGCAGGCGAGGCCGAAGTAGAGGGCGGTGCGGATGCCCTCTGCGGTGAGCGGCAGACAGTGGCCGGCGGAGTCGCCGACGAAGAAGACGCCGTCCTCCACCGCCGGGCGCAGCTGATGGGGGATCCAGTTGCCCTGGTAGCCGTCGGGCCGGTGGCCGAGCTCGCCGGCGAGGTGCACGGTGGGCTCCTTGACGTGGTGGCTGGGCCAGAAGGAGCCCACGCCGATGCGCACCTCGTCGCGGGCGGGAAAGCTCCAGGCGTAGCCGGCGCGGATGCAGCGGTGGTCGATCCACAGCTCGAGCTCGGAGCCCTCGCCGGCGGGGTGGACCTCCAGGCCACGGGAGAGGCGCGCGTTGGGGGGCTGGATCGGCGTCCCGTTGGAGAGCACCCGCCGCCAGCCCAGGGCGTCGATCACCAGCGGTGCGTGCAGGTCGCCCCGATCGGTGTGTACGGTGAGGCCCTCGCGGCCCGTGACGGTGGCGGTCTCGAGCTCCGTGTCGGCCTGGTCGGCCTGGCCGTGGAGCAGGGCGCAGAGCTCGCGGTAGTCGAAGGTGGAGAACGACCACGGCATCGGCCAGCGGGAGGTGCGATGGGGGGTGTGGACGAGCAGCGAGTCGAAGGTCTGGCGCAGCGACCCGAGCAGGTCGAGGGCCTCGAGCCACAGGGTGGGCACGGCGCAGGCCGAGGTCTGGCGCTCGCCGAGCTCGTAGCGGTCGACGATCAGCACCTTCATGCCCGAGCCGGCGAGCTCGCGGGCGACCGCCAGGCCCGCGAAGGAGGCGCCGCAGACGAGCACGTCGCAGTCGCGGGAGCTCGAAAACGGGGTGCGCTCCGTCCCCCGCTTGGTGGCACGCACGGGCATCGTCGCCAATCATAGGCTCGGACGCCGCCTCCCACCTCAGAGCCGGCTGCGCTAGGCTTCGATCGGTGCAAACCGTCACGGTGGATAACGCGCAGGCCCAGGTGGTGGAGGGGTCGAACGGGCTGCTGCTCGAGATCGACGGGCAGATAGTGCCCAACTACGACGCCACCTTCCGGGACATCGAGGAGGGCGAGGTCGTCACGGGCCACGTCGTGCGCATCGACAACGACGAGGTCCTCGTGGACATCGGCTACAAGTCCGAGGGGGTCATCCCCGCCAACGAGCTCTCGATCCGCAAGGCGGTGGATCCCGGTGAGGAGGTGCACCTGGGCGAGGAGGTCGACGCGATCGTCCTCACCAAGGAGGACCAGGACGGCCGTCTGATCATGTCCAAGAAGCGTGCCCGCTTCGAGAAAGCGTGGCGGCGGATCGAAGCGGCGGCGGAGTCCGGAGAGCCCGTCGAGGGAACCGTGATCGAGGTGGTCAAGGGAGGCCTGATCATCGATCTCGGCGTGCGCGGCTTCCTGCCGGCGTCGCTCGTGGACATCCGGCGGGTGCCGAACCTCGACGAGTACATGGGCACGAAGATAGAGACGAAGGTGATCGAGCTCAACCGCTCGCGCAACAACGTCGTGCTCTCCCGCCGGGCGGTGCTGGAGGAGGAGCGCAAGGAGGTGCGCCAGCAGATCCTCGACCGCCTGCAGCCCGGCCTCGTGGTGGAGGGCCAGATCTCGAACATCGTGGACTTCGGGGCCTTCGTGGACCTCGACGGCATCGACGGCCTGATCCACATCTCAGAGCTCTCCTGGTCGCACGTCAACCACCCCAGCGAGATCCTCAACATCGGCGACACCGTGCAGGTGAAGGTGCTCGACATCGACCGCGACCGCCAGCGCATCTCCCTGGGCCTCAAGCAGACCCAGGAGGATCCCTGGCAGCGGATCGTGGACACCTACAACGTGGGCGACGAGCTCGCCGGCAAAGTCACCAAGGTGGTCACCTTCGGGGCCTTCGTGGAGATCCTCGACGGCGTGGAGGGCCTCGTGCACATCTCTGAGCTGGCGGCCCACCACGTGGAGAGCCCCCGCGAGATCGTCCATCCCGGCGATGAGATCCGGGTGAAGATCCTCGAGATCGACTCCGAGCGCAGGCGACTGTCGCTGTCGGCCAAGCGCGTGGAGGACCAGATCCTGCCGGTCGCCCGCGAGGCCGCCCCGGCCGCGGAGGCCGCGCAGACGCCGGCCGCCGAGGAGGCTCCCGCCGCGGAGGGCGAGGTGAGCGCGAGCGAGACGCAGGTCGCCGAGGCGCCGTCCGAGGAGGCTCCGGCGGCGCAGGTGGAGACGCTCGAGGCGCCCCCCGCCGGGGAGGCCGTGGCGCCTGCCGCTGAGACCGCCGTTGCAAAGGAGCCTGCGACGGAGGAGTCTGCGGCTGAGGCACAGGCCCCGGAGGCGCCGGCGACTGAGGCGCCCGCCGAGGAGGCGCCGGCGCCGGAGGAGCCTCCCATGACGGAGCAGGCGCCCGTGACGGAGGCGCCGAACGGCCAGGAGCCGGTCGCGCAGGCTGGCGCCGAGGATGGCTCCGAGCTTCAGCCGGCGGGCGAGCCGGCGCAGGACTGACGCCAAGCGCGTCGTCGTGAGCTGAGCGACGTGGGCCGGTCGCCCGAGTCGGTGCCGTTCGTGGGGCTGACGGGCGGGATGGGCGCGGGGAAGTCCACCGCGCTGCGGGCTCTGGAGCAGCTGGGCGCCGCCACCATCTCCAGTGACGCGATCGTGCACGAGCTCTACGCGCGCGACGAGCGGCTGCGCAGGGCGGTGGTGGAGCGCTGGGGCGAGCGGGTTGCCCCCAATGGCGCCGTCGACCGGGCGGCGGTCGCCGAGCGGGCGTTCGCAAGCGAGGATGAGCGTCGCTGGCTGGAGGGCCAGCTGTGGCCGCTGGTGGGCGAGCGGGTGGCCGGCTGGCTCACGCAGGTGCGCGCCCGACGGCCGCCCCCGCGGGCGGCCGTGGTGGAGGTGCCGCTGCTGTTCGAGGCGGGCCTGCAGGACATCTACGACGCCACCATCGCGGTGGTGGCCGGCGAGGAGATCCGGGCGGAGAGAGCTGCCGGGCGGGGACATGCGCGGGAAGACGCCCGCACCGCCCGGCAGCTGGACCAGGAGCAGAAGGCCCGCAAAGCCACCTTCGCGGTGCGCAACGACGGCAGCGTGGAGGAGCTCACGGCGCAGCTGTCCAGGGTGCTCGAGCGGCTCGCGCCGGCATGAGGCTCGCGCTGGCGGCCGCGGTGGTGGCGGGGGCACTGGCGATTGTGGTGGGTCCAGAGCTCAGCCACAGCGTCCGCAAGCTGGGCCTGCCACTGAGCGACACTCAGATCATCCGCGAACAGGCGGCAGACAAGCACCTGGACCCGGCGTTGATCGCGGCGGTGATCTACGCGGAGACCAAGTTCGACCCTCGCACCTCCCGCGCGGGCGCGGAGGGATTGATGCAGCTGCTGCCGAGCACCGCTCTCTTCCTGGCCCATCTCTCCGGCGGCACCCGCTTCACCACCAGCGACCTCGCCACGCCGGCCGTGAACGTGGCCTACGGCAGCTACTACCTGCGCTACCTGCTCGACCACTACGAAGGCGACGAGATGCTCGCGGTGGCCGCCTACAACGCCGGCCTGGCCAACGTGGACGGCTGGGTGGAAAAGGCGCGCGGCGAAGGCCGCCAGCTGCAGGTGGCCGACATCCCCTTCCCCGAGACCCGCGAATACGTGCGCCGCGTGCTGGCCGCCCAGCGGGAATACCGCGCCCTGTACTCCCAGCAGCTCGGCATCGGCTGAGCTAACGTGAGAGGCCCGTCCGATGCCGCCGTTCAAGCTCGACAGCGCCTTCACGCCGACCGCCGACCAGCCGCGGGCGATCGCGCAGCTGGCGGAGGGGATCGAGGCGGGAGAGCGCTTTCAGACGCTGCTCGGGGCCACGGGCACGGGCAAGACGATGACGATGGCGGGCGTGATCGAGGCGGTGCAGCGGCCGACGCTGGTGATCGCCCACAACAAGACCCTGGCGGCGCAGCTGTGCAACGAGTTCCGCACGTTCTTCCCGGAGAACGCCGTGGAGTACTTCGTCTCGTACTACGACTACTACCAGCCCGAGGCCTACGTGCCCAGCCGGGACCTGTACATCGAGAAGGACTCCGCCATCAACGAGGAGGTGGACCGGCTGCGCCACGCGGCCACAGCGGCGGTGTTCGCTCGCCGGGACGTGGTGGTGGTCGCGTCGGTGTCCTGCATCTACGGCCTGGGCTCGCCGGAGGTGTACGAGATGAACATGCAGATCCTCAAGCGCGGCGAGCGCATCGACCGCGACGAGCTGCTGCGAAAGCTGGTCTCGATCCAGTACACCCGCAACGACACGGTCCTCTCGCGGGGCACCTT
>Ga0335072_10009282_pt1 | contig 14191 bp, 11 predicted proteins | sample Lox_Sample_21_FD_206725 | JGI IMG/M metagenome (GOLD analysis project Ga0335072, IMG submission 206725) | Soil microbial communities from Loxahatchee National Wildlife Refuge, Florida, United States - Lox_Sample_2.1 | ecosystem: Environmental > Terrestrial > Soil > Wetlands | place: USA...
CCAATAATGTGAGCTGCTCGCCTTTATCCTACAGGATGAGCGGTTAGTGGAAGTGATTCGCGATCATGATGTTGGCGTTACTCTCGTCGATTTGCGAGTAGAGCAAGTAGCGGCCGTCGGGAGAGACGGACATGCCGTCGCTCAGGTCTTTGTCGGCTTTGAAGATTTCGCGGGTATGCCTGGTAGCGAAATCGAAAAAGCAAATGCTCCGTGGGCTGTCTTGAGGAGCGAAGTAGATTCCGTCGCGCACGAGCGTCCACTGAGATTCGAGAAATACTTTCGGTATACCGGAAACTTCCTGGGGCGTCGCACCGGAGCGGTCCAGCGCAAGCATCATCATATTCGAGTTGGCAATTCTCGATGGAAAGTAAAGCGCCTTGCCGTCGGAAGACTCGATCATAGTGAGCAGGTCCAGGGATCCCGCAAGAAGTGTGGCGTCACCTCCCCCCACAGGGCAACGGTAGAGCTGATGACCAACGCCTTCGGAGCCGCGGAAATAGATCCACTTTCCGTCGTGCGACCAGTAAGGATGCTCGGCTTCGCGCACATTGGTTTTCAGTTTGTGCGCGACACGATCCGATATATCCGCCGTGTACACGTCCTCAAGCCCGCTGAGTCCTACCATATCGAACGTAATTTTCTGCGAATCAGGCGACCAGCGGGGGAAACCGGCGGGCCCTTCATGCGAAATCTGAACGGGATTGCCGCCATCGGCGTCGGCCACCCATACGCTCCAGGTTCCCGAGCGAGCCGAATCGAAGGCCACATGCTTACCGTCCGGAGAATATTGGCTGCAATTTTGTTGCCGGGTCGACACCAACATCTGCAACGCCGGAGCTTCGGGATGTTCCAGGTCTTTTCTCCAGATGTTCACGCGGTCGTCGGCCAGGCTGAAGGCCAATTTGTGCCCATCGCGAGAAGTCGTTGGCCATTGTCCTTCTCCGACCTGCAGTTTGTACACTTCGCCATCGCTCACGCGAATTACATAGAATCCTTCGTCCTGTGGACTGTACCCTGCCACGACCAGCGACTTATCATCGCCGCTCCAAGCTAGTCCGTGGGGGAATTCGTGCCGCGTGGTCAGCGATCGTTTGGATTTTCCCTCAAGATCGGTAACAACGTACTCGAAGGAAGTCGTGCTATGGATACAGAGGATGGCCAGCTCCTGCCCGCCATGCGAGAACGTTAAGGCTCCCTCGTGATTGCACGACGGATCATGGGGAAACTCGTGAGATTCGAGAGTCTCCATGTTAAGCAGGAAGGCGCGGTCGCCGGGTCGTCCGTTTTCGCTATCGGTAAAGGCGAGCCATTTCCCGTCGGGGGACCAACTGATGGGCGCCGCAACAGAGTAGGGTGTATGGGTGGCGAGGAGTTTGCGTTCCGGTCCGCCCAATGCCGGCACAACGTAGATGCCAGTGTCGTCACCAGCCAGGCGATGAAAAGCAATCTGCGTGCCGTCGGCGGACCACGTCGAACTGATCCATTCGGAAGGATGGTTGGTTAACCGCAGCACCGTTTCACTGCCTATTGCTTTTACATACAAGTCAAACCCCGGCTTTCCCGAGCGATTGCTTGTGCCGTTATCCCAGGAGAACGCGATCCTTGAGCCATCTGGCGAAAACGAAGGAGCTGTCTCCCACCCCGGGTAGGAAGTGAAAGGGACAACTGTCATCGGCTGGGAATTGCCAGGTTTGCGAGATAGCCAGCCGAATAGAACCGCGGCCGCCACCAGGACGCCTGCGGCTACCAAGCCAAGGGTCCATTTCTGACTCGTCCAGGCTCTTGCCGAGGGGACGGGCACAATTTCCACAGATTGCTGTGGCTTCGCAACCGACATTACCAACGGCGCTTCAGGCTTGATCTTTCCGATGAATCGGTAGCCCCGCTTCGGCAGCGTCTCTACGAACCGCGGGTTTTCCACCGAATCGCCGAGAGCCTCGCGAATCTTGCTCACCGCGGCGGCCACACTGTGATCGAAGTCGACAAAGGTATCCGCCTGCCACAGGGCGCGACATACTTCGTCCCGCGTCACTACTTCTCCGGCATTCTCGATTAGCATGGCCAACAATTGAAAAGGCTGCGCTTGCAATCGGACTCTTCGTCCGTCCCTATGTAATTCCCCGGAGCGCAGGTCCAGTTCAAAACGGTCGAAGGCCACTCGGTGGGAGTTGCCACCCGATGCTCGTTCTGACTTGTCGGACGAAGAGGGCATTTCTCCACTCTCGAATGAATCGGAGGAATTGGCGCGATGCTAGCAGAGCGCGAAAGCTAACGTCAATTCCAAATCATGTCCGGTTCTAAGTGATAAGTCCTTGTAAATCAAAGCGTTAGCTGATGAACAAGAATTGAACAGAAAGTGAAGGGCAGCGCATTGTCTAGCAGCCCATCTTTCCGCATTCTGCCCCGGCATTTCCATTGGTGGTCGTCCCAACCCCGAGCTTGGAGTGCAAAATTTGTGCCAGACCTCTAAGGAGAGAAACAATGAATCGAAAGAATACGTTCCAGGTTCTTTGGAGCGGGCGGTTTTCCGCTCTCGCGGTATTGATTGCGTTAGGGCTGTTGTTTACCGCCGCCGGTGCCAAGGCCGGCGGTTGTGCCGTTCCTTACAAAGCGGGAGCCGCCGCCGTCCCCCCCGCAATTCCGTTTGTCAGCCCTCACGCGGACGGAGAATCGAACGAGCATGCCAACATCGTAGGTTTGTGGCATGTGAATTACACTGCAACTTCCGATGATAATTCCCCCCCAGGAGGGCCTTACCCCGCTACGCCCTTCCCATTTCTCGAGTCCTTCAAGACCTGGCACGGGGATGGAACTGAATTTGAAAATGCAGTTCTTCCACCCGCCGGCGGGAATATCTGCTTCGGCGTCTGGAAGGAGTTGGGCAACGGCTCCGTCAAGCTGCATCATATCGGTCTAATGTTCAACACGGACGGCAGCCTCTCCGCCATCTTTACCGTCGACGAAACGGATACGGTCTCTCCCGACGGCAAAACGTACAAAGGGTCCTTCGATTTCAAACTCTGGCCTCCCAGCTACGATGCCGTCGGCGCGGGAAAACCAATAGCAGAGGTCAAGGGAACGACGGCCGCTACGCGCATCACCGTCGATTGAAGAATCCACTTCCCGTTTTGCGCGATGACCGGCACAACACGGCCCACGCTCTTACACCCCGAGTGCGTGGGCCGACTCTCTGGATGTCTGCGCAAGCGGATTCGGTGTGCTTTCCCAAGGATTGCGTCGGGAATCCACTTCAGGAGTGAGTTAGTTCCTCATAAACGCGCCAGCAGTGCGCGATCAATCGCTGGAGAGAAGCGGACTTCCGGGTACTAATCCGAACATTTTCGGATCGAATGCTGGCCCAGGTTTGCGAGGACGTAGTTCAGTTGGCCAGCTCGCCCGCCTGCCAAGCAGCAGAGCTGGCGAATGAGAAGAGGGACGAATTGTAGGTTCTTGACCCCGACACCACCGCATATCTTATGCACCTATGAGAGAGCACGGCGGATTCGATCGTTCTCGCCCGCCCGTTTGTCGAACCGGTCACCCGCATAGTCCGCAGACAAAATCTGTAGAAACGGACGCCTTGACATCCAACTCAATCCTTCAATGTGGATCGTACTGCAGCACTAAGGGATGAGTAGACCAACTAGGGGCTGACGTTGTTCCCCGTCTTGGACAGCGATTTCATATTCGCCCGCCGGTTGGCGCCGCGACCTCGAATCAATTCACCGCCGTGCGTGCGCCACGCTTGACAACTCCCAGCGGAACGTCCAATATTCCCCTGCTACAGAAGATGCATAGGCCCCTTGCTCATCGCGTGGTTGCAGTATTCACCGCAATTGCGGTAATGGCGCTCGTAAGCGCCGCCTTGGCGCACACCCACGCCCATCTTGGAGAAAAAGCAGCCGACGACTCACACTGCGGCATTTGTTCGGCCGTGCACAGTGCGACCTCAGGCCTGACTTCCTCTGCTGCTAGCTTGCACTTCCTTCCAGTTGTCAGCCACTTTGATTCTCCGAAAATTGTGTGCGGATTTGTCTTCAGCCAATCGCGGGTTTCGGAGGATCGCGCTCCTCCTACAGCCTAGTCTTTCTGTCGCGATACAGAACTGAACTTAATGTTCGTGTGCCGGCGTTCTAGCGATCGCATTCGTCTCATTTCTACGCGCACGAGCAAATGTTGTATTCGTGCCCCCGATTGCCGAGTGGCCGCGAGCCCAAGGGAAACCCCTCATGTATCGATTTGCCACAAATCGTGCGGACACCATTCGCTGCGCTAGCAATCGCGACACTCACAGTCATGTTACGTTTGCCGCGACGATGGCGAAATGGAATTTGCTGCAGGCGAAGGATCTGCCTCAGATTAATGCGCAATTGAAAGGGGGAGGCTTGGCGCCGCTTGGTCACGGCACTGCACTGATGAAATAACAACTTCAGCCAGACGGACTAGCATCTAACGGCGTTTTGACCTAAGACAATCTGCAAAACTATGTTACACACGATCGTTACTTCTGGATTATCTCCCTTTGACGGGACATCTTCATGACAACAAATTGCCAATATATAGCCCTCCTGTTGGTTACTCTCTATGGCTCGCTTGCTGCTGCGCAAAGAACGGGATATGCCCTTCCGCCAAATCCCTTGCCATACGACCTTCTGCTGCAAAACGGGCTTGTAGTCGATGCCAAAAATCACATTGACGCCGTTAAGGATGTTGCTATCAAGGACGGCAAGATAGCTGCCGTCGCCGAGCACTTAGACCCAAAAGATGCCTTGAAGACCATCGACGTTAAAGGCTTTTGGGTAACACCTGGTCTCATCGACATTCACACGCACGTTTACGCTGGTACTGGCGAACGTAATTCTTACGCCGGCGACAACTCCGTTTATCCTGATGGATTCACACTGCGCAATGGGGTGACAACCGTCGTGGATGCTGGTTCCTCCGGATGGAGAAACTTTCCCGACTTTAAGGAAAAAGTAATCGACCGTTCGATTACACGTGTTCTGGCTGAACTCAATATCGTTGGCGCAGGCATGCGCGGAATTAACTACGAAGATAACCTCGACGACATGGACGGTAAGACTACTGGAGAGTTTGCGCTCAAATATCCAGGTGTCATTGTCGGAATCAAGAGCGCTCACTTCACTGGCCCCGAGTGGAAGCCTTATGAACAAGCTGTCATCGCTGGCAATACAGCGAATATTCCTGTGATGATCGACTACGGTGCCCGACGCATCGAGCGTCCTCTTTACGAACTGGTCACAAAATATCTCCGTCCAGGTGATATTTATACCCACTGTTTCTCCGGCAATCGTGGAGAGCAGGATTCAGAAACCGGTGGTCCCTCGAAGGCCCTCATCGCCATGCGGGAACGCGGCATCTACTGCGATATCGGCCACGGAGGTGGCTCGTTCTCCTTCTCGGTAGCCGCTCCGATCATGGCCACCGGATATCATCCCGACTCCATCTCCACGGACCTCCATATCTCTTCCATGAACGGAAGTATGAAGGACATACTCAACGTGGCAGACAAGATGATCCTCCTTGGAGAAACGATTCCCGAAGCCTTCGCCCAAATGACAGCCAATCCTGCTCATGAGATCAAACAGGAACAGTTGGGCAATCTTTCCGCCGGCTCAATCGCAGACGTTGCCGTCTTCTCCGAAGAACACGGCACCTTCGGTTTTTTCGATATGTTCGGTGCAAAGGATATCGGTCACGTAAAGCTCGTATGCGAACTGACTATCAAAGACGGCAAGATCGTCTACGACCTTAATGCGATTGAGTTCGATGTATGGAACGCTCCAAAACATAGCTCAGACCCAGCGTTGGCGGGTCACTGGACAACGTTCAACGAACGGCCGTTTGGCGTTCAGCGCAATACGCGTTGGCCATCGTGGATTCCGCCCTCGCAGCGCAAGACCTCGGAGAACGGTCCGCCCGATATCTACAACATGAAGACCCCAACAGAAGAAAGTCCGACGAAGGCCCAACCGACAGCAAATCCGCCGCCGCGGTAGTGCGGTCATGGCGCGGCGATCCGCGTGTCTTTGGCAGATATCCAAAAGGCGCCTGAGAAACGTCTAATGTAAGGCTAAGAACAATAATGAACCGCTTCGCGTCCATCCTTTTAGGTGCTTTGCTCTTGACGGGGAGTCCGGGCGCTCCGCTCAATGTCACCTGGTCTATGCTCAAGACGGTTAGTTCGTCTCAGGCAAACTCGCCAGCCAGAGCCCTGAACGGTAAAAAGGTTGCCATCCCCGGCTTCATGGTTCCACTCGAAGATGATGCTGACCAAGTCACGGAGTTCATCCTTGTGCCATTTGCCGGTGCCTGCATCCATGTACCTCCTCCGCCGCCCAATCAGATGGTCTACGTCAAGCTGACAAATAAACAGAAGGCGAAGATGTCGTTCATGGATCCCATCCTGGTTACTGGAACGCTGCACGTAACGACCGTGCAAAGCCCTTATGGGGACATCTCTTTCAACATGGATGGGGATTCCGTGCGGCCCTATGAGCAATAGCACTGTCGCGCAGGCCATCTCGCTAAAGAATGTTCGTTTTGACTATGTCGAAAATCACCGCGTTCTGGACATCGAATCGCTGGAGGTCGCTCCTGGCCGCCGGCTCTTTTTGCACGGTCCTTCTGGGAGCGGGAAAACAACGTTGCTTTCTGTCATCTCGGGCATTCTCTTGGCGCAAGAGGGTGAGGTTCGGGTCCTTGGTCACGATTTGAAGCGACTTTCCCTGTCAGCACGAGACATTCTACGGGGTAGTGAGATCGGCTATATCTTCCAGAACTTCAACTTGATTCCCTATTTAACTGTCAGGGAGAATATCGCGCTGCCTTGCACTCTCCACGCCAAACGGCGCAGCCGCATGGGTGCGCTGAGCCTTTCGGAAGAAGTTCACCGTATCGCAAGCCGTCTTGATATCCACGCGAATCTGGATGCAGCAGTCACTCGCCTGTCTACCGGCCAACAACAACGAGTGGCGATCGCGCGTGCCATTATTGGGTCTCCCCCCCTTGTGATCGCGGATGAGCCGACGTCTTCTTTGGATGCAGACCGCCGAGACGCTTTTCTCGCTTTGCTGACCGAGATGATTGTTGAGACTCAAAGCACTCTACTGTTTGTGTCACACGACCTTAGTCTGGCGCCTCACTTTGATGAATCACTATCGCTGGCTTCCCTCAACCGCGGAAGGGTGATCGTACAGGGTGCCGCGTGACGCTGCTCCGATTGGCATTCAAATCAATCCGGAGTCGCGCGTTCACGACCTCTCTGACTATCTTTTCCATCGCTCTTTCCGTCATGCTGCTGGTCGGCGTTGACCGTCTGCGTAATGCCGCACAAGCTGGCTTTGCAGGCACGCTCTCTCAAACGGACCTTATCGTGGGCGCACGCGGAGGTGATCTTCCGCTTCTGCTCTCTACCGTTTTTCACCTGGGCAACGCTTCGAACGAGATCTCCTGGGACACTTACCAGCACTTTGCTCATCACCCAGCTGTAGCGTGGACGATTCCTATATCGATGGGAGACTCGCACAGAGGGTATCGAGTGATTGCTACAGATGAGAACTTCTATTCTCACTACCAGTATCGGCATGACCACCATCTTGCTCTGGCAGACGGGCACATCCCAACCTCGTTGTTCGATATTGTCCTGGGCTCTGAGGTCGCGTCTGTTCTTCGCTACCATTTAGGCCAGAAGATTATCTTGTCCCACGGAATCGAAAGTCGATCGATTCTCGAGCATACGAACGTTTCGTTCACGATCGTAGGCATTCTCGCTCCGACAGCAACCCCTGTAGATCGCGCATTGTATATGACTCTTCTCGGCGATGAGGCTATGCACTATGGATGGGAGAACGGTACACCTCCTGCAATTGGAGAAGAACTTCCGAAACTTGACCCGTCAAAACTACAGGTGTCGGCAATCACCTCCTTTCTTCTCGGAACGAAATCGCGCATCAGCACACTTCAGCTTCAGCGAGAGATTGACACCTACAAACCTGAACCGCTGACGGCGGTCATCCCGGCGTTTACTCTACAAGAGCTTTGGAGCATCCTCGACTATGCAGACCGAACCCTCTCCATTATCTCTGCAGCAGTTCTTGTCGTCGGATTAATCGCAATGCTTATCGCGCTGTATACCGCGCTTAATGAGCGACGCAGAGAGATTGCGATTCTGCGTACAGTCGGGTTTCATGCTCGCCAGATCGTTGCTCTCTTCCTCATAGAGGCAGCACTCATTGCAAGTATGGGCACAACCCTGGGCATCGCCGCGGTATACGTTCTGCTCTTGGCGCTCCGCAATGTCATCGAGAGTCGCTTCGGACTTCCTGTTGCCTTGGTGGGACTCTCTCTCCGTGTCGAAATCTACGTGCTTATTACGATCACTAGTGCAACATTGCTCGGATTCATTCCAGCTTTCCGCGCCTATCGGAACTCGCTCATGGACGGTCTTAATGCGCCCTAGGCGCGAACTAGGCGAGATGAGTCCTCACAAACGCGCCAGCAGTGAGCGATCAATCGCTGGAGAGAAGCCGACTTCCCATTACCAATCCGCCCAAACTTCCCATAACCCCGTTTCTGGCTAATGGCCGGCACTTGTCCGGCACGACTTATCGGGAATTATCTGACTACCGACCAGGTCCTTGCGGTCAGAGGGAATCCAATTCCAATCGGAGGCTCTCCGCAAGCGCAACCATCTGGTCGAACTCCGGATGCTTCATCATGCTACGGCGGCAGATGACGGAGTGATCGGACCCCGTCATTTCCGTATATTCGATCTGCGACCCGTTGACATTCTACAGGGGAAGGCATAATCTTCCAGTAGAATCTCTACAGGAGAGCGTCTTGAGTCCGGAACAAACCAATCTTTTGCAAGGGACGCTGGACATGGTGATCCTCAAAGCCCTGCGCTTGGGTGAAATGCATGGTCTCGGAATCTCTCGCAGGATTGAACAGATATCGCAAGGCACGTTTGTGGTGAAGTCCGGATCGTTATTTCCCGCACTACGCCGGATGCAGGAAGAAGGCTGGATCAGTTCGGCTTGGGGAGAGTCCGAAACCAACCGCCGGGCAAAGTACTACCGGCTGACGAAGGCGGGCGTGAAACAGTTGGAGGAGGAAACCGCGAAGTGGGAGCGGATTGTGCTTGGGATCTCGCGGACTCTGGAGGCGTCGTGACTGAGAAGCGAAAGTTACGCTGGCTTTCTCGCGCGGCCAGTTTCTTTCGGAATGTTACCGGCAGGCAGAAAGACGAACTGGACATTGCGGCGGAAGTGAGCGCTCACCTTGATTTGTTGATCGAAGAGAAGCTTCGATCAGGCATGAAGCCAGATGAAGCGGAACGAGCAGCGCATATCGAGTTCGGAGGCGTCGAGCAGGTGAAGGAACAGGTGAGAGACGCGCGCGCCGGAGCATGGCTCGACACGCTGGTACGAGACTGTCGCTTCGCGCTCCGCATGTCGCGCAAGAATTCAGGATTTACTGCCGTCGTCGTTCTTATACTGGCGCTCGGCATCGCCGCCAATACCACTGTGCTCAGCTGGATCAGCGCTACCTTGCTGAACCCAATTCCGGGAGCCGCTCACACGAGCGATCTTGTCACCGTCATGCGCGGCCATCGCACCGATCATCCCACCCCGCCATTTTCTTATCCCGACCTTCGTGACCTCAGCGACCGCACTCAAACTTTTTCCGGACTTCTCGGCTATCACGATGACTACATGTCTCTCACCGGCGTCGCGAAGCCGGAGCGCATTTACGGGGCCCTGACCACCGCTAATTATTTTGATGTTCTCGGCGTCCACCCGATTCTCGGCCGCGCTTTTCTTCCGGAAGAAGGAACGCCGCGCGCTGGCGCTGCCGTGATCGTCATCGGTTACACCGTCTGGCAGAACCATTTCGCGGGTGATCCGCAAATCGTCGGCAAAACGATTCAGATCAATCGCCATCCCTACACCGTTGTTGGGGTAGCCCCACCGGATTTCACTGGCTGTGCACCCGGGCTTCGCACCGAACTGTGGATTCCTGTCTCGATGGATCGTGATGTTTGGGGTTTTAACCGTCCCGATTATCGCGGCATTTTCTGGCTGATCGTGCTCGGAAAGCTTCGCCCGGGTGTCACGAAGAATCAGGCGCAGGCCGAACTCAACCTGCTCATGCGGGGAATCGCCGAGCGGTTCCCGGAGGATCACCGGGATAGTCCGAACGAGATTTCTCTCGACCCCCTTTGGCGCTCTCCCTTTGGTATTAACGGTTATCTTTACAAGATTCTTCCGATGTTGCTGGGGCTCGCCGGGGTCCTACTCCTGCTGGCCTGCGCCAACGTTGCCAGTCTTCTGTTGGTGCGTTCGGTCGGACGCCGCCGTGAGATTGCCATCCGGCTGGGAATGGGCGCTTCACGCCAGCAGATCATCCGCCAGTTTTTGATCGAGAGCCTGCTGCTTGGTCTGCTCGGCGGTACCGCGGCCATCGCGATTACGGTGTGGACTTCTCGCAGCATCGTCGCTTTCTTTCCGCCCAGCTCTCTTCCGCTGACGCACGACGCGCACATCGATCAACGCGTGCTTTTCGTGACGATTGCGGTTTCCATCCTCGCTGCGATCATCTTTGGTATTTTTCCGGCCCTGCGGTCGTCGAGCCTGCCGGTGCAATCTGTTCTCAAGGAGGAAGCGACCAGCGTCTCGCTTACTTTGCACAAGTCTCGTCTCTTGAGTGGCCTCGTGGTGGCGCAGATTTCACTCTCGCTCGTTCTCCTAGTCTGCGCGGGACTCTTCACCCGCAGCCTTCAGAAAGCACAGCAATCGGATCCGGGATTCGAAGCAAGTCATCTGCTGCTTGCCTCTTATGAACTCTCGCCGGCTGGTTACACCCGCGCGACGGGTGTGGTGTTCAACCGGCAGGTGATCGACAGGCTCTCGGCGCTTCCCGGGGTCGAATCCGTGACCTTGGCTGATTTTTCACCGCTGAGCTTCAGCATCCACACCGACTATCTGCAGATCGAAGGCTACGTGCCACAACCGCACGAATCGATGGAGATCAGCCGAGCGATCGTCGGGCCGAATTACTTTCGCACTCTCCGCACCTCGGTGATTTCAGGCCGTGAATTCACCGAAGCGGATACTCAGGATTCGCAACTCGTTGCCGTCGTCAACCAAGCCTTTGTCGATCGCTATTTGCCGGGTGAAGACCCTATCGGCAAGCAGGTGATGGACTGGGGTGATCGGTTCACCATCGTTGGAGTAGCACGCAACGCCAAATACCGCTTGCTCACCTACCCGGCCGAGCCTGTCATCTATTTGCCGATATACCAGGCCTATAGCCCGACACATGACACCACCATTCACCTGCGCACGACTGGCGATCCGCGTACCATGGCTTCTTCTGTGGAAGAGACCATCCATCAGCTCAATCCGGAGTTGCCGCTGTTCAACGTGAATCCGCTTTCCGTCACCATGCAGCTCGGCACACTTTTTGGACGCGTCGCGGCTACGTTTGCCGGCTCGTTCGGTCTTCTTGCCATGCTGCTCGCCGCCGTCGGCATCTATGGCGTCGTGGCTTACAGTGCTCGCCAACGCACGCGGGAAATCGGCATCCGCATGGCGCTCGGCGCGGAGAAGGGAGGCATCTACCGTCTCGTTCTTGGCCAGGGATTCAGGCTCACACTGGCGGGCCTCGTCGTGGGCACGGCGCTCGCTGTGGCATTCACGCGGTTGCTTAAGGCGCAACTCTTTGGCGTCAGTGAGACCGATGCTATTACGTTTGCCTCGGTCGGGCTGCTTCTGGCCGTTGTCGCTCTGCTCGCGTGCCACATCCCCGCCCGCCGCGCCACGCGAGTTGATCCGATGGTCGCGCTGCGTTACGAATAACAGTCCAAATTCCAAATCATGATCTCTTTCCACATCGGCGCTGAAGCGGACGAAGACAGTTCCTGGTAAACGCGTTACCGGACAAGTGCGTTCTAACTCCCCCGAAGTCTCGTTGTGGGAAGTCTCACCAGATAGGTACCGATAAACGCGCTTGTGTTGACCGGACCGATCAACTCTCCGCTGGTCAACTCGCAAGCTCCTCCGAAACGGGGTCGACACCGGCCACGTCCCAGAAGCGGACTTCTGGCTCGTTTCACAGGACTCTGAGCGAATAAATCAGCTTGCAGAAATAGCTTCCCCCCTCATCCGGGAAGAACACATTTATTCTTCCTAGTCACATGTACGGAAAGCCGACTTTCCGCCCAAGTGGTCGGAGCCTCATGGCACCACGTGATCAGAAAGACGGCAATCCGATGATTTCGTTGAATCGCATGCGCAAGTCACAAAGAGTGTCGGCTTCGCATCAAACCACGGAAGGTCGGCGCGTAAACAAATCGATGTCGCCAGTGAAGTGTATCTCGAAGCGTTCCAGTGAGTCTCCAGGAGCTCACAGCACAACAACAACTCGCCCGGGCTGCAGAGGGTGCTCCACCAACTCGTGAGCACGAGCGATGTCTGCCAGCGGTATTCGTTCGCCAATCTCGAAACCTGGCCACCCCGCCTCAAGCGCTGAATTCAAATCTCGCGCCGCTTCCGATTTCGCTTCCTTTGGGAAATCGTCGCTGCCCAGAAAAAACACACGAATGTTCTTAAACACCATTTCCCAGAAGGGAATCTTGGGAGTGGCGTTATCGGTGGCATAGCTCGCGATCGATCCGCCCTGTTTCAGGAGTTTAACGTCGGCTTCGACATTGGCTCCAAACGCGACCTCAACAATGTGGTCAATGCCCCCCGGGGCCAGCGTTCGTACCCGCGCAATCAGTTCATTGTCGCTCAGAACCACGTCATGAGCGCCGGCCTTTGATGCTATAAATTGGTCCGACGCGGACCGCACCGTGCCTATGACTCGCGCACCGGCATGACGCGCGAGTGCCACGGCGCAGAGTCCAACGGCACCTGCCGCACCCTGCACCATCACGGTGCGACCGCTAATGAGGCCGCCCACGTGGACCGCACGATGCGCGGTGATGCCGGGTATGCCCAGGCAGGCGCCCTGCTCCATCGACACTTTTTCGGGCAACGGAGCAATGTGCTCGACCGGAACCACCGTCAACTCTGCTGCCGTACCAAACGGACGATACGACTGAGCTCCATAACACCACACCGAACGGCCCAGCCATTCCGAGGAAACGTCAGGGCCGAGCTGATCAACTCGGCCGGCGCCATCGCTGTGCGGAATGACGCGGGGATACGCCATACCAATGCCAAAGGCGTCCTGCCGTTTTTTGACGTCACCCGGGTTAATGCCGGAGGCAGAAATGCGAAGGCGAACTTCTCTGGCTGCGGGTATTGGGTCGGGCATTTCGCCGACCACTAGCACGTCGCGAGCCGGTCCCTGCTTTTCGTACCATGCTGCCTTCATCGAAGCTCCCTGAACTTCTATTTGTACAAGTCCAACGGACCCGCGGTCATGGTCGTCTGTCCGACCTCGATGAGGTACCCGTCGGGGTCGCGCATGTAGCACCGCAATTCCGTTGCATGGACTTTGGGCTCCGTGATGAATTTCGCGCCACGCGAAGACCAAAGTTCGTAGTAGCGTCTGATGTCACTTACACGCAAGTTGAGAAAGATGCTGAGAACGTTTGGATCGCGAGGGGGCGAAGCCACTACTTCAGGTTTATCGTCGGTGGGACCGCCACCGCCATTGATCGTGAGCCAAACATTTCCGAGGCGCAGAAACGTCGGTTCACCGTGGCGGAGCACGGTTGCGCCGAGGACATCGCGATAAAATGCGACTGAGCGTTGTATGTCTGCAACGATGAGGGTATTCGTCACCACAAACTTCAGTTCAGTAGGATGCTCTGATCGGGACATCGACATCCCCCTTTCCCTTTCCGGGTCACGTTCTTCGGCCGGCTCGATAGTGCAAAATTTGACGTTCGAGACAGCGCTTTTCGCGCTTTCGCGCAGTATGAGGCGCGGAGGGATCAGTTGCCTCCAAGCTGAACCGCACCTTCAACTCTTAAGCTCTGCACACTTCCCAGCTGCTCAATTGGCAAGACGCCTTTACCGTGAGTTCTGATTCCCCCTTCGGTCTCGATGCGTTGCACCGAGCCACCCTCTTTGATACTGAGCGCGATTGCAGACAGGTTCGTAACGACTCCCCTCACAAGGGACGGGCCTGTAGCTCCGAAGGTCTCAATGCCGCG
>Ga0335072_10009283_pt1 | contig 14189 bp, 13 predicted proteins | sample Lox_Sample_21_FD_206725 | JGI IMG/M metagenome (GOLD analysis project Ga0335072, IMG submission 206725) | Soil microbial communities from Loxahatchee National Wildlife Refuge, Florida, United States - Lox_Sample_2.1 | ecosystem: Environmental > Terrestrial > Soil > Wetlands | place: USA...
CCGCAATCAACGAGAAGTCCGCGGATTCTGAAGTGTGGCCAGGTAGCTCAGGTGGTAGAGCGCAGCCCTGAAAAGGCTGGCGTCGGCGGTTCAACTCCGTCCCTGGCCACCATCATTCTAAAGAACTTGGCGGCCGAGAGCCGAGATTTCCAACCCACGATCCAACCCACGATTCTCACTGAACTCGCTCCGTGAGCAGGTGAATTCTGTCCCCCATGAGCTGTTCCAGGAACTTGCCTTGCGCATCCCGCATGGATTCCATGTCGGACTGCGCGTACAGTTCCATAGTCGTGCCGAAGTCCTCGTGACGCAGCACACCCTGCACCGTTTTGGGGTCCACTTTCAGCTTCACAAGTGCCGTCGCCAGTGAGTGGCGAAAGTTGTGAAAGCCGAAGCGTCCCTTCCAGTTCAGGGGAATTACGCCAGCACTGACGGCTGCTGGGCGCAAATACTTCTGCACCATTACGGACGCGGACAGCGGCTTCTTGCCTCTCAGCTTGACGCTGGGAAACACATAGTCGCCCCCCTTGGCGTACTTTGTTCTTTCGTGCCATGCGAGGAGGAATCCAGCCAAGAGCGGATGGATGGGAACAGGAGCCTTCGACGCTTTCGATTTTGGCTCTTTGAATCTTCCCCACACATAAGCTCGTCTCACGTAAATCACCAACCCCTCGAAGTCGAGATCCATCCACATCAAGCCCAACAGTTCTGATACCCGCAGAGCAGTAGCTGCGTCGCTTAGAGTCAACGTGCGCCTTGGCTCTGGAATATTCAGAAGAACCTCGAACGCTTGCTTGGGCGTCATGACTATCGCCCGGTAGTCGCTCGTGGTGCGTTGGCTCACCCAGTTCATGGGATTGCCTTCCTGTTGGCGAGGGAGGAAATTGCATCGCTGCCCGTGCTTGAAGACCAGGCTCATGATGCGGCGGATTTTGTCGATCGTAGGATCGGCTAACGGCTTCACCTTCTTCTGAGCGTTCCCCTTGCGAAGTTCTCGAAACCACGCCTCGACATCCCTCGATTCCACAGCTAAGGGTGCTAATCTCCCCCATCGTGGAATGATGCGTTTGATCAGGTGTCGCTCGTAGGTTTCGACTGTGGGAAATGCTTTGGGACGCGCTGATTCCGATTGGTCGATTCTCAGCTCGTTTTCGATATAGTCCTGACAAAGCTGACCAAACGTTCTCGGCGTTCCTTGGAAGGGCTGCAATCGGTTGATGGTTTCGCGCAGCTTCTGACGATCCACTTCTCTCGATGCATCCGCCGGGCTGGGACCGATATCTCTGACAAGACCTATAGCGGTCGTGCGTTCGACTCGTTTCCCGTCCGAGCGAGTGGCGTAATAGCGAAGCACCCACGTCAGACCCTCCGCGCGCATTATCTTGCGAAGACTGCCTACTTGATACCTGGGCATCAAACCCTCCTTGGTGGTTTGCGTGCTCCAGGTGGCCGCTGGTCGCAGCTTAGCATGTACGCGTGGAGTTCCGACAAGAGAAACCTCCAATCCTTCTTTCCTGCCGACGGATCGAGGGCATGACCGGGAATTTTGCCATCGCGGACTTTCTGCAAAAGTGTGCGGCGCGTGATACCGAGGAACGTGGCCGCGGTATCTCCGTCTACGAAGTGTTCGAAAGTTGCGACTGCTGCGGCGGCACCGAGTATCTGGCTGGCTGTCATAAGAGGAACCTCAAGAAACAACATTGCCCTTGACACTAACGCAGGCGTACCAATACAGTCAATATGTAACGTTACAGTTTCGCTAAATAAATAACCATGGCCGACAAGACAGCAAACTTGCAACAACCGGTGATCTCCATTCGCATCTCCGACGAGATGCGTTCAAGGCTTGAAACTTTGAAGGAGATTATGGCCGCAAAGAGCGGCGAACCCGTGTCCACATCTGAGGCCGCAAAGCAGCTACTTGAGTCGGCTAAAGAGGAGCGATTGGAGTTCGTAGATCTGCTCTCAGATCCAACCGATTCCCTGGCCAAAATTCGCGGAAAGATGGATGCAAAGCTGCCGCTCTCGCACGCCGAATGGACTCTGGTTGCCTATTACTGCCAGCAAGGTGCGGAGTTATTAGCAGGGACGGGCCAGACGGATCTTTCCTTTGAGTCTCTCATTGGAATTCTCGAGGCTTTCCTCGCCCTTTATGCACTCGTATCCAAACAGAGAAGGAGAAGCGGAATGGCGCCTTATCTCCTCACCAATCTCCCCTCAGAAAAGCAGATTGAGCCCAAGCGCTCAGAGGAGATTGTGGACGAAGATTTGCGTCGTGCGGTGAATCGAAAAATTCAGATGTTAAAGAACCCGACCAGCGACACGCCTCGACCGCTTCATACCGTTCGATTGCTCTACATGGTGCTGGACAACGAGAGATTTCTCAACATTGAAAAGCTCAACGAAGCGTTGCGCCCATACTGGCCGATTCTCTGGCGCGTCTGTGCCCGGGGCCATTATCTCCGCCACGAGAAATGTGTACCGGATGGCGCATTTTGGGGCGCGGACTTTAGCTCGGGAAATCGCAGGCCATTGCCCTCGTTTCAGGAAGGCGAATACCGTCTCGAATTCCATCGTGGACCAGAGACGGAATTTTCTGTCTGGCTGCATTTTCCCGGAAGATTTGGCCTGCAGTATCCGCTGTTCGATTACCCGAGAATTGCGGAACTTCGGGCGATCCTGGAAGGGCTTGATCTCAGTGACACTCTGATCTTTTGGGAAGGCCGCTATTTCCTCGCAGTCACGGGTTTCGATGAAGAGGAAAAAATCAGCGTCGAGTTTCGGTCTCGGGACAATGGTATCCGCCTGGTGTTTCGCAACGACGATTGGCAGGCGATCAAGACTCTGTTTCGCCGCGCCTGGCAGGCGCCGGAAGTCGTGCGTCTGTGGAATGCGCTGGCAAGGGAGTATGGGGAGCTGTGAAAGGCGCGGTGCTTCGCACCGGAAGAATTGTGGACACGTCACCCCCAATTTGGGAACTGCGGAGCGCTCGAGAGCGCCGAAATGTTTTACGGGTGTGAACTTGTTTTGGATGAGCGTTTTGCTTCGCGATCGAGTTGCGGCATGTCCCTGGCGTTTACGTTCGTAAACAGAAAAGTATCCGTAGGTGCACTTGGCGTAAACATGTTGACTTGTAAACCCCTTCTCAAAGACTGTCGCAACACCGCTATTGGCGGGACGTTTGCCAAGAACCATGAATAGGATTTCCCATGAGTACTCCCGAACTTCCTTTTCCGACTCGGAGCGAGGCACCGCTTAGAGATGAGGCTAGACCCGGCTTTCGCACCAAAACGATAGCTACGCGCCTGACTCCAGGAGAGCTGGCCGAGGTCGAAGCCACCGCTGAAAGCGCCGGCCAATCACTCGCCGAATGGCTCCGCGAGACTGCGCTGCACGCAGCACGGCAACGGCCTGCCGATCCTATTGAACTACTGCTTGCTGAGGTCTGGGCGCTGCGCTACACGCTGCTGAATTTGTTTCATTCAAAGGCGACAGCGGAATCAGAAGGAACACAATTGCTGCCCGATTCCATCGTGAAGATTCGCGATCAAGCAGACGCAATGAAGCTCCAGAAGGCACACAAAATCCTCGCCGACTTCCTTGCACTCGCCCGCGCCAACCGAGTCGAAGAATGAGGTATTCGGTTCATGCTTACCATCTCGAAACCGCTCTCGGCCAGCCAAGCACGAACTTATCACGAGCGTGAGTTTGCCTCAGAGAAACAGAACTACTGGAGCCGAGACCAGCAAGGCCACAGCGAATGGCAGGGTAAGCTTGCCGAGCAGTGGAAGCTTGCCGGGGCCGTGGAATCTGAACACTTCGCGCGCCTGAGCGAAGGCCAGCATCCCCACACTCAAGACCAACTCGTGAGGCATCAAGTTTCTCGAACCTACGAGGGCAAGTTCGGAAAAGAGGTAACCAGCGCTGAACATCGCGCCGGGTGGGACGCGACGTTTTCTGCGCCCAAGTCAGTGTCGCTCACGGCACTTGTGGGAGGGGATGATCGAGTTCGGGAAGCCCATCGCGAGAGCGTCCGGACGGCCCTTCGCGAGCTAGAGAGATACACACAAGCCCGTATCGGCAATGTTCACGCGCCGGAGACCACTGGGAGGTTTGTTGCTGCTACTTTTGAGCACGATACCGCGCGTCCTGTCGATGGCTATGCCGCGCCGCAGCTTCACACCCATGCAGTCATCTTCAACGTGACCGAGCAGGCCGACGGAACTACGCGAAGCCTCCAGCCTCACGAACTGTTCATTTCTCAGCGATACGTGACGGCAATTTACCGATCCGAACTGGCAATGCGGCTGCAAATGCTGGGCTATGAATTGGAGCGCGGGAAGCATGGGCAGCCGGAAATCCGTGGCTACACCAAAGAGTACTTGGAGGCATCCAGTCCACGACGAGAACAGATCAAGGATCATCTACGCGAACAAGGAATCGACGGCGCGGCGGCAGCGCAGATCGCTGCTCACCACACGCGGGATCGGAAGGAACTTTTGTCCCAGGGAGAGGTATTGCAGCGGCACCGCGAACTGGCAGCACAGTACGGAAATCAGGCTGATCGGGTTGTGGCCCAGGCTCGCCAACACGGTCACCAGCGAATGCAGGAGGTTAAGGCTCAAGCACAGAGTGCGGTGACTTGGGCACGCGATCATGTATTCGAGCGGTCAGCGGTACAAGATGGTCGCGCAATTTTGGAAACTGCGCTGGCACGCAGCATGGGAGAAAGCACCTACAGCAACATCCAGCAGGAATTTGAGCGCCGGATCAACACGGGAGAGTTCCAAGAACTTTCGCACGTCGGCGCACGCAGACAATACACGACGAGAGCTATGGCAGGGATGGAGCGCGAGATCGTCGACAGAATGTTGGTAGGCAACAGACGCGATTACAGCGATCCAATGCTCGTTTCGCCCCCGATTCGTATCGCCACTGAAGACCATCATCCAGAATTGAATCCTTCGCAGTTCCAGGCGGTCGACGAGATCCTTCTCTCGCGTGAAAAGATCGTGGGTCTGGACGGTGTTGCCGGCGCGGGCAAGACCACCACCCTGGCCGTGATCCGCGAAGGCGCTGAACTTGACGGCTACAGGGTAGAAGGGTTCGCCCCAACATCCCGTTCAGCGCAGAAGCTCGGCGAAGCTGGCATCGAGACTTCGACTCTACAGAAACATCTGGCACGCGGGGAGCAGCCCGACACCGGTGAGAAACGACTCTACGTGCTCGACGAGTCTTCACTCGCTTCCACTCGGCAACTGTATGAGTTCATCGAGCGGCTGCGTCCGAATGATCGAGTCTTGTTGGTCGGGGATCGGCGACAGCACGAAGCCGTTGAGGCTGGACGCCCCTTCGCACAACTGCAAGAGGCTGGCATGAAGACTGTAAAACTAGAAGAGATCGTGCGGCAGACGGACCCCGAGCTGAAGGAAGTGGTTCAACAGCTTGCAAGCCGCCATGTGCAGGAGGCTATTCAAAATCTCGATCAGCAGGGCCGAGTCCACGAACTTCGCGGACATGACGAGCGCATTTCAGCCATCGCGAAAGAGTATGCAAGATCACCGGAGAACACGCTAGTAGTGTCCCCGGATAATCGCTCTCGCATGGAGATCAACGAGCGCATTCACGCCGAATTACAGGGCAAGGGCCGGGTCAGTGGCGAACAGCATCCGATCCGAACCCTAGTTCCGCGACAGGAACTCACAGGAGCTGATCGCACGTGGGCAGCGAAATACGAAGTTGGAGACATTCTGCGCTATTCCCGCGCATCAAAGGAAACCGGGATTGGAAAAGGCCAATATGCCCTCGTGCGAAGCATCGACGCGACCAGCAATCGGCTCACTGTGCGGCTACAGGACGGGACCGAGCGCACATACGATCCTCGCCGACGGCGGGGAGTTTCCGTCTTTCGCGAAGAAGCGCGGCAATTCTCCATTGGAGACCGCATTCAATTCACTGCCCCTGCGAACGATCTGAAAATTGCTAATCGCGAGTTGGGCGTGATCCACGACATTGACACAGCTGGGCGATTCAGTTTGAAGATGGACTCCGGTCGCTCACTCCAAATCGATCCGAGCGAGCGTCCCCATTTAGACTACGGCTACGCGATGACCAGCCACTCTAGCCAGGGGCAAACCGCGAATCGCGTGCTGATTCATGTAGACACCGAATTGGCGGGGAAGGATCTGCTGAACAGCCGGATGGCTTACGTCTCCGTTTCGCGCGGTGCTCATGATGCGCAATTGTTTACGAATGACCGTGAGAAACTGCCTACGGCTCTCGGTCACGACATCTCAAAGCAGACCGCCAACTCGCCTCAGGTCAGCGCAGAGCCGAGAATTGCACCGGAGCAGGAAATCTCTCAGGCACCGCAACAAGAGCACGGCATGGGCCTTGGAATCGGCTTCTAGAAACCTGCCTGCCCCGGATAATGGCAGCGTAGCGCGGGCGCAAACTCCGTCAAGGCCGACCAAAGGTCGCCGCTTTCGCGGGCAAAGCGCCTTGACAGAGTTTGCTCAACCCGCGCGAAAATCTCTCCGCCATTCCGGGCAGGCATTCTAAGAAAAACCCTAACGACTCACTGTCAGCAAACCAAGGTCAGTAGTGATTGAGAACGCCAGCAATAGAGCGGGATGGTTTACTAAAGACTCGTGTTGCAAAGTTGCAAATTTCTTTACTGCTTCGCCGAGATCCCTAAACTCTTGCGAAGTTGCTCCAATTCGTTTCGGTCTAGTGTCCCGTCGTGGTCGGCATCAGCTTTGTCGAACTTGGCCTGCATGTAGGCAATGAACTCCTGCTTGGAGACTGTGCCATCGTTGTCCTTATCCAGAGCGGTCATCGAAAGTCTCGGTTCTGACGATGTGCTGGACGAGGTCTTTTGAGTGGAGGCCGTCGGGAGGCCCAAGATCTTTTGCAGTTGCCCCAACTCGTTTCTATCAAGAGTCCCATCATTGTCAGGATCCGCTTTGTCGAACTGTGCCTGCATGTAGGCCGTGAACTCTTCCTTCGAGACTGTCCCATCTTTGTCTTTGTCCATGGCGGTAAGCCATAGCTTTGTACCAGACTGATTGCCGGAACTCTTTTTACCAGAAGCATTTGTGACGTTCACTATCATTCCTATCAGCAACACGCCAGCGATCGTTACCGAAAACCTCCAAGTCGATTTCAGAATGCACCTCCGAAGAGAAGATGATCATTATTGCGCATCTTAAATCAGGCGGAAGAAAGTCATGACCGATCGCCGGTACTAAGTGTGTACGCCAGAATCCGTGTTCGCAAATCAAGAACCTTCAGTGAGCTGAGATTCGGAGGCTGGGCGAGTGGTCGATCTGTATGGAAGTACTTCTTGTAGGCCGCGATCCAATCAATGGCGATGTCCCGCTGTGCCACAGACAAATCGATCTGGCCATGGCACACCATTTCGTGAAGACGTTCCTCCAGTTCGTCTTTGACGTGCGCATTCCACGTCCCGGGAGCGTAGGATTCGGGCCACAGATTGCTGATATCCCCCACGCCGCCCAATCCCGGAGCAATCAGGTAGTCGATTTCATAATCGCTTTCCCGAGCGTTCACGATTCCATACCGACGAAGGACCTCCTGACTGAGAGATGTTGGCACTTCTTCGACAACTTCTTCGTGGGCCATTGTGCAAACATCGCTGATAGCGGTAACTCTCCGGGTGGCTCCTGGAGTCAGCTTCCGGTTGGGGAGCGCTCCATGATCGAGTGCGGCAACAATGGGCGCTGGTCCGTGTGACGCGGAACGGTGGACAAGGAAGCTGGTCGCCACTACGGCGACGACAAACGCAGTACCTATGAATGCAGCTTTGCGCGTAACGGAGAAAAAGCTTAGAAATCGGCGCCACGAGCCAGTCTCCCGTTGAGAGATCAATTCAGCTAATCGCGCTCCCAAGAGTGCACGTGGGCCAGAGATCGAGGGTAATTGGGGGTCCAAAGTCTGCCTGTAGGCTCTAGCGAAATCGGCAATCGTCCCTTCTAGTTCGGCCATCCTGGCACGGCAACTCCAGCAAGAGGCAAGGTGCGCGCGGATTTCGGTAGCACGGCGGGTCGAGAGTTCGCCGTCCGCTGCAAGAAGCATTTCTTGATCTGATAGGTGCATTTCCGACAAATGAACATCATCGTTCGACATACCCTTACCTCCCGTCCGCACGGGTCAAGCGCGCCAATGATCGCGTCAGCGAAATTGATACGGCTCCCAAGGACATTCCAAGTACTGCCGCTATTTCCCGGTAGCGTAGGCCCTCAGCTCGCAGCGCGAGGCAACACTGATCCGTTTGCGGCAGCGCATGAACGACAGCCAGTAGCCGGTGGCGTCGTTGAGCCATGGATAGCTCTTCTTCCGGATTCGGTGATGGATCTAAATGCTCTTGCGCAACGCTCGCATCAGAAGTTGCCTTCGCGTCGGATTTTCGGTTCGCGTACAGCTGCTTCAATCCCAGATTATGCGTAACGCGAAACAGCCAGCCGCGGAGATTTGATCGGGACTTGCGTTGTTGCAGGTGTTGGAAGAGGGACAGAAAAGCCTCCTGAACGACCTCTTCGGAATCCTGCAAGGAGATCCCTAACGAAATTGCGTATCGGAGAAGAGAGCCGCGAAACTGCTCATAGAGCTCCAAAACCTCCCGCTCATTTTCTGACGATTGCGCTGAGAGGCTGGCATGAGCCACCGCTGAAAGAGACAGCTCGGTAATCGACTCCGGAGATGACATTCGGTCGGTTCTCTAGAGTGTATATTCCATTTCCTCTCTTTTTGTTCAAGGTTTTTCAGAAACCTTATTCGAAAACCCGCTCGTCCAGAAAAAGGCTGAACAAAACGGAACCAAAAGGAATTTTCAAGTTGAGGGCGACAAAAATGCCATCACGTTGCGGGATGATCCATCTTTCCGAGATAAAAAGGACATTTTGCCGCAACCTCTAGAGCCGATCAACCAGGTGACGATTAAGAATGAAAAAGACGCTGATCCTTGCCGTACTCCTCTGGGCTATTCCGACGTTTTCACAGAGCAACACTGGGGAATTGCGTTTGACCGTTACCGATCCTTCTGGATTGGCCGTGAAGACTTCAGTTGAACTCCGCAGTGAGGCCAATCAGTACCGCTATACGTTCAGCACTGACGAAAAGGGCTATGTTGATTTCGAAAGACTCCCTTATGGAATCTATCAAGTGCGGATCGAGGCGCCAGGATTTGCCAGGATTTCCGAACCGGTGGAAATACGTTCTGCGCTCCCCTTAGATCGCACGATTCCGCTCAAAGTAGCTTCAGTGTCGGAATCGGTGAATGTGAACGCGCCGGCCACGTTGATCGATCCCTATCGCGCAGGTTCGCTCAATCAACTGGGTGCTCAGGCGATACAAGACCGACCGACCGCGCTGCCAGGGCGCGGACTGCAGGACCTCGTGAATTCCCAGCCAGGCTGGCTGTACGAAGGCAATGCAGTTCTTCATCCACGGGGATCGGAATATCAAACACAATTTGTGGTAGATGGCATACCACTGACAGACAACAGGTCGCCCAGCTTTGGCCCCGAGCCGGCCGAGGCCGATGACGTTGAATCGCTCTCGATTTACACCGCAGGAATTCCCGCGGAATTCGGCAGGAAGATGGGGGGTGTAGTTGAGATCAATACGCTGAGAAACGAAGACCCCGGATTTCATGGCGAGCTCACTCTTTTCGGCGGGACCTACGATACGGGCGCGATCAACACCCAGGATCAATACACGTGGGGAAAGAACACGTTCGGATTAAGCGCGTCCGGGAACATGACGGGCCACTACCTCAACCCGGTAGTCCCCGAAAATTACACGAACCACGGGACTATAGCGGATTTTTCACTGAGCTATGAGCGGAACTTCACTCCCAAAGATCGTCTCACTATGATTGTCCGTCACGAACTCGCACGCTACGAAATCCCGAACGAACTGGTACAGCAGAACGGAGCTTATCTCCCCAACTCAAGCAACACTACCGGCTGCCCACCCGCGCCCCCTGAGCCCAGCGATTGCGTGTTTGTTCCCGGCGGGCAGCTACAGACTGGTGACAACTTCGAAACCATGGGTAGCGCCTCCTATCAACACATCTTCTCCTCGGACGTGATCGGCGCGCTGCGCGGAATGGCACGCGACAACTCCCTCGACTTTTATTCCAACCCGGAATCATGGCCTTTGATAGCCACCCAGCACAATGACTTCAAGGAAATTTACTTCAACGGGAGCATTTCCGTCCATCATGGCAGGCAGGAGTGGAAAGCGGGCATCGAATCCGACAACATCTTCCTGCACGAAAACACAAGCTATGTGATACCTGATTGCGCGAATCCTAACGATCCACAATGTCCTATTAATTTGGGGATCTTGGATTCGGGCGCGATAACCTTTGCCTTTCAAGGCCAACGCCCGGATCTAGAACAAGCGGCCTATGTTCAGGACTTAATTCGACTCGGCAATTGGACGGTCAATGCCGGCCTGCGGTGGGATCATTACCAATTATTGGTGAACCAGAACGCAGTCAGCCCGCGCCTTGCCGTCTCCCGCTATTTCCCTACGATTGGCTTAAATATTCACGCTTCCTACGACCGGATCTTCCAGACGCCTTCCTTCGAAAACATACTCTTGGCCAGCAATCCGGCTGCGGAGGCCATCGACAACAGTGTGCCCGCACTACAGCTGCCAGTTCAGCCTTCGCACGGGAACTACTACGAATTGGGAGTTACGAAAGCACTCTTCGCGAAACTGCGTTTGGATGCGAATATGTTCCGGCGTCAAGTGAACAATTACGCCGACGACTCCCAAATTCTGAGTACTGGGATTAGTTTCCCCATCGCCTTCGATCACGCCATTCTGTACGGCGCGGAAGCCAAACTGCAGCTCCTAGAATGGAAGGGCCTCTCAGGCTTTGCCAGCTACTCCTATATTGTGGGAAACGCATGGTTCCCGGTTACGGGAGGATTGTTTCTGGGAGACGATGCGATCAATCCGACTACCGGGCATTTTCCAGATTCCCAAGACCAACGCAATACCGTGCGGGCACGTGTTCGCTATCAAGTCATTCCGCGCTTGTGGGTCGCTGTTGGGGCCGACTACAACACCGGACTGCCGTTTCAACCAGATTTGACCCCGCAGCAATACGCCACTGAATACGGTCAAGTAGTCGTGAACCATCTCAATTTCAACCTCGGCCGTATCAATCCATACTTCACGCAGAACGCTTCTGTGGGAGTCGATCTATATCACAGGGAAAAACACTCGGTACGGTTCCAAGCCGATGTCGCGAATCTGGGCAACACGCTTGAGTTGATCGATTTCGGAGGCCTCTTCTCTGGCAATGCCATCGGTCCATCGCGCCAATACACGTTCAGGCTCGTAACGACCTTCTAGTGGCCGGAACGGAAGGGCAGAGACTAGGCAGAACGAGATCTTAACCATTGCACCCAAAGTCAGTGTTTCACTATCGGTACTTCCTTCAGGGCTTCTTGAACATCTGTGACAAGGACTCCATTGAGTTCACAGATAAAAGGCAACATATTTTTTGTTTGGAGAAAATGTCGGCGAACCAGCAGTTTTCCATTCCGGATGACCATAACGTCTTCGTTCGGGTGCCTCGCGTAACGATGAAGGACGTAGAAAGATCCTGTTGTGTGAGCTGCACTTTTGATTCCGGATTTCGAGGTAGCCTCTGGTGGGTTCTCTGACTTCGCCTTCCATCTGTTAAGTTCGGCAGTCGTTAGATCAGAGTGCCGTCCACCGAAAGCCTTTGCGACTTTCAAGTCGTGCCATTTCGCGGCACGTAGCGTCATGGGAGCCCAAGTGTCAATCTTGGAACCACTTGCCTTCAACATCCATAGCGACACATCGTGAATCCGGCGACCACAGAGGCGATTCATCGACTCCCGCGGAGTCAAGCAAAAGCACAGTGTCTACCCCCAGTTTTCGCATCGCGGTGCCAAGCTGATCCGGGTTCTGAAAAGTAGTTTGACCGCTGAGAGTCACGACATTCAGAAGTGCGGCAGTCAGTGCAAGGGCCAATCGCTTCAAGGTGTGCAATGCGATCACTTTTCGGATATTATCGGCATGCCATGACAAGATGGAGTCTCATCATTTTACTCGCTGCTACCGCGCTGTACGCGCAGCAGAGCCACAATCAGTACGAACCGCCAAATGCTCCCGGCGCTGGTCAGAAGCTGCTCGCGCAATTTGCAGGCGACTGGGACGTAGTCAAGACTTTCTTCCCTAAGGATGGAAAACCGATCACAACAAAAGGCGCGTGTAAGCAATACATGATCCAGGACGGCAAGTTTCTGCAATCAGATTTCACCTTCTTTAATTCCGATGGGACGAAGAGCACTGGCACTGGAATCTCCGGCTTCGATTCCAAAACCAATCGCTTCACGACCGTATGGTACGACTCGCGGCAGACGACGATGTCAATTCGGCAAAGCGATGGCACATTTGACGGTAAGAATGTCGTCCTCTGGGCGACGCCCCTCGATCCAGATAACGCAGGGCGCAAAACCGTCGCGCGGGCGCATCTTGAGGAAGATGGCCGCGTCCTCCTGCACCGGCATTTTCTAATTGATGACAAAGGCGAGGAGCGGCTGATGCTCGAGTTGCGGCTGACGAGAAAGTAGGTCTCTAACTTTTTCGTTCCACCGCTCGCCGAGTTTTCATCTTGGAGCTAGACTCGATTGGTCAAAATCACCGCGTACAGAACGGCAAGGTAGAGTCAACGTGCGTCTTGGCTCTGGAATATTCAGAAGAACTTCGAACGCTTGCTTGGGCGTCATGACTATCGCCCGGTAGTTGCTCGTGGTCCGGGCAACGCGTGTAGATGAACGTGATGAGTATTGCTTTGCCCTTGAAGTCGCCCACGAGTGATCACTTCGACGCCACAACCGGCTTCACTTGCTCATATTCGGGGTTTTTCCACAATGTGCTCTTGTACTCCAGCAAATCGGCGGTGCCTTGCGCTACATCATCCCCGTAGTATCTGGCAACGATGTGTAGTGCCAGATCGATGCCCGAGGTTAAGCCGCCCGCGGTTGCGATTTTCCCATTTTCCACATAGCGGGTTCCGCTGACGAAGTGCACAGCCGGATATTGCTTCTGCAGGCGCTGAAGAAAGTAATGATGCGTCGTCGCAGTTTGGCCGTCCAGCATTCCATAGTCCGCCAACACCGAAGCGCCGGTGCATACCGACATGGTTTCATCGGCGGTGGCCGAATTAGCCAGCAGCCATGCCTTTTGCGCCGCGCTGCGTCCGGTCTGCGCGGGAATTACGATAATTTGCGGCTTGGGCGCATTGTCAAAAGTGTAGTTGGGTACGATAGTCAATCCATTTGCATCCACCGGCTTCAGCGAATCGGAAACGGTATACACGTTAATCGGCATCACCATGTCGTCCCAGTCTGATTCATGCCACGGCTTGCCCTTGGTTGTAAGCATCGTGCCGTGGAGGGTCTCCCAGGGGCCGGCGATGTCCATGACGTCGGCGCCCTCCGAGATCACGAACGCCACGTTGATCTTGCCCGATGCGGGCGGCTTCAGTGAGCCGGCAGGTTGCGTGGCGGATGGTGGTTGGTTGGACATTTGCCCGTAACTCGTGGGAACCATCAAGTCCAGAATTCCCACGGTTACAGCGGCTGTCCAGAGTACTTTACCTTTCCTTCGCATACACTCCTCCTCTGACCAATTTCGACTTCAAGCGCGGCAGTACGTTAGACCAACCGAGACGAAATGATTACTGTGCGCTATGCAGTTCATCGCATCCATCCACGGGAGAGCACAGCCTGGTTTCGGTCATTTACGGACTCTGTCCACGCCAGGAACAGACGCCCAGCGGTTCCCGCCAGCACATCGGGATCATGAACGGAATGTTCCGAATTCGTCGCCTGTATCGGATGGGTGAAGTTCTCGCCGTCGATCTCAACGATAAATGCCTGGTTTGATCTCCATTTCGTATCTTCGTGTGCAGGTCGGCCCTGAAATGTTAGGAGGAGGCGACCATCTTCCGAAACCGACAATCGTGGGTGAGTGGCGTCGAGAACGTCGGCCGAAGCGAGGCGAGGACGCGCGAAAGTGCTTCCTCCGTTCTCAGATATTGCCAATCGGATGCCCGGCTTTCCCTGACCTTCGGAATACCAGGCTACGTACAAACGGCCGCCGCTGACGCCGAT
>Ga0335072_10009284_pt1 | contig 14189 bp, 11 predicted proteins | sample Lox_Sample_21_FD_206725 | JGI IMG/M metagenome (GOLD analysis project Ga0335072, IMG submission 206725) | Soil microbial communities from Loxahatchee National Wildlife Refuge, Florida, United States - Lox_Sample_2.1 | ecosystem: Environmental > Terrestrial > Soil > Wetlands | place: USA...
CCCGGCCGGCACCGAGGACATCGAGGAGATGTTCGAGCGCGGCTGGACCGACGGGCTGCCGGTCGTTCCGCCGACCCCGGACCGGGTCGAGGCGATGCTCGGCGGCTGCGACGGCCGGGTTTCCCTCGGTCCCGTCCCGCCCGACATGGGCGAGGCGACGCTGGAGCGGGTCGCGGCCTGCGCGGTGCTGGCCGGCTGCCGGCCGGCCTACTTCCCGGTCGTGGTCGCGGCCGCCCAGGCCGCGCTCGATCCCGCGTTCAACCTCCACGGCCAGGCGGTGACCACCCAGCCGGCCGGGCAGCTGGTGGTGGTGAACGGGCCGGTGCGGGAGGCGATCGGCCTGAACAGCGGCATGGGGGCGCTCGGCCCGGGATTCCGGGCGAACCTCACCATCGGCCGGGCGCTGCGGCTGCTCGTCACCCTCACCGGCGGAGGGATGCCCGGCAGGCTGGACCGGGCGACCCAGGGGCAGATGGGGAAGGTCGGGTTCTGCATCGCCGAGGACGAGGAAGTGAGCCCCTGGGAACCGCTGCACGTCGAGCGCGGTTTCCGGCCCGGCCAGTCGGTCGTCACGCTGATCGGCAGCGACGCGCCGCTGTCGATCTCCGACCACCGCAGCCGCACCCCCGAGGATCTCGCCTGGGTCCTCGCGTGGGCAGCGGCCAGCGCCTGGAGCACCAACTGGTGGCCGCTGGAGGAACCGTCGGTGTTCGTGATCTGCCCCGAGCACGCCGAGATGTTCCGCGCCGCCGGGTGGACCAAACAGCAGCTGCGCCGCTTCATGTTCGACGCGGTGCACAAGCCCGCCGCCGAGCTGCGCCGCGGCGAGACGACCCCCTTCGTCCACGCCGCCGACCCGGCCGCCCAGGTGCCCAAGTGGGCGTCGCCGGAGGCCATCGTCCTGATCGTGGCGGGCGGCGAGGCCGGGCGTTACTCTGCAGTTCTGGGCCCATGCACCGGCATGGGATCCCAGATCGTATCCCGGGAGGTGGGATCACCGTGGCCGCTGACTACGTGAGCCCGTTCGACGAGCGCGTCCGGGCGGCCGAGCCGCTCGCGCCGCGCCCGGCCAGCATCGGGGGGCGCCGGGTGGTGCTGCTCGATATCAGGAAGAACCGGGGCGCCGAGTTCCTCGACCGGATCGAGACGCTGCTGCAGGCGGCGGGCGCGGCCACCGCGCGCACTACGAAGGAAATCTTCTCCAAGCCGGCCGCCCTCGCGCTGATCGGCGACATCGCAGGACAGGCCGACCTGGTCGTGGAGGCCCTCGCCGATTGAGGCTCATGCACGTCGTGCAGTTTGCATGACCTGGTTCACCTGGAGCGCCGGGGCATCCCGGCGGTCGGCATCGCGACGGCACCGTTCGCCGACGAAGCCATCGAGCAGGCACGCCGGCTCGGCATGCCGGGCGCCCGCATGGTCTACATTCCCCATCCGGTCCAGCTGCTGACCGACGACGAACTGGACGCCCGGGCCGACGCCATCTTCCCCGACGTGCTCGCCGCGCTGACCAGGGGCGAGTGAGGGACTCTTGCGTCTGACGTCTGCCGGTCACCCGCCGGGGAGCGTGAGGACGAACCCGGAATAGGCGGCGGACAGCCAGTCGTTGGTCGCCGTGACTGGCATGGCGGCGAGGTCGGGCATCCGAACACCTGGCTCCGCTCGGCGTATTCAGCGAACGGCATGACCTGCGCAGCGATCTGGAGCTGGGCCTCACTCCACCGGCGCAGGGCATCATCAACGGCCGGGGCGCCGGCGAGGGCGTCTGCCAATGAGGTGGCATTGGCCACCGCCTTGAGGACGCCGCTGGAGGTGAACGGGGGGAACACCGCACCAGCGTCGCCGACCAGGCACACGCGATCGCGGGCGTAGCTGCGCGGCGCGACGGAGTAAATGGCCTGGATCGCCGAGTTGGCGCTCTGCTGCACCAGCTCGAACAGCACCGGGGGCAACAGGTCCGCCAGGCGGGACTCCAAGCCCGCCCTGACCCGCGGATGCACCGTCCCGAACGGTACCGAGCTGGACTGCTGCCGCTCTTGATCATCGACCAGCACCGAGGACAGGGGTCAACGACCCTGCGTCCCATCGAGCGATACCCGTCGGCGCAGACGACCAGGTCGAAGTCCACCGCGCCGCCCGTCCCAAGCTGCAACGTCGTGCCGTCAGGCCGCACGTCGATCAGCTCGACGGCCGAGGAACTGCGATACAGCTCGTCAGGGACGCCCCGCCGGAGCCACTGGTCGGACCCGGACCGCTCGAAGACGATGACGTCGCGGCCGGCCCGATGCAGCAACGCCGCTGCCGCGCATCCGGCGATCGATCCCCCGACAATGCCGACTCTCACGCCTGCCGCCCCCGCGTTCGGCTCCACGCAGGTCCGTAAGGTCCGCGGCCCGCCGCCGGAACACGCCGGAACCCGGGTGTCATCAGCCCATCACATTGTTCGCGCTCTCCGCATGGGGCTGGCGAAGGCGTGAGTAGTGTCCGAGGTTTATCTCGTTCTTGGTGAAGGGTCCGCTGAACAGAACCGGATCCGAGTCGTGATCGTGTCCGTTTTCGCAAGCGTGTACCAGCGCCGCCATAAAGCGGCCGGCGACAGGAGCGTTTTTGAACTGGTTGCCGCTCGTGCCAATGGCTACATAGAACCCAGCCAATGAGGTCCGGTCGTAGACCGGGATCCAGTCGTCGGCCACGTCATATAGCGCGGCGAAACCAACGGGACGGGGCGGGATGCCTAGCGACGGGATTCTTCGGGCCAGGCGGAGTACCTGCGAATCCCACGCCTGCGCGGTGGGCTGGGCCTCGAAAGAATCCGGGTCATCTATCCAGTGGAGGGCATCGCATGCTGGCTCTGCGCTTCCGACGATAAGCTGCCCGCCGAAGTGAGATCTGAAGTATGTGCCCAGGTCTCCATCCGTGACAGCGGGACCCAGCTCGCCTCGCGCATAGCCAGCTGGCGCAGGCACGGAATGGACTTCCTGCCTGAGTGGGCGGGTTCGGATTCGAAATTCTCCAGTGACGCCCGCAAGAGCGTTAACCTGACCGGAATACGGGCCCGCCGCATTGACCACGACGGGAGATTGAATCACGCTTCCTGAGCGCAGCCTTATGCCCTGGACCCGCGCATTCTTCTGGAGGATCGCCACCACCTGTTCGTGGAGCTGAATTTCGGTCCCGCTCCGCTTCGCCGCGGCCATGAGGTTCCTCGCCGCCAGTTGCGGGTCGTCGATGAACCCGCCGTCGGGCGTGTAATAGGCACCGAGTTCGCCGTCGGCATCCGCCCAGAATGCGGCGTCCGTGATCGACTTGGGCGGACCGTACCGTCCGGGATCCAGACCCGGCACCCGCTGCCGGATGGTCTCGGCATCCCAGCACTGGTACGGGACACCGACGCGGTCAAAAAGAGCCAGCACCCGCTCACGCTGGGTACTGCCGTCAAGGATCAGGCAACCTGTCTTGACAAACCTGGCCAGGGGTTCCTCAGGACGGCTGCCCAGATATTCAGGCCAGCTTTCCCAGCTGAACTTGGATTCCCAGGAAGCGGCCACGCCCTCGAAGGTCGAGTAGTGAAAGCGGACGATGCTTGAGGACGAGCTGGTAGAGCCCGAACCGACACCGCCCAGCCGGTCGAGAGCCACAACCCGCAGTCCGGTCTGTGCGAGCTCGTAGGCGACCGCGGCACCGATGACCCCGGTTCCGATCACGACGGCGTCGGCTGTGTATGTCACTCAACAGTCCTCTCGGACCAGGTCGACGGTCCCGGTGATCATTCTGCGAACACGCTGGTCCCCATGCCGGGATGGACAGGAGCGCCTCAGATTGTGCCCGCGCGGCGGGTTCGACAATCCTACTGACCGCAGGTCAGACAACGGACCGGGCAAGTGACGGATGAAGCTCGGCCACCGCCGGCGCGAGGGATTTCGCGGGTGGTCTCGGCACTCACCCGGGCTCGTCGGCGGGCGTACTCGATGGCCAGTGCGCGGGCCTCCAGTCCCCGTCCGGGTCCGTGGTTTGCCCCACTTCGATCAGATGACCGTCGGGATCGCGGATGTAGCAGCGGATCTCGTACTGGTGCTGTTTGGGCGGCGTCAGGAACTGAGCACCCCGGGCGCTCCATTCGGCGTACACGGCCGCGATGTCTTTGACCCGGATGTTGAGGAAGCTGCTGACCCGGTCGGGATCGCGTGGCGTCTCCAGGGTGACCGTGGGCTTGTCGTCGGTCGGGCCTCCGCCGGCATTGATGATGATCCAGCTGTTGGACAGCGCGACATAGGTCAGCCCTCCGGGGCCGGAGAAGGCCAGCCGGCCGCCGAGTACCTCGGTGTAGAAGCGCCGGGAGCGCTCGACATCGTCCGAGACGATGAAGTGGGCCAGCACTATGCCGTCGGGGGGCGGCGGGAGCTCGGCCATCTGGTACCTCCACTGGTTGGGTATGCGGTCTTGCTGCCGCTTGCCTGCTGTATGCCCGTCCTCCTTGGCCCTGCGGACCAGGCATCGGTCATGCCGGGCGCGATGCTGAGGTAGCGACTGCTTCATGGTCGCGCTGGCGACGTGCGGTTCGCGCCTGCGTAATCCCTGGCTGCTACCCCGGTGTTCCACTGGCACCGGCTAGGCGAACCCGGGTCGCAGAGGCGTGTCGGCAGATCATCGGGCCACGCGCTCGGACGGATGCGCCGTCCTGATCCCCGGCTTCACCTTCGAGATGTTCGTTCCACGACCCGTTCCGCGGACCTGGTCGCCAGTGTTCGAATTATGCTTTCTAGCTGGAGATGCGGCAGTCATCATCGCACCTTGTGTAGCGACTGACCGGAGGAGTGATCTGCGCGCACGGCCCGCGCTCGGGGTCGTGGGGCGAGCATCGGCATCCCCTCTCAGGAGAGCCCGTAGACGTCGCTGCGGGCTTTCACCCGGCGCAGGGTCACCGTCCGTTGCTCGTCATCGATCATGTACTGGATGCGGAAAGTCGCCAGGTGCGCCGAGTGGATACCACGTAGGTGACCGCGCAGTTCGGCGCCGACACGGTGCGGGTTGCCGACCGGTAGTCCGTTGGCGAACTCAATCACCGCCCCGCCACAGCCTCGGGTAGCTCCTCGCGGATTGCCCGGCTAACCGGGCCGGGAACCACAAGTTCGTATGGTCCTGCGCCAGCGGACGTGCTCACCGCCGCGGTCGGAGCGCGCGGACTGCGTCAGGGCCGCGGATGACATCTCCGCGCGCGACCGCGCCGGCGGACTCGGCCAGTTCGACCATCGCCTCCGGGTCGGCGAGGATGTCCGCCGTCTCGTGCCATTCCCTGGGTACTGCGGCGGGCTGCTCGGGCGCGTGGTCGCCGGCGGACGCGGCCTGCGCCAGGTCGGATACGAACTGCTTGCGGTCATCCGCAGGCAGGGGCTCGATCCAGGGCATTGCGAGCGGCAGCAGGCGGTCCAGGTACCCCGTCTCCCGCGCGCCCTGGAGCAGCGCGGCGAAGTCTCGCAGTGCCTCGATGACTGACCCTGGGATGATCACGGACATGCGCTCTCCGTGGATGGTGAGCTGGTTCACCACCCCGCGCAGTGCGTCCTGGGCGTCGAGTTCCGGCGGCTCGGAGGCGGGATCACTCACGTCACCAGCCTACGCGCGATGATCCGATAGCAGGCGATTGCCACGGCTGTACGGACAAGCTCAGACCAGTCGGCGATGGTTGCCGATCCGGGTGATCTGTTCGCTGCCCGGCGCAGGCCGATGATGCGGGGGATCGAGCGGGGTAACCAGGCGACGGACTTGCGCTCGTCGGCCGGTTCCGTCTTGGCTGCTGGCAGGTTCAGGCCCTCGGCCGGATCGGCTCGTCGTCGTGCCCGAGTTGCGCCAGCGCGACGTGCAGTTCGCGGCGGGAGCCGATGCCGAGCTTGGTGAAGATCTTGCGCAGGTGCCATTCGACCGTGCGCGCGGACAAGAACAGCTGGGCGCCGATCTCCGGATTGGTACGGCCGTCCCGCGCCAGCCGGGCGATCTGGGCCTCCTGGGCGGTCAGCGCGCTGCTGGCCTCGGGGGCCGGCATGCCGACGGACTCGCCGGTGGCGAGCAGCTCACGCCGGGCCCGTTCGGCGAACGCTTCCATGCCTGTCGCGTCCAGCACGTCGCGGGCGGTGCGCAGCTGCTCGCGCGCGTCGGCCCGCCGGTTCTCGCGGCGCAGCCACTCGCCGTACAGCAGGTGTCCGCGGCCGACCTCGGAACGCATGCGGGTCTCGGCCAGGTGGCCGATTGACTCCCGGTAGCAGTTGTCCGCGGCCTCTCCGCTGCTCAGCAGGGCCCGGCAGCGGGCCTCGATGCCCAGCGCCCAAGGGGTGGGGGTCACCCGCGCCCGCCCGCACGCCGACTCCAGCGCGGCCTGAGCCAGCCCGGCATCCCCGGTCTTGGCCGCGGCCTCGGCCAGCTCGGACATCACCAGGGGCCCGTAGCCTATCGGGCGGAGCTCGAACGCCCGCTGGGCGGCGTCCAGCGCCTCGTCGTACCGCCCCAGGCCGTTATAGAGCACCGAGCGCGCGTAGACGCAGAAGTCGACCATCAGGCCCAGGCCGCTTGCCGCGGAGGCCTGGGAGACGGCCTCGATCATCGGCAGCGCTTCGTCCTCCCGGCCTCGCCAGGTGGCGATCATCATGTCCGCCAGGGCGACGGGCGGGTTCCCGGTCGCCTCCGCGATCAGGTGATCCTCCTCCATCAGCTGCGCCGCCGCGGCCAGCTCGCCCATGGCGGTCTGGGCCGAGGCCAGGTAATTAAGCGCGAACTGCAGGTGCACGAGCGCACCCGTCTCGCGTGCGAACCGGACCTGGGCGGTGGTCAGCGCAAACCAGGACTCATCGTCGCATAGCTCGAGGCCGATGAGGTTGATGGCCGTTCCCGCGGTGAGCCAGGCCCAGCGGCCGGCTTCGTCATTGCTGACGTCCAGGGCGAGCAGCAGTTCGAGCGCCTGGGTGAGGTGAGAGCCGGAGCTGCCGTCGCGCTGTCCGGTGAACCACACCGCGAACGCGTCGAGCAGGACGTCAACGGTCCGGGGGGGATTCGGACCAGGCACGGCCGAACGCGCAGCGTGCGCCGCCTCGCTCAGTGGACCGGGAGCATCCTGGGGGCCGACCCAGTAGGCGGCCATGAGCGATTCCAGGTGCGCCTCTCGGGCCAGCCTGGCATCGACTGATTCGAGGCGCCGGGCCGCGCTGAGCAGCAGCCGGGCCGCCTCGGTGCCGTGCCGCTGGTCGAATGCGATCTGTCCGCGCAGGCGTTCCACCTTCGCGGCCTGCAGCTCATCGACCGGCTCGGCCTCCGGCTCGACCAGCAGGCTCAGCGCGGCGTCGGGCGCTCCGGCATCGCGCTTGGTCTGAGCCGCGGCGATCAGCCGCTCCGCTCGGCGGCCGGGGTCGGGTGTCAGTAGCGCGGCGCGTTCCAGGAACGCCGCTGCCGCGGCTAGCCCGCCCCGGGCCTGCGCCCGCCCGGCCGACCGCTCGAGTTCCCCGGCGACCTCCTCGTCGGGCCCGGGCGCGGCCTGGGCCCGGTGCCACGCACGGCGATCCGGATCGGCCTGCGCATCGGTGGCCTCGGCCAGCGCGCCGTGCACTTGCCGGCGGTCCGGCAGCGACGCCGACTCGTAGGCCGCCGAACGCACCAGCGGATGCCGGAACCGCACCTGGGTGCCGAACACGGCCAGCCCAGCCTCGACCGCCGGTGTCGCCGCGTGCGCCGGAATTCCGAGCGTCTGGGCAGCCCGCCACACCAGCGGCGAGTCGCCGGACGGGTCAGCCGCCGCCAGCTGCAGCAGGCGTCTGCTGTCCGGGGCCAGGGCCTGGATCCGCCGCCCGAAGGCCTCCTCGATACGCCCGGCGAGCGCTGTCGCGCCGGGCTGTGTACCCGGCAGGCCGAACCCGCCCGCCAGCTCGGCCGACGTCACCCCCCGGGGCAGCTCCAGCAGGGCCAGCGGGTTACCCCGCGTCTCGGCTATGAACCGGTCCCGCACCCGCGCGTCCAGCGGGCCGGCCAGCACCGAGTCCAGCAGCACCCGCGCGTCGGCCGCCCGTAGCCCACCGATCGTCAGCCCGGGCAGCCCGGCCAGATCCTCATCGGGAACCCGGGCCGCAAACACCAGGCCCACCGGGTCGGCCGCCAGCCGCCGGGCCGCGAACCCGAGCGCCTGCGCCGAGGCCCGGTCGAGCCACTGTCCGTCGTCCACCACGCATACCAGCGGGCGCTCCTCGGCCACCTCCGAAAGCAGGCTGAGCACGGCCAGGCCGACCAGGAACCGTTCCGGCGGCGGCCCCGCGCTCATGCCGAACACGGTCCGCAGCGCCTCTCGCTGCGGCCCCGGCAGCCGGTCGAGCCGGTCCAGCATCGGCGCGCACAGCTGATGCAGCCCGGCGAACGCAAGCTCCATCTCCGACTGCACCCCGGCAGCACGCTCGACCCGGCACCCACTCGCCCGCCCGGCCAGGTAATCCAGCAGCGCGGTCTTCCCCACCCCCGGCTCGCCGCTGACCACCAGCACCTGGCTCTGCCCGGCCCGCACCGCGTCGATAAGGCGGTCCAGCACGCTCAGCTCGCTGGACCGGCCCGTCAGCCATGCCGCCCGCCCCGGCCGCCGGGAGTGTGTGGCCACCGGCACCTCCCACAGACATCGCAGGTAGGCAACTAGCTGGTCAGCCTACCGCTGGAAACCCTAGCCGGGAACCCGCTGTCTTGCTCCGCGCCTGGTCGCCGACCACGGTGCGGGTAACGGAGCTGTCCGGAAACGACCCGGCCTGTTCGGCGCCGAGATCTGCGCCGCGTCCCGATCACTGTGCTGGCCGAGGGTCTATCCGGGCCATCCCGGGCGGATTACGCTTCGGTCAAGGCACCTGCCGGGGAGGCCGTATGAGCGCCCAGATCCAGCTAAATGACCGGGATGCGGCGTAGGGCCGGGCCGATGAGCACGTATTCCGGACGCCGGGGCCGCGCGACAGGGCTGACGAACCGGATCAGCGAGCGCCACGTGCTTGACCGCCTCGTGGATGCGGTCCGGGCCGGCGGGAGCCAGGCCCTGGTAGTGCGGGGTGAGCCAGGCGTAGGCAAGACCGCGTTGCTGGACCACCTGGCCGGGCGGGCCGCGGATGCGGCGTGCCTGGTAACGCGGGCCACTGGGGTGCAGTCGGAGATGGAGCTTGCGTTCGCCGGGCTGCATCAGCTGTGCGCGCCGATGCTGAGTCACGCGGAGCGCCTGCCGGGGCCGCAGCGGGATGCGCTGCATACGGCGTTCGGCATGAGCGCGGGGCCGCCGCCGGAACGGTTCCTGGTCGGCCTGGCCGTGCTCGGCCTGCTTTCGGAGGTGGCCAGGGAACGACCGCTGATCGGCGTGATCGACGACGTGCAGTGGCTGGACCGGGCCTCGGCGCAGGCGCTCGGGTTCGCGGCCCGGCGGCTGGCGGCCGGCCCGGTGGGCCTGGTGTTCGCGGCCCGGGTTCCCGATGAGGATCTGGCCGGGCTACCCGAGCTGGAGGTTAAGGGACTGCCAGACCACGAAGCGCGGACGCTGCTGGACTCGGTGCTGGCCGGCCCGCTGGACGCGCGGGTACGCGACTTGATCATCGCTGAGACGCACGGTAACCCGCTGGCGCTGCTGGAGCTCCCTCGAGGGCTGACCCCAGCCGAACTGGCAGGCGGGTTCGGCCTACCGGCGGCGCAGCCCGGCTCCGCACCGCTGACCGACCGGATCGAGGACAGCTTCACCCGCCAGCTGCACGCCCTTCCGGCCGACACCCTGCAGCTGGTGCAGCTGGCGGCGGCCGATCCGTCCGGCGACCGGCCGCTGGTGTGGCGGGCGGCCGGGCAGCTGGGCATCTCGGCCCGGGCGGCGGCCGGGCCGGCCGTGGCCGCCGGGCTGATCGAGTTCGGCACCCAAGTCCAGTTCCAGCATCCGCTGGCCCGCTCGGCGGCCTACTGGTCGGCGCCGCTTTCTGTCCGGCAGCGGATACACGCGGCGCTGGCGGAGGTGACCGACCCGGTCGCGGACCCGGATCGCCGGGCCTGGCACCGGGCCCAGGCCGCGGCCGGGCCGGATGAGGAGGTCGCCGCAGAGCTGGAGCGCTGCGCCGGGCGGGCGCAGGCTCGCGGCGGGCTAGCCGCGGCCGCGGCGTTCTTGGAGCGTTCGGTGGCGCTGACCGCCGATGCGACACGGCACGCCGAACGCATCCTGGCTGCAGCACAGGCCAGCCTGCAGGCCGGCGCGTTCGACAAGGCCCTGGAGATGCTCTCCATGGTGGAGGGTATTGGGCCTGAGTCGCTGGACGAGCTCGCGAGCGCCCGGGTCGACCTGCTGTGCGGGCAGATCGCGTTCGCCTCCAGTGCGGGCAGCGACGCTCCGGTGCTGCTGCTCAAGGCGGCTAAACGGCTCGAGCGGCTCGATGTCGCTCTCGCCCGCCAGACATACCTGGAAGCGTGGACCGCCGCGTACTTTGCTGGCCAGTTCGCGGGCGCAGGCGGCATCTACGAAGTCGCCCGGGGCGCCCGGTCGGCTCCCCGGCCCGCAGGCGTGCCCCGGTCCTCGGATCTGCTGCTTGACGGGCTGGCCGTCCTGGTCTCCGAGGGACGCGCCCCGGCGGCACCTCTGCTGAGGAGGGCAGCGCGCGCCTTTACCGAGGACGAGCTCGCCGTGGACGAGGGCATGCGATGGGGCCTGCTGGCCGGGGTTGCCGCGGTCATGTTGTGGGACGAGGAGTCCTGGTACGCCGTGGTAGCCCGGCAGCTGCAGTCCTGTCGCGAGGCCGGACTGCTGGCATCGCTGGTGATCTATGTGAACTCGATGGCCCAGCTTCTGGCCTGGCGTGGCGAGTTTGCGGCGGCGGCGGCTCTGATCGGGGAGGCTGAGGGGATCGCGGCGGCGACCGGGACCCGTTTTCTTCCCTATGCGGCCTTGATGCTCGCCGGATTCCGGGGGGCAGAAGCGGCGGCGGCCCAGCTGATCGAGACTGTGAGCGCCGATGCCCGGGCTGCGAGACAGGGCCTGGGCATCGGCGCGTCGCACCGGGCAGCTGCCATCTTGTACAACGGGCTGGGCCGCTACGAGACGGCACGAGCGGAGGCGCAGCACGCCGTCGGGGAGGAGCCTGAGCTGTATCCTGCCATGTGGGCGCTGCCCGAGCTGATCGAGGCGGCCAGCAGATCCGGGCAGACCGGGCTGGCCGCCGACGCGCTAGGCCAGCTGGCCGAAGCGACGAGCGTCGGTCAGACCGACTGGGCGCAGGGGATCTACGCGCGATGCCGGGCGCTGCTCAGCGAGGGCGCGGACGCCGAGGGCTGTTATCGCGAGGCGATCGACCGGTTGAGCCGGACGCAGCTGCGCCCAGAGCTCGCCCGCGCGCATCTGCTGTACGGGGAGTGGCTGCGCCGCCAAGGGCGGCGCGTCGACGCTCGCGAGCAGCTGCGTGCGGCTCACGACATGCTCGCGGCGATCGGCATGGAGGCGTTTGCCGAGCGCGCCCGCCGCGAGCTGGCCGCCACCGGCGAAACGTTGCGCAAGCGGACGACCGAAGTCTCAAGCGTGCTGACCGCGCAGGAGGCCCAGATCGCCCGGCTGGCGCGGGACGGCCGTACCAATCCGGAGATCGGCGCCCAGCTGTTCTTGTCCTCGCGCACGGTCGAGTGGCACCTGCGCAAGATCTTCACCAAGCTCGGCATCGGCTCCCGCCGCGAACTTCACGCTGCGCTGGCACCGCTCGGCCAGGACAGCCCGCCGACCTAGGGGACGAGGTATATCCCACGGGTGGCGTTCCGGGGCCGTGGGGCTGACCGCCCGGTCCGTTCGGTAAAAGAATTCGACTATGCCGAACGGGCCGTGGTCTTACGGTCCGTATCTGTGCCCGCTCCTAGCGGAAGGTGACGTCGGCGATGTCGATGGCGATGGACACGGAATCCCGGACCGGGGTTCCGTCGGGGTTGCGGACGTAGACGCGGCGACGGGTGGGGACCATGATCCCGTCGAACTCGCGGTAGGCCGACGGGTAATGCACGGCCGGGCCGCCGCCCAGGATGTCGACGTTGTAGTCCAGGCGGCGGAGCAGCCCGGCGTCGTCGAAGTAGTACCTCTGCTGGCGGTGGTGCGCCACGATCGTGTCCGGGTAGGTGACCAGCAGGGTGCGCCAGGTCTGTCCGTCCTCGGGCCAGGGCTCGGTCTCCTCGGCGGTGAAGTCGGCGCGGGCGAAGATGAACGGGGCGACGAAGTAGTTCCAGTTGGCCTCGCCGGCGAAGTAGGCGGCCTGGAGTTCATCCCACGGCGCGGCGCGGGTGGTGCCGGTGAACGCTGCCGCGGGGTCGCGGCGCTCGGCCAGCAGCACGCCGTCGGTGGTCTCGATCGTCTGCCGGTACGGCTCCCAAGTTGTGTACTGGCCGGGCCGCCCGAACGGGCTGATGATCAGCCGCTGGTCGCGGGTCTCGCCGGCCAGCACCACACCGTCGAGCAGTCCGGGCTGGCCCTTGAGTGTCCAGATCGCGCCGGTGATCGAGGCGGCGGCGCGGAATCGTTCGATCTGTTCCCAGCGGGTGCCGCCATGCCCGTCGATGGCCAGCTTCAGTAGTTCGTTCATTGCCGTTGCTCCTCTGGCTCCTCAGGGTTCTGTCTGACCTTCAGCGGCCCCTCGTAGCCCGCCGGCAGCGGGCCGTGCCGGCTGGGCGGGTGGGCGCCCGGGCCGGCACGATCCTTGCTGTAAGCGGGGCTCCGCGTCACTTCTTCGCGTAGTTTGCTTGAAGCACCAGTTCGTGGAGGGTACTGGTGTTGCTGTTGGTGTAGTAGAGCACCAGGTCGCCTGCGGGATTGGTGCCGATCGCCAGGCCGAAGAGCGCTCCGGCGGGCTGGTGCGCGGCGAGATCGCGGGTGGCGACGAGCTTGCCTCCGGGCGTGATCACGACCAGGCGGTTGTCGTTGGCGTTCACCACGAGCAGGTCGCCATTGCGCGGGTCGATCACGACGTTCTCCGGACTTTGCAGCGCGTGGCCGCGGTAGACGATCTGTGTGGTGGCCGGCGACGTCGCCGTGGCAGCGTGCGGAATCGCGTACAGGGTGTTGTCGGCGTCATTGGTCTCGTACAGGGTGCCGTCCGCGGCAAAGGCGTAGCCCTGCGGGCCCGCGGCGGTGGCGGCGTTGCCGCCGCGCGGGGTCTCGCCCTGGCCGGTCGCGATCCGCGCGTAGGTCGCGTTGACCGGCTGGCCGTTGACCGGGCCCTTCGGGTGCGGTGTCAGCCGCACCACGTCACCGCCGCCGGTGCCGGTACCGGCGTTGCCCGCATTGCCGTAGTAGAAGCTGACCTTCCCGTCGCTGGCGCTGACTCCCTGGCCCCAGACACCGATCAAGGACGCCGCGCCGTGGGTCGTCGCGCCGGTGTAGACGGCCTTGACCTTCCCGTTGGGCAAGATGAGCAGGTCGTTGGCCGCGGTGCCGCTGGCCGCCTTGCCGTAGTCGCCGACCCAGACCCCGTCGTTGGCCGGGTTGATGGCCACGCCGACCGGACCCGCGACCGGGCCGCCGCGGAAGAAGACGCTGGTCTTCCCGGTGGCCGGGTTCACCTGCAGGATCGTGGTCCCGGCGCCCGCGGTACCTTGCTTGTCGCCGAACTCCGCGACCAGGAGGTTCCCAGCGGTGAGCTTGCCCATGGTGAGCGGGACGATGGCCATACCGAACGGATCGCGGTCGCCGTCCGGGGCGATGAGCGAGGCGATGGTCTTGTCCGGCGCGGCACCGATCCCGCCTGTCGCCATGGCGCCATACGCCGGAGCGGCGGAGCTCGTGGCGGTGACCACGGCGACGGTAGCGCCGGCCCCGAGCGCAGCGAGCACGGCGAGCCCGGCGGTACGCCTGCGACGATAGTTGGCCTTGGTGTTCATGATGTTTTCCTCTCCCTTTCCCTGGATTCGGTGACGTTGGCAGCGGAAGGGATGAACAGGTCGGCTTCGGGCCGACGGCGCCGGCAACGGCGTTCCTTCGCGGCCAGCGGCATAGCTGGTACTGCCTCACGATCGCGCACGGGCCAGGTGTGCCGCCTCGGTCGATGCCCTGGGCGTTACCCTTGCCGTTACCCTGGGCTGTGCCCTGGTGGGCGATGAGGCTCAGATGAAAGCCCTGGTACTGCCCCGATCGGCTCGACGGGCGCCAGCTGAACAGGCCCAGACGGCCGTGCTTGCCGGCCCGGACTCTGGAC
>Ga0335072_10009285_pt1 | contig 14189 bp, 9 predicted proteins | sample Lox_Sample_21_FD_206725 | JGI IMG/M metagenome (GOLD analysis project Ga0335072, IMG submission 206725) | Soil microbial communities from Loxahatchee National Wildlife Refuge, Florida, United States - Lox_Sample_2.1 | ecosystem: Environmental > Terrestrial > Soil > Wetlands | place: USA: Florida...
GTCCTGCATTGGAGGCTGCTTACCGTCGAGCGCCGCATGGAAGCCGTCGTATGCGGCCGAAATGCCCGCCAGATCAGCGATGTCTTCCGCGAGCGTTTGCTCGCCATTGACCGAGAGATCGGGGAACGGTTTGTATGTGCTGTATTGCGCGGCCAACGCCGCAGTTGCCGCATCGAAATGCTTCAGGTCTTCGGGAGTCCACCAATTGCGCAGCCCGCCTTTCGCGTCGAATGTGCTGCCTTCGGTGTCGAAGGTGTGGCTGATCTCGTGGCCCATGACCGAACCGATCGCGCCGTAGTTGACCGCAAGAGGTGCCTTCGGATCGTAGAACGGCGGCTGCAGAATCGCGGCAGGAAAATTCAGCGCGTTCTGAAGAGGAAGGTTAACGGCATTGACAGTCTGCGGAGTCATCGACCATTCTTTGCGATTCACGTTCTTTCCCAGCCTTGCGATCTCGCGCTCGTAACGGGAGAGATTGCCGCGCCACATATTGCCGAAGATGTCGTCGGGCTTGACTTCGTAGTTGGAGTAATCCTGCCACGTTTCCGGATATCCGACGCCGACGTAGAGCGTCGAAAGCTTGGCCTCGGCCTCGGCCTTGGTTGAGGGGTTCATCCACGGCAGCGCTTCGATTCGTTTGCGGTAGTTGGCAATCAACCTGGCCACCATGTCCTGCGCCTGTGCCTTGGCTTCGGGAGAGAAGTATTTCTGCGCGTACGATTTGCCGACGACATCTCCGAGTTGCGCGTTGACAATGAACACGCCACGCTGCCAGCGCGGACGCTCCTGTTGCGCGCCTGACAATTCTTTGCCGAAGAAGGCGAATCGTGCCTCGGCGAACGATTTGGGAAGGAAGCTCGCATAAGCTTCAACCAGATGGAAGGCGAGCCAGTCTTTCCAGGTTTCCAGAGGAGTGGAAGCGACCAGCGCTGATTCTCCCTTAAAAGCCTCAGGCTGCCAGACGATGTAACTCGCGACATCCCCGAGACCGGCTCCGCGAAAATATTCGTCCCAGTCGAGGCCGGGAGCATTCTGGGCGAGCTCAGCGCGAGCCCAGGGGTTGTCCGCTTTGTGAATGTCTTCGTTTTCGGCCAGGCTTCGATGCGTTGCGGCGATGGCATGCTCGAGTTCAATGATGCGCGTGGCGCGGGCTTCCGGATCGGAAAATCCGGCGAGCTTCATCATGTTCGCGACGTGCGTCTGATATTTGTCGCGCAGCGCCTTCATGTGCTCGCTCTCGGATAGGTAATATTCGCGGTCAGGAAGCGCGAGTCCGCCTTGCAGCAGATAGGCCGTGTAATGGTCGGAATCGTGAAATCCGGGGGCGACCCACAATCCGAAAAGATTCTGCGTGTGGAAGTTCGTGTTATTCAGCGCGTCCACGTCGGCGCGCAGTGTTTTGCCGAGCGCGAATGCGAGTTCGCGCTTATCGTGAATCGCGGCAATTGCGTCGAGATGTGATTTGAGCGGCGTGAGTCCTTTGGACTCGATTGCCGACTCATCCAGGTACGAGTTGTACAGGTCCGCGACCTTGCGCAGGCTTGAGCCTGCGGGAGGATTCGACTTGGCAATTTCTTCGATGACATCGTGCGTACGCTGATTGCTCAGGTCCGACAGCCGGCTGAAAACATTGACCGCCGCGCGATCGGGCGGAATGACTGTGTGTCTGATCCAGTTTCCGTTAGCGTACAGATAGAAGTTATCGCCCGGCTTGACCGAGGGATCCATGTGCTCGACGGCGATGCCGTGCACTTCCGGAGGGGATTGCTTCTGTGCGGCGGACGAAAGAGGAAGGACGATGAGATTGCTGGCCAACAAAGTTGTTAATACAAGAAAGCGCTTCATGTTGGGCTCCGGAATAGAGCTAGAGCAAGTTCAATGCAAAAATCCAGTCTATGCCGAAGTGAGAGATGTTGTCCGGGGTCGCAGAGGAAATTGCGCAAGTGGGGTAATAGTTTCCCATTTTGATCCCGCCTGGAAACTAGCAACTAGCCGCTGCTTTCGATTTTCGCGGTGAGCAGGCCCACGTGATCGACGCCCGCACCGTGTGCGTCGTCGATGACGGTGGCTACGTCTTCCCACGGGACATTGTTGTCGGCTTTGACGAACAAGACTTTCTGGGCCCGCGTCTCGTAGATGGTGACCAACTCGTTGTTGAGATTTTGCCAGCTCACGGCCTGCTGGTTGAGCTCAAGCTTCGGTTGCCCGGATGGAGTGGCAAGCACCTGCAGAATGACCGACCGATTGTTTTGTTCAGGTTTTGCGTGCTTGGGAGGGGGTTGAGGAATCAGCGCATTTTCTCCGCGCGGAGTGACCGGTGAGATGATCATGAAAATAACAAGCAGAGTGAGCAGAACGTCAATTAGTGGCGTCACGTTCATGCTGCCCAGAATCCCGCCATTCCCTCCAGCCTGCACCGGAGTGTCCAAGCCTCCTACTCAAGTAGATGCCGCTAGCGGGCCGCGCGGATGCCGCGGCGGCGCAAACTTCGAGAGAAACGCGCCAGAACTGTTTGAATTTGAGTACGAGTTCTGGCGCGAGCGCAAGGTGATCTCGTGGGAAAACGCGAGCTGCCCCAAGTCGCACATTAGAAGCGCGAAAAAGCTCTAGTCGTCGCCGGTTCCAATATTGAGCGAGGGGACACCGCTCTTGTGTATCAGCTCGTTCAGGGCCGGCAAGTCAGTGCGCCGGATTTCCTGCCACTTCGCGAGTTGCGTGTCGAGACTCTTGTGCAGGTCGTCATAAACCTCAGTCTGTTGTGCGGTTGGCGCTTGATCGTAATTCTCGATCACATCACTGAGGCTCGCGTACTCCTCATTGAGCATATTGGGATAGCGCAAGTTGTCTTCCGAGCTGCCCAATTTGACTTGAATCAATTGCTCTTCGACGGAAGTCATCTTGCCGTCGAGCGCCTTGGCCGCAGCGATGACCTGGCTGCTGGGCGATTCCTCGGCGGTCCATTTTTCGAGCGTTTTCAGGTTCGAGCGCAGAGAGCGAATCTGATTGACGGCTCGGTGCAGCGTATCGATGTCCTGCCGCGTTTTCAAAGCCAGGTCAAGTTGCTGTTGCAATCCAGAACTCGTCACCTGATCCTTCACGCGCGGATCGAGGACGATTTCGAGCGGCTCGGTCTGCGTCTGGCCTTTGACCGTTAGTTTTACCTGATACGTTCCGGGCAGAACGACTGGCCCGCGCGGCGGCTCACCTTCATAAAACGCAACCGGAACCTGCACCGGCGGATCGTACCGGAAGTCCCATGCGAAGCGGTTGAGCCCGGCTTCCGCCGGAAGCAGATTCGACGCGATTTCAAGATCTGGCCACTCCGGCGGCTGCTCGTTCTTGTTTTCTTTCTGATTCGAAAAATGGCGAACGCGCCTGCCTTGTGCATCAAAAATGTCGAGCGTGATTTCTTCCTTCTCTGCCGGCTTTTCTTTCAGATAGTAGTAAAGGATCGCGCCCTTGGGCGGGTTGTCGCCGACCGGACGCCTGCGGTCGACTTGATCGGGAAAATGCAAGCGCGTGGCAGGAACCGGCTGATAAAGATGGAATTCTGCACCAGCAATTTTCGAACTCGCCTGGCGCAGCGGGCTTACGTCATCGAGAATCCAGAACGAACGCCCGTGCGTCGCGGCGATAAGATCACTGTTCTTGATCGCCAGATCATGAATCGGAGTAGTTGGCAGATTGAGCTGTAGCGGCTGCCAGTGCGCGCCATCGTCGAGCGAGAAATAAACGCCGGTTTCCGTGCCGGCATAGAGCAGTCCTCGTACGGCGGGATCTTCGCGTACCGCATGCACATAGGCGCCGGCCGGAATGCCGTTGTTAATACGAGTCCAGGACTTGCCGTAGTCGTGCGTTTTGTAGATCAGCGGATTGAGATCGTCGAGTTTGTGGCGATCGATGGCGGCGTAAGCCGTGCCCGGGTCATGATGCGAAGCGTCGATAATGCTGACCATGCTCCATTCCGGCATGTCTTTTGGAGTAACGTTTTCCCAGTTCTTCCCATCGTTGCGCGTGAGCTGGATGAGCCCGTCATCCGTGCCAGCCCACAACATTCCTTGCTTCAGCGGCGATTCGGCCAGAGCAAAGACTGTGTCGTAATATTCGACACTCGTAATGTCGAGCGTAATGTTCCCGCCGGAAGGTTTCTGCTTGCTCTTGTCATTGCGCGTGAGATCGGGACTGATCGCAGTCCAACTATGTCCGCGATCGGAAGTTTTCATGACGTATTGCGACGCCGTATAGATCACGTTGGAATCGTAGTTGGATACGAGTATCGGTTCGGTCCACTGGAAGCGATACTTCAGATTGGCCGCGCCGTTGCCGGAAGTGTCGAGCGGATATGGGGAAATATCCTGGAGCTGGTTTGTGCTGTGATCGTAGCGCGTGATGGTCGCCGCGTCAGAGCCGGCGTAGGCGACGTCGGGGTCTTTGGGATCTGGCGAAATGTATCCGCTCTCGCCGCCGCCGACCGTATACCAATCCTGGCGGCCGATCACGCCGTCATCATCCTGGCTTGCGATGGCGACGGTCGTGTTGTCTTGCTGAGCGCCGTAGACGCGATACGGAAAATGGTTGTCGATGGCCAGGTGATAGAACTGCGCGGTCGGCTGATTGTTCTGCTCAGTCCAGGTTTTGCCGCCATCGAGCGAGATTGTCACGCCGCCGTCGTTGCTGTTCATGATCCGCTGTGGATTGGTGGGATCGATCCAAAGGCCGTGATGATCGCCGTGCGGCGCGGGCAGCAGCGTAAAAGTCCTGCCGCCATCGTTCGATCGAAACGCGCCAGTGTTCAGCACGTAGACCGTATCGACGCTCTTGGGATCCGCGAAGATGTGGGTGAAATACCAGGCGCGCTGGCGATAGCGTTCGTCGCTGTTAACCAGCGTCCAGGTCTTGCCGGCATCATCCGACCGATAGATCCCACCTTTGTGCGCTTCAATGAGCGCGTAGACGCGACTCGAATCTGCTCCGGAGACCGAAACGCCAATGCGGCCGAGTTCTCCGTCGGGCAGGCCATGACCGGTCAACTGCTTCCAGGTCAGCCCTCCGTCGATGGATTTGTAGAGTCCGCTGCCTGGGCCGCCGCTGTTGAAGTACCAGGGCTGACGGCGCACCTGCCACAGCGCGGCGTAAACAATGCTCGAATTCCTCGGATCGAAAACGACATCGATGGCGCCGGTGTTTTCATCTTTGTACAGAACTTTCTGCCACGTTTTGCCGCCGTCGGCCGTGCGAAACACGCCACGCTCGGTGTTCGGTCCCCAGGCGTGTCCGAGAGCCGCGACCAGCACGACGTCGGGATTCCGCGGATCGATGATGACTGCGCCGATGTGGCGCGAATCTTTCAGGCCGACATTAGTCCAACTGCGTCCGGCATCGGTCGATTTATAAACGCCGTCGCCGTAAGAGATATTTCCGCGCAAACAAGCCTCGCCCGTGCCCGCATAAAGAATGTTGTGATCAGAATCGGCGACCGCGATTGCGCCGATCGAAGACGTGCTTTCGTGATCGAAAACCGGCGTCCATGTCATGCCGCCATTTGTGCTTTTGAAGATGCCGCCGGAAACCGCGCCGAAATAATACGTATTCGGATCGCCGGCCACTCCAGCGACCGCGAGCACGCGTCCGCCGCGAAATGGCCCGATCTGCCGCCACTTCATGCCGTCGATCAGTGAGGAATCAATTTGTCCGAATGCGCTGAGCGAAAAAGCGAGAACCAGCAAAGGAAATGCGAGCCGACGCCGCATGCCATGCCCCCTCGATTTTGTTGGAAATTTAGCCCGGGATGTTCACGTCGCGTCCCAGTATCCGAGCATGATAAAGCACATTGCCGATTTTGTGCGCATGCGTTGGAGAAAACATCCCAGGCCCGGCTGCGCGGATTATTGCGGCGGCAGCTTGTATCCTGGCGGAATCTGAAACAAACTGGGGCTTGGCTCCCGGCGTGAGACTGCCATCACCGTCATGGTCACTGCTCCCATGCGCGGATCATTGTGCTTGATCTGCATGTTGATGCGCAGCTCTTCGGAGTACCAATACTCATCACTGACCACGACAACTTTGCCAGTTCCGCTGGCGTTCGCTGGAATTGTCTGAATCTGCCGGACGCCATGCACCGACACGCCCTCCATCTCACTCATTCCCAAATCTTCCTGTTTGGTGAACTCGTTGGCAGGAAGCATGTCGCCTACCGGCGAAGCCGCCATGGCGGGAGGAACCGTCGACGGAGGGTGACGCACGATCATCGTCCAGTAAGTCTTGTTGTTAGGGTCCAGCATTGTCGAGATTCGGGTCTCGGGGTCGTAGAGGTGAATGCGCCGGATCCGAGGGGTGTCGGAACTCGCGGCCGGCAGCAATTCCCGGCCTTCATTGTAGATACGCCCACGGCTGTCGCGCGCAATCTGGCGGACGGTCTTCAATTGCACGATGCCGCCGTCTGGCTGAACCAACGAGCGCTGTACATCAATCACAGCGCTGAAGGGCGCGCTCGGAAAAGGTGTAACAAAAATATCCTGCCCGTGTGCGAGGGTGCCTGGTGCGAAGATTGCAAGAGCGAGCAGGCAGGAGAGAATGGCCCCGGAGAATCGTGCTTGCATGGCTTCCCCCAGCGCGGTCGATTGGCCCAGCACAGAATAACGTGATTTGCCTCACTTTGGAAGCGATACCAGGTCAGTAAAATCAACTTGAAGTCGGAGATCGCAATGGAACCGTTTCGTTTTCATTTGTTCGTATGCACACAGGCGAAGCCGGAGGGGGTAAGTTCTTGCCCGAGTCACGGCTCGCTCGCGGTGCTGGAAAAACTTGATCGCGAGCTGCAATGGCGCGGCCTGACCAATGAAATTCAGCTCACAACCTGCGGCTGCATGGGATTGTGCGACGAAGGCCCTGTCATGGTGGTCTATCCGGAAGGCGTCTGGTACCGGCGTGTGCAGGCATCGGATGTAGCAGAAATCATCGATGCCCATCTGCGCGGCGGCGTACCGGTGGCTCGTCTGATTTGGGATGATTTTGCGGCGATGAAGGTCATGTCGGTCGAGCACGGGGAAAATTTCCGCGCCGCTATGGCCGCTCGCGACAAAGCCGGCATATTGCCCGACCCTTGGGATCAGATGATCCGCGGCTTTCAGCCCAGCCGCTGCATTCTCACGGCTCTGGAACTCGATGTTTTTACCGCAGTCGCTGATGGCGCGAGCGCACAGGAGATCGGGTCAAAGATTCACGCCAATGCCCGCGCAGTTTCGATGCTGCTGAATGCGCTGGTTTCCCTCGGCTTGCTGACAAAGGACGGCATTCAGTATAGGAACACAACGGATTCGGCGCGATTTTTCGTTCAAGGCTCGAAAGACAATCAGCGCAATGGGTTGCTGCATACGGCGAACATCTGGCATCGCTGGAGCACGCTCACGGACGCGGTGCGCCGGGGCACCTGCGTCGCGATCGAGCACGACACACGCGATTGGACGCAGCACTTCATCGCCGGCATGCAGCGCAATGCCAAACATCGCGCTCCGCTTGTGGTCAAGAATCTGGGAACGGCCGGAGTGCGGCGGATTCTTGATCTGGGAGGCGGTTCGGGGGCGTATTCGATCGCTTTCGCGAAAGCGTCACCCGACGTGCACTGCGACATTCTCGACCTGCCGGAGGTTGTGCCGCTCACAGCTGAGTACGTGAAGAATGCCGGAATGTCGGCGCAAATCAGTCTGCGTGCAGGAGACATGTTGCGCGACGAATTCGGATCGAATTATGACCTCATTCTGCTGAATGCGATCTGCCATATGTTTTCCGAAGAGCAGAATCTGCAACTTTTCCGCCGAGCGCGGCAGGCGCTTGCTCCGAACGGCAGGCTGGCCGTGCAGGATTTCATTCTCAACAACGAAAAGACCGGCCCGCAGCATGCGGCTTTGTTTGCGCTCAACATGCTGGTAGGCACGGAGGCGGGCGCCAGTTACAGCGAAGCCGAGTATGTGGCATGGATGAAAGCGGCAGGATTTGCGGAGGTGTCGCGAATGCATCTGCCCGGTCCCAGCGACTTGATCGTTGGGCGAATCGAAAAAGCCTGATTTTGCTCCTGTCCACTCACCGCCTGTCGCTGACAGGGCAACCGAAAGGCCCGAGGAAAATTCAGCCGTATCCGGAACCGCCCTGTCCGGGCAATGGCGTCGAATCCCGTCCCAACGAGCGGGAGAGTGGCACTTTGGGGACGCAAAGCGATCAATCTGATCGATGGCCCTCACGACCACGCCAATATGCGCCAACCCCTTGCGAGCGCAATGCGCGCGCTGCTATGGTGTCCACGCTACAAGGGGCGATGTGTGCAAGACAGAAAGACGAAAGACAGAAAGAAACGACCTGCCCCCTGCTGCGGCAACTACGGGGAACACTTCAAACCTGAGCCTTTCCTGATCCCAACCCTGCACCCGGATCCCACCCCGGGGCGAACCGCGCACTCCCAGCGGCCTATCCCAGTAGCCGATCCCCCGCAAGCGCTCAGGCTGCGCAGCATGAATAGCCTCCGCGAACTGCGCCAAGAGATGCGCGAGCTCTACCACAAGGCCCGAGCCTTATACGAAGAGCACCGAAAAACTACCGCTGAGTTCGCGCGCCTGAAAGTGCAGGTGGAGCAGTTGACGAAGCACCAGGCTCGAATCCAGCCCGAACCACACCCGATCGCGGCAGGCTTTGACTCGCGTGCTACATTTCGCTCTGACAATGGACGAGGCGAACGCGACCACGGCGGCGCTGAGAACACTAAACCGACGAGAGTCTGAATTCGATCTCGATCGGCGCAAGCCCCCCGCTGCGTAAACCGGGCCGACCATCGCCATGCGCTGCACCGGCGCGCCGAGTTTGTCTGCAAGGTCCAGCAAACCACGAAAGAGCAACGCCTCGACCATGACCCCGATACTGGCCATGAGGAGGGCGGTCGCGATGCATGTCGGAGTCAGCATGCCATCCGCCTTGAACAAGCGAAATAACTCGACGTACGGCTTCGTTTGCGGATGCTGCAGTGCCGCAGCAATTTCAGGAGAGACTGCTGCGCGGGATTCGGCTTGCGCCGGGGCTGCCATAACCTTCGATACTGCTTCCTCACGACGCCGGGTGGCATGCACCAGCACCGCTCCCCGGAAATAAATTTGCTCGCTTCCGTCCTCGGCAAGCGGCGCTTGCTCGACCGACCAGAAATGTGACGGGTTCATCGCCGGCTTTGCAGGATCTGTGTCCTGCGAATCTTCGAAGAGCCGTTCGAGAAGATTGCTCGCTTCGGAACCGCGTTTGAGACTGCGCGAGAGTACCAGTGCCTCGACAGTCCGAACCGAGGCTTCGAGCGCGGCTAACGGCCGCCATCCATTTTCAGCCGCCGCCCTTTCCGTTAAGCGCAAGGTTTGGCTGCTTGCGCATCCCATGTCGGACAGCTTCCTGCGAAGCGGCTTGAGGAATTTTCCCGAAGTCGCCCACTCCCTCCAGACATCAAGAGGAGCGAGCTGAGTATGCACATGCAAAGTCGACAGCAAACGCTCGCGCCTAAGCCAGCGCCTCCCGGCAGCGGGGTCCATCGCTTGCACAAGTGGCCCATGTTTTCGCCACAGGAGCACAAAATGCGTCCCCCCTGTTGGCAACTCAACCACTGCGATTGCCGGCAAAACTTTGGTCTCTTCGAGCAGAAGGTAGTCCGGGGGAACCATGATCTGCTCAGCTTCGAGCCCGAGCTGCACCGCGATCTCCTCCATCGTGTCGATTGAGGTCCCGTCAACATCTGTCTGGCACGCTTCGCGCAAGCGCCCATAGCTCACCGGAATTCCGAATCCTTCGAGCAGGCACTTCAGAGCTGCCGGTCCGCAATCCATGGCGGAGGTCTGCACTACTTCGGGAACCAGCCAGCGGTGATGGTTGAGTTTCATGGCAATTCCGCGTTGTGAATTGTCGCTACTTCTCTAGAACCGCCCAAACCTCTGCCCACCACGAGCAGCACAAGCGATGCTGGTGAAATACGTTCGACCTGCACTTGCACGGTGCCGGGCAGGCCATGCTGCATAGGAATGCGGCTGGCAGAGTGGCGATTCACCGCGAGTTCTACGCGAATTCGTCCGTCGCGCACTTCGCTGCCGACGTGAGTGACCGTCGCGTTGATGCTGCCGTATTCGGTCCAGGGAAATCCATCCAGCCGCAACCGCGCGGGTTGCCCTGACTGAATGCGGCCCAGAGCATCGGCGGGCTGGAAGCTCGCGACAATTCGCAGGTCCCCCGTCGGCACGACAGCCGCGAGTTTCTCGCCTTCTCGCACTACACTGCCCACCGGCACATTGGCGACTTCGCCAAGCCTGCCGTTGATCGGGGCACGGATAAGCCGCCGGTCCACTTCATCTTCGAGGCGCTTGCTCGAAGTCTGGGTCGTCGCTTCAACGCCGCGCAGGCGGTTGATCTCGCTCTTGAGTCCTTCGAGATGCGCCCGCCGATCTTCCACATCCGTAAGCCGCTGCTGTTCCAGTTTGTTCACAGCCAACCGCAGGCTGTCGGCTGCGGCACGTCTCTCGGCGGCACTGGCCTGCGCCCGTTCGAAATCCGCTTTGGCGACTACGCCGCTGCCATACATCTGGCCGAGACGTTGCGCTTCTGATTCAGCAAGCTGCGCCGCAGCATCGGCTTCCCGGAAATGGGCACGAGCTTCATCCAGCGCTACCGCCGCCGTCTGCTGCTCTTGCGCAGAGGCGCGATCCTCAGCGGCAATCTGATCGTCGAGCGATCGAATCTGCGGCCCTAGCGCTCCTAGCTTTGTACGTTCTTCTGTCAGTTGCAGCTTCTGCAGGTCGGCGTCGAGTTCGATCAATACTTCGCCTGCCTCTACTTCGCGATCGAGTGCCAGCGTGCTCGTCACCACGCGGCCACTGTATTGCGATTCGACGGGGTGCGCGGAGCGATCCACTTCCAGATGGGCCGCCTCGCTCACCGCATAAACCGCCACCCGGGCTCGGAAGAACCATGCCATCCACAGGCTCAGCAGAACGGCCGCCATCAGCAGTCCCCATGCGCCGCGCCTAAATGTTTCGGACTCCAGGAAACGCTCCGAGCGAAAAAAAGGACTCGGCATAAATTGATCTCCCGTCACCAACTGCCGACAAAGCGTAGCCACATTCTCGCCGTCAGCACGGCCAAATTGCAGGCGCGCAACATCTTACCGCTGAAATGGCTCCGCAGGCTGAATCTTGCAAACCGATTCCTGTTGCTACATGTGGCTTGAAAAGCCGCGTTGCAGGTCGGCTTCTCTCAGATTCGCTCCGGTGGGTCTTCAATTACTGGACGCGCAAGCCAGCCTTCAAATTGGTCTTGGTTTTCATGGCTGCTCTCCTTTCCTCTTTGATTTTGGTAGTTCGCTTTGGTCTTCCCTGGGTGCGTTCTGTTTGGTGACGTTACGTGGTAGCGATGCGCAGGCCCGCCTTCACATTCGTCTTGGTTTTCATGGCGTCCTCCTTTCGCTTTTGGGTAGTGCAAGCCGGGTGCCAAGGGTCAGCGAGTGTCGAAGCGTGGTCTTCATTCCCGGAAGTGATTGAAAATAGACGATTGCGGATTCAAGGCACGAAGCGAGTGTTTGCTAGGTCTGCTGTCCACTAACCGAACGGTTAATGGCAGACCGCGCGACAGTTAGCCACAGGTCTCGGAATCGTGCACCAGCGCCAAATTGACTCCTTCCCCGGCTGCACTTAACACCTAGCGCCAAGACCCAAGGGCCCCGATTGGTGTCGCAGCTACTGTGAGCCCTGCCTTCGCCCAGCAGCAATTCGTGCTGGCGTGAACCGCGAAGAGGATGGCACCACCTACCGGCCGGGCGGCGAAATCGTGAAACGCTTCGGCTTTCACAGGTTTCGCCATTCGCTTGCCACTTGCTTGATGGACGAACAGGAAAACCCCGCTGTAGTCCAGGCGATCATGCGGCACAGCAAGATGGACATGACGCTCTACTACTCGCACTCACGGCGTTCGGCGAAACGCGCCGCGCAAGAAAAAGTGGTCAAACTCTCGTTCCCGCGGCAGCATCGCAAATGCGGGTGCCAATGCGGGTTGCCAGAGACAGTTGCGTGATCGAACCGTGGTTCGGGAACTGGTGTGTTAACATGGCTTTACCGCGAATCAGTGGGCGCTTAACTCAGCGGTAGAGTGCCATCTTCACACGGTGGAAGTCATAGGTTCGAATCCTATAGCGCCCACCATTTCTTCAATTATTACGCTCCGCTGTCGGATCACCTCCTTATGTTTCAATAGCTTAAGGACGCGTGGTCCGTCTGGCGATCCGATAGCGAAGACCGCTTTCAGCACTCTGCTAAGCTGCAATCAATTCCGCGTGAAGAAACCGAACCGATTGTTCTCGCCAACTGAGCTTTCGCTGCCAGAAGTTAGTAAACACAGGCCGACTTCCCATTACTTTTCTGGGCGGTGAGTGCATTGGCGATTTATGACGCGCAGGTGTCAGGTTCAGAGACCAGGGAACAGAAAAGCTGAGATCGCGAGAATAGCAATTGACATTCAATGGAAATCCACTACCATATGGTTGTGGATCGGCTGGGTACAACATTTGCCGCTTTGTCGGATCCAACCCGGCGGGCGATGATCGAGCGGCTCTCCCGTGGGCCTGCTTCTGTGCACGGCTTGACGGAACCGTTTGCACTTTCGCAGCAGATGATTTCAAAACATATTGCCTGCCTGGTGCGGGCGCGGATTGTGATCAAGACGAAGCGTGGACGAGAGAGTGTGTGCACCCTCAGGCCAGAGGCGATTAAAACGGTCGGCGACTGGGCGTTTAGCTATCGCCGATTCTGGGAAGAGAGTTTCGACAAACTGGAAGTAGTTGTAAATCAAATGAAGAAAGAGGAGGCCAGAGATGACAAAAAGCACGGCGAATGAGATCGAGCGGATGGTTGTAACACGAGTTTTTGATGCCCCACGCGAATTGGTTTGGAAGGCGTGGACGGACCCGAAGTACGTGATGCAGTGGTGGGGGCCGAAGGGCTTTACTTCGCCGGTTTGCAAGATGGATTTTCGCGTAGGAGGAAAATCTCTCCTCTGTATGAGAACGCCGGATGGGCAGGAATGCTGGAATGCGGTTGAATACCACGAGATTGTTCCGCACGAGAAGATCGTTTCCTCCATGTACTTTTCGGACCCGCAGGGAAACAAGGTTGAGCCTGCGGAATTAGGTATAGAACAGGAAGCCATCGACGGTGCGTACGACGTGACCATCTTTGAGGATCTCGGAAGCGGCCAGACGAAACTCACCTACATTGGAAATGAACCCATGGAGAGCGCAAAAAATAGCGGTCAACTGGAGGGCTGGAACGAGATACTCGATAAAGTTGCCGCAGTTGTTGCGGGGCTAACGGAGGCGAAATAAGAAGCTCAAGCTTTGATTCGCGAAAACTCAATCGTGGAGAAAGAAATGAAAAGAATACCGTTTCTCTTTATCGTCCTGCTGGCATTCGCATTTCCCGCCGATGCCCAGGACGGGATGAAGAAAGATGCAGCCGTCAAACCTGCCGATCCGGAATTGAACGTCGTGCTCGATTCCTGGAACGAGATTGGCCGCAAGCTGACGGCGATGGCCGAAGATTTTCCCGAGGACAAATATGACTTCAAGCCGACGCCCGCGCAGCGCAGCTTCGCAGAGCAATTGCTGCATGCTGCGGGTTCAATGTATTACTTCACTAATCCTGTGATGGGTCAGAAGCCTCCCGCGGGAGAAGACCCGAAGCGCGACCAGTACAAAACAAAGGCCGACATCGTCGCATTCGTAAAGAAATCCGTTGCCGACGGAGCCGCTGCCATTCAGTCAGAGGGCGAGAAAGGTCTGATGCAGACTGTCGTATACGGTGATCAGAAAGCGCGCGTTCTCGACATAGCATACGGCCTCATTGAACATAGCGGTGAACACTACGGCCAGCTCGTTGTCTACTACCGCCTCGCAGGTCTTGTGCCGCCGGAATCGCGGCCCAAGAAGTAAAAGCTCAAGAGACCAGGGACCCCCGTCCTTATCGGGCGCCGTTTGCGCGAGTGGGCGGGGATTTTGGTTCTTGGGAACTTCAGTATTGAATGCGCCGCGCGGCATATGGATATCTCTGCTTTCGTTCCGCTGCAAGATTTGGGCTTCGGTCGCCGCGCCGCCCGTCTCGCCGTCCAGTGCCTATTCCGCAATGAGGAAG
>Ga0335072_10009286_pt1 | contig 14187 bp, 12 predicted proteins | sample Lox_Sample_21_FD_206725 | JGI IMG/M metagenome (GOLD analysis project Ga0335072, IMG submission 206725) | Soil microbial communities from Loxahatchee National Wildlife Refuge, Florida, United States - Lox_Sample_2.1 | ecosystem: Environmental > Terrestrial > Soil > Wetlands | place: USA...
CCACAGCTCATCGAGCCAACACACACTGACCTTGCAGTGGTCTTTCCAATGTTCAATAGCATTGATATACGGCAGATCCCAGAACGTGGCGCAAACAGCGATGAACAGGTCGTAATGTTTGCTAAGGTGTACCTTCCTGAGCCCTGGATTGGTAAAAATCAGCTTACTGAAGACGTCATGATAGAGCGGGGTTCTCAGCCAGTATTCATCGAGCCATGCCGCCCACGTGCGCTCAATGGGAATCAGATCGACATCGTCAATCTCTACGAGCACATCCTGTGCCTCGTAAAGGCCGCATCGGTAGGCGTTTTTGCTAAACGCCCTCCACGTAGGCATACATATCCGCGGTAAATCCTTTGCAGGAGCCGACGGGCCAAAATTCGCAAAAGCGTCAAGCCCCATCCGAAATTCCCCCGGCAAACATCGACCCGGCCACCGTTCATCCATATCTGAACTCACGATGACGCAATTTGTGATTGGGAATATGGCGGTCCACAGCGTCGGTGCTCTGAACGCATTTACGTCCTCGCAGATGGAAGGCGGCGTCCCGAGACGGATTACTGCAAGGGGTCCGCGAGCGGGTCACGGGTCTTCCTCCGTCGCGGTCGCATTGAGCCAGCAGAGTGCTGACGAGTCCCACGCCGAAATGGTCATTGTATTACCGGCGGCGCGCGGTGCCGATACGAGTTGCGTCCGTTGCTGGGATACTTACCAGCAGGGCCATAGCGATAGCCGTATCCGTATCCGTACTTGGGAAGTTGATCGATTCTGACCTTGTTGAGAACGACACCGGCGATGCGATGCGCCTCTGGCCGCAAAATCTTGAAGGCTTCGGTGATGCTGGCGCGCGGCGTCTGACACCACTCAACAATCACCAGGACTCTATCTGCGATGGTTGAGAGGACGAGCGCATCGACCACCGGCAGCAATGGCGCTGTATCCATAATGATATAGTCAAACTCTTCTCGCAGCGCAGCGATGAGATCTCGCATCCGCTGAGACATGAGCAGGTCGGCAGCATTCGGTACCACCGACCCCGCGGGGATGACATAAGCCGCCGTCACCGGATCCTTCGTGAGCACGTCTCCGAGTTCGACGGTGCCGCGGAGCAAGTCAGATAAGCCCGGTTGGTGCGTGTTCCGGAGCGCCTCCGAGGTTGCCTGTTGGTGCAAATCACAGTTTACCATAATGGTTTTTTTACCCGATTTTGCACTAGAAGCCGCGAGCAACATCGCTGCGGTCGATTTCCCTTCAGCAGGAAGTGCTGAGGTGATCAGAATGACTTTCGAATTGGCGCTTGCAAGCTCAAGGCCGATTCGTATTCCACGTAACACCTCGTCTACGTTCAAGAGGGGTTCGTCGACCATTCGGTGCACTAATGGGACATCGGGAATGCGGCGAGCTCTCCGGTTCAGAACCAGGGGAATAATGCCAACGACTGGCCGGCCGCAGGATTTCTCGATTTCTGTGCCAGACCTGACCCCAGGCCGAAGATATTCCCGTAGAAAGGCGAGAAGAAAACCTACGCCCAAGCCCCCCACCGCTCCTGCCGCGTAGAACAGAATGCGACGCGGTGAACTGGGTGTTCTCGGCATCGTGGCAGCTGAAATTATCCGTGCACTTGCATCCTGCAGTGTACGCCGCTCCGAGATATCGTTGTACTGTGAGAGATAGCTATCATAAAGTTTCCGATCGGCATCGGCTACACGTTGAAGTTGCTGCAATTTGACGAAAGCTTCCGAGTTAACGTGCGCAGTGAGGCTCTGCAGGTTATTCTCCAGCAATTGCTCCTGCCGAACAGCAATGTCATACGAATTCCTCATATCGCCGAGGATGTGCTGCGTCTCGGTATCTATTTGCTGATTTAAGATAGCCAGCTCCGAGTGGAGCGCAACAACTTGGTGGTGATTTGGGCCCAGTTCTGTTTGCAGATTAGTCACTCGGCCATTCAACTCGGCCCGCTCTTGGGTTAGCTGCGTCAGTGTGGTCGATGCGGCTAGCTCTGGAATACTCAGAACATCGCCCTTGGTGTCGATCACATTGCGTACCTGTTCGAGACGCGCACGCCTCTCCTCGACCTCGGTGCGAATTTTCATGAGTTGGGTGTTAAGCTCGTCAATCTGCTTCTGCCTGTAATCATAGGATTCCTCGTCACGAATGCCGCTTTCAGACTTCAGTTCCTCTATCGAGGCCTCGGTTTCCAACACGCGAGATTGCAGATTGTCGACACGGCTCTTCAACCAGGTAGCTACACGCTGTAGCGCTTCCTGCCGTGCTTCCCGCTGGCTGGTCAGATAGTCTTTCGCGATGGCCGCTGCCAGATGCTGGGCCATGGTCGGGTTATGCGAGGTCGCAGTCACAAATAGGATGTAGGCCTCTTGCCAGACCTGCAGGCTCTTAAGCAATTCATCTGCCGCCAGGTCCAGCCTTTCAGCCTTCTTGTTTTCGGCGCCACTAGGGGCTGGGGAGCTGTGCCTGAGGGCCCGGGCCAAACGGGAGAGGCCAAGCCGGCTCGCCAATTCCGCCAGTCGGCTGTGGGGTTGGAACTCAGGATCTTTGTCCAGGCCAAGTTCGCTCGCCACGCGCAACGCGACCGATTTCGACTTTAGGATGTCGATTTCAGTGCTCATTGCATCGTTCCCTACGTCGTCGACGAAGGGGAAGATCGGTTTTTGGACCTCAACGTTAATCTGCTGCTGTGGATCGTAGACAAGGATTTCAACCGTCGACTTATAATTTGATGGCATAACCTTGAGCACCCCATACGTCGTAGCAATTGCAAACAACGTTACCGTAGCGATGAGCTTCCAACGCCCCAGTACGGCCGCTAGGATGGCAAAAAGGTCTCTCGACGGAAGCCGTGTCCCCCCCATATCCTCCATTGACTCGACCGGCATTTCAAGAGTTTCGTCCTGCACCGCTTGTATTACCTCCTGCCTTGCGGACCGCTGCTACTCTGAATCGTTACATCGAATGGCGGAAGGTTATACGTGCCCGCCGCATGTCACCACCCAACTGCGATTCGATTTCAGGATGCGGTCGTCGTCAGCCTCCAGGCTGTGATCAAACCTTACGAGTTTGCGACAACCAATCGGCGCACGAATAAGAGTGCCGCGGTCACTGGGATATTCGTGCGAAGGACCATCGAGCCCGATTCGTACCCGGTCCATAAGTCCGGTAGCCATATATGAACCCAGCACCCATCGCCCAGTCTGACGTTGACGACATCAGCCTCACGGACCGGAGCCGCGAGTTACCACAGTGCCCGCAATCACCGGCCCCGTGATCGATCCGACGAGTGTGAAGAATTTCTGCAGCTCGGTCATCGATGCATTGGCGACGTAGATGAGATCGTTATTCTCGACAGGAAAGCCTGCCGCCAGAAAATAGCCATCAACCTGTCGCAAGTTGAGATGGTACAATACCGGTGAATCTCCTCCGACATGCTTCGCCAAATCAGGGACGCCAAGCGCCCTCACCACTGTCGGAGGCTCAAATCGCAACAGAAATACCCCCTCCGGATCAGCGCGCTCGTCGCGGAGCCCACCTGCTTTGGCGATGGCTTGCGCCAAGTCGAGCCGTCCAGCGTCAAATGGCACCTGCGCGTTGTTGGTAGTCGCGCCGAATACTAAGAAGTTGTCCGGCTTCTCCTCCAGCGTGATGATGTCCCCCGGCCAGGCGAAAATGTCCTCCTCCGGATCCGATAGTAGGGCGGTCATCGGAATTGTCGTTGTACTACCGTAGCGGGTCAGGCGGACTGAGGTGTCGTAGAACGGTAACTTACTTCCACCAGCGGCGGCAATCACGTCCGATAAGCGGTCGCCTGCCGGAGAAAGGACAACTCGCGTTGCGGCGCCTTGCTCGAGAAAGACCGTGGCAAAATTAGACGCGGCCTTCGTGACGGTGACGACCACCTGGGGCTGGTTGATTAGTTCCTCCAGGCGTTGCTCGATTATCTGCTGGACCTGAAATGGCGTGCGACCAGCCACGGGTATCCGTCCGGCATATGGAACGCTGATTGCTCCGTCAGCGCCTACCATCTGATCTGGAATGTTGACCGTCCCTCCCTCACCGCCGCCTTTTTCAGGCGGCGCTGCCCGCGGTACCAACGCTTGCCCGTTGTTCTCCTGCCAGATCGATACGGAAACAGTGTCACCGATACCAATCGTTAGGCCTGGAGGTTTACCGGCAGGTTCGATCCAATTGCGCACACGGGTCTTAGGTTGCGATGCCAACGTTGAGACGACCCCGCTATCTATCTCAACCATGTCGAAACGTCCCGGCTTCGCCGCTGCCTGATCCATGACTTGGGAGGTGGTGGGACCAGCGGTGGGAAGGCCTGTGCAGCTTGCCAGACCGGTAGCGGTGGCACAACATACAAAGATAGTGGCTGAAGCGCGCCTGAACGAATGCAATGGTCGGATCCAATTTTGCAGGCGTAAGCTAAACTGCGTGCTCGTCATCGATTGGCCCCAAAACAAGTCAGTCTGTACCATCTGTCGGCCTGCCATATGATTTTGGCCCTCCCAGTTAGGGCCTTCATCTTCAACCGGGCCATTTCAGTTCGTGGCATTGCCCTATCCCGACGCAGATTTCACCAATTTGCCGACGAAGGGCTAGCTCATTGGAACAACTAAAACACGCTCATGAAATAGCGCCTCAATTGCCCTGCAGGCGGAACCTCGACGGCAACAGGTATCGTGTCGGACCGGAACGGCAGCTCCGGATGTCGACTAGGTCGTGTGGACGGAATCCCTGCTATGCATAATTGACGGATTCCCGAACCGGCATTTCATCGAATCACTGCGTGACCGGCAAGAGGGAGCAGGCCATGCTGACGCAGATGACCGAAGAGGATTGGGCAATCACGTTTGCGGTATTCGATGCGGTGCAGTCCAGGCGCGGCGAACCTGGGCATGATGATCGCAAGTTCCTGGAGGCAATCTACTATTTCGCCGTGCATAACGTCAAAATGGCGTGCGCTGCCGGCGGAATTCGGTAAATGGAACAGCGTCTGAAAGCGGCTTCTGGCGGCTCAGCCGCCACGGGGGTATTCCAGGCATTCTTCCAATTGCTGGCAGAGCAAAGCCGAACAGCACATCTGGCACAGTTGTTCGATAGCACGGTCGTCCGCGCGCATGTCTCGGCCGCCGGCACAAAAGGGGGCAGCAAAATCAAGCGCTCGGCCGCTCACGCGGTGGCTTCTCGACCAAAATCCATCTCAAGACCGACCTCGAGGGCAATCTGCTCGATTTCCACGCGACCGTGGCGAGGCGAGCGATAGCACTTAGTTCGAAACCTCCCTGGATCTCGGCTCCGACATCACGCCGCGCGTCGTGATGACCGACGAGGGATATGACACGCGGGTTAACAGCGCCGCAGCCCTGGCGCAAGGGATTACGCCGACCATCCCGAGGAAGGCGAACTCCAAGGAGCGGCTGCGCTTCTTCCCGAAAAAGCTGTACAAGCTCCGGGCGCGCATCGAGCAGACGATAGGCAAGCTCTAGCGCTTCAAGGGCCATCGCTCCGCGCTGCGAGAAGACCGACACTTCCTTCACGGCACTCGTTTACTTAGCCTGCAGCCTGATTCTCGTCAAATCCGTCCACACGGCCTAGGACGCGCTATACCACCAGGCTACAAAATCTGAATGGTCACCAGGCAGCACGACTCTGAGCACCCGATGCCTATCAGACATACAAACAAGACGCTAGTAGGCACTCGGGTCGAACAACAGGAGGGCAAAGGTACGAATGATGATCCACATATCCAGAGATAGTGACCAGTGGTCGATGTAGTAACAGTCGAGTGAAACACGTCGGCGGAGCTTTTCGTGCGAATCGACCTCTCCACGACAGCCATTAACCTGTGCCCAACCTGTAATTCCAGGCTTGAGGCGATGCCGGGCTGCGTATCCCTCCAGCACCTGCGTCATAGGCAACCCAACCGATGTCATTCCCAGCGCATGAGGACGCGGCCCGACGACCGACATTTCGCCTCGGACCACGTTAATGAGCTGTGGAAGTTCATCGAGGCTCAAACGCCTTAGAACGCGTCCTACTCTCGTGACACGGCGGTCGTTACGCGAGGTCTGTCGTACTGCCCGCTCGTCCCGGACTTCATGGTACATGGTCCGGAATTTCCAGACCTTAAACACCTTATTGTGATAGCCTTCCCGTAGCTGGCCGAATAGCACTGGGCCGGGACTGTCGAGCTTGATGATAACAGCGATTATGATCAGAACAGGAGCTACCAGTGGCATGATCAAGCAGCTCAATAGCAGGTCTTCCGTGCGCTTCAATGCAGCCTCAACTGCGGTGAGCGGACGGGAAGCGAGGTCGATCGCGGGCAGCCTGCCAATTCGATCGACGTTTAGGACCGGCGCTTGGAATTCAGCTAGATCAGGGATCACTGTCACGTCCACTGCGACCCGCGTCAGGCGGGCAAGCAGCATTCTTGATTGCTCTATCGCCCCTTCGAAGTCCGCGATGATCACGCGGTCAATCATGCCGGCACGGACTGCGTTCTCAAGCCGGTCGATTTGGATACCACCGGGCGTGCCGGGAATACCCATCACGGAAACCACCGCGATCTCGCCGTGGCTCCCGCGCTCAATTTCCTCGCTTAGGTGACATTCATTTCCGCCGGCACCGACGAGGACCAACGCGCGGTCGACGCACTTTCCCCGACTTAGCGATCGGTGAAGGCAATACGTCCACAAGGATCGTACACTCCCAAGCCAGAAAAAGGCACTTATCGCCCACGTGAGCAGCCAGACACGAGAGACGCCACCGATAATCTTCAGGGCGAACCCGATCAGCAGGACGATGCCGAAAGTGAGTGCGCATGCGACCAGTCCATGCTGCCCATGCACTCGAGCTCCGGAGAGCAATATTTTCCGCCCGTAGAGATTTTGTGTCCACGAAGCCACGATCCAGCCAATTAGAAAACTAGCAAGGCCAGCCCATAATTGTCCCTCATCATAGTCGAATGGGCTTGCGTATAAGCGAAACACCGTTAGGCCTATCAGCGCCACACCAGCGAGGTCGGCCGTCACTAAAATTGCTATACGCTGCGTGAGAGAGACATGCTCATGGCGGACAATGGGGGGAGACGCCTCGCTTTGTGGGGCATCAAGGCGGATTTCAACCGTGCTAGCCAGGTCAGACAATGGATGGTTCCTTCTCTATGGCTGACAGCGATAACTTATCAGGTTACAAATTCTGCCGTGTCTCGCAAGGAAATACACATTTAGATACTATTCTGGCGCGTCGTTGGGATAATGTACTTCAACGTGTCTCAGAGACGGAGTACGATGCAGCAGGGTTCTGACAAACGTCAGCCAGGACTAGCGTGGCGGACGAATCGACAAAACGAACTCGTTGACTGGGCAAATCGGTTGCGCCGTTGCGTCAGGCAACGCGCTGTTGTCGAGCCGCCCTACTCTAAGGTTTGTAATCGCTGTCCACGGGTCAGACTGTGGCGTATGCTGCGACTGCACTTCGTCCAACACTATTCAATCCAGCCACAGTACCTCACACGTGTTGCCTGGCACGAGCGGCGCGGTCTTCGATGCCGCGACCGTGATAACCAGGGGTAGGGAAAGACCGGTACTAAATGAGCCATCCGCGCGAGGATTGACCAGACCATTCGGATGTTTGATCTGCGTCCTCGGCGCGCGGCTTAAATATATCAATAGACGATCTTTCTCGTGTAAAAGGCCTCGGCCAGTCCCTCAGATGCATTGCACCCTATCCCGCGCAGTCGCGCCATTGCAAGGAACGTCTCGCTGCTAAACCAGCCTCGGCCCGTCTGGCTCGGGAAATATCGGATGATTTGTTCAATTTTGCGATGGATCTGGTCTGGCGTCAAAGGCACGAAGAACACCGGATTACCGAGGTCGCCATCGTACTTTGGTATTTCGTACTCCAGAATAAGATGGTCGCGGAAGGTATTGTAGGTCAATTGGGCAACCAACCTATGATCCTGATGGGCGTCAGTTTGACAATGGGTCAGGATCAGCGTCGGACTGAATTCAGCTTTGATGGCCTCGAAGTAATCCTTGATCTCAGTACCTTGGAACGGAAAATACCCGTCCCGAAACCCGCCTACATTGATCTGCCTGTCCACAACGTCCTGAAGAAATGCCTCCGCACTGGTCTTGGCCTCGATTTCGCGGACTTTGGTGGAGCTGAAAACCACCCATCGTACCGCGAGGTTAGGAATCTCGGAAATGAGCCGCAAGATGGTTCCCCCGCAACCTATCTCAATATCATCGGAATGGGCTCCCAGGCAAAGCAGCTTTAACGGCCTTGCCCTCTCCGGCGAAAAGATTATCGGTAGCAATGGCTCGTCCTTCTTCGCTGGAACTTGAACGAAAGGCGTCTCATGCAACGAAGAGCTAGCAGCCAAACCATCGACAATCTGGCGCTCTGCTCATCGCCTCAGTCCAAAAAGCACTGAGATGTTCGCGTGTCAGAATGGCTGTCAGCGCCGCCGCCAGGACCAACTGCGGTCGCCACATAGGCACTGCGGAATGGGGACGCCCACGTTCTTACAAAAGTCTGCCAAAGATACCGAACCGTGGCACGGTCGCTTGACGTTCCGGCAGCATTGTACCGAATAGCATGTCGTACTGTTGATCCAGTGCCGACCGGAATGCCGCCGTTCTTTCCTTGACCAAGTCCGTAATTGCGTGAGCATTTGTCTGCAGGAGACGCAACCTTTCGATCAGATGAACGGCTTTCAGTCCATCCATTCTCAAGCAATAGTCCGACATTCCCATCATTGCCATAAGAGACTCGCACTTATGGTGAAATGAGATTGAAATAACTGGCTTTTCGCACAAGTAGCCGAAAATGATGTTATGGTACCTTGTTGCCACGATGAAGTCGGTCGATGCAATTTGTGATAGAAGGCCCACAAAAGAGCTTACCGGTTCGTCTATGACCCGATCGCGGTCGTAAGTTGGCAATCTCTCTCTGAGCATGCGTGCGAAGGCAAGCCGCTCCCGTGCATCAGCAAAATCACCACTGATCAACCTAATGTTGTAACCACGATCTAGTAGCCATTCGGCCGACTCCGCCAGGGCTTCCAGATACCCCGCAAATGCAGCACCGGTCGGGCTGTGAGCGCTGTACTTTCCCGGATTCTCCATCACGCCAAGGCCGACAACGGGCCTCTCAGAGGCTGCCCTGGTGCGGCGTGGTATCATGTCTTCAGGGAGACTAAACGCTAAATCGGGAAAAACCTCACCGTTTCCTTCAATGAGCCCGGACTTTTTAAGATAGTCCACGGTGGAAGCGTCGCGATACGAGCGAAATTCGGCCAACGAAAGAATGCGCTTGACGCACCATCTCCCGATACGGCTGCGGATCGGGCCTGCTCCTACGCTCGCCAGTACCACTTTGGATCCGCAAGCCCTCGCTATGAGCGACCATTTAAGCAAGCCATAAGGACCCCAGCCTTTGAGCCCATAGGCATCTGTTAGCAACCCGGTCCCCGGGATCACCAGCATTTCCACGCCATGAATGGCCCTAACGCATCTGGCCAATCGCAAAGGCGCTTTTAGTGCCGCTTGGATCTTTCGTGCGGACCTGGCCAGCCGGCTTTCCGGCACGCAAGAGCTTTGCACCTCGCCGTTAAAGAGCAATGCCCGTGTGTGGTAGGTGCTCGCTGTGATTTGTGGGTCGGAGCAGATACAGGTCACAGGAGCGTTTGGCCGTAGCTGGCGAAGGTGATTCAGGGCCGTCTGCAGAGAGCATTCGTTGCCGAGATTTGTTCCATCGAAATGGCCAAAGAAGGCGATTCCCTTGGGTCCTCTTCTAGGCCCGTTTTCTGTGCGTAGCCGCGACACGATTGGGCTACCCGTTCCCGCATGCGTGCCGCCATTTCGCGGAGTCAGGCTTCGACTCCAACGGCGCCACAGCCCCTCAGTCATCTCGGCCATACACTATCTCCGGGCCTATATCACCTACAGCAAGCTCGTTCAGATGCATTGCATCGGCGCAAGAGCGTCGCGATCCACCCCTATTTGAGGACGTCTGGTAATCGCCTTTCTTTCGGTAACAGGTCGAGCTCCCACCACCTTCTTACCGGTCTGTCTCCGTCAGCGCCTGGGTCATGTTGCCTCCCGCAAGTGCCCCGGGAAGGCTGCATTGGTCCTGTTGCTTCTGGTTCGGGCGGTTTCGGATAGTCCCTTGCTCGATGTGAAGGCAGATTGCCCTCAGTACGGAAACAGTTCTAGGTGTTGGAACCGATCATTACATCGGTTAGGGGGAGCGCTGCTCACAATTAAACTGCGCGGGCTTGTGTCCTACTGTCCTCGAGCTTGCCGCCACGAACAAGCCGCATCTCCTGCCGCTTCAGGCTGGAACCTCTCCAGACTTCCCATGGGGGCTCGCCACTTTCATACAGATTGTCCAGTAGTTGTTTGTCTTTGAAGGTATCCATAGCGGCGAAAAATCCATTGTGTTCGTGAGCGGATAATTGCTTCTCGCTGATCAGGCGGCGGAACGGTTCGATAACCAACTCTTCACCGGGCCGCAGATAGTTGAATATCTCCCGCTTGAGAACGAAATACCCTGCATTGATCCGAATACCGCAATTTGCCAATTCATCAAAGCCCGTTACGAGGCCGGTGGCGTCTAGCCGGGCGATGTGGTAGCTCAGGTTGGGTTTGACACTCAGGAAGGTCGCCACCTTGTCTTGTTTATGCGCGTATTCCAGATACCTGTTAAAATCCAGATCTGTGAGCCCATCTGAATAGTTCGCCAGGAACAGTTCATCATTTCCCAGATACTTCTGTACTGCCAGCAGGCGCTGCCCGATGTTCGAATGAAGACCGGTATCCGCGAAAGTAATGTTCCAGTCCTCGATATCACTATTGAGCAGTCCCAGTGTCCGGCCTCCGTCTGAGAGGACAAAGTCGTTTGACGCGCATTCGCTATAGTTCAGGAAGTACTGCTTTATTGTATCACCTCTATGGCCAAGGCACAGTATGAAATCCCGATGCCCAAAATGCGCGTAGTACTTCATCACGTGCCAGAGAATGGGCCGATAACCTATTGTAGCCATTGGCTTCGGGACTTGGTCGGAATAGTCACGTAACCGCAATCCCAGCCCACCGCAGAAAAGAACAACCTTCATGGTAGCTTTACCCCCACTCTGTTTCTGCCAGTCTGGACATATGGCGATCAAGTACAAATGCGAGGCCGACCCGAAACCCCGTCATCTCGGCCAAGGCTCAATGCCCGGCGGTACCAGGGGCCTGGCCAATCATCCCAAACAAAGGAACGCGTTTCATTCGAGCCGAGCGAGCCCTGGCGCCTTCCCGGGCCGATCATGTCCATCGGCCCGCATTGTCGAGATGGTGTTGTCAGGTGGTCCGGCCAGCAAGGTGTGACAGATCACCATGCTCGTCTTGCCTTCCATCACTCATCCCGGCAATACATAATGCGTATCGCACGGTCTCGGAAGGTTCACCAATCGAAAGTTTGCTACCCACGAGGAGAGCGAGCTATTGCCGGGCAGCTACTCCGATTTCGGTCGCTACCAGATTTAGATGATGGGGCGCTGGCTCTAGGATGCCTGGCCTAGATACGGTGGCTTGGTCGCGGCGCATCCCGCGGCGGCGCGAACGCGTTGGTATGGTGTTACGCTGTCGCTGCTACCCATGTCGCCGGCATGACGACCCGTCGTTGTGCATTCATGACCGAGAGCAGCACGGCAACGCGCTCCGCGGCGCTGGAATATCCATCGAAGATGGCGTCAAATTCATGGAATGGCCCTTGGACTATCTTTACCGGATCTCCCTTGGCGAGCCCGGGCGTGGAAAGATCGACCGGCCCTTCAGCGCATCTGGAGAGCAGCTCATCAATTACCCAGACTGGGACCGCGGCGGCCTGGTCACCAAAGTACACGATATTGCGAACACCTGGTGTATATCGAATTTTTCTGGCCGCATGGCCCAGACTAAAGAACGCAAATAGGTAGCATGGGAATACAGGACTGATTCTTTGAAATGTTCGCGTGCCCTGCCGGATCTGTGTCTTGGCCATTGGAAGAATAGCCCGGTCCACGATGCGCTCCAGCTGCTTGTGTGCAGTCCTCTCCCCTCCGGTTTTTGTTCGAATCAAGTACCAGTTTTGCATGCCGGATCCCGCCCGCCTGTCGATATCTAGCCTTGTCAATGCAGGGGAAGCGGAGCTTTGGCCGCCACCACCGGAACAGCCAAGGCTCTCGAGCCCCCTCGCTCCCAGCCCGACGCTTGGTTTAAGAAGCGCGTTCATCGCAGCACCGTGATTCGGCAGACTCTGGTGTGATCAGCACGCCCATGGTAGAGGATCCCTAACTATGCTGAGTACATTTGTTCGGAATTGGCCTTCGGCAACAGTTCTGATCGGGCGCGGAGACCGGGGTGACCGGGGTCGCGCTAACGGACGAATGGATCACGGTGACCTCCTTGGGGAGGACGGATAAGTCGTGCTGGCAGCAGCTTTCTTCGACACAGATATTGCTGGTCCTACGCCTAACAATTGGTCTGCTTCGTCCCCATTAGGCTCCCGGACGGCTGCTTGGTTCCCGTGGCACGTGACGTCAGCCCGACGGTCCTGCAGGTGCAACGCTTCCGCACTTACCCTGCGTGAATTACGACAGGGAGAATTACGAGTCCCCTGTTGGGGCCCATCAACCTTCCACCCCGGAAGGTGAACAGTTGCCACTTTGCTTTGCCACCGCGGTCCAGGGCCACAAGATTGACCTGGCGAGCAGCACGGATTCGTCGGCACGGCCAAAAATGTCTTATATCAATTCCGATCATCCATGACAACGAATTTTTTACGCTATTTTCGACACTGCTTTATAAGCCGGACGCGCTGTCGCTCCTTTAGGCACCGCGATCCGTAGAGGTCATTGCGTTGCCGTTGTGACGCACCGAACTGTAGCGCGGTCCGATAGCCGGCAGGAAACTCTACCGTTACCAATAATGTCTCATATCGACCTAAAACTATCGCTACGATGGGTCTGTAACGGTCTTTTCGATTTTGGCTAATGACGGGGAGCGTAGTCGCTTACTTGGAAAACCAATGCTTCCGCACTTACCCTCCCCGAAATACAAAGAGAGATAGGCGCTCTTCACCTGACCCCCGATCATCCTCCATGTGTGAGGTTGAGCGGTTGTCTGCGTTGGATTGTCACCGCGACCCGAGGCCGCAGCATGGTCCGGGTGAGCAGTGCGAGCCATCTTCGCGGCTTGGGACGGGTTATATCAATTTCGAAAACCTCTGACAACGGAATTTTAACGCTGCTTTTAATTTTTTTTACGTTCAATGAACCGAACATGCCGTCACTCACGAACAAGCCATAACTTCCACACTTCCCCTTCCTGTATGCCAGAAGGGGGTGTGCAGCATTCGGTTGATTGTCCGACCAGCTCTTTTCGCGAAACCGACCGTCCAGGCGGCGGGAACGCAGCGCGAAATGTGGCCGCTTCCGAGCGGCCAACGCAACCAATTAGGGGTTTCATATTCGACTCAATTCGGTAACTGCCCCTATTTGGCTATCGCACCATTGCTACCAAAGGTTGAGCGGTCAAAAACCGCCTATCGCAGACTTCTTCCAGATTCTTTTCTGGTGCGGAATCCACTGAGTGTCTGCCCGTGAGCAAACTCACTCCAGAAGCCGGTTGGCAGGCCGTGCTTGAACCAGGACCTCTGGTACGGTTTACGGTCGTCAGCATCGAGCCGGGGGGGGTGGTGTGGACGCGATCTGATGGACGAGGAGTGAGCCAAGGTCGATCCGTTCATTCCGCCAGCCATGTGTGCACCGGCGCCAGGCAGGATATGCCTGAGCCTGATACATGAGAGGTCGTTGCGCAAACCCTTGGCATCATTCTGAAAATGACTTGCGCCATCGATCCGGCCCAGCATCGCGTCGCCACATGCCAAACAGTGTGGCCGCGGAACCGGTGGGAATTGCTGCACACGCTTGAATCGCTTGCCGGTGGCGCGAACGATCGGCCTGGCGCAGGCATTCGATTCCAACGCCGTGGTAGGACAATCCGGTGCAATGTTCCGGGTGACGAACGGCGACGTTTTAGGATGTCGCCGACGCGCTGAGGGCATGCTCCACAGCCAGAACGGCGGCGCGCTGGCCGGCCTCTGCGTGCGGCACCGTTGCCGCGGATGTAG
>Ga0335072_10009287_pt1 | contig 14187 bp, 13 predicted proteins | sample Lox_Sample_21_FD_206725 | JGI IMG/M metagenome (GOLD analysis project Ga0335072, IMG submission 206725) | Soil microbial communities from Loxahatchee National Wildlife Refuge, Florida, United States - Lox_Sample_2.1 | ecosystem: Environmental > Terrestrial > Soil > Wetlands | place: USA...
CTTTCACCTCAACCCCCGCGAGCGCCTCTGCGCCGAACAAACGTCCTCCCAGTTATACGAGCATTGCGCTCGCTCCAAACGGCGGGTACTGGGTTCAAGTCGACGAGAATGGCAGCTTCTACACTCTTGCCGTCAATGGGGCGCCGCAGTATGAAAACGTGGCCCATCGAGGTTCCATCATAGCCGTTCCCGGCACCTCCGGTTATTGGGTCGTAACCGTAGATGGGCACATTTACGCGCGTGGTGGCGCGCCCAACCTTTGCGGTGGAAACCCGGGCTGGTTGCAAAACTGCTCCGGCTATCGCGCCTATCGAGAAACCATCACCGGCGCAGCCGCTTCTCCGAATGGCGACGGCTTATGGGCCGTTGATAACGCCCGCCATGTGTGGACGGCAGGCAACGTCGTATCGTACGGCGACGTGACCAATGACAATCGCACTCCTGCTGGAATTGTGGCAACAGCATCCGGCGGCGGTTATTACGTCGTGATGAACGACGGTGGCGTATTCGCGCGCGGCGACGCCCAATTCTATGGGTCAACGGGCGGCAACAGACCCGGTGGACACGACGTTACCGGATTAACCCTCAGCTTCGGCCTGACAGGCAAACAGAATGGCTATTGGCTGGTTGCCGATGATGGCGGCATTCTCACCTACGGAGATGCGCCATTTCTCGGCTCGACCGGTGGCAACGACGGCGGCTCCTTTGTCACCAGCATCACCACGCAACCAGACCAGCATTCCTATGCGTGGGTCCACGCCAACGGCCGGGTGGAGTTTTCGTCTACCCTCCCCAGAGTGATCATCGATGGCGAGGCGCAGATCGATGTCGGAGTATGGGCGGTGAAGAGCGACGAGTCCAACGAGGGCATTTACCGGCTAACTGAGGATGGCACCCCCAGCCAGCAGTGGGAGCTGTGGCCGACCACTCATGATGGCAAGACTGTGCAGATCGTAAACGTCAGCAGCGGCCTCTGTGCCGACGTAGAAAACGGTACCGGCCCATTCCTCATTCAGTATCCCTGCAAAGGGAGTAATGACGGCTGGAATAATCAGCGTTTCACGATCACTACGTATAATTCCGGTTGCTGGTCCGAGCCACCTTGCGTGGACTTCTCACCTGTCAGCCATCCCTACGAACACATAATTACCGGAAACAATTCGCAATTATGGCTGAGTGGGATCAGCGGTGGGCATTGGAAGATCATCTCCCTGGACGAGAGTGGCCAGCCGCAAAACCAGGCGGCAACCTCAGCCACGCAGTAGGCGGCAACCTTGTGAGCCGGCAGCGTAGAGCGGGCTCTTCGGTTTCCAATCTGCAAAATCGGGGCACGCCATTCAACCAGATGGCTGCCCCGAATGTCGTCTTGATTGGAGCATGATCATCGCGAAATGCGAAGTCAAAGGACCCCTATCCCCTGAAAAAATCGCGATGCATCAAGGCGTGGGCTCCCCCTTCGACTACTCCGAAAGCTAAAGCAGCCTTCCGCCCTTGCGATCTTGAATCTCTATAATCACCCGATGGCTCTCGTCATCTTCCTGCGCGGCGTCAACGTCGGCGGACATCGCACCTTCCGCCCGAGCCTTCTCGCCAACCGGATGAAAGATTATGGCTGCATCAACATCGGAGCGGCCGGCACATTCGTCATCTCGAAGCCGTGCGGCCAAACCCGCTTTCGCGCCGAATTGCTCCGCCGCCTTCCATTCGAGGCCGACGTCATGATCTGCACCAGCCATGAGCTCATTGCCGCCGCCTCAGCCTCTCCCTTCGTCGGCGTCGCTGCGCCCTCTGATGTCGTTCGCTTCGTAACCGTGCTGGCCAAGGTGCCGAAGTCGCCTCCTTCCATTCCAATCCACGTTCCCGAAAATGGCCGATGGCTCCTCAAAATCCTTGCCATCGATGGCCGATTCGTCTTCGGTGTCTACCGCCGCGAAATGAAGGCCATCGGCTGCCTCGGCAAAATCGACAACCTACTCGGAGTCCGCGCCACCACTCGCAACTGGAATACGATCAACGCAATCCTCAAAGTGCTTCAGAAGATTAGCGACGAATAATGTTCTGGCAAATCTATTCATTCCAAATACAGTGCAAAAGTTGGAGCACCGCTACAGAGCGGGCCCAGTATTTCTGACGACCGAAAACTGACAACTGGGGACTAGACAATGTCCGAATCGACCCAAATCGCCGACGAACTCCGCCGCGCCTTCGATAACGAAGCCTGGCACGGAGACCCTCTTTTCAAGATTCTCCAAGGAATCACGGCCACCCAAGCCGCCGCCCGCCCCATCAGAGACGCCCACAGCATCTGGGAACTCCTTCTCCACATCGCTGCTTGGGACGGCGCCGTCCGCCGGCGCATGGCCGGAGTCTCGGTGAAACTCAACGCCGCAAGAAATTTCCCACCCGTCACCGACACCAGCGATGCCGCCTGGCAAGCCGCTCTCGCGCATGTTCGTCAAACCCACGACGAACTTATTGCCGCCGTCGAAAAATTTCCCGCGGCGTCATGGAGCAAGCAGGTTCCAGGAAAAACAGGGAAGCATTACAACTTCCGCTATATGCTCCGCGGCATCTCGCAACATGTCGCCTATCACGCCGGCCAGATCTCCCTGCTAAAAAAGTTTTGCGCCTGAAAACGCGGAGTGCGTTTCTCTACGTAGGACAAGCCCCTTCTAGCGATGTCATGCTGAGCGAAGAACGAGATCCGCGAAGGCGGATCTCATTCTCAGTCGAAGCATCCCTACTCGATCACCACTTTGTACTTTTCTATCCCTGTAGGACCTGCGAAAATACCCGGTTATTTTCGGAGCATTCCTCTGAGCAACGATTTCCCGATCAATGTGGCTGTCATCGGCGTCGGAGCGTTCGGACGCAATCACACCCGCGTCTATCACGCACTGCAGCAGGCCGATCAGGTTCGTCTCGTTGGCGTTGTCGATCCCGACACCGCGCGCGCCGACACAGTCGCCCGCGAACTTGGCTGCAAGGCGTTTGGTTCGATCGAGCAGATGCTGACCACGCACAGCGAAGTGCAGGCGGCGTCGGTCGCTGTTCCAACCCAGCTTCATCTTGAAGTCGCGCGCTCGCTGATGGAGGCCGGCGTCGATGTCCTCATCGAAAAGCCTGTGTGCGCCAATCTCTCGCAGGCCGACGAACTCATTCAGCTAGCCGCCGCACATAAGCGCATCGCGCAGGTCGGTCATCTCGAGCGCTTCAATCCGGCGGTCCGTGCAACTTCGCCCATCTTGCGAAAACCGATGTTCTTCGAGGTGCATCGCCTCAGTGTGTTCAGCCCGCGCGCTCTCGACGTTGATGTCGTACTCGACCTGATGATCCACGACCTCGACATCGTCCTGACCTTCGTGCAATCCGAGGTCAAAGAGATTCGCGCCGTCGGCCTGCCCATCCTCTCCGGCAAAGTCGACATCGCCAACGTGCGAGTAGAATTTGCCTCCGGATGCGTCGCCAACTTTACCGCCAGCCGGGTCTCGACTGAGCGCGTCCGCAAGCTGCGCTTCTTCCAGGAAGGTCAGTACATCTCCATCGATTATGGACGTCAGGACGTCCTGGTCTTTTCCGTCGGAGGCGCGGGTCAACCAAGCGTGAACCCGCAGATTCAGGTCGCGAAACCGGCGATCACCGCCGAAGAACCCCTGCTCGCCGAGATCAAGTCCTTCCTCGATTCCGTCCGTTCCCGGACAAAGCCTGTCGTCTCTCTTGAGGAAGGACGCAAAGCTCTTGCCCTCGCCTTGTCGATCCTCACAGAAATCGGTCGCCACGCCGGCAAAGTTGGTGTCTGATCATCGAGTCGGCGCTAGCTCAGCATTTAACTAAATGGGGCGGCAAATCCTTGCCATTACTCAGGTACTCACTTTTTGCCCGGGAAAAATGCGACAATAGGAAATAATGTCGCAAGTCCCACTGTTTACGTAACTTTACGCGGCGCTTTACGCAACACTTTACGCAACCCAGGGGCTTCTTCGCGGCTCTAAAAACATAGTCGCTGCCTGATGCCAGTCACCCAAATTCCGTCTCGCGATCCTTCGCCCCCCGCGCCAACCGAGCATCGCGACCTCTTCGAAGCTCAACATTGGGAAACAGCTTACCGAGGCTTCAATCCGGATGACGTTCCGCATCTTCTCATCCAGCTTCAGGACGATCTTTCGCGCGCGCGCAAGCGCGAGGCGATCTGGCTTTCAGTCATCCTGCACCTGTTCGTCGTGATTCTGCTTTGGAACAGCGAAAAACTGGCGTCTCTGCTTCCGCATCACACGGTTCCATTGGAGTTGCAAGCCCGGGTCGACCGCGACAAAGACGCGACCTTTCTCGAACTGCCTCCGGATCAGCAAAAAGTGACGAAGCGGCCTGACACTAAAATTGAGTCGGACAAAGACCGAATCGCGACCAGCAAGGCACCGCAAATCAACCGCGAAGAACTGAAGAAGCTTTTAGCTGCAACGCCGCATCCGGGAACGCCCGGAACGATGGGCCCGCAAGCGCCGCCTGCTCCGCCTCAGCCGCAAGCTGCGCAGAATCAGCCGCCGCCGCAACAACAACCCAACCCGCAGCAGAGCTCGGGAATCAGCCCGCCTCAGACCAGTGACCAGACCGCGCAATTGCGCATTCCGCAGCAAGGCGGAAATCGCCCCGTCCCCAACTTCAATAGCTCAATGACCGCCGGCGACGCGATCGCGCAAGCCGCCCAAGCAGCCGCCGCCAACCGTGGACGCTATGGCGCCCAAGGAACTGGCGGAGATTATGGTTTAACTCGCGGCCGCGGGGGCGCCAGCACCGTGCTGCCTGGGCCGCAGATTATCAGCGACACGCGTGGGGTCGACTTCGGTCCCTATCTGGCGCAGGTTTACATCCGGGTGAGAGGCAACTGGTATAACTTGCTGCCTCCCGCTGTGTATCCGCCGATTCTGAAGCAGGGCAAGCTCTCGCTCGATTTCGCAATACTCAAGGACGGTACTGTGGCCGGACTTACCATCCGCACATCTTCAGGAGACGTTGCTCTCGACCGTGCCGCGCTGGGTAGCATTACATCCTCGAATCCTTTCCCTCCGCTCCCGCGTGAATTTCTTGCGCGCTGCCCCAATCCAGTGCGCGACGACCAATGCAATCTGGGCCTGCGTTTCGGCTACTTCTACAACCTGCCAATCGATAACAACGATCTGCGGTAAGCCCACACTACTTCACATACTTCGGTTGCTTGCCTTCGGCCCATGGATCGTAAGTCGCCGCAAAGCGCACTCGCTCCGGTCGCGTCGGGTGATCGTAAAACCACATCTTGATGAACCAGTTCGGATCAGGGTCGGAAAGATTCACCTCGCCGCTCTTCTCGAAGAACTGCGCAGCAGCCTGGTTTGGGTTGGCGACAATTCCGTGAATCACTTCGAGCCCATAGCGATCCGCTTCGTGCTCAAAGTGCCGGCTTATGGCGTTGAAAACCGGTGTTCCTACAAATGCCAGCACGCTGATCAAGAGCATCAGTGCAGGCAGCGACGCCCAATCCGCCACATCGCGAATGCCCCACAATGTTCCCCAACGCGCGAGCATCCACCCCGCCACACGATATCCAAGGTAAAACAAGACAAGAACGATAAAGGCATCAATCGTGATCTCTTTCGGAATGTGGAGCAGAACGTAGTGCCCCATCTCATGCCCGAAAACGAACAGTGTCTCTGGAATAGTCGCGTGCTGGAGCGTCGTATCCCAGACCACGACTCGCTTCGACGATCCGAAGCTAGTAACGTAGGCATTCGTGGCGGTCTGCTTAGAACTTGCAATCATCAGGAACATGCGGCTTGGAGGAATGTCGACTCCGCCTCGCTGCGTTACCTTCTCGATCTCAGTGACCAATGCCGGCGCAGTATCGGCCAGCGGTTTGAAGGTGTAGAAAAGTGGATCGATCACCAGCGGCTCAAGGAAGAAAAAGGCGAGCAGAACAGGAATCGACGCCATCCAGAAATAGAGCCACCAGCGCGTCGGACTGCGACGGATGACCGCATAGAGAATTCCAACCAGAACGGTGCCGATGATCAGGGAGATGATCAGCATGGTCATCCAATCACCAAACCACGCTCCCCAGTTCTCCACGCTCAGACCATAAGCGCGCCGCAGGCTTTCATCCCAGGCATCGCATGGCAATGTGAGAATCGTGAAGGTGAGAAGAAATAGGGGAGCAAAGATGATCAGCTGCACCATCCGCCGCCTCGAAACCCGCTCGGCAAGATTTCGGAACCACGGCGCCACGCGCCAGCGTAGGACCACAAGAAAAACCAGCAGGGTGTAAAGAGCGTTGGTAAAAAAATGCCAGTAGCTAGAATTCGAATAGGCTTTCGCACGCGCATATTGTGCGGGAGGCGGAGCATATTGGGAAACCGGGCTCTGTGCCGCCGATGGCGAAGTCGTTTGATCGGCTGTCGCCGTTGCCGACTTGTTTGTTTGGGCGGCTGCGGCCGGCGTGTCTGACGAGTGTGCCGGGCCACTCTGCCCGGTCGCTCTCGCTCCGATCACTCCCAAAACACACACCAAAACGACAGTGAATCTCTGGATTCTCCTCATGATTCCCCCCCACTCCGGAGCAGGATTATCGCAAAAGCCCGTAAGGTGCGCCGAAATAACTTTAGTACGGAATCGCTCTGCTCGCGGCATAGACGGTTGCCATGCAAGGGTGCGCCAAGGACTCTTCGTTCTTCTGAGGTGCACAAACCAGACGAATTCGTTAACATAGATAAAATTGTTGTTTTGATCTAACTCAAGGTCGTATTTCCAAAAACCAAACTATGATCCGACTGTTGCTCCGCCTCTCGTTGCTGTCTATTGTGTCCATGTTCTTTGCTTTCACTGTTTTGGCCGAGGACGTTCCCGAAGCCCTGCGCCCACCTAAAGGCTCACAAGTAGCCCTGGTGGTGTTTGAAGATTTGCAATGCCCGCAGTGCGGACGCGTTGCGCCGCTGCTCGATCAGGCCTCTCATACCTACAAGATTCCGCTCGTGCAGCACGATTTCCCGCTGCCGCTGCACAACTGGTCCTTCGACGCGGCCGTGCTGGCGCGCTATTTCGATACGCACTCGAAGGAATTAGGGAACGCCTTCCGGCTGGAGGTCTTCGCACATCAGTTCGATATCACTCCGCAGTCGCTGCATGCCTTTGCCGAGAAGTTTGCCTCCGAGCACAAGGCGGCTTTGCCGTTCGTCGTCGACCCCGACGGCAGATTGGCAGCCATGGTGAGAGCCGACAAAGACCTTGGACTCAGTCTACACGTGGATCACACGCCCACCGTGTGGGTCGTCAGTAACAAACGCCCCGGCCCGCCATTCGTTGAGGTGAAGGATACGTCGCAGCTCTACGTGACGATCGACGCGATGAAGTAGTGGCGTTTTGCGGGCGTGAGGAGACGAGCAAGGCCAAGCAACGGGAGTGAAGGTTTTGAGGTTTTGCTTCTTCAATCTGACTTCTTACTTCTGCGATCTACTTCCGCAATCCTCTACTGAGGCTATTCGGTCCAGCGCCTGAACAGCAGCGCTCCATTGGTTCCGCCGAATCCGAACGAATTCGACATGGCGTACTCGAAAGTCAGCTTACGCGACTGGTTCGGAACGAAATCCATGTTGTCGGTTTCCGGATCCTGATTTTCGAGATTGATCGTCGGCGGTACGATCTGATCGCGCAAGGCCAGCACGGTAATTCCGGCTTCGAGTCCTCCCGCGCCGCCCAGCAGATGGCCGGTCATTGACTTGGTCGAACTCACCGGCACACGTTTCCCAAACAGGTTCCGGATGGCGTGCGCCTCGAGCGTGTCACCGATAGGGGTTGACGTTCCATGCGCGTTTAGATAGCCGATTGCTTCAGGCTCCAGCTTGGCATCGCGCAGCGCGTTGCGCATTACGCGATAGCCGCCTTCGTGCTCGGGCGCCGGCTGGGTCATGTGATAAGCATCGGCGCTCATTCCATAACCAACGATCTCGGCCATGATCGGAGCACCACGACGGCGCGCGTGCTCCAATTCCTCCATGATCAAGATGCCCGCGCCTTCGCCGATGACAAAGCCGTCGCGATCTTTATCCCAGGGACGGCTCGCCCGCGCCGGATCATCGTTGCGCGTCGAAAGTGCGCGCATGGCGGCGAATCCCCCCACGCCCATCGGCGTGATGGCCGCTTCGGTCCCGCCGGCGATCATCACGTCGGCGTCGCCATATTGAATGATGCGGTAAGAATCACCGATGGAATGAGCGCTCGTCGTGCAAGCCGTAGCCGTGGCTTCGTTCGGCCCCTTGGCCCCAAATCTCATCGATACCTGTCCGGCTGCCAGATTCACGATGGCTGCTGGAATAAAGAACGGTGAGATCTTGCGAGGCCCCCCCTCGAAAAGGTTGCGGTGCTCGCGCTCGATGATGTCGAATCCACCAATGCCAGAACCGATATGCACGCCAACCCGCTCGGAAATCTCAGGCGTGATGCACAGATTTGACATCTTCATCGCCTCATCACTTGCCGCCAGCGCGAAGTGGATGAAGCGCGCCATCTTCTTGACTTCTTTTTTTTCGATGAAGTTGAGTGGGTCGAAATTCTTGACTTCGGCGGCAATCTGGCAGGCAAAGTTGGAGGCATCAAAACCTGTGATGCGCTCCACGCCGCTTTTTCCGGCAAGCACTCCCCGCCAGACAGCGTCGGTCGTGTTGCCGACTCCGCAGATCAGGCCGATGCCGGTAATTACGACGCGCCGCGACAAACTACTTTCCCGCCTTCGCGTGCTTGCCGATGTAGTCGATGGCGTCGTTGACGGTGCGGATCTTCTCGGCATCCTCGTCGGGAATTTCGATGTCGAAAGCTTCTTCAAAAGCCATCACGAGTTCGACCGTGTCGAGCGAATCGGCGCCAAGATCGTCTACGAATGACGCGCTGGGCGTGACCTCGCCCTCGTCCACACCCAACTGCTCCACAATAATCTGTTTCACCTTCTCATCAACTGCTGCCATGTTTTCCTCGTTTCTGAGTCAGCCACCGCCGGAGTTGCGTCAGCGTTGCCGATTTACAACCGCATTTGCTCACAGAATTTGATGAATTCGAAACCATTAGTCTAAAAGGGATTGGGAAAGTATGCAAAGGTGTAAAACCAGTTCTCAGTTCCAGGTAGTCAGTTCCCAGTTGCCACCAAATCGGCGCTCTCTTAGCGCGCTCACCATCAACTTTTAATTGACCACTGGCAACTGACAACTAACAACTTCTATTTCCAATATTCATCCCTCAGCCGCGTCTGCCTGCTCGTCATCGGGATGGCGCGGCCCACGATATACACCTGCTTCACGTCCGTCTTCACATCCAGTGGATCGCCGTTCGCCACCACTACGTTCGCCACTTTGCCCACATCGAGTGAGCCTAGTTTGTCAGCCACGCCCCAAGTTTCGGCTGCATTGATCGTGATCGCCTTCAGCGCCTCGTCGTAGGGCAAACCAAATGCCGTCGCAAACCCAGCCTCGTCTGGCAAATTGCGGACGTTGTGGGCCGAGTACGACGCAAACACGATCTTCACCCCGCGCTTGTAAAGCTGCGCTGGCAGGCTATAAACCGCGTCATAGCGTTCGTCATCTTTCGGAGCCTCATAGATCGGCCCGACAATCACTGGTACTTTCAAGCTCGCCACATAATCGAGCACCGGCTGCGAGTGGCTGATGTGGTTGAGAACGAACTTGAGTTTGAAATCCTTCGCCAGATTCACTGCCGTTTCCAGATCGCTTGGGCTCTCCGCCGCTAGAACAATCGTCTTCTTGCCTTGCAAGTAGGGAAGCAGCGCCTCCGATTTCAAATCGCGCTTCGGCGCGAGAGGTTCCGGTTTCTTGTCACGCACCGCATCCGCTTTCTTTCGTTCGTAATCGGTAAGCTTGGTCTGGTAGTCGAGCGCATCCTGAAAGCTCTGTCGAAGCTGGGCAATCAATCCCATGCGCGTGGAAGGAAATTTGCGCTTGTCGAATCCGCCTTTGTTGCGCCGCTGATCCCCGGTGAAATTGAGCGGCATCGCAATATCGCGAATGAGCAGCATCTCCGTTGCCGAGCGGCCGTCCAGTTGAATGAACGAATCCTGTCCGGGGAGCGTGTCGTCGCTATCCGGCGCAACAATCGCGTTGGTGATTCCATTCAGCCGGGCCACGGGAATCAGGGCAGTCTCCGCGTGAAACGCGTCATACACGTGCATGTGCGGCATGATTTCGTCGCTCAACTCGACGAGATCGTTGGTCATCGCCTCGGCGGAAATTTCGGTCAGGCCCAGCTGCGTCTCCGAATCGATGAGACCTGGATAAATCGTCATCCCCGTCGAGTCGACAACCTGCGCATTTGCCGGAATGTTTACCGATCCCGACGCACCCACGGCGATAATCTTTCCACCCTGCATTATCACGACCCCGTTGTCGATGACGCCGTGAGTAACCGTGAGCAGCTTGCCGCCCTTGAGCGCGATGGGCGCGGTTTGGGCGCCCGACTCCTGGCCACTGGTACGATGCACACCCAACAAAGTTGTCATTCCGAGGAGTAATGCGACGAGGAATCTGTTTTTTCCTGACTGCTGAGACCTGATGGCTGAAAGCTGCATTTACTCGCCCTCCTTGTAGTGCGTTGTTCCGAGGCCAGGCAAGGAGCGATCAAAATAGACGTCACCGTCGATAAGAACTTTGTCCGGCACTCCGTAGCTCGAAAGCGGATACCCATCCCAGATCACCATATCCGCATCCTTGCCGACGTCAATCGACCCGACGCGATCATCAACGCCAACGATCCATGCGGCATTCAGAGTGATCATCTTCAGCGCTTCTTCCTCGGTGGCGCCGCCATAGCGCATGATTTTGGCCGCGTCCTGATTCAGCCGCCGCGTGTAATCCTCCGAATCACTCTTGATCGCGACCTTCACCCCTTTGCGCATCGCGATCACCGCATTCCACGGAATCGCATCCCATGCCTCATTCTTGAAGCCCCACCAGTCCGCCCAGGTGGCAACGCCAACGTTGTTGGCAGCGAGCTGATCGGCAACTTTGTAAGCCTCCACCGCATGATGAAAGGCCCGCAAGTTATAGCCGAATTCCTTGGCCATCGCCATCTCGGTCAGCATCTCGTCAGATCGATAGCAATGAATCTGCACCATAAGCTTGCCGCGCAACACATCGGCCAGCGCTTCGAGCTTCAGGTCGCGTTTCGGCGGCGTCGCATCCTTATCGCCGCGTTTGACCTTTTCGTTATAGCTGTCCCACTCCTTCATGTAGTCCTGCGCCTCGACGAACGCCTGGCGCTGCACAGCAAAGTTGCCCATGCGCGTGGAAGGCAACTGGTCACGACCGCCGTAGACGCGCTTCGGGTTTTCTCCGCTCGCGAACTTGATCGATCCCGGCGCGTTGGGGAAGAGCATTTCGTCACGTGTCGCTCCGTACTTGTGCTTGATTACAACCGCTTGACCCCCAATCATGTTTGCCGAACCGTGCAGAAGCAGGCTTGTGGTCACTCCCCCGGCCAGCGCACGATAGATCGCCTTATCCTGGTAATCGAAAGCGTCTTTCATGATCATCTGCGGAGTGACCGGGCTGGTCGCTTCGTTCACGTCATCATCGAGCGCAATGTGAGAGTGAGAGTCGACAATGCCCGGCGTCAGGTACTTTCCCTGCGCATCGATAACCTCGATGCCAGCCGGAGCGGTGACAGTCTGACCAACCGCGGCAATCTTGCCGTCCTTGATGTAAACCGAGCCATTTTTGATATCGCCGTGAGTGGCAGTCATCACAATGGCATTCTTGATCACAACGTCGTGATGAGTAGCTGGCTGGGCGAGCGCGAGAGAAGTGGCGGTCAACACAATTGTGCCGAGCAACTTTGCGGACTTCTGCATGCTAGAAACCCCGTGTGAATGAGTTCTTTAGAGCAGGGGGATTGTAGGAGCCGCCCTCGTCAAGGGTCAACCCATGTGTTTTGTCTTTCTTCGGGGGTGTCACTTTTGCCTTCTTCGCGTCTTGGCTTGCGGGCGAAAACCACTCATGGCAGGATGAGTCGTGAAATTTCTCGCCCTGACGGTAAGTTTTTTCCTTACTCTTGCGGCCTTCGCCGCCGATTGCCAAAAGAACCAGCCCAAAACCGAAGGCGCGTTAATTCAGCTTGAGCAAAACTGGGCTGCGGCTCTCAATCGCAAAGATGCCGGCGCAGTCAGCTGCCTGGTCGCCGAGGAGTTCGAAGACGCCGACGTGGATGGCTCCCTGCACACTCGCTCCCAGACGCTTGCCGGCATTCCCAATCGCAAGTCAAACACAAATCGACTCAGCGATCTTCGCGCACACGTCGAGGGCAACATGGGCTTTACGCGCGGGCTGAACACGATCGTCGACGCCGCTGGCGAAATCGTAGCCCGCGTTCGCTTCACCGATGTCTTCACCTATCGCGATGGCCGCTGGCAGGCACTCGCCGGACACGAAACGCTTCTCGGCGAGGCGAGCCGCTAGGTGCGCGCCGTCGTCCAGCGCGTGAGCCGCGCCAAAGTCACTGTGAATGGTGATATAGCGGGCGAAATCGGGCGCGGCCTGCTGGTTTTGCTTGGAGTTGCCGCCGCCGATGCCCATGTCGACGCCGACTATCTCGCCGACAAAATCATCGGCCTTCGCATCTTCGAAGATTCGGGTGGCAAGATGAATCTTTCGCTGGCCGAGATCGAAGGCGCCGTGCTGGCTGTCTCGCAGTTCACTTTATATGGCGACGTAAGGCGCGGACGTCGTCCCTCCTTCGATGCTGCTGCTGCGCCACAACCGGCACGCGAACTGTATGAGTATTTCGTTGAGAAAATTCGCGCGGCAGGAATTCGATGCGAGACCGGAAAATTCCAGGAAATGATGCAGGTCGAGTTGGTGAACGAAGGCCCGGTTACAATTCTCTTGGATTCGACAAAAGCCTTTTAGCAGAATGCGTGATCCGCGCGACTACAGCTGGATTCAATCGCAGGTTTCTAACTTAATCTGACGCCTGTACCTGCATGCTGTCCGTGATCCAGAGCTGAGCCGGGGCGCCTTTCGTCGTGCGAGTGGCAGTGGCGCGAAAGCTTCCCGAGTTCACTTCAACCTCGTAGATGTAAGGAGGGCGCTCGCCTTTGATCGTGAGGTAGTTTCCAGAGCTCAATTCCTCCAGCGACGCATACCTGCCCTCGCTCGCCATGTATCCACGCTCTGCGTTGCCAATGGCGATCAGGTCATTTTTCACGCCCGTGATCGTCGCCGCCTCCGCGCCATTGGCAGAGGCCACGGTCGGGTCGATCGCCCTCACTTGCAGCGAATAGATGTACATACCGATCGCAACCGTAGCAATCGTGCCCAAAAAACCGAGTGCTCTTCCCATAAGTCGCTCCTGTGCCTATTGCAGCGCGAAGCGAAAGCCCAGGCAAATTACCAGAGTGTCGGAGCAAAATAGGCGAATTTCCGTCAACTTTAGTGGCTTCAGGCGAAGGGCTGCGCGATCAGATCACACCCTCGGTTGACTTTGTTGCTCGATATACCGTTTGCTATCGAATTTCTTTCCCGTGCTCTCCCCCGACATGTAGCGAATCTGCCCAAAGATTGGACGCGTAAACCAGGGTCGGTCGAACTTGCCCACGATCGACCACGCCACTCCGGCATATCCGTTGGGGTCGCGGCCATCCAGTTCATACTTGTCGTTGAGCGCAACGGCAATACGGTAAGCATCAGCCGGCGTCCGGCTCCATTCAAGAATTTTCTTGCCCCAATACATGCGCATGTAGTTGTGCATCCAGCCTTTTGTCACCATCTGTCGCTGCGCCGCGTTCCAGAGCGGATCGTGGGTCTCGGCGTTTTCGAGCTGTTTTTCGGGATAGAGATATGGTCGGGCATCGTTGGCATGCTCGGCCAACGTACGATGCGCCCAGTTTTCTCCGCTCTCGAAATTGTCGTAATTCTGATTATAGGTAACAAAGTTGATCGCCAACTCGCGCCAGACGAGCAGTTCATTGATGAAAGACTCCTTATTGGCTTTTGGCGCATCGGCCTCGCGAACTGCGAGCGCGACCGTGAGAGGGCTGATGTGGCCGAAATGCAGATAAGGCGACAGTCGGCTCGTGCCGTCGAGTTCAGGATGATTGCGCCGCTTGGCATAATGTGGAAGCTTCTTCTGCACAAACTCGCGCAGCAGGCGCAGGCCTTCTTTCGT